>Ga0075520_1001372_pt1 | contig 11652 bp, 10 predicted proteins | sample NGEPerB_FD_75100 | JGI IMG/M metagenome (GOLD analysis project Ga0075520, IMG submission 75100) | Arctic peat soil microbial communities from the Barrow Environmental Observatory site, Barrow, Alaska, USA - NGEE PermafrostAB12-B | ecosystem: Environmental > Terrestrial > Soil > Wetlands > Peat ... | reverse complement strand
TGGGTCCGCGACGTGACGTTCGGCGAGGACCTGTCCCAGGTCCGCACCGGCAACGGCCCCCGCGTCATGGCCAGCCTGCGCAACCTCGCGATCACCATCTTGCGCCTGACCCAGACCGCTAACCTAACATCGCCGCAGCCCTCCGACACCATGCCCGACGATCGGACCGGCCCCTACAGACGATCATGACCTGCTGATGGACTTTGCCGGAGCCCTGACTTGTCACCGATGCGTGGGTTTGTGTCACCATGTGCACCGGTAACCCCTCTTAGCCCTTGAGGTAGCTCTAAGTGACCGACCTCAGTTTAGGCGACCTTGACGGTCCGCCCCCCTACAACGACATTCCCGTCGTCATTCTTTGCGGTGGAATGGGAACTCGGCTTCGGGAGGCCAGTGAAAGTTTACCCAAACCCCTTGTTGACATCGGGGGTAACCCCATTCTTTGGCACATCATGAAGACCTACAGCCACTTCGGATTCCGGAGCTTCATTCTTTGCCTCGGGTACAAGAGCTACCAAATCAAGCGATACTTCCTCGACTATCGACAGTACGCTAGCGATTTCACGCTTCGGCTTGCCAACGATCATAGGCCGGATTTTCACAATAGCTTGGGCAACGAAGACTGGGAGGTAACCTTCGCTGAAACCGGTCTGCACACCGGAACCGGAGCGCGGTTGCGGCGAGTATCCGACTATCTCGATACTGATCAGTTCATGTTGACCTACGGGGACGGTATCGGTGCTGTCGACCTGCACGCCTTGGTGCGGGCGCACAACAGCGGTCGGCGCATCGGAACAGTTACCGGAGTGCGCCCGAGCAGCCGATACGGTGAGATGCAGGTTTCCCCGGTGTCTGGAAGTGTCACCGAGTTCAACGAGAAGCCTACTTTGGGGACCGGCTGGGTGAGCGGCGGATTTTTCATGTTCGAGCGGGTCTTCATCGAAAAGTACTTGGCAGACTACCCGTCCCTACTGCTCGAGGCGGATCCCCTACAGCGGTTGGCCCGGGACAAGCAACTCACGCTCTATCCGCACGAGGGATTCTGGATGGGCATGGACACATTCCGAGACTGGACGGAGCTCAACCGCCTGTGGGACCAAGACATCGCGCCTTGGCGCGTGTGGGGGTAGCGCCTACGGGTGCGACTCGTCAGTTGCCCCTGTAGCGGACGGCGCAGGGCTCAGTGCGTTACCATCAGTAAGAAGGGAGGCAGGTAGTCACCCAAGCACGTGGGGACAACGACCCGAGTCGAAGTGCACCCGGCGGTAAGGCCGAAACGTTCGCGTGTTGGTGATCACCTGTCCCTCGGCCGGTCCTGAGACCACTCCAGAGGGGGCAGTTCGTGAAGGTGCTTGTGACAGGCACAGAGGGCTATCTCGGCTGCCTGCTCGGGCCCCTGCTGCTGTCGGAGGGGTACGAAGTAATCGGCGTCGACACCGGCTACTACAAGTCTGGGTGGCTCTATGCCGGACTAGACCGGACGCCCTACACGCTGTGTACCGACATCCGTCGACTCACGGCTGAGTACCTACGCGGCGTAGACGCCGTCGTGCACATGGCCGAACTGTCCAACGACCCACTCGGTGAGCTCATTAAGGACGTGACCTTCGAGGTCAACCACGCGGGCTCGGTCCGGCTGGCGCAGTTGGCCAAGGCGGCCGGCGTCCGGCGCTTTGTCTACATGTCCTCGTGCAGCGTGTACGGCGTGGCCGACGGCGAGGTGGACGAGACGGCTCCCACGGATCCGCAGACGTCGTACGCCATGTGCAAGACGCTGGTGGAGCGCGATGTCGGTGCGATGGCGAGCGCGGCCTTCAGCCCGACGTTCCTGCGCAATGCGACGGCGTTCGGAGCGTCCCCGCGCATGCGGTTCGACATCGTGCTCAACAACCTCGCCGGCCTCGCCTGGACGACCAACTGCATCGCCATGACCAGCGACGGCACCCCATGGCGCCCGCTGGTGCACGCCCTGGACATCGCGAAGGCGATCCGTTGCGTTCTGGGGGCCGACGTCGACTCGGTGCACAACCAGGTGTTCAACGTGGGCAGCGACGACCAGAACTACCAGGTCCGGGAGATCGCGGAAACGGTGGCCGCGGTGTTCCCGAACTGCGAGCTGACCTTCGGCGAGAGCGGCGGGGACAACCGCAGCTACCGGGTCTCCTTCAAGAAGATCAGTGAGCAGCTGCCCGGATTCTCGTGCGACTGGGACGCGGCGCGCGGCGCCCGGCAACTGCACGACGTCTTTCACGCCGTCGGCCTGGATGCGGCGACGTTCACCGGACGTGGGCACACCCGGCTCAAGCAGTTGAAGCACCTGCTCGACACATCACAGCTGGATGGCCAGCTGTTCTGGAGGACGGTTTGATCTTCACGACGACGAAGCTGCCTGGGGCGGCCATCATCGATCTCGAACGGCGGGAGGACGAGCGCGGCTTCTTCGCCCGCACCTTCTGCCGGCAGGAGTTCGCGGCTCACGGACTCGAGCCGCTGGTCGAGCAGTGCAACGTGTCGTACAACCACGCGACCGGAACGCTGCGCGGCATGCACTACCAGCTGGCGCCGGCGCTGGAGGCCAAGCTCATCCGGTGCGTCCGCGGAGCGATCGTGGACATCATCGTGGACGTGCGTCCGGAGTCACCGACCTACCTGCAACACATCTCGGTGGAGCTGAACGCGGACAATTACCGCATTCTGTACGTGCCCCCCCTGTTCGCGCACGGGTACCAGACGGTCACGGACGGCACCGAGGTGACGTACCAGGTGAGCGAGACGTACACGCCGAGCGCCGAGGCGGGGTTGCGGTACGACGACCCAGCTCTAGGCCTCACCTGGCCGCTTTCGGTTACGGTGATCTCTCCGAAGGACAGGTCCTGGCCCCTGCTCGAGGAGCGGGTGGAGGTAACCAAGTGATCATGGTGGACACGGCCCTGCTGGAGCGTGCGGCAGACGGCAACCCCATTCGGGTAGGCATGGTCGGCTGCGGCTTTATGGGTCGCGGAGTTGTCAACCAGATCGTCAACTCGACCCCGGGCATGGACCTGGTGGCGATCGCCAACCGGCACGTGGAGAACGCCGAGCGGGGTTACACCGAGGCCGGCGTGGAGCAGACCCGGCTGGTGGACGACGCCGCCGGCATCGACAAAGCGATCGCCGCCGGCGTGCCGGCGGTTACCGACAACCACCTGGCGATCTGCGAGGCGGACGGCATCGACGTCGTCCTCGACGTGACCGGCACGGTCGAGTTGGCCGCCCGGGTCAGCCTGGCCGCCATCAACGCCGGCAAGCACATCGTGTTGATGAGCGCCGAGATGGACGGCACTTTCGGTCCGATCCTCAAGGTGCACGCGGACCGGGCAGGTGTCGTGTACACCGGCGTCGACGGCGACCAGCCCGGTGTGGAGATGAACCTGGTGCGCTTCGTCCGGGGCATCGGCGTCACCCCGCTGCTCTGCGGCAACATCAAGGGAATGCAGGACCCGTACCGCAATCCCACCACACAGGAGGGGTTCGCGCGCCGCTGGGGACAGAACCGCTGGATGGTGACCAGCTTCGCGGACGGTACCAAGGTGTCCTTTGAGCAGGCCCTGGTCGCCAACGCGGCCGGCATGCAGGTGGCCCGGCGCGGCATGCTCGGGCTGAACTTCGACGGCCACGTCGACGAGCTGACCCAGCGGTACGACGTCGATGAGCTGCGGGCCGCCGGCGGCATCGTCGACTACGTCGTGGGCAGCCGACCCAGTCCCGGGATCTTCGTGTTGGGCACCCACGACGACCCAAAGCAGAAGCACTACCTCAACCTGTACAAGCTGGGTGAGGGGCCGCTCTACAGCTTCTACACGCCGTACCACCTGTGCCACTTCGAGGTTCCCACCACCATCGCCCGGGCGGCGCTGTTCCACGATGCCGCCATCGCCCCACTGGGCGGACCCCGCGTCGACGTTGTGGCGACGGCCAAGGTCGACCTGAAGGCTGGTACGGAGATCGACGCCTTCGGTGGGTACCTCACCTACGGCGAGGCCGAGAACTCGTCGGTTGCCCGGGCGGAACGACTGCTGCCGATGGGCCTCGCCGAGGGATGCGTCCTGCGGCACGACGTCTCACGGGACCACACGATCACGCTCGACGACGTGGACGTGCCGCCGGACCGCTTTGTGGACGCGCTCCGGGCGGAGCAGGACGCGTACTTCTCTGTTCAGTGGCCTTGAGGTTGGCCAAGGTTGATAGCCGGGCCTACGACACTGGAAAAGCCCGAGTTGCCGACAACTGGTAGTGGACGACGTCATGTACTCCGTCAAGCCCGTCGAGACTAAAGTCTACTTGCTTGTGAACTTGTGTGATGCAGGGCCTTGCAGGTTGCGGTAGTAGGCAGCGCCCTTTTGAGGCAGTGCCATAGAACGTAGAGCCGTTGAAGGATGCGCACACCCGCGCCGCCCGCAGCCCGCGCTCGCTCGGCTTGGGAGGACTTACGGCGGCGGCACCTTGGGCGCGTCGGCTTCATTCGACTGAATAGGACGATGCACCGGTGAGCAATGAGATACCCCCCCGAGACTCGACTGGCGCAATGTCAAGCCATCCGCGCATTTTAGTCGTTCTGGAGAGCCTGCGCGAAAATGGCGCGGTTCGGATGATGCTTACGCTACTTAAGGAATGGAATGCTGCTGGTCTCGCAGCCAGTCTGTTTGTCGTCCAACAGGCGCCCGACGGAGACTTAGCCGTCGTCCCTGAGCCGGTGGCTGTGACAACTGGCACGAGGCGGCCGGCCAGGGTCCGTGCAACTATTCTTCCGGGGATGTGGCGCCTGCTGCGCGAAGTCCGACAATATGACGTCGTCGTCAGTGGTTCCGAGATTGGGCTGGGGTTGCTCCTTGGGTATCTGACGGCTCGGATCACCCGACGCACCTTCGTCGTTGCCGTCCACGCGCACATCGAGGCCACCGTGCAGCAGTGGGTGCCGCGCCCACTACGAGGACTAACTCGGGCGGCTATAGCTCACTGTGACGCCGCAGTCTGCGCATCCGCCGACCTTGTGCCTGATGTACTTCAGCTGGGAGTACGGCCTGGCGCAGTCACCGTTGTCAGGAATGGTATCAGCGTGCCTGAGGTTCTTGCCCGAGCGCAAGTCGGCCAATCACCGACGAATGCTGATTCACCCATAGTAATAGCTACGGGGCGACTGTCCCGGGAGAAGGGTTTCGACCACCTCATTGCGGCGCACTCAGAAGTTCTTCGCGACGGGATCCGTCATCAACTGCTGATCCTAGGAGAAGGGCCGGAGCGCCCACGTCTCGAGGGCCTGATTCGAGACCTAAACTTGACGCAAACGGTTGGGCTCCCAGGATTCCTCGCAAATCCTTTGCCGATCATGTCCGCGGGGGCACTCTACTGCCTCTCGTCGATTCGGGAAGGATTGCCGATCGCTCTGCTTGAGGCTGCGGCGCTGGGGGTTCCGATATTAGCCACTCGCGCCAGTGACGCGGTCATCGAACTGCTGGGTGATGGCTTGTACGGAGATCTCGTGGAAGCTGGATCGGCGCACGCGCTGGCCGCTGGCCTTCGGCGATTGCTCAAGCAGCCTGAGGGACGACGAGATCGGTCTGCGCAACTACTTGGTCAGTTGCGGTCGTACGACATGGAAGCCATGTGTTGGACCTACCTGGATGCGATCAGCGCGGCTGTTGAGCGGAGCTCTCTCCGAACCAGCACTACGACGGCCCGGCCTTGACAGCAAGCAATCGGCGGTGACGTTACAGATGCGGGTCTTCGGTGGTGCCAGGCAACTTGTGGACGACCTGAGAAACTCGAAAGAACCAGAGTGGAGCACTAAGAACCTGAGTCAGAGCAACCCCCCAGGCCGCTCCAAGAACACCGTTTAGAGCGAATCCAAGCAGAATGCCGACTGGCATCAGTGGAGCCGTTATGAGGTGTAGTGCGAAAGTGGTTCTCGCGCGGCCCATCCCGTAAAGGACAGCTGCCGGCCCGGTTGCCAACGAGTTGATGACCGCTCCGACCGCCACGGCAGGTAGCAACTCACGTGCTCCAGGCCAAGTAGCACCGAACATTGCCACACCAAGGCTCCCGGGCAAAAAGACGACAGCTGCCCCGTAACCTGTAGCTACCGCTCCCATTATACCTGCCACGACCCAAGAAATCCGCAGTCTCTGACGCGACCCCAACTGCGGATTACGGGCCACCTCCGGGATAGTGTACGTAAAAGCGGCAGTGCCGATGATATTTAGGGGACCCAGTAGGACTTGGGAAGCCCGGAAGGAGCCCAGCCCTGCGGCACTCGCGAGCAGACCCACGAGTAGCGTACTGGTAATAGCAAATCCCTGCCCGAGGAAAAACTCCGCGGTGAAGTAGCCGGAGATATCGCGCTGCCTAAATGCCCAGCCGAAGGCCCCTAACAATCTCGGGCGGATGCAATGCTGCCGGAGCCCGTACAGACCGGCACATACTCCTCCTCCTCCCCATGCGAGGGTCAGCATGAACTGGCTGCGCTCGCCGTGCCGAACGAGGAGAGCCAGCGCGCCGAAAGACAGCAGGGCCCACAGCGCGTCGTTCTGCGCGGCCTTCTTGGCCTCTCCCTTTGAGAAGGAGACAAAGCGGCAGCAGTCCTGCATGAGCAGCGCTGGCATACAGATGCCGAGGCCCAGCAAGGCTGAGCTTGTGCCGCCGAGGAAGATGGAGCTGATCGCGCACATGACGCCGGCGAACGCACCGGCCCCGAGTGCTGCGGCGACAGCGGCACCATAGACGCTCGCCGTGTCCTCAGGACGCAGGTGGGTTGCACGCACCTGGAGTGGCTGACCGAAGGCGGATCGGGCTAGCCCGATCACAAGGCTGTAAACCAAGAAAGCTGCGGAGAAGGCCCCGAAGCCAATCGCGTCCGTTGCCCGCGCCATAACCACGGTGAGCGCCAGATTGCTGGCAGCGGACAGAACCTGGTCGACAAGATTCCAGCTCGCCTTACCGGCGATGCGGGCAGTCAGGTGGCTAGTTCGTCCAAATGACATTCCCGACCTGAGTTCGTGACGTAGGCCCCGCGACGGGCCCCCGCCGGTGGACTGACCCGACCCGGTGACTACTGGTCCTAATCAGGGGTGCACGCACCATCAGGGGTACACGCACCCAAATACCAGCCTCGCACTTGCCAAAGTCCCTCCCGCGGCTCGACCGACAAACGCTAGTCCCGCGGACCAAGGCGGGTTGGTCGTTGGTCATATCAAGTCTATCGGCGGCACACAGGTGTCTGCTCGCCGCGATCATGCCGGATCACCGCCGCGTCGATTCGAAGTCAGCCCGACCATCGGCGTGTCTGACGGGTTTTCGATCACCGGGAAGGACTGGCTGGCCCGAGCTGTCGAGCGAATAGGCCCGATCCTTGGCTCGTATGCGGATCGCACGCCGAGGAGCGGCGGCGGGTGCAGCACTGACGACGGGTGGTCGCGCCTGATCTGCTGGCGTCTTCGGACGTCCACGCGTCGTGGCCGTCTATCGCAGCGTACGCTGCGCCATCGGCGTGCGCCACGTTCGACCACCGCATTGCTTCGGGTCGTCCCGAGCGTCACAATCTCCTGGCTGTGGTGATTCGTCACAGCTGGGCTACGCGCCACCCGTTGATCCGAATTTCCGGCGAAAGACGGCAAGTGCCTGTGGGGCCTCGCGTAGAGTCATGCCCACCCCGTCATCCGGAACATTGAAGTAAGCATGGTACACCACGTGGCGCTCCTGAATCAATTGCGCCATGTGTTCCACAAATGTCGGATCGTCACCCGCACCATTGCTGCCGCTTGGATCGCCTGGGGCCACCAGTGCCCACTCTGGAATGCTCAGGGGCTTGCCGTGTCGGTCCGCGAATGCCATGACGTCACGCAGTCCTCCCGGATCCTCGAACTGATGGCGCCACCGAGCCTCGGGGCTGACGTTCGGCCTTCCGTAACTAGTGTCGTACACGTCCAAACCCACGATGTCGACCACGTCGTCGCCGGGGTAGTAGGACTGGAATGGGACGTTGTGCACGCGGGCGGTCGGATTCCAATCGATTTGCACCGGCACGGTGCTGTCCGCGCGCAAGCGACCGACGATCCGTCGGAAGTATTGGCACCAGTCCTGTATGTCACCGGGGCTATTGCCGATGAAGTGCCCAGAAAACCAGTTACCGTTCATTTCCCATCCGAGACGAATGATGACACTCGACAGACCCGAGTCCGTCAAAGACTTGCCAAAGGCTGCCCAGTACTGGTCATATTCGCCCCTCGCCCCTCGCTGTCGCCAGTCCTCAGGAGAGTCCTTGGGCACCATTGCCTGGCTGATCACCAAGCGTCGCCGGACATCGGTAGTAGCCCAGCCACGCCAGTCCAGATTTGGGTCGGTTTCCTGAAAGAACCATGGTCTCGTCAGGGTCGTCCAGTCCCTCTCGTCGATATAAGCAACTGCATGCGTCACCGGGTGGCCCACGAGCGACTGAAACGAGTTCAATCGCTGGATGTCGTCTGAGTAAACGCCCAGAGCCGCACGGCCGGATGTTCCCCCTCGGTCCCCTGTGCCGAACGGCCCTGACGGGCTCCTGCTCGGCGAGGAGCGCGACTGCAGCAGCACAGCCGTGGCCACGAGCAGGACGAGGACCACCGCGCCAACTAGCCACCGGCGCCAATTACTAAGCACGCTCGCGCTCCCTCGGAAGGTTACCGACAGTGTCAGCATGGTCCCGCCGGAACGCGGAGTCCAACAACAGCACAGCAAATGCCGTCTGAGGCTGCAGTAGCCCGCCGGACAACAGCAACTGCTGCACTAAAAGACAGCTCGCGATCGCGGAATCAGGGGGCCGGACGGCCCCGGCATAAGCAATGAACACTACGAGAAACAACCCGGAAAAGAATCCGTACTCATAGAGCGCCTTCTGCAGTGTGGGGTTCGACAATGGCAAGCCGGTGCGGGCTAAGTAGTCCTGGGCCGCTCGGTCGCCCGACCCCGGCCCACGACCGAGCAGCACTCGTTGCGGTGAAGGAAGTAAATCCTGGACCAGCACTTGATAAGGCTTGACGAAACGCAAGTTGCCGCTGGAGGCGGAGCTGCCCGTCTCCGTCGATCGCGCCTTGAAGACAGTACCGAATGGGCTGAGCAGAACTACGCCAACGAGGAGCAACCCGGACAGAGCCACGCGCGCCGCCCACGTCGGTCCCCTACGGAGGGCAAGTGCGGCTATGCCAAAGCCGACAAGCACTAGGCCTGTACCTGAAACCGTCGCCACCAGGGCAGGCACGAACAGCAGCAGTCTTCGGTACCGGTCGCGAAGGACGAGCTGAACAATGATCGCAAGCCCGAGAAACTGGGAGAAGAACGAAGGCTCAAGGAACAGGAAGCCGTTCGACTTATACAAGTTGTCGCCGTACTTAATTGGGTACGACGTGTTATATCCAGATATCAGCAGTTGCCTCGGCAGGATGTCGCCGAGTACGTCAGTGTACCGCCAGCCCAGCGATTGAAGCAGTAACTGCAAAATGCCTAAGCTAGCCAAAAGCAACATCATCAGAGAGTAAAAGCGAAGGACGACGGCGTACTGGGACCGGATCTCGGAGCTCAGTGCGAAAGCAAACGGGGCGTACAATAAGGCGAGCAGTAGTAGAGAGTTACGGGAAGCCTCTGCTCCTCCGAAGAGAGTGCCCAGCGTGGCGGCGGAGCACAGAATGACGGCGATCAAGTAAAGGGCACCGCGCCTCCGGTCGAAACTTAGGGCTTGCAGCCGCCACAAGTAGGTGAAGCCCCCAAGCACAGCCGGCAGTGCGATTGAGATATTCATGCCCGGGAGGGAGATCCGCTGAAACAGGACGACCACCAACAGCATCGCCTTGACAACGATGAGAGCGCGAGCAGGTGTGGCTCTACGCGCGCGGGTCGGCCCGGCCATCCGCTACACTAACGTCACGGGTTAGTTCGCTAGAATGCACTCTGCGAGTGCGTCCTGTTACGCATTGCTGGATACCAGTCCTGGATCGCCCGATTGTGGATTCTCCGGCCAACGCACGGAATGATTCTCAAGTTTAGGCTCTCTAGCCTTAATCCGCTCGTATGCCGGTTCGCCGACAGTCATGTAGCCCAGGACCGACGTGCATCTGTGGCGAACCACAGTTGCCGCCGTCTCCAAGTCATGTTGGACGTCAGAGACAATCAGGACGGCGGCATCACTGCGAGAGAGCACCAGTTGTGTGGACAGCTTGGACAGCTCACCAACCGTTATTAGGGTTAGCGCTTCCAACTCCCGCAGTGCTTTGAACAACTGATCTACGTCCGCCATGCGGGACCAGTTGACAGTTGCCAGGTGTTCGTCTGGTCTCGACTGGGCCAAGTCCTCGACATTGAGCTCCCGTCTCGGCAGACCCTCCGCTGGAGGTCTGTCAAGTATTGGCATCGGCACAGCAGCGGAGGCAGAATCAAGCACGAACGCACGCTGCCCCTGGAAGCGGATTCCGGCCGCCAGTTCTTCCGCTGGGCACGGCGCAATGGAGTAGTCGCCGATTGGAACTAGCGCTACCGTTCTTGCACCCGAAGGCAGCTCCAGCATCAAGGCCAAAGCTGTGTCTTCGGTCACGGTTGGCTTGGGACTCGCGTTGGCCGGAGGCAACCATCCCAATGCCGGCATATCGCTCGACTCGATGACGGGCTCTGACCGCCGGGCTCTGCGTCCGGTCACAACCCACGTGGCCGCGCCGCCCAGCAGCGCGCCGAACAAGAAGGCGATCTCGGCTGCCACCGCCGCACGGGGTGAACTAGGATCCTTCGGCGTTAATGGGGCCTCAAACAGCGACACGCCGGTTCCGGCAGTGTCTTGGGCGACGACCTGAGCGGACAGCTTGTCGGCTACGTCAGACATCTGCTTACTTAACGCCACTTGTTGGGCCAGCAGGCGAGCGTCGCTCGGGCTGGACTGCAAACTCCTCTGCACAATGTTGAGCTGGGTTCCGAGGTTTGTCTGCAAGTCCCGCAGGCTACTAGCAGCGGCGACGAATTGGGCTTGTCGTTGTGCACCGCTAGCTCGCTCAAATGCTCGTTCCACGGCAACCACGCGCAAAGTCGCTTCGTCCGGGCGACGAGCATTGGCCGAGACCGTGATGTACGCCGCTTCGGACGCGAACACAGCCTTCACGCTTTTCCTAAGCGTGGCCTCGCTGATGCCGAGTGTCCTACCCGCGTCACCGAAGACCATATTAGACGTCAGCAATGCGGCCTGGGTTTGACCGAGCCGAACGATGTCTTGTGCCTGCTGCCCGGACAGCTGGGCACTGGTGTCGAGAAACACTCGTCCATCTGCCGTATAGGTCGGGGACATACTCTTGCTGACGACGAAGGCGAGAACAGCGAAGACTACGCCGAGTGCTGGGACCGCGTATAGGTACGGACGCAGGGTCGTCCACTGCGAGCCGGAATTGGGAGTCGACCCAGACTCTCGTCCAGATGTCACCTGCTGCATGGTCTGCATCCTCTCATAGGAAGTCGGACTCGTCGCTGGGCTGCAGGAGTGCTTACGAGTCTGACCTAGATCCGCGAGTAGTGGCTTGATCTTGCGCGGTGGTGATCGTCTTCAAGCGTGATGGACAAGGTGTGCCTCTCGGTCGGGCGTGCGCGCGGCTGCTCGGCACGGCGACCGAGCAC
>Ga0075520_1001371_pt1 | contig 11654 bp, 10 predicted proteins | sample NGEPerB_FD_75100 | JGI IMG/M metagenome (GOLD analysis project Ga0075520, IMG submission 75100) | Arctic peat soil microbial communities from the Barrow Environmental Observatory site, Barrow, Alaska, USA - NGEE PermafrostAB12-B | ecosystem: Environmental > Terrestrial > Soil > Wetlands > Peat ... | reverse complement strand
GTGACGAGGATCGCGGCCGACAACTCGTCGTCGCTCATCGGTTCGAGATCGGCGCCGTTGAGCGCTCCCTTGCTGACCAGTCCTATCTGCGAGCAGACGTTGAGTGCGACCTTTCCGTTGTCACCAGTGATGACCTTGACCTCGATGCCGAGACGTTCGAGTTTCGCGAGTGACGTACCGGCGTCGGCCTTGATCCGGTCGGCGAAGAGGAGGAACCCCTCGAAGGTCAGCCCGTGCTCGGCGTCGAGGTCCAGCGAGGTCGTTGCCGTCGTGGGCCGGCTGGCGAGTGCGACGACGCGCTCGCCGGCATCGAACAGACCCTCGAGCAACGCGTGGGTCGAGTCGGGAACGTCGTTGCAGCGCGACAACACGACCTCGGGCGCGCCCTTGGTGATGATCAGCGCGCCGTGCGCCGTCGTCGTGACGAGCACCGAAACCATTTGGCGCTCGTGGTCGAACGGCAGAACCGCGCGCCTCGTGTACTGCGCCACCCTCGTGCGCAGGTCCGGCGACGCCGCGACGGCCCCGCTCGTCCAGAGCGCCTCGTCCAGGGCGTTGCCGCCGACTGGCCCCTGATCGCCCATCGTTGCTTCGTTGCACACGAGGCCCAAGAGCAGGACGCGTTCATCCTCGGTCCCGAGAACACCCAGACCACGCTCGAAGGTGATCATCCCTTCGGTGAGGGTGCCGGTCTTGTCAGTGAACAGGATCTCGATGTTGCCGAGGTCCTCGATCGCCACGAGCCGCTTGACGAGGACCTTCTTCGCCGCCAACGCCTTGGAGCCCGACGAGAGACTGACCGTGACGATGGCGGGCATCATCTCGGGAGCGATACCGACGGCGATGGCGAGCGAGAAGAGGAGTGCCTCGATGAGTGGTCGCGACAGGACGAGGTTGATGACGAAGATGAACGCGGTGAGTACGGCCGCGACGAGGAAGAGGAAACGGGAGAACCGGGAGAGCCCGAGCTCGAAGGCGGTCTGGCCCTGCTGTTCACTGAGCCCGGCGGCGATCTGGCCGAAGGCTGTCCGAGTTCCGGTCTGCACGACGACCGCGACGCCTGAGCCCTCGTGGACGACGGTGCCCATGTAGGCGCAGTCCACGAGATCGTGTTCGTCCTCTCGCGTACCGAGCTCGGCGGTTTTGGCGACTGGCATCGACTCGCCGGTGAGGACGCCTTCGTCGCACTCGAGCTCCTCGACCTCGAGCAGACGTAGATCGGCCGGCACCAACGCACCGATGTGCAGTGTCACGACGTCACCCGGCACTAGGTCGGCGACCGGCATCTGGGCCGGCCGGCCGTCGCGTCGCACCTCGACGTCCTGGCGAATGTGCGCGCGCAGCGACGCCATGGCCCGCTGCGCGGCGTACTCGTTGAAGAAGCTCAGTCCGACGCTGAGTGCCACGATAACGGCGATGATGATCGCGTTGGTTCCGCCGCCGGTCAGGCCCGACACCAACGCCGCGCCCAGCAAGAGGAGCAGGATTGGGTTGCGAAGTTGTCGCCACAAGATCGAGGAGGCTCGAACTCGGTGCACCCTCAAAATGTTGGGTCCGTAACGATTCGCGCGTTCGGCCGCTTCGCGCGACGTGAGCCCGTCGCGGCGACTGGCCAGACGGACCAGCACCTCCTCGGCGCTCAGGACCGCGGCTTCGCCCAGTGACAGATCACTGGCCTTCGATGGCACGACGTCTGGCACGACGTCAGTCTTACCGACGGACGACGACGCGTCGGACTGCGAACTTTCCTGCCCCTAGTGTCGCGCACGACGCACGCGAGAAGATAGGGACTTTGTGCCTTGTCGGGAGCGCGTCAGTGACGGCCCGGCGCGAGTAGGGCTTGAGCATGGAGCGCTTTGAGGATCGGATCGACGCGGGCCGCCAATTGGGTGTGGCCCTTGCGGCGTGGCGCTCCGATCGCGACGTCGTAGTCGTCGGACTGCCGCGCGGCGGTCTGCCAGTCGCGTACCAGGTCGCCGTTGCGCTGGCGGCTCCGCTCGACCTGCTCATCGTTCGCAAGATCGGCATTCCGTTCCAGCCCGAGGTGGCCATGGGTGCCATCGGCGAAGACGGGATCGTAGTGGTCGACAAGGAAGTGATCGCGATGGCTGGAGTCTCCGACGCCGAGTTCGCGACGGTCGAGCGGCGTGAGCGGACCGAACTCGAACGCCGGCGCGAACTGTACGCCGGTGACCGGGCACCCGTGTCATTGAAGGACAAGACCGTCGTGCTCATCGATGACGGCATCGCCACGGGCTCGACGGTTCGTGCGGCCTGTCGCGTCGCTCGTGGGCGCGGCGCGTCTCGAATCGTCCTCGGCGTGCCGGTCGCTTCGTCCGCGGCGGTCGCCTCACTGCGCGCCGACGTCGATGCGTGCGTCGCACTCGTGGAGGTTGACGGATCATTCTCGGTGGGCGAGTGGTATCGACGATTTGATCAGACGTCTGATGAAGAGGTGCTCGAGTGTTTGCGGCGCGCCGATCGACGAGGGCTTCAACCGCACGCCGCGGTGATGCTCCACGACGCTGGCGTCGATCGGCGAATGGATCGGTGAGGGGGACGTGATGAGTCTGTACGTGGCGTCTGGCCCGCGTCTGGCGTCTGATGACGTCGAGGCGATCACGCACGGTGATCAGGATTACGACCGACTGCTGGATTGGGTCGGCGATCGTCGCTTCGTCCTTTTGGGTGAGGCGAGCCACGGTAGCCACGAGTTCTACCGCGAGCGCGCGCGCATCACGAAGCGCCTCATTGAGGAGAAGGGTTTCGTGGCCGTTGCCGTCGAAGCCGACTGGCCCGACGCGTACCGCGTCAATCGCTACGTGCTCGGCACGTCGCGCGACCCCGACGCGTCGTCGGCACTTGTTGACTTCGAGCGATTCCCGGAGTGGATGTGGCGCAACCGGGACGTCGCGGGCTTCATTACCTGGCTGCGCGAGCGAAACGACCGATGTCGTGAACCGCTCGACAAGGCGCGCTTCTACGGACTCGACCTCTATTCGCTGCGCGCTTCGATGCAGGCGGTTATTGACTACCTTCGCGTCGCGGACCCCGACGCCGCGGCGCGGGCCAGGGAACGCTACGGCTGCTTCGATCTCATCGGGGCCGAGGGCGCCGAGTACGGCCACGCGGTCACCATGGGTTTCCTTCCGTCGTGTGAGAACGAGGTCGTCGCACAGTTGGTCGACCTGCGTCGCCAAGCGGTTGCCTTGCAAGCGCACGACGGTGTCGCCGCGGCCGACGACTACTTCATCGCCGAACAGAACGCTCGCTTGGTCCACAATGCCGAGCGGTACTACCGCGCGATGTACCAGGGTCGCGTGTCATCGTGGAACTTGCGCGATGAACATATGGCCGAGACGTTGCGCAATCTCGAAAGTCACCTCGCGAATACGGTGGGACGATCGAAGATCGTGGTATGGGAACACAACTCGCACGTTGGCGACGCGCGCTCGACCGAACTCGGTATCGCCGGTGAACTGAACGTAGGACAGTTGGCGCGCGCCACGTGGGGTGACGATTGCTATCTCGTGGGATTCACGACACATCACGGGCAAGTGAGTGCGGCGTCGGAGTGGGGCGGGCCCGTGCAACGTAAGGACGTCCGTCCCGCGCTCGTTGGCAGTCACGAGGATCTGTTGCACCACGCCCCGGTCCAAGACTTCGTCGTGCGGCTGGGTGCGTTTGCGCCTGAGGTGTTACGCGAAACGCGCCTGGAGCGCGCCATTGGCGTCATTTACCGTCCCGAGACCGAGCGCTCCAGCCACTGGTTCCACGCCGATCTCGCCCACCAATTCGACGCGGTCGTGCACCTCGACGAGACCTCCGCGGTCGAGCCCCTGGATCGCACGACGAGGTGGGATGCTGGCGAGCCGCCCGAGACATATCCGAGCGGGCTCTAGGTTGCCCCAGTCGCCGCGGCCTAGGGTGTCACCACTGCTGCGAAACGGTTCGTAGGGACCCGACGGCACCCGCAACGGCGCCGTATCGGAAGATTGAGGTGTAAGGGTCGGCCATGTGTTTCTCGCCCCAGGGCGATCTCGCTGGAGGGATTGTCGTCGTCGCGATTGGCGTTGACGCTCTTCGTCACGTGAAGGGCAGGTCCGAATACGTGGCCCTGGCCGCTCTGCCGATCGTGCTCGGTCTGCACCAGGTCGATGAAGCTTTCGTGTGGTGGGGCCTGCAAGGTCACGTCGCCAGGGGAATCGGGCAGTCAGCGATGTGGATCTACCTCGTCGTCGCGCTCGTCGTCCTGCCGATACTCGTTCCGATGCTCGTGACCTTTCTGGAACCCACGCCGCGTCGGCGATGGCGCATCGTGCCATTTACCGTCGTCGGCGTCGTCGCGGCGGCGGTGCTGCTCGAAGCGATGCTGGTCGGTCACCCGGGTGCTCGGCTCGCCCGGTACCACCTCGCCTACACCATTGGTCTTCGCCACGGCATCCTCGTCATCGGGCTGTACATCGTCGCGACGTGTGGGCCCTTTCTTGTCGCGGGTTACCGGTCGTTCTTCTGGTTCGGCGTCGCGAACCTGGGCGCGGTGGTCACGTTGGCGCTACTTTGCGCTGACGGTTTCACGTCGCTGTGGTGCTTCTACGCGGCGCTCGTCAGTGGGGCGATCGCTCTGCACCTGCGTCTTGCCAAGTCGCCACTGTCCAGACTGTGGCCCGAACACGCGACCGCGGGTTCGGGCCTGGCCGAACGACTTCCCGTGGGGCTCGACCTCGATCTCGACGGTCCGTAAGAACGTTGCGCGATCTCTCGATTGCTAGGGTGCGGCTATCTTCATGAACAAGAAACCCCGAAGAAATTGGGTGGAAACAGTGAGCGAGTTGGCTTGATCCGTGTCGACACCATTCGTTGAGGTAGATCCTCGGGCCGCGTGGGACGAGGTCTTCAGCGCTCCGGGGACACCGAGGCCGATCTATCGCGACGTCATGGACGAGATCCAGCGTTACGAAGAGGGTGAACTGCGCACCCGTTTCCACCAACTGAGTCGCATCTTTCGCGAGCGCGGTGTGACCTTCGCCCTGGGCGGCGAAGAACGTCCGTTTCCCCTCGACCTGATCCCGAGGATCATCAGTGCGATGGAGTGGGACACGCTGGCGGCCGGTATCCGCCAGCGCGTGCTGGCGCTCGAGGACTTCTTGAGCGACGTCTACCAGCACGGGAACTGCTTCGACGACGGCGTGATACCCAAGGGACTCGTCACCTCGAGTGCAAATTTCCGTCGCGAAGCGGTCGGCATCGTTCCCTCGCGGTCGGCGCGCATCACCGTTTCGGGCGTGGACCTGATCCGTGACGAGCACGGGACGTTTCGCGTGCTCGAGGACAATCTGCGTATTCCGTCGGGTGTCTCCTACGTGATCGAGAATCGTCGGGCCATGACCCAGAGTTTCGGTTCGCTCTTCTCCCATCACCGCGTGCACCCGGTCGACGAGTACCCGGCGCGTCTGTTGGCAGCACTACGCTCGTCAGCCCCCGAATGGGTGCGCGATCCGACGGTGGTGGTCCTCACACCCGGCGTGCACAACGCCGCCTACTTCGAGCACGTCCTGCTCGCGCGTACGATGGGCGTCGAGCTCGTCGAAGGCAGTGACCTCGTCACCGTGGGCAATCGGGTCATGATGCGCACGACCGAGGGGGAACGCCCGGTGCACGTGATCTACCGTCGTGTCGACGACGAGTGGCTCGATCCGGTGCATTTTCGACCCGATTCAATCCTGGGCGTCGCGGGACTCGTGAACGCGGCGCGCGCCAACACGGTGACGATCGCCAACGCGCTCGGCAACGGGGTCGCCGACGACAAACTGATCTATACCTACGTTCCTGATCTCATCCGGTACTACCGCAACGAAGAGCCAATTCTGGACAACGTGGAGTCCTACCGCCTCGAGGACCCCGACGTCTTCGCCGACGTGATCGACCGACTGGGTGACTTCGTCGTCAAGCCGGTGGACGGTTCGGGCGGCAAGGGCATCGTCATCGGTCCGCACGCCGATGAGACGACCCTGATCGAGCTGCGCGCAGCGGTCGTGGCGAACCCGCGCGGCTTCATCGCTCAGCGCCCGGTCGCTCTTTCCACGTTGCCCACGTACGTCGACGATCGGATTGCGCCCCGTCACGTCGACCTGCGACCCTTCGCGATCAACGATGGCGAGAAGGTATGGGTGCTGCCCGGGGGGCTGACGCGCGTTGCGCTGCCCGAGGGCGTGCTCGTCGTGAACTCGAGTCAGGGTGGCGGCTCCAAGGACACCTGGGTCCTCGCGAACGGTCCCCACGACGCGTCCTTCGGTGAGGGGGAAAAGGCGAGTCCCGAGACGTCGCGGGTTCGTCCCGCCGCCGCCAACGCCATCGTTCGCCAACGCGCCCCGATTCACGAGAACGAGGCGGACCAGTGAGCGAGCAGCGGATGCTCTCGCGACTCGCTGAGTCGCTCTACTGGATCGGTCGCTACGTCGAACGCGCCGACGGTACCGCGCGCATCATCAACGCCTATATCCACCGCATCGCTGAGGACCCCTTCGGCGACGTGCACCGAGCGTGTCGGGCCCTCTTCACGATCCTCGGCGTACCGCCGACGACCGAAGAGTCGGCGACGATCAACATGGTCCTCGAGGAGCTGGTCTATTCCTCGATGAATCCCAGTTCCATCACCGGCGCACTCGACGCGGCGTACGAGAACGCCCGTCGGTCACGCGAGGTCATCTCTTCGGAGATGTGGGTCTGCCTGAACGCCACCCACGACGAACTCGGCGCGCGCAGGCGCGAGGCCACGCGCGTCGGTGCCGCGAGCTACTTCAAATTCGTCACCGACCGCGCGGCCCAATTTGCGGGACTGAGCGACGCCACCATCAGCCACGACGAGGGTTGGGACTTCTTGATCCTCGGTCGCAGCATCGAGCGCGTCGACATGACGTGCCGGCTACTCGACGGCCAGCTGCTGGGTATCGAGGGCTCGGCCGATTGGCTGACGCTGTTGCGCGCCGCGGGCGCGATGGAGTCGTACCTTCGCGCGTCACGAGGCAACGCCACCGACGAGTCGCTCGCCATCTTTCTCCTGCTCGACCGTCTCTTCCCGCGCTCGGTCTTTCACACGCTCAACGTCGCTGATCACGCGCTCGAGTCGCTCACGTCGACGATCAGTCGGGTCGGCAGCGCCACCGACGCACGGCGCACGATCGGGCGGGCCCGCAACCGTTTGGAGTTCCTTGACGCCGACGCCCTGATGACCGAACTTCCCGAATTGCTGGATTTCTTGGAGCGCACGTGCGCCGACGCCAACGACGAGATCTCGGCACGTTACTTTCGCCACGTCGTGGCTGAACCCTGGGCGCGCGAGGAGGGCACGTGAGATTGTGGTCACCCAGTGCTCGTCTGGGCATTCGCCACGTGACGGGCTTCGTCTACGACGGTCTCGCCGACTCGTCGTACAACGAGGCGCGCATGACCCCGCTCGCTTCGGATCGCCAGAATGTGCTCGAGGCGACCCTGCACACGCATCCCGCCGCCTCGCAACTCACCTATATCGATTACTTCGGCACCATCGTCACGGCGTTCGACCTGCACGAACCGCACGTGCAGATGGAGGTGACGGCGCTCGCGACCGTGGAGATTTTTTCGACGGCCTTCGAGCGCCCCCTCATTGGTCGAGAGGGACTTCGCTCGACTGCGCTGCGCGACACCTTTGCCGAGTACCTGGCGCCGACGCCACGTACGTTGCTCCCGGCCGAGTTGCACGAGGAACTCGCCGACGAACGGTTCAGCTCCGATATTCCTGAACTGGTCGCGCACGTCTCTTCGATCGTACGAGCGCGCGTGGCGTACGTGACGGGCTCGACCCACGTGTTGACGACGGCGTTGGAATCGTGGACCCAGCGCACGGGCGTGTGCCAGGACCTGTCCCACGTCACTATTTCGTTCCTTCGCGGACTCGGCGTTCCCGCCCGCTACGTGTCGGGCTACTTGCACCCGAGCCCCGACGCGGCGATCGGCGAGACGGGTGCCGGGCAGAGCCACGCGTGGATCGAGTACTTCGCGGGTGAGTGGGTGGGCATCGACCCCACGAGCGGCAGCGACATCGGACTGAGTCACGTGGCGGTCGCCAAGGGTCGCGATTACAGCGACGTACCGCCCTTGAAGGGGATCTACCACGGCGCACCGTCACGGGCCCTCGGGGTCACCGTGGAGATCACCAAACTGGCTTGATCGGAGCCGACGGGCCGTGGCGTCGTCCCGAGTGCCAACGAACGCGCGAAATGCTGACCTTCGGCCCTAGGAGTACGGTTCTGGCGTCGAGTTACATGGTGAGAAGGCCTTCGGGAACGTAACGGGGGTCGTCGCGAGGACGTCGGCGGGGAACCGTCATTCGCGTAGAACCAGGCAATTCTCTCGACCGGGGAAAGAGGACAACCGTGCAGGAGCAGACGCTCACCCGAACACTGAACCGCTACGACCGTGCTCCGCACCTCGTGTTCTGGGAGACGACCAAGGCGTGCGCTCTCGCCTGTCAGCACTGTCGTGCCTCCGCCCAACTGGAAGCGCTGCCCGGAGAGTTAACCACCGCCGAAGGACGTGAGCTCATCGATCAGATCGCCCAAATGGACGGCGCGACGCCGATCCTCGTCTTCACCGGTGGCGACTGCCTCGCGCGAGAGGACCTGAGCGAACTCATCACGTACGCCCGCGAGTGCGGGCTTCGTCTCGGGATCGCGCCCTCGGTCACCGAGCGACTCACGAGGGAGGTTCTCCAAGACCTGTACACGCTCGGTGTACGCAGCATCTCGATCAGCCTCGACGGCGCCGACGCGGCGTCGCACGACTCGCTGCGCGGGATCGAGGGCCACTTCGACCAGACGATCGCCGCGCTCGAGATGATGCGCGACATTGGCTACCGCGTCCAGGTCAACACCACCGTCATGAGGCGCAACGCCCGAGAGCTCGCCGACATCCTTTCGCTGCTGCGCACGTCGGGCGTCAAGATCTGGGAAGTGTTCTTTCTCGTCGGTGTTGGTCGCGGACGCGACGTCTTAGAAGTCACACCCCAGGACGCCGAGGACATCTGCCATTTCCTCGTCGACGCCACGTCATTCGACATGACGGTGCGCACCGTCGAGGGACCGTTCTTTCGTCGCGTGCAGGCGCAACGGGCCAAGGACCCCGACGCGGATCACCTCGACGCCGAGGACGCGGGCGAGCTGTACCGCGAACTTCGCTCGCGCCTCGACCGCGAGACGCCCAGTGCCGCCGGCGCCAAGAAGAGCGCCACGATCGCGACGGGTGACGGTCGCGGCGTGATCTTCGTGGGCCACGACGGCGAAGTGCACGCGTCGGGATTCTTGCCACTGTCACTCGGCAACATAAAGTCAGAACCACTGGGCACGATCTACACCCAGCACCCGTTGTTGACGTCGATTCGTTCCGGTGCGCTCGAGGGCGCGTGCGGCCGCTGTGAGTACCGACGACTGTGCGGAGGCTCGAGGGCACGCTCCTACGCCGCAACGGGTCGCGTGCTCGGCGATGACCCGGCGTGCCTGAACACGCCCACGCATCTGACGCTGCTCGGCGTCTGAGTTACATCGCCGTCGCTTCGTAGATCTCCAGTGACCCGCCGGCGGCGAAGTTGGGACAGTCCTGGACCAGAGTGACGGCGTCGCCGAGGCTGGTCGCCTCGACAATGGAGTAACCGGTGAGGTCGGCCGACGAGTCAACCCGTCGTCCGTTGGCGTCGATCCCGGTCGATGCCCCGAAGGGATTGCCGTGGTCGGTCACCGCCAGTCCGAGCTTCTGGAACCAACTCATCCAGGTCGCCATCACGGCCTCGACGTCGGCGGGCGCCTCTCCCATCTGACCGCCTCGATACACCACGACAAATTTGGCCATGACGCGACCTCTTTCTTAGCTCGATGACTCTTTCTTGGTCGTTCTAGCTCAGTGGGGTCGCAATAGCGAACGAAATGTTCGCGGTAGGACGATGCCCCCCTCGATCAGGAGCATCGGAGCCGCGAACTGAGAGCGTCGCACTCGCGTGACGAATGAATGCTTCGGGAGGGTGCTACTTGCTCAGGCCCAGTGCACGAAGGAACGAGCGCGTGACGCCGTTCGTCGTCGCGTACGCGCGTCGACGGGCGTAACGCTTGGCGTAGGCGCCGGGCCCCTTCGCGGCGGCTTGAACATTGCCCAGGATCCGGGCGTCGCGGTAGAGCGACGATCGAAGGCTTCTCCTACGGGCCATCACGACTCCTTTGTTCGAGGTCTCACTGATAGCAACGTAGCGAAGAATCTCGACCGACGCGACGGTCTCGGTGACCCTCAACTGCCCTCCACGTCAGTCGAGTAGCGCCACCGCAGCACCTAACGTGGTGATGAGCGCAGAGGAGACCGGATGACGAATCGACAGGTAATACTGGCCCAGCGTCCGACGGGGATGATCGACGCCACGACGACGTCGTTGGTGGAGAGCCCCACGCCGGTCTGCGGACCGGGCGAAGCGCTCGTCAAGGTGGGAACCCTTTCGATCGACCCCACGATCCGGGGGTGGATGAACGACGCACCGGGCTATCTGCCACCCATTGGCATCGGCGACGTCATTCGATCGTCGGGCGTTGGCGAAGTAGTGGAGACCCAATCTCCCTTCTACAAAGTCGGCGACAAGGTGTTTGGCTTCACGAATTGGCAGGAGTGGGTCATCGCCAACGACGAGAACAAGCTGTCCGTGTTGCCCACCGGAATGGGGCTGGATCTGCCGACCGTGATGAATGTCCTCGGCGTCACGGGCATCACGGCATTCTTCGGACTCACCGAGATCGGTCAGTTCAAGAAGGGTGACGTCGTCGTCGTTTCCGCAGCTGGCGGTGCGACCGGCTCCGCCGTCGGCCAGATCGCCAAAGCCCGCGGAGCGGCGAAGGTGGTGGGCATCGCGGGTGGACCGGAGAAGTGCGCCGAGGTCGTCGACAGATTTGGCTTCGACGAATGTCTCGACTACCGCGAGCCCAACTTGTCCCGGCGTCTGCGAGCGGCGTGTCCCAACGGCGTCGACCTGTACTTCGACAATGTTGGTGGCGAGATCCTCGACGCGGTTCTGACGAACATCGCGATGCACGCGCGCGTTGTCCTGTGCGGGGCGATCTCGCAGTACAACAACATGGAGAAGCCCCAAGGGATTACCAACACGCTGATGCTCATCGGGCGTCGGGGCCGCATGGAAGGTTTCATTATCCTCGACTTCGCGTCGCGCTTCGCCGAGGCGCAGATCGAGTTGGCGACCATGGTAATGAACGGCACGTTGGTCCACGAGGAGCATCTGGTCCAAGGGCTCGAGCACGCGCCCGAGGCGCTCAATCTGCTCTTCAGCGGGGGGAACCACGGTAAGACGTTGGTCGTAGTCGACGACACTGTGAAACTTGACTGACGCGACACTGAACGAATCGACAATCCCGTCGCGCGATCGGGTCACGCTGGTCCTGTTCCTCGTGGCGTTGGTCGCTGGTTTCGGCCAGTTCGGTGCGGTCGCGTCGCTCAATGACGTCGCCAAGCACTTTGGACACGTCACCGCGAGCGGTTCACTGCAGAGCGCGATCGGCCTTTCGGGATCGGTGTTGGGCCTAGGTCTCGCGACCCTGCGCGTCGCCTCCCTGGCCGCCTTGCCGCTCGCG
>Ga0075520_1001370_pt1 | contig 11656 bp, 7 predicted proteins | sample NGEPerB_FD_75100 | JGI IMG/M metagenome (GOLD analysis project Ga0075520, IMG submission 75100) | Arctic peat soil microbial communities from the Barrow Environmental Observatory site, Barrow, Alaska, USA - NGEE PermafrostAB12-B | ecosystem: Environmental > Terrestrial > Soil > Wetlands > Peat ... | reverse complement strand
GTCAATGGTTGCGTAGACGTGGTCAAGGCCGCCGAGCATCTCGGCGTGCGCGTAGTTGATCGGCGTGTCGACCCAGCCGGGACAGATCACGTTGCACCGGATGCCCCGTTTGGCGTAGTCGAGCGCGACGCCCTTGGTCAGCATTACCGAGGCGCCCTTGGAAGCGGAGTAGACGGCCAGAAACGGCTCGGAGACGATCCCGTTGACGCTCGAGATGTTGATGATCGATCCGCCGCCGCCACTCAGCATGTGGGGAATGGCCGCGCGACATCCATAGATCTGCCCCTTGACGTTTACCGCAAGGGTCCGGTCGATCACTTCGTCGGTCACTTCGTGCAACACGCCGGGAATATTGACACCCGCGTTGTTCACCAGTACGTCGAGGCCGTCAAATCGGTCCACCGCATCGGCGATCATGGCGTCAACCGCCCGGGGATCACTGACGTCGGTCTGGCGCGCGAACGCGGCGCCGCCGGCGGCGCGAATCAATTCAACGGTCTCGGACACGGTCGCTAGGTCGAGATCGGCGCACAGCACGCGGCCGCCCTCCTCGGCGAGACGGACGGCGCTGGCGCGCCCGATGCCGGATCCCGCCCCCGTAACCACACAGACCTTGCCGGCAATCCGACTGTCCATTCTCACCAGCTCTATTGGAATTCCGAACAGTATTGATGGCCTCACGGTCCGTGTCAAATGTCGTGCTCGTTCAAAGGCGCGACATTCTTATACGACGAGCGCCCGGACAATCTGCGTGCGGTCCTACCGAACAACTCGCTTCACTCGATTGCTCAGCAGTTGAAAACAGCGTCGCGTCGAGAGCTGATTGAAGTGGGCTTACCGAGTCGCCCTTAAATTCCGGTGTGTTCGACGCGGATCGGATTTGGATCGGGAACGTGGGGCATCAACGCGTTCGCGGGGACGCTTCCGAGTCGACCCGCCTCGAAGTCCTCCAGCGCCTGGACGATCTCGCTACGCGTGTTCATGACGAAGGGGCCGTAGTGCTCGACAGGTTCGCGGATTGGCTGGCCACCGAGGACCAGGAGCTCCAGGTTCGTCGTGCGCGAGTCCTGATGCTCGTCGGCCCGAGCCGTGATCCAGTCCCCGGGGCCGAAGGTCACGAGTTGGCCACTGTGGACCGGGCGCTGCTCGCTGCCTATCCGACCTGATCCGGCGAGGACGTAGACGAGCGCGTTGAAGGTGGGGTTCCAGGGCAGGTCGATTGTCGCGCCCGGTGAGAGCGAGACGTGAACGAGCGCCATGGGTGTGTGGGTCGAGCCCGGTCCGCGATGCCCATCGATCTCGCCCGCGATGATACGCACGAGCGACGCACCGTCGCTCGAGCTGAGCAGCACGACGTCGCTCGCTTCGAGGCCCTGGTACGCGGGGGCGATCATCTTCTCCTTGGCCGGTAGATTCACCCAGAGTTGGATGCCGTGAAACAGGCCACCCGAGACAACCAGGTCCTCGGGAGGTGTTTCGATGTGCAGAATGCCGCCGCCCGCCGTCATCCATTGCGTCGCGCCGTCGGAGATGACGCCGCCGCCGCCGTGGGAGTCTTGGTGAAGGAAGACTCCGTCGATCATGTACGTGACGGTCTCGAATCCTCGATGGGGATGCCACGGCGTCCCCTTGGGCTCTCCGGGGGCGTAGTCCACCTCGCCCATCTGGTCCATGTGGACGAAGGGATCGAGGTCGGCCATACTCACGCCGGCGAACGCTCGCCGCACCGGGAAGCCCTCTCCCTCGAAGCCCCGAGGGGCGGTCGTCACCGACTTGATCGGGCGCTCGGCGACGCCCTCGAGACGTGGGTCCGCGACGCGAGAGAGCGTCGTCCAGTCTGCGGGCGTAACGGTGGGCATGAGCGTCTCCTCTACAACGGCCAGACCACAAGTATGGCGCTCGGGGACCGTGTATGACAAAAGAATCCTTTCGACCAGAGGGCGCTTCCGTGGGGACCTGCCCGTACCAGGAATCTCGAGGTCGCCGTAGGGTGAGCGGTAACACCCACCACATCGTCGAAGGGGTCGAGCACATGGATGACGCCACTATCTTGCAGCGCGTGGGGGATCTCACGGATGAAGAGCAACGACTCGAAGAGTCTCACTTGAACCAACCGCTGTCGAAGACTGAGCTGGCCCGACTGCACGCGATCGAAGTCGAGCTCGACCAGTGCTGGGATCTGCTCCGCCAGCGCCGCGCGCGCCGGGCCGCGGGCCAAGATCCCGACGCCGCCGCCGTGCGGCCGGCGAGCGTGGTCGAGGAGTATCTGCAGTAGCGACGTGCGCTCGTCACCCCGGTGCTTCGGGCACCGGGGGGGGGCACTGACGGCAGTCTTGAACTCGGAATTGCTCCGCAAGGCTGACGTAACTTATGCGACTTGATTGCCCGACGGAGGGATCAGGTGATCGTCGCCACGACGCGTCGATTCTGAGCGTCCGAGGTTCCCGCGGGTCCGGGATTGGTCGCGCCTTGGCCGGTGACCGAGATGCTGAATCCGTTCACACCGAGTGAGTGCAACTGCAACGTGAGGTACGCCTCGACCGCGATCGCGCGCTGCTTGCTGAGTTTCAATTCCGCGGCCCATTTCAACTCGTTCAACTGGTCGGTCTTGCTCAGCGTGTCCCCGTAACCCAAGAGCACGACCTGGGTATCACGATTGGCCTTGATCAGCTTGGCGAGGCTCGCCACCTGCGACTGGAGTGACGTCGAGAGCTCGTAGGAGTTCACGCCGAAGGAGCTCAGTGTCACGACGGCGTGAATCGCAGGCGTTACGGGTTTCTTGACGGCGCGCCACTGGGCGTAGAGCGGGATCGACGTGCTGAAGGAGTACGTCGCGCCGTTCGCGTAGCCCGTACCCGACCCATTGGCGGTCGTGTTCCAACCCTTGAAGACGAAGCCCGTGCGGGTGAAGCCGTTGGACGTGAGGGCTGCGGGACCGGGACTGCCCTGTGGTCCGACGACGCCCTTGCCGCCGTTCGCGTTGAAGGTCACGATGTTGGCCGCTTTGACACGCCACTGGGCGTAGAGCGTGCTCGACCTTTTGAACGAGTAGGTCGCGCCGTTCGCGTAGGCGATACCCGACCCGTTGGCGAGAGTGTTCCAGTTGGTGAATACGTAACCCGACCTGGTGAATTGATTGCGCGCGAGGTTCGTCGGCCCTTGGTGATGCTGACGACCCATTGATCCGATGCCACCGTTCGCATTGAACGTCACGAGGTGACTGGCTGCACCACTCCACTGGGCGTAGAGCGGGGTCGACGTGCTGAAGGAGTACGTCGCGCGGTTCGCGTAGGCGATTCCCGACCCATTGGCGGCGGTGTTCCATCCGGCGAACGAGTAACCCGCTCGCGTGAAGCGATCTCGGGTGAGGCGACCCGGTGTCGAACTGTGCTGTGCGCCCATCAGTCCTTTGCCGCCATTGGCCCTGAACGTCACCGTGTGAATCGGCGCAGCGGCCCATTGGGCGAAGAGTGTCACGGCAGCGCTGAACGGGTAGGTCGCACCGTTGGCGTAGGCCGTACCCGACCCGTCGGCGGTCGTGTTCCACCCGGCGAACGAGTAGCCCACTCGAGTGAAGGTGTTGGTCGTGAGCGGCGTCGCGACGATAGCGCTCTGCGCGGCCATCGTGCCCGTACCGCCGTTCGCGCCGAACGTCACGGCGACGACGGCGCCACTGACCGTGAGCGTGAAGGTCCAGTTACCGATCTCGCCAAATCCGTCGCTGACGCTGCCAAAGACGACGTAGACCCCCGCGGCGAGGGGCCCGGTCGTTGTGATCTGCCCCTGGGCACTGACCTTCAGTCCGATCGAAGTTGACGTCGTGACGAAATTCACTGTTCCGATGGCGTTGGCAACGGTGATGGGCGCGATGACGAGCGTCGCGGACGCCGCGCTCGTGGTCGTTGCGGTGAGCGCTGACGTCTGTACCAACGCCACGCTTACCACCGACAGAGTGAATGTCCACGCGCCCGTGTCACCATAGCTGTCGCTGTCGGTTCCTGAGACCACGTAACTGCCAACGCCGAGTGACCCCGCTGTTGTGATTACCCCACCACTGGTGACGTGCAGCCTGGAACCGGACGACGTGGTGACGAACGTGATCGCCCCGGTGCCGCCGGACACGCTAAGTGGAGCGATGGCGAACGTGGCCGACGACGCTGACGTGGTTGAGCCCGAGGTCGACGACGTCTGATTTAGCGTGACGGCGTTGACGTGCAGTGTGAAGGACCAGGTGCCAGTATCGCCACTCGTGTCGCTGTCGGTCCCCGACACGGGGTAATTGCCGACCGCAAGAGGTCTCGACGCGGTGATCGCTCCGTTTGCGTCGACGCTGACACCTACGGGCGTACTGGAAGCGGGCGAGAACGTCGCCGACCCGACGACGTTCGTGACCGCAATCGATCCGAGCACTGCCGACGCCGACAACGCCGGCGTCGTGGAAGCTGAGATGGCCGACGTCTGACTTATTGTGCCGACAGTAAGCGTGTAGGTCCAGGTGCCCGTGTTAAGGCCCACGTCGGTGGCAGTGCCCGACGCGGTGTAACTGCCGGCCGCAAGCGGTCCCGTCGTGGTGATCGCTCCGTTTGCGTCAACGTTGACGCCAGCGGGCGTACTGGACGTGGGCGTGAATGTCACCGGTAAGACGGCGGTGTTGTCAAATAAGATCGGACCACCGGTGAACGTCGCCGACCCGACGACGGTCGTTACTCCGGACGTGGGGGAGACTTGAAGGAAGGGACTGGCGGCCGACGCCGGCGACGCCGTCGCCACGAGCGAGGTCGCGGCGAGGGTCACGATGGCGAGTCCCGACATTGCTCGTCGCACCGCGTACCGGACAATCATGTGCGAAACCTAGTACCAATCCCAACATTGCGACGCTGACGTTCAATTACTCGCACCGCGAGATATTAGTCACCTGACGTCCAGATTGGCGGTCGTGCACAGCGAATCCCGTCGCTGCCTGACACGTTGAGAGGATCGACGGTTGCCAGCGGCGTACGGATTCGGGACGCAGGGTCGTCGTCGCGGCTGACCATTTTCGCGCTCTTCGTAGCGCCTGCACACCGGCATTGCGCGAACGACGACCGCTCAAGTGTTGGTGTTCAGGGGTGGGAGACTTACGGAGCGGCATCGAGATGTTGCCCGGATCTGGAGGCCAGGATGCATCGATCACTCGTGCGTTCTCTTTTGGCCGTCATCGTCATCGCCATCATGGTGGGCGTCCTCTGCGCCAGTCGTGCGGACGCACCGGGTCGTCATCATCAGACGTCTTCTTCGACGTTGACGGCGAAGACGAACCACGCGATCGGCTTCTATCTCGTCATCGGAGCGTCGGCGTCACTCGGGACCCAGCCCAACGGCATCCCGGCCCATAACGGTCACCGAACGAAGAACGGCTACTCGGATGACCTGGTAAAGCTCGAGGCGGCGAACGGAATCGTTCTGAGGATGCGTGAAATCGGATGCCCGGGTGAGACGGTGCAGAAGATTCTCGGTCAGCACAAAGACGCGTGTTACACGTTGCCCATTACCCAGCTCTCCATTGCCACCAAGTATCTGCGTGCGAACTTGGGCGAGGTCGGTCTGGTGACCATTGATCTTGGCTTTAACAATATTCGTCCCTGCCTCACGCCGACGTTGACCAACGAATCGTGCGTGAATCGTGGGATTGTTGAAGTTCGCTACGACCTGCCGACGATCGTGAGCAGACTGCAGCGCGCGGCCGGTCCCCTGGTGCATTTCGTCGGTCTCGAGTACAGCGACCCCTTTCTTGAGTACTACCTGGACGGATCGGCGGGTCGCGTCGCCGCCCAGCAGGGACTGGTCGCCATGAACGAGATGAACAGTGTCCTCTCGGCGGTGTTCCGAGCTCGCTCGGTGGCCGTAGCGGACGTCCCCGCGGCGTTTCTCAGTAGCAGCGTCAAACCGGTCACGATGGCGAAGGTGGGAACTGTTCCCGAAAACGTGGCCCGGGCTTGTGCGGGTTCGTGGATGTGCACGGCGCCGCCCTTCGGGCCCGACGATCACCCCAACAACGCTGGCTACCTCATCATTGCCCGCACTATCGCAGCGCAGCTTCCTCGAACGTGGTGAGTTGATCGTCGTGCGACGAGCTCGACGGGCTGGCAACGCCCCTCAATTCAGCCCAAGCGGCGCTGGCATGGTCCACCCGTTCACACTGAGCACACTGACGTACATTCCTTGCGGCGACGGCCTTTGGCGCACCCTTTGGTAGAGTTAGATGATCACGACAACTGTCGAGTGATGTAGTAGCAAGCAGCCCTATGCCCCTTGAAAGCTTTCGTCGTGCCGGGGAGGAGTCATTCCTTGAACTAGTGAGTGAAAGGGCCGAGACTCGCGACGGCGCCCCTTGGCTGTTGTCGGCGCGCACCGAACAGCGCGTCTCCTTTCGCGAAGTGCGTAATCGGTCTTTCGCCTGGCAGGAGGTCTTTTCTTCCGAGGGACTGGTCAGTGGCGATCGGGTCGGTCTTCTCGTCTCAGACCCCATGGCCTTCGGCGTCTGCTTCGTGAGTGCGTTGGCGAGCGGTCTTTGGGTTGCCCCTCTGGATCCGACGACCGAGATCCCGAACGCGCGAACGCTCGACGAGCGTGTTGCGCGGCTGGGGCTACACGCCATCGTCAGCGATCGCGACGCGCCGTCCTCACTGGACACGAAGTGGCTCGACCTTCGCGAATCTCCACCTCGCGAGAGCGCCAGTCCTGGCGCCGTGGCGTCGCCGTTGACGAGCGGCGGTGTGATTCTGGCGACCTCGGGCACGACGGGAACCCCCAAGATTATGGCGCTGCCGATAGCCCAGCTCGTCTACACCGCGAACCTGGTGGCCCGTCACAATGAACTTACGAGTTCGGACCGGGGCTTCAACCCTTTGCCCCTCTGGCACGTCAACGCGGAGGTCGTAGCCCTGCTCGCCACGTTCGTGGCCGGTTCTTCACTCGTCCTCGACGACCGATTTCACCGAACTGGTTTCTGGTCTCTGATGGACCGCCTCGAAGTGACCTGGATCAATGCCGTACCCGCGATCATTTCGCGGCTCGTCTCTCGCCACGGCGACGAGGCAGTGCCCGCGAGGGTCCGTTTCATTCGTTCGGCCTCGGCGCCTCTGTCCGGACCGTTGTTGGAGACCTTCGAGACGAACACGAACATCGTTGTCATCGAGTCCTACGGCATGACCGAAGCGGCGAGTCAGATCTGCGCCAACCCACTGCGCGGTCCGAGGAAGATGGGTTCCGTCGGTCCCGCGATCGGGGTGCAGCTGCGCGTCGTTGCGTCGCCGTCCGATTCGCTCGTCGACGCGCAACATCCCGGACACGTCGAGATCCGTGGCCGGTCGGTGATCCAACGTTACGAAGGCGTTGGCTACGAAGACCGGTTCGACGCCGAAGGATGGTTGCGCACTGGCGACCTCGGTTATCTCGACGCCGACGACTATCTCTTTCTCGTCGGACGGAGCGACGACGTGATCAATCGGGGAGGCGAGAAGATCTTCCCGCGAGAGATCGAGGACGTCATCCTCGGCGTGCCCGGCGTCGTCGGCGCGGCCGTGATCGGGGTACCCGACGAGGTCTTCAGCCAGGTGCCGGTCGCCTTCGTGCAACTGGAGAACGTCACGGCCTCGACTTCCCTCGAGGAGATCCACCGCGTAACGACGAAGATTCGCGAGGAACTCGTCAACGCCTTCGTGCGTACTCGTCGCCCGGCCGCCCTCTCCGTCGTCGTCCAACTCCCCGCCAACGCCACGGGGAAGATCCAAAAGGGCGAGCTGCTCAGTGACGCCGTCGCCGTCATCGTGCACGAGAGTCTGCAGTGACGAGTGCGCCGAGCGGTCGCGGAACTCGAGGCTTTTGGATGAGACCATTGAGCCTCGCGTGACCGCCGTTTCCACGCCGCCAGCTGGTACCCGCAAGCGACTCGACCACATCGACGCGATGCGTCCGGTCAAGCAGGCGGCCGTCATCTCTACGCACGCGTTGATCTTCTTCGCACCGCTCGCCACCAGTTCGACCGTGGTCGGACTGATCATGCTGACGCGTTTCTCACGTGACGCGTTCCTGTTCGTGTCGGCGTGCATGCTCACCTACAGCTACAAGGACACCCAGAAGATCGAAATGGTGCACTACACCAAGCGGCGATTCCTCTCGGTGGGCGTGCCGTACCTCGCCTGGACGGTGATCTACTTCTTCTACACGTCACTGACCAATACCAGAGGCTTTCCTTACTACTCGCTCCACCTCTCGACGGTCTTCAGTTCGGCGGGACTGCACTACTTCATGCACATCCTGTTGACCGGTTACTACCACCTCTACTACTTGATCGTGATCATGGAGTTCTATCTCCTGTTCCCGCTGATGATGAAGTTCGTGCGTCGCTTCGCCAAATGGCACACGCAGATCATGGTGATCGCCCTGGTGTGGCAGATCGCGTTCGGGATCCTCGTCAGCCCGCACCTCTTCGGCTTCCGGATCTCGGGCGTCTTGCAGACCCGTCTGATCTTCTCCTACGCCATCTACTTGATAGGCGGGATGATCGTGGCATTGCACCTCGACCCCATCCACGAGTGGATCTGCGAGAAGGCCCGCTGGATCGTCGCCCTCACGATCCTCGGCGCAGGGGTCGCGGAGGTGTTCAGCTATACGTCGCGCTTCAGTTCCTTTCCGGCGTATCTGAAGACGGGTACGAACATCTTCTCGCCGGCGATCCTGCCGTTCAACGTCGGGGCCATCCTCTGCGTTTACCTGCTGGGCGTCTATTTGGTCGCCCCGAGTCGACGTCCGCGAACGCGGGCGATGGTGAAGTCGGGTTCGGACAACTCCTATGGCGTCTATCTGTCCCAGATGCTGTGGATTCCGTTCCTCGTGCGCGTACGAAACTACTTCTCCTGGCATCTGCCCTGGCCCGTGGCGGCACCGTTGGCGCTCGTCCTCGTCTACTTCATGGGGTACTTCTTCACGGCGTTGATGGCACGCACACCGGTGGCTCGCGCCGTGACTGGTCGAGGTCGAGCCTCGTGGAGTTCGCTTCGTCCCAAGCATTACGCGTCCGCGCCGCTCGAGGAGAGCGTCAGTCCGCTCGACGTCGTGAAGGAGTAGTCGACCGAGTTGGCCCGTGAGCGTGACGGCTCAGAGCGTGGCGGGAAGTTTGGTGGCGATCGCGTTGGCGATGGTCTGGTATCCGGTGTCGTCGGGGTGCAGGTTCGGACCGTAGGGTGCCAACTGGCACATCCAGGTCAACGTGCACGTCTGGGCCACGTTGGTCGCCACGGTTCCCACGCCCGCCATGGTGGTCGGCGTTCGGTCGAAGTTCTTAAAGGCCCTCGCCACCTCGGCCATCGGCACCGAGAACGACTGGTAGATGCCGGACAGCGTGCGATTCAATGTCGACATTGCTCCGAGGCTCCGCTGGGCCGTTGCCTTGCCCGAGGCACCGTGAAGGGCGCTCGTGAGGAATGGGTCGTAGTGGCCCACGCCGACGAAGCGAACGTTGGGCCCCGCCGCTGCCTGCAGCGTCGTCATGATCAGCGGCAGCTCCTGGCGAAGTTGGGCGAAGCCCTGGTCCAGACAGGTCGAAACCGCGGTCGCCTTCTTCACGCACTTGACCACGTTGTTAAAGCCCAGATCGACGGTGACGATGCCCGTATCGGCGTAGTGGGCTTGTAAGAACGAGACCGCGGTGGTCAGTTGCGTCGCTGGTGACTGGTAACAGCGGTCGCCCCCGTAGAGCATGGTCGTCGTGGATTCGCCCGGGCAGCCAACCTGTACGAGCTGCAGTGAGATCCCCTTGGCGCCTTCCAGGGCGACCAGGTCGTTGGCGTAACCGCTGGCCGTGGGCGCACCGCGCGGATTGGCGAGGGTCGGCTGGACGCCAACCGACCCCGATCCACCAATGTCGAGGTAGAAGGTCGAGTTCGTAGTGGCGGCGCCGGCGACGGCGGTTCCTCCCAGAGCGAAGAGCGAAAGCGAGAGTGCGCCGAAGGATATCGCTGCGACGAGGGCGAAACCGTGGGCTTTGCGCCTCGCGTGGAACAGCAACGGTTCTCCGATCAGTGGGGATAAGGCTTACGCATCCTAATGACGCAAACCCCGCTGTAGTGTTCACTCGCGAGAAAAAAAATGGTAGCCATCAACGACCCAGAATTGCGTGAGGGTCGCTGTTGTTCTGAGTAAGAACCCGTCCATCCTGGCGTCGCCGCGACATCACCGGGCGACGGCGAATTCTTCGGACTGCAGGGTCCGGATACGTCGGGACGCGAGTAAGGACAGCCCGTTGCGCCAAAGTCCGTTTCGCGACGGCGAGTCGACGTCACTGGGAGGGATAAAGTGACGATAAGTAGGGGACTATCGCCTTCCTCAACTTCGGCTGCTCTAGAACCCGGTAGCGACTGCGTCTCGCAGTGGCGGGTAAGCGACGTTCGCATGGACCGTGGTTCTCAAAGCCCCACTCCCACCGTTCCACCGCCAGCGGGAACGTCACCGCCGGACCGGACCAACGACAACGCGAACAACGCGAAGCGCCCGCGCGCGGCGGCGCGGTTGGACCGCCTCCCGGCCAGTCGGTGGCTCGCCAGCATTATGGGGCTGCTGTTTCTCAGCTGGCTAATCGAGTCCTACGACATCGGACTCACCGGAGCGGTCCTGCCGTCACTGACCCAGCAATTCGCTCTGTCGACTGCCATGAAGTCCTTTGTCGCGATCGCCGCCAACATCGGTATCGTGATCGGCATCGTTCCCGCGGGCCGACTCGCCGACCGGTTCGGCCGACGCAACGTGCTCATCGTCGGGACGACGGCCTACGCCATCTTGACCTTCGCGACGGGTTTCGTGCACGGCATCGCCAGTCTGATCACGTTGCGGATCGTCGACGGCATGGCGATGGGCGCCGTCTTTCCGATCCCCTATATCTACGCGTGCGAACTGTGTCCGCCGAACCGACGCGGGCGATTCATAGGTTGGGCCGATTCGTTCCTGTCGTTCGGCTACTTTCTCTCACCCTTGCTGGCGCTGCTCCTTATTCCCAATGTCGATGACACGTCGGGATGGCGGGTGATGTTCATGATCGGCGGTCTGCCCATCCTCTTCGCGCTGCTCGCGTGGCGGTTCCTGCCCGAATCACCGCGCTGGTTCGAGTCCAAGGGTCGTTGGGTAGAGGCCGAAGCGACGCTCGCCAAAATGGAGGCGAGGGCCGAACGCTCCCTCGGCGCTCCGCTCGCGTTACTGGCCCCCGAGGTCGAACAACCCGTCGCCGCGCCGCTCCATCCGCTGCGGGCGATCTTCACGCCGCCACTTCGACGACGTTCGGCGACCTTGTGGGTCACGTTCGGTGGAACGTTCTTCATCTTCTATTCAATTCAGATCTTTATGCCGACCGTCGTCGCCAAGATGGGCTATCCGCTCACGTCAGCGTTCGCGTTCACGGCCGTGATCGTCGGGGTCTCGATTCCCGGCAAGCTGCTCGAATCGTTCGTGATCGAGCGTTGGGGTCGCAAACCGGTGATCATCGGCTTCACCGTCATCGCGGCGGTGGCGGCGATCATCTTCGGCTTCGTGCGAGGTGCCGTTCCGATCATCATCCTGGGCTGTCTGATGTCGTTCTTCGGCATCGGCGTCGACCCCGCGGTGAAGACCTACACGTCCGAGAGCT
>Ga0075520_1001369_pt1 | contig 11666 bp, 10 predicted proteins | sample NGEPerB_FD_75100 | JGI IMG/M metagenome (GOLD analysis project Ga0075520, IMG submission 75100) | Arctic peat soil microbial communities from the Barrow Environmental Observatory site, Barrow, Alaska, USA - NGEE PermafrostAB12-B | ecosystem: Environmental > Terrestrial > Soil > Wetlands > Peat ... | reverse complement strand
GTGGTCAACATGAACAACGGCCGCATGTCCGGATTGATCCCACTCTGGAACAGGTGGTGCTGCCATACGAAGAACGACAGGAGGGCGACTCCCACCATCCCCGCCGCCGCCACCTTGTAGGCGAAGAGTGGCTTCCTCGTGAAGACCGGAAGGATCTCAAAGACGATCCCGAACCCGGGGAGGGCCATGATGTACACCTCAGGGTGGCCGAAGAACCAGAAGAGGTTCTCCCAGAGGAAGGAGCTTCCTCCGTGTTCGGTCACGAAGAAGGCAGTCTGGGCGGTGTGGTCGAGGATGCCGAAGAACCCTGCGGCCACCAGGGTCGGGGTAGCCAGGGTGAGTAGGGCGCAGGTGGCGAGGATGGACCACACGAAGATGGGGATCCTGCTCCAGGTCATACCCGGTGCTCGGTAGTTGATGATGGTGACCGCCAGGTTGAAGCCGGCGGCCATCATGCCCAGCCCGATGACGGCGAAGCCGACCAGGTAGGACATCATGCCTCCACCGGCCTGGGTCTGAAGAGGCGCGTAACCCGTCCACCCGGTGGGGAACCCGCCGTAGAAGAGGGCAGAGAGGATGACCAGGTACCCGGCAGTGAAGATCCAGAAGCTGAAGGCTTCAACCCTGGGGAACGCGGTTCGCCGTGCTCCGATCATCAACGGCACCAGCCAGTTGCCGAGCGGACCCACGATGACCGAGGTGGCCATCATCATCATGATCGTGCCGTGCTCGCTCACGATGGCGATGTAGGTCCCCGGCCCGAAGAGGTGGCTGGAGGGAGAGAGCAGCTCGGTACGGATCCCCATGGCCAGAAGCCCACCGGTGAAGAGGAATGCGAGTACGCCGATGACGTACTGAAGTCCCACAACTTTGTGGTCGACGGTGTAGCGCAGATACCTGGTCCAACTGGTCGACTCATAATCGGGACGCAGTTCGAGGCCGACCATCTTCGCCAGCGGATAGTTCAACGCGCCGATTCCCAACAGCCATCCGAAGACTCCGAGGAGCAGGCCCCCGGTAATCGCCACAGCGTTTACCCCGCTGTTTGCGATGTTCGTATAACCGCTGGCAACGACGTTTCCGAGCCAGTGTCCCAGCAGATACCCGAGCACTGCTCCGATCGCCGCGGTGCCTAGGTGCTGGCTTAGCCAACCGGGCCGCTGAGGCAATCCCTGAAATCCGCCGAGCACAGGTGGAGTGGGGTCGGGATAGACAACTTCAGTCTCGCGTTCGGCAGTCACGGTCATTGATCGACCATCACCTTTTTCAACGGTGCCGGGCTGAAGCTGATTGGTCCGATCATCGACGGGCCACTCCGATCATTAGCAGGACTGGTGCACTGGGATCCACAGATGGTCGGTGTCACGATGCCGCCGGCTTGGCCCCGTAAACCTCTGAGTTGCTATAGGGATCCACGTTGTCGGGGTAGTACCCGCCATCGGAGCCGTTTGCGTCGGGCACGTACGTGTAGGCAAAGGGCGGCAAGAGCTTGGTATTGGCGGCAGTGCCGGCCTCTGTCGATTTCGCCCAGGCCATGAAGGCAGCTTTGGAGACGACCTTCCCGTAGTTGAACATCGCTCCGTGCCACAAGCCGCAGAGCTCCTCACATCGAACGGTCACACTTCCGGTCTGACGGGTGGTTGCGTAGGCCACGTTGTCCTGCTGGGGATTGGCATCAGCCTTGATGCTCAACTCATAGGCCCAGAAACCATGGATCACGTCGAGCGAGGTGACGTGGAAGGCGATGGTGGTGTTGTTGGGCACAATGAGCTGCTGGCTCTCGAACCCCCCGAAGGTCGGGTAGCGGTAGGTGAATTTCCACTGCTGGGCGATGACCTGCACCGGCAGGATGGTGGCCGACGTGGGAGTCCAGATCGGATTGGGCCCTTCACCTCCGCCGGAACCGGCTTTGGTGATCACTTCGACCGTGCCGAAGGCGAACAGTCCGAGCACGATCACGGTGGTGGTGACGATCCACCCGACCTGCACGCCGAGATGGGTCCGGGCCTGCGCCCCTCCGACCGGCTCAGGAGCACCCTTGCGGGAAGCTCTCCACACCACCGCCGAGTAGGCGAGGTAGACCCACACCGCCAGAAACACCGGAAGGGCAGCCACCAACAGGATATTGAAGTCGAACTGATTGTCCTTCGCCGCGGAGGTCATCGTCCCCGGGGGAACGTGGGGCCCAACCAGAATATAGAAGAGGGGGTCGAGAACGGCGGAGAGGACCAGCCAGATGGCGACCATGCGCCAGATGTGGCGAGGTTCCTTGCCTGGCTGTGCGATCACCGCCTCTGCCGCCACGCCCTGGCCCTCAGATTCTGCGTTGTCGATGGTCACGCTGTGACATCCAGGAAGCCGCCCATGTATCCAAGGGTGCTCATGGGTCCCCCATTTCCGTACAAGAAGCCCAAGCCGCAAGGCACGTAACACTGCCACGGATACTCACCGGGCCCCGGTGTCACGAACGAGACTTTGATGACGTTGTGGTCAAAGTCGGTGGTACACGGTGCCTGACTACAGGGATTTTTGGCGTCGTCCGCTATACCGACCAAGGGAACGCTGATTCCGAGGGTCGGGATCGAAAACGTGTGGCCAACTCCGTTGCCGCTGTTGGAGTCGTACAAAGCGATCGGCTCGCCATTGAGAGTCGCGACGCCGCCTGTGGTTCCGGCCACGAGGCCCCACTGTTGATTGCGGAGGGGGCTCCCCGAGTCGTACTGCTCGATGGTCAGGTTGATGCGGGTATGCGCCGGCACCTTCCAAACGGTCGAGTGGACCCACTGGCCACTCGGGTTCTTCACCAGGTACGAGACCCATGTGGGATGTGCCCCGAATCCGATCGTGCCCACCGTCTGCACGGTCAGGTCCACCGGGGCACCCGATGGCTGCGCGGCGGTGAAGTCGACGGTCGGTGTCGTCGGGAGCATAAAGCCCACCACGGCCCAGACAGCCAACCCCGCGGCAACGACGAAGAGTCCGAGGACCACGGAAAGCCTTCCCCCAAATGACATCCAGTACCCCTCATGCCGTCGAGGACTCGATCAGGCCCGACCTCGGACCCTCCCGTGCCTGCTTCTATCCAGACGCCGGACGTTACCTAAAACTTCGTGAAGAATCTAAAAGGTGAGACCGACAGTATGCCGACCAAGGGTGCTGGTCAAGCACCTATTCATCGCATGGTCCGAACAGGTTCTGGCCTGGCCCTAGGTCCGGGCGGCAGTGTTGGTCCGTTGCGGACGCAGATCGTGGACGGCCGGTGCGGCGGTGCGGTGCGAAAGCCGCTCGAGCACATTGGAGATGGAGCCCTCCTGGTCGATCGCCCGCTTGATCACCAAAATGAGGGCCGGCACCGCCCAGAAGTCACCGCAGACCCACAGGATGGCGGCGCCGATCTGCTGATCGGCGAACGGCGACAAGGTCACGCCGGGTATGTGTGCATAGACCGAGTACCAACTCGACGCGCTGAAGATGCTCAGGGCCATGGCCAGCACGAACATCACGATGTTCGTACCGACTATCGCTCCGGCCTGCCAGATCGGGCTGGCCTTCAACCTGAAGGGATGCGAGGGGATGATCTGCAGCCAGAAGAGCACGCCGGTGATGAAGAGGCTCCCGTGCATCAGCCAGATATGAACGGTCTGGTTGCGCTCGGACAAGTCGAAAACGGCCGGAAAGTGCCAGACGACCATGACGACGTTGAAGGAGATCAGGGCGAACCATGGATCGGTGACAAATCTTCCGACCCGTCGAAGAAGCCGTGACCAGGGCCCGAGGATCAAGAAGCGACCCACCTTTCTGCGAGCACCTACCGGTAACGCGAAGAGAAGTGGGATCCACGGAGCACCGAGGACGATCAGGATCGGCGCGTAGAAGGCGATGAGGAGGTGCTCGAGCATGTGCACGAAGAAGTAGTCGCTCGCCCAGTAATCGATCGGCGACTCAACCGAGAGGAGCAGGACCGCAAGGCCCGAGTAGAAGGCGAACGAGTGCAGTCGACGTCGGCGGGTTCGAACGGAATCCGAGCGTTGACGGAGCCGGGCAAGTCCTACTTCGTGGGCGAAGACGACGACAACCACAACGAACTGAAAGGGATCGAGCGACCAATTGTCGGTGATGTAGTGCACGGTCGGTCTCCTCTACCAACTTGCAGAAATCGGGTCGGACCACGGTAGCTCGGCTGACCGTTGGTCATCCCGAAGACCCGTACTGGATGGGGACAGCCAACGCTTGGATACGGTGCCATCCTCCACTGCCCAGCGTGTCCACGTCGAGGGTCGACTGGTTTTCGATCAGCGCGTCGAATCCCCCGCTGGGCGTAGCAACGACCGCAGACGTGCCCGCTGGCGGAGGAGCGAGCTTTTGCCACTGGTTGCCTGGCGGACTGATGACCGACGCCGAGCGGATGCCATCGGTGCTTTTGATGGCGACAACCAGGCCGCCGGTGGCGGTGACTCCGGTCGAAGTCAGGCTCCCGCCCTCTAGAGGGAGGGGCGCAGAGACCGACCAGCTCTTCAGTCCGTCGGCGCTCCACAAGGCAAACAGTCTGCGAGCACTCCCCTCACCCGCACTCGCCAGGGCGGTGACTCCCGACGGAGTGGCGACTAGGCGAAGCACCTGCGACGGGCCGGCCGTCGAATCGGGAAGCGTCGGTCCAACCGACCGCCAGTTTCCGTTGACCAGATCGAAGATGCCAGGCTCGGCCCCATGGGCACATGCGGCACCCACCACGTCCTCACTGGTGGCACCGAAGGCGACGGCGGTGAGTGCCTCTACTCTGCACCCAGCCGTGGAGTTGTCGGCAGCCAGGCCTCGTGTTGAGGCAACCGTCGTCCAATTTGTGAGGTCACCGCTGTTGCTTACTACCTCGCCTCCACCGCTGCGCAGGAGTGCCAGGAACTGATGACCGCTCGAGGCGGCCAAGGAGTCCGGCTCCACCGACAGTCCGCCGGACAGGACCCCCGGCGCCCAGGTGGCGCCCAGGTCCGTGCTCTGGGCCAGGGGGGAAAAGTGCAGGTCCAATGACGGTTCGAATCCTACGGTCACGGTTCCTGAAGGACTGGCGGAGGCCACCAGCCCACCATTGCTTGCCACCCCAGGAGGCGTAGCCAGCTCCCACTTGGAGGAGCTGCTCGACAGGAAGATCAGCTGCCAGAAGGTGTTCAGCGGGTCGTTGAGGTGCCCCAGGGCAACCGTGGCCCACGTTCCCGTCTGACTGGCAAATGAACTGGTCAACGGAGCGGGATTCACCGCTTCCCCGGATGATTGAAGCACTGGGATCGTGCCCTCTGGCGACGAGCATGCCGACAGGGCGGCCGCCGAGAGGGTGATCGCACCGAATGTGAACATGGCCCGGATCGGGCTCGAGAACCAGTGGGAAGGCCGCCGATCTGCTGACGCAGCGGTCACGAGCGCGCGAATTGCTGCACTTGGCTCGAGAGAAGGGCCGAGAACGAGGACTCACCCGCAGCACTTCCCTTGCCGGGGTTGGAGTTGAGGATCTCCCGAGTGTGGCCTGTCCGGTCGATGATGAACACAACGTCGCTGTGCGCGATCATTGCCCCCGCCGGCGTGACCTCAGTCTGCACGCCGTAGCTGGTCCACGCGTTATGGAGTTGGGTGAGCGACCCGGTCAAAAAGGTCCAATTGGCGAGGTGGTCGAGTCCCTCCTGCCGATCGAAGGCGGCGGTGAGAGCCGTCGAGCTGTACAGGGGATTGTTCACGATTGCCACCAGGTCGACATTCGACGCGCTGGTGCCCAGCATCTGGTCGGTCATCCGCAGCTCCTGGGCGATGAGCGAGCAGTCCGACGTGCAGACCGGGTCGAGGAAGGTGAGCACGACCGTGTGCCCGGAGAGGCTCTTCAGGGAGACGTGGCGACCTTGCTCGTCGGTAAGCGTGAAGGGGGCGGCTGGGTAGTTGACCATGTTCGGTGTCCCATCGCTGGCCTCGGTCAAGATGGGATCGGCGTTCGGGTTGGTGGCGGCCAGCGCCATCGGGGCCGCGCCCACCAGTACGATCCCGACGGCTCCCAACGCAGCGAGGCAGCGCAGGAGGTACGAAGGGCTGAGGCGGTCGAGAAGCCTCGCCGGCACCGCAGTTGGGGCGGCTGACGGCACCGGGGCCTCCATCGGGGCCTCCGCCCGGACCGGCAGCCGAACCACGGCGAGATACCCGCCGAAGAACAGGGCGGCCATGGGAATCATCGAGTTGGGATCGGTGCCAACACCACCGAGAAACCCGAAGTCCTGGACGAAGATCCAGTCGGCGAGGCAGACAACAGCGCCCGCCACGATGCCGACACGGAGGAGTCGACGATTGCCACTCACGAAAGAGGTCCCGATGCCGACAAGGAACAGGACCGCAAACAAGTTGACCGCCCACCCGTGCGAGGCGTCGAACGACCCGAATGACCGAACCCACGATGAGAGCAGAGGCGGCTGGGAGATCTGTGCCATCTGCCTGACCATGACAGCGAGCGTGCCGGGTGTTGCCGTCGGATCCGCCTGCCCCGACCAGAATCCCCGACCCGGCCACGCCTGGAGGATGCCCATCCCGATGAAGAACAGCCCGATTCCCCTCAGCAGCCCCTTGCCCAGTTTGGTTGTCTCCCATGAGTTGTCGCGCAGCGCGAGCAGCGCTCCGGCGACAACGTAGAAGAGGACGGCCCCAGGCGAGCCGAATAACCAACTGCTGCCGTGCCCGAAGATCCCACCGAAGCCCTCACCGAACATCCAGACGACAAGGCCCCAGCCGACACTGACCGCTCCTGCGGCTCGTGACCAGTATCCGCGGGGTGCAACCAGAAGGAACGCCCCGATACCGACCTGGATCCACACGGTCGCCGCGGCTGCGGATACCGGGTGATCTGACCAAATGGTGGCACCAACGTTGACGATGTGCTGCACCCAACCGGGAGATGTGCTGGCTGCCGGGGTGAGGACGGAGCCCGGGAGCCCAAGGGGCATGGATCCTTGGGCTTGGAGAATCCCATCAAATACCCAGAGAAGTCCGAATGTGATCCGCAGCATGCGACGGGCCACCGGCTCCGGATAGCGCACCCGCTCGGGGGCAGGAGCATCGAACGTACCGGCGGCCACCGACCGTCGGTACACGATCGTACGGATGGCGTTCCACGCAAGTGTCAGGACGACCAAAATCAGCACAATGATGAGGAGTTGGTGCATCAGCGCTGTATGGAATGCGGCACTGATGGTCGGGTCGTTGATCTGAAGCCCGTGCCCCATACCCGGCATGTGGCTACCACTCTTCTTTCAGTCCGACGGCTCTCCGAGTATCGAGGTTGCGAGGCGAGGTCGCTCTATGGTTCACCGGCGACGATTGTAGGTCGTCACGGTCACGTCACAATAGGCGGCCCCGGGGAGCCCAACTCGCTGGATTCCGATGTCACGGCGTGGATTCAGCGTCTCGTTCTCCTTGTCGGAACTCGGTTTCGGCCACAGCCAACTGTCGCTGGTGCTCTTGCCAGGCCTTGAGCATTCCAACGTGCTCTGGTGCCACACTCGGTTTGGCGGGAGAGCGCCGCCGACCTCTTCCTCCATGAAGCATGTTCCACCACATGTAGACGGCGAATACGGCAAACAGGGGCCATTCGAATACGTAGGCCCAGCTCAGAGAGTTCCCGCCAAGAGCGCGAGTGAACTCGAAGTAGAACCCAGCAATGCACAAGGCAAATCCGCCTGCCAAGGTGAGGTGCAGCTTCACCGCCTCGGATCCGGTCAAACGCGTAACCGTGGGCGCCTCAACCGGATCACATGAATCGGATGAGTCCATGGGATCGACCCTAGTTCTCCTTTGGTCTCGAACCGCTAGATTGTGTGACAAGTTTTTAGGCAGCAGGTCCGAGGCGTGCGCCGTCCACCTAGTTCTTCTTGGTCCCCAGGTCTCTGGATTTTGTGACAAGTTTCAGGCTGCTGTGCCGAGACGTGCTCCTGTGATGTAGTCGCCGAGAACGTGGTCGATGGTCCCGAGTGCCCGTCGGAGTTCGATGGGGGCGGGAGGCTTGTCTGCTTCCAGTAAGGGTCTGAGTAGTCGACCCTGCAGCTTGGTGTAGAAGACCGCTACTCGGATCCCTTCCGGTGTGAGCACGTAGGAATTCGTGCCCGGTGTCCGTTCGATCAGTCCGTGGAGGCGGAGGCGACGAAGGTCGTAACTCATCTGCGACGAGCTGTAGTCCCTGCCGAGGAGTCCGGCGACATGCCCGCGAAGGCTCTTGTTGCTGAAGCCGGTGACGGCGTGGACCACGATGCAGAGTGCGCCGGCCAGGGCCATGGCGCGTTGATCCCCGAAGCGAAGTGCCCCGGTTCGTTGGCCCTCATGTGCGTAGGGCTGGTGGATGCGCTCAAAGAGCGCAGAGCCGATGGCACAGCCCTGGCCGGCACGTTCGATCATAAGCAGACGGTCGTTGACCTGGCGTGCCTTCTCGATGAGCTCGGGGAGATGCTCGAGCCGGGAAAGGACACCGATGTCCTTGGGTTTGTTGATGACGGTTTCGATACGCAATGCCCTCCCTTCCTTCAGATACTGCTTGACACGGCTGTGCTTGTAGCGGAAGTCCATCTTCACCTCGGTGCCGGGGCTGAAGATCCTGGTCCCGAAGGGCTGGGCGGTGGTGCGACCCCTGCGGCTCCGACCGAAAACGGCGTGGACTTCATGGGGACGGCCGATGCCGACGTTGTCCTGGACCAGGGACTCGAAGAAGCTGCGTGCCCGGCGGGGGTCGTCGAAGACCAGCGTGCGGGAGACCTCCACCTGGCGCATGGAGAGTTCCCAGAAGTAGCCCGCCAGCCGGTCGTCGTCGGTGAACGGAGTGGGGATCACCCGGGTCCAGCGGTTGAAGAAGTCCTGGATGTCACCGGGCCCGAAGCGATCGCAGATGGCCTGGAGGGCGACGGGGTCTTCGCAGGAGGCGAACCCATTGGCCAGTTCGCCGAAGCCGATGCCCTGATGGTGGGCCTGCCGCTTGGCCCACTCGTGACCGTTGCACCAGACCTTGGTCGGATAGGGGAAGTAGGTGCACACCTTGATGAAGGTGGGCCCGAACTCAGCGTCGAGGATGTAGAAGTAGTACATCCCGACCCGGCGCTCCTCCTTCACGAAGTCGAAGCTGGCCACGCCGGGCTTGGGCGATCGGTTCTTGGCGCTGAACACCCACTGGAACTCCTGAGCGGCCACGATGGCGACGACCCCGAAGTGCCCCTCGGCCTCCGCCTTCTCCAGATAGGGGCGCACATGGTCGAGCTTCCGGTCGTCCCACCTCGTCCGGTCGGGCTTCTTCAAATGGAGGATGGGCACCCCACGTTCGGCGGAGAATGCCTTCACCTCGCGCCGGAACCGGTTGCCGATCTTCTCCAGTAGTGCAGGCGATGGGATGGGAAACCCAAGGTGCTGGGTGAGGAAGGTCACGACCTGTCCACCCACCTGCAGGTTGGGAACATACGCGTTCAGGAGCAGCCGGTCGACGCAGTGCACCTCGAGGCCGACATGCCCGCTGAGCACCTCATTGATGTTGGTCACGGTGGTCATGACACCGGTAATAGCGCACGAGGGGCGGCTCTGCCGACCCGACAGATTCACCCTGCACGCGCTGGCGTTGGGAGGAGGCCGGGAGGGGGGCCTGCCCCCCTCCCGCTAATGTCCTGAGTCGCTAATCCGCGTCAGATATCCACTGAGGGAGTCGAGGATCTCGTCGGCGGTCTTGTGCCAGACGTAGGGGCGGGGATCCTCGTTCCAGGCTCTGACCCACTGGGTGATGGAATCGGTGAGATCCTTGACGCTGCGATGGGTGCCCCTGCGTATCCACTTCTCGGTGATCTCGGCGAACCAGCGTTCGACCAAGTTCAACCATGAGCTTGAAGTCGGCGTGAAGTGGACGTGGAACCGTGGATGGGCGAGCAGCCACTTCTTGATGGCCGGGGTCTTGTGGGTCGAGTGGTTGTCGATCACGATGTGGACGTCGAGATTCTTGGGCACTGACTTGTCGATGAGCGACAAGAACTTCTTGAACTCGATGGCCCGGTGCTGTGCGGTCAGTTGGTGGGTGACCTCCCCGGTTGCCAGATTGAGTGCGGCGTAGAGGTCGATGGTCCCGTTGCGCTTGTAGTCGTGACTTCGACGCTCCGGCACTCCGGGGAGGAGCGGGAAGATCGGTTGGGTGCGATCGAGTGCTTGTACCTGGGTCTTCTCATCCACGCAGAAAACAACCGCGTGGTCAGGAGGGCACATGTAGAGCCCGACGATGTCTCGCACCTTGTCGATGAAGAGCGGGTCCGACGACAGCTTGAACGTGTCGACGAGATGGGGCTTCAATCCGAAGGCTCGCCAGATGCGGCTGACCGCCGACTGGGACATCCCTGTCGTCTTGGCCATGGACCGGGTCGACCAGTGGGTGGCGTCGATCGGCTTCTCCTGCAGCGTCTTCACGATGACGGCTTCCACATCCTCATCGCTGACGGTGCGAGGAGAACCAGGTCGAGGCTCATCGACCAGCCCGTCGAGTCGCTTGACAATGAACCGGCTCCGCCATTTGCCAACCGTCGCTTCGGCCACCCCAAGGCTGGCGGCCACCTCCCGATTGGTCGGCCCTCCGGCACAGGCCAGCACGATCTTCGATCGCAATGCGAGGGACTGGGGGCTCTTCGGGCGGCGCGCCCAACGTTCGAGCGTCTCGCGCTCTACGTCGGTCAGGATCAACGGCTTCTTCGGGCGTCCGAGTCTCGGCATGTGCACCTCCATGGTCACATGGAAGAACGCGCCCTCCAACCCCGAAATTCCCCCTCAGGCAATATTTCTTGTGAATTAGCGACTCAGGACACTAGGTAACCGCTTTCGGGCACACCTTCGAACGTTCAGAACATCACCCCAAAGGAGACGAACATGGGAACGAAAGACAAAGCATCCAATAAAGCTCAGGACCTGAAAGGAAAGGTCAAGGAGTCGGTCGGATCGGCAACTGGAAACGACGATTTGAGAAGGAAGGGCAAGACCGACCAGACGAAGTCGGCCCTGAAGGATTCCGGCGAGAAAGTAAAGGACGCGGCATCGCACGTCAAAGACGCAGTCAAGGGGCACTAACTGATGTCCGATCGAGTGGACAGTTCCGAACAACTATCGGATCTTTGAGTTCTAAGAGGCTGTCGGTGCGATGCCGCTGAGCGCGTTCGCCCTCAACTGTTCGCTCAAGTCGTCAATAAAGGTCTCCAGCACGGACAAGCTCATCGGCGAAGTCCTTGTCGCGCTCGAATCCCACGGAGTCTCGTCGAGTGGCACTGTGCGAGTGTCGGATTGCAACATCCGACCGGGTGTCACCTCTGACGAGGGAGACGGCGACGAGTGGCCTGCGCTTCGACGGCGCATTCTCGCCGCCAACATTTTCGTGCTGGGCACACCTATCTGGATGGGTCAGCCGTCGAGCAGGCCCAGCGAGTCCTCGAGCGGTTGGACGCGTTCCTCGGTGAGACTGACTCTGGGGGTCGCATGGTGTCCCTCGATCGGGTGGCCATCGTCGCCGTCGTTGGCAACGACGACGGCGCGCACCACGTCGGTGCCGAGCTGTTCCAGGGGCCCAATGACATCGGATTCAGCATCCCCGCCAGCGGGATGACGTACTGGGTGGGCGAGGCCATGCACAAGACCGACTACAATGG
>Ga0075520_1001368_pt1 | contig 11680 bp, 8 predicted proteins | sample NGEPerB_FD_75100 | JGI IMG/M metagenome (GOLD analysis project Ga0075520, IMG submission 75100) | Arctic peat soil microbial communities from the Barrow Environmental Observatory site, Barrow, Alaska, USA - NGEE PermafrostAB12-B | ecosystem: Environmental > Terrestrial > Soil > Wetlands > Peat ... | reverse complement strand
GTGCGGTCGAATCGTCACGACCGAGCCAGAAGCGAGGGTGAGACCGGTGACGGCGTGGGGCGCACAGAAGCGACCGTGCGCGCCGAGCGTGGCGTAGGCCCCGCCATCTGGACGGGCGTGAATCCGCGGGCGCCGAGCGTGAGGCTGCCTTCCTTCGCGGTGACGGCGTCCGGGCCGGTCAAGGGCAGCGTGGTCAGCCCCATTGTGCGCGCTGTGGCGGCGATGTTGAGCACACCCACCTTCTCCTCGAGTTGTACGAAGGCGGTATTCACCGAGCCGTCGGTCGCCTGGGGGATCGTCAGGTTGTAGCCGCCCGGTTCGGCGTTGGAGAAGAAGCCACCGGGTGGGTTGTCGAAGATGGCTGAGTGATACGTGGATCCCGCTGGCAGCACGGTCGTCAGCGGTATTCCCTGGCTGAGAACGGTCGCGAGGGTGAAGGCCTTGAAGGTTGAGCCGACCGGCGAGGGGGAGTCCGCGTAGTTGAGGGTGGTCTCGTTCTTCGCGACGTCGAGTCCGTAGACGCGGTTCTGGGCCATTGCGGTAATGGCGCCGCTGCCGGGGGTCTCCACGACGAGGGCGTCACCGACGCGGTCGTTCACCCCGACGATGGACGTGGCGGCCTTTGCGACAACGGCCTGGCGGCTCGGCACCAGCGTGGTGCGAATGACGAGCCCGCCGTTCTCCAAGGTGGCGATACGCTCTGCGCGCGTGGCACCCAGGACGGGCAGGGTAGTGAGCTCGTTGGACACGTAGTCACAGAAGTAGGGCACACTACTCGCCTGGCAGCCGGTCGTTGGGTACGAGGGGTGTAGCCCGAGCGGCGCTTGCTGGGCGGCGAGCTCCTGGGCGCGGGTGATCTGGTGATTCACGTAGGTGACGTGGAGCACCTGGTTACGGATGCGGCGCGCCAGCGTCGGCGCGTAGAGCGGGTCGTAGGCCGAGGGTGACTCCACGAGCGCGACGAGCATCGCCGCCTGGGCGAGGTCGAGTCGACGGGCTGGGATGGAGTAGTAGCGCCGCGCCGCCGCCTCGATGCCGTAGGCCTGCGCGCCGAAGTAGACGGTGTTGAGGTAACCGGCGAGTATCTGGTCCTTCGTGAGCTCGCGCGTGAGTTGGCGAGCGTAGACGATCTCGTTGATCTTTCGCTGGACGGTGTCGGCGGATGCTGAGGTCCCTTGCTGCAGTTCGAGGATGTTCTTCACGTACTGCTCGGTGATCGTCGATCCTCCCTGGACGGGGCGTCCCTCGAGGTTCGCGAGCAACGCCCGAGCGATGCCACGGGGGTCGACGCCATTGTTGGTGAAAAACGTGCGGTCCTCCGACGACACGAGCACCTTCAGCACAATCGGCGCGACTTGGCTGAGTTTGACTGGTACGCGGTTCTCCGAAGTGAACGTGGCGAGTACCGAACCGTCGACGGCGAGCATCGTCGAGTACTGGGGAAGTGGCGGGATGACGAGTGGGGGTAGACCGCTCACGAGCGCGTCGAGATTCGCGACGCCGACGATAACGGTCGAACCTACTTGGGGTACGAGAACCATCGCGGTGCAACTCGCGATCAACGCGATGACGAGAAGTAGGAGAATTGCGACACGGCGCGAGAGGCGCGAGTGGCCCGGAACGTGGAGATGAATCGAACGCGGCATGGGCATTACTAGCCGTCCTCGGACCAGATCGCGAGCGCCTCTTCGAAGAAGTTGCGTCCCTTTCTGCCAACAGTGCGGGCACGCACTCCGGAGGGGCAAAGAATTAGGTCCGGCAGATTGGCCCTGCGCTCAAGCATTGCGAGTCGCGCATCCTCGAGCGTTGCGCTCCGCTCCAGGTTGGTGACGTCGCACCTGGCCGCAGTGTCGTCGACGCGGCGAACGCGTTTCTCGCACCGCTCCAGTGTCGTGGCCTACGAAGGAACGTCGCGGTTGATGATGGTTGTGCAGCATTTTCCGAGATTAAGCGCTGCTGAGCCGACGTGGGTGGCGATCCCTTCATCGCCGTCCGCGCCACTTCAAGCTGAGTCCCTTGGGACTGCCAGGCGAGAGGAAGAAGTCCTCTCGGAGGGTTCGTTTGCCCCAGGAATCCTGCAACATCACACTGGTGGGTGAGCGGGGACTAGCGCCTCCCGAGATGGTTCTTCGACCACCTCGCTCACTTCCGGACTGACCCGCACCCTTGTAGGGGTGTGGTCTGTCATGGATGCGATCGTACACAACCAGCGCGACTCCTGACCTCGAGCACACCGCTCGCCGCACGTACGTGGAGCGCAGCTGCGACGAGTGGTGGATTCTCCCCGCGCTTCACGGACTCGTCCATCCCGACGAGGTCCTCGAGCCTTATGAGTTCAGCAGTCTTTACGACCCGAAAGCCCGGTCCCCGCAAGGGGGACTGGATTGGAGCGGGCGACGAGAATCGAACTCGCGTCCTCAGCTCGGGAAGCTGGACGGCAGGTCAAATTGTCAACCGAATCGACAGCGGTCCCCCTGCGCAGAGGCGAGCCCTTCGTTCTAGCAGCGACCCTCGCTACTTCAATGACTCTGAAACGATCTTCCAACCTCTTGGAATGACCGTTGATGGGGTCACGCCCTTTCTGATTGCGAGGGTCAGGTCGACCTTGGGTAGGAAGAAGATCAGGTAATCATTCTTGATGAAGCCGTGGTAGTCAAGAACTCTCAGATGGCCGAGGCCCGAGTGGGTTATGAATAGATCAGGCTTGAGGACCTCTGCGGTGTAACGAGGGTCCTCCCTGCCGTAGGTTGGTTGGTAGATCGTTCCATTGGCTGCAATCGTCTTGTCTGTCAGGCCAAGAAAATCATCGCACACGGTGTGAATCAGGTCATAGCAAATGAGGCCGATCGCCTCAGGAGCAATCGTTAGGTGGTTGAGCGCCCCAGGCGCCTCCGCGTTCAAGAGGGACTGGTACTGCACCGAATCCGGTGAGACCGAAAGAGACGGTCGTTGAAATTTACTCTGGGTGAATGCAACCAAGGAAAGCACGATGACGACTGCGGTGCCGATCATGAGGCGGGACCGCTTCTCGCTCGGTTGCGGGCCTTTGAAACTGAATCGCTTGAATGAAACCAGTTTTCCGTCAAGTACGGCTCCCACGGCAACGAAGAGGACCGGGGTCACAACTTGGAATATCCGTTCGTCTGGCATCCAGTCGCCGCCGTTGACAAGAGCGGTGACACACAGCCATCCGAGCAGAACTGGAATCAGGGACCAAACCAGTGAGCGACGAATGAGGGGAACGGCACTCAAAGCCAAGCAGCCAAGAGGAAGGATGGCAACCCAGAGATACCCGATGCTGTAATGCAGCCCCGCGAGCGAATTATCTATGAGGTTCGTCCACGTCAAGGGAGGACTCTTCGCCGTAATTGTGTTTGGGAGCAAACTTCCGAAGTAGGAAACTCTGAAGATTTCGAGCAGAATCAAGGAAGTGCCGAAGCCTTCGATGTAGTGGATAGGCAGAGCCTTCGTCCATGGTTTCAGGTTGGATCGAACCTCGCCGATCCAGCTGAGGACGATCACCAGAATTGGAAGTACGACCAGTTCTGGTCTGGTCGCAAAGATGAGCGTTCCCAGAATCCCGTCGAATACCGTCACCTTCTTCTTGACCGCTCGCAACACAATCAGCGAGAGGAGGAACGCGGCGAACCCTGTCTCCAGGCCGCTGGTTGTTGCAAGCCAGAATGAAGAAGAGGCGGAGAGCGCAAGGATTGCAAGGAATCGCTTCCCTCGGGCGATCTCGAATTCTCGCATGATGAACCAGATGACGATTTCTGATCCAAGCCCGAAGAGCAAGCCCAGATACACCGAGAAGTACGCCACATTGATGTGCGCAAGGATTGCAAGCGCCATGGCCAGCATCCAAGTCATATTCGTGAATCCCTCAACCCTTTGCCCCGGATTGAACACCAGGCCATAGCCATGAGCGAGGTGCCAGGAGTATCTGAACGTGATATCGGCGTCGTCAATGACCACGTGCTTGCGGAGTAAGAAGTTGAAGACCGCCGCTGAAAGGCCAGTAGCAATCAGGATCACGTCGACTCTTGACCAACCCCGCTGACTCTTGATTTGATGCGTCATGAAACGGGAGAAACAGGATCGGCATAGTGGCTGCGCGGTTTCATGCCAGCCCCATCAATCGGTCACGATCGACTCGATGAGGACGGGATACGGATGATTCCAATGTCGTCTCTCCCAACTTTCGCATATCCAAGGCTGACCATCCAATAACCGTTGTTGTATTGATCAAGAATGCCTAGCAAGACTCCCGGATAATGTCGCCGCAGCCTGCTGGGAGTTTGCAGATGATTGTATTCGTGCAAATCGTCGCTGGGGGGATGCGGGCGGTGGTCTGTCGCGCAACCCGTTCAGTGAGTGCGCCTTATGGGATTCGAACCGACGGATTGGAATGAAGGGGGCGACGTGATCGTGGCTCGGGCCGGCCGGGACGGGTGTGGCGGCCTGATGGCGCGATCGGCGTTGTCACGCACCGTCAGATCGAGATGATGAACATGGTGGCGCGGGCCGTCCGGAGAAGTGGTTGAAAAACCACTCCGCAGTGGGCGAGGGGGGACTTGAACCCCCACATCCTTTCGAATACAGGCACCTGAAGCCTGCGCGTCTGCCAATTTCGCCACTCGCCCTGAGACCTCGCCACATTAGTCCACGACGCGAACGACCACTTACGCGCCCCTGTAATGATTGGGGCGACCGGTACAGTAAAGGTTGTCATGGTTTTGAAAAAAGTTGAGAATCGCCTCGAGCGAATGTTTGAGCGCACCCTTGCGCGACCCTTCAAGAGCGCGCTGCAGCCGATCGAGATCGGCTCGAGAATCATCCGCGAAGTCGACCTCACCAGGCGCCTTTCTACTCAGGGACCGATCTCGCCGAACGTGGTGCAAGTGTGGCTCAGCCCCGAAGACGCAGACCGGTTCGACGGATTTCAAAAGGCTTTGGTGAGCGAACTCGAAGAGACCGTTCGTCAACACGCCCTGAGTGAGGGCTATAACTTCGTCGGTCCCGTCAAGATAGAGATCTTCATCGACGATGACTTGAAGATCGGTGACTTGGCGGTGAAGACCGATTTCGTGGGGGGCGACAGCCAGCCAAGGCTGCTCGCGAACGACGGTCGCTCCTTCTCGATCGGTGACCGTCCACTCGTGGTCGGGCGAAGCCCCGACGTGGACGTGGTCATCAATGATTCAAACGTTTCGCGTCGCCACGCCGAAGTGTGGCGCACCGGCGAAGGGGTGGCCGTACGCGACCTGGAATCGACCAATGGAACTTATGTGAACGGCCACCGGATCACCGCCGTTTCACTGTCGCCACGTGACGACATCACGATCGGTGCGCTCCATCTTCGGATTGAGCTCGCTTGAATCTACTCGCCGCGTCAACCAACTACGCGGCGGTAATTCGCCCGCTTCAGGTCCTCGTGATGGTCGTCGCCGGACTGTTCTTTCTTCGCGTCTTGCGCGTCGCGACAATCCAGGCTCGCCCCGCGGACGTCACGACGAAAGAGTCTCGTCGACGTAACAGCGGAACGCTCGCCCTCGAGTTCATCGAGCCGCCTGAGCGAAAGGGTGAGAGGATTGACGTTGACGTCGCGGTCACCATTGGACGAAGTCAAGACTGCGATCTGCAGTTGAACGATAATTATCTTTCGACGCGACACGCTCGAGTTGCCAATGACTCGGGTGATCTGACTATTGAAGATCTCGGATCCACCAACGGCACGTACGTCAATCAGGAGATTCTTTCCGGGCGCGTGCGACTTGAGCGAGGCGACATCGTCCAAGTGGGTGGCGTGTTGTTCGAGGTGGTTCGTTGACGCGTTGGCGTTATGCCACGGCGACCGACACCGGAATGGTCCGCGAGACGAATCAAGATGCCATGTTCGTCGACGAGTCACTCGCTCTAGTCGCTGACGGGATGGGGGGCCACGCCGCTGGTGACGTCGCCTCGGTCATGGCGACGCAGATCGTTCGAGACCTCTTTTACACCGATTCGACCGTCGAGGGTCTGTACGAGGCGATTGAAGCGGCAAATCTGGCGATCATCGCTGACGCCAAGGAGCATCCCGATCGATTCGGCATGGGCACGACGGTCATCGCCGTCGGACTGACGCACGACAGTGCGGGAGTCATCTCGCCGACCCTGTTCAATGTCGGCGACTCGCGCGCGTACCAACTGCGCGACGGTGCCCTGCGCCAACTGAGCGAGGATCACAGTGTTGCCGAGGAGTGGGTGCGGATGGGTCGCTTGACGCCCGAAGAGGCGATCACTCATCCGCGTCGCCACCAACTCACGCGCGCACTCGGTGTCGAGGACTCGCTCGAGATCGACGTGTCGTCGATCATCGCGATGCCGGGGGACCGGATACTTCTCTGCAGCGACGGTCTATCGAACGAACTGTCGGTCGACTCACTCGCGAAGTTGGCGAGTGCGCCGAAGTCCCTCGAAGACGCCGCCAATGAGCTCGTGACGGCGGCGAAGCATTCGGGCGGACGAGACAACATCTCAGTGGTTCTCCTGGAATTCGACGAAGTGCACACCGCGACTACGCCGATCAAGAAGACGGTGAGTACGAAGGCCCCGCCGGTGGCGTCCAGTCCCAGCCCCGGTCGGGCTCGATCGACGCGTCGACGCCGCGTCGTGACGTGGCGCGCGTCGTTGGGGGTGCTGCTACTGGGAATGGTGATCGCCGGCGCCGTCGCGATCATGCACTGGTACGCGTACTCGAGCTTCTACCTCGCCGACGACGCCGGAACGGTCGCGGTCTATCAGGGTCAGCCCAACGGCGTGCTCTGGTACAAGCCGAACCTCATTCTCGATCTGCCCTATTCATCGCGGCAGCTGCGTAACGCGGACATCCGAGCCTTGCGCGCCACGATCAGTGAACCAACGTTCGCCGCCGCGGTCACCTTCGCCAAGTACATGCACACCCAATGGTTGACGTCGCGACCACTGCCGCCCACCACCACCACGACCGCCGTGACAACCACGACAATCAAGAGCGTCACCACAACGACGAAGGCGAAGGGATAGAAAATGTCACGTCGACTCAGCGTTCTCGCGACGGCGATTCTGCTGCTCTTCGCGGTCGTGGCCGTGCAGGCTGCGAACATCCAGTTCTTTCGCGCGCCGGCGCTCGACGCCTCGCCCCAGAATCCTCGGGTCTCCCAGGCGTCCTCGCTCTATCCGCGCGGTGAGATTGTCGCGGCCGACGGGACGATTCTGGCGCAGTCGGTTCCGACCAACGTGGGCTACTACCCGTACCGGCGTATCTATCCCCTGGGTTCGCTGACCTCAGGCGTCGTCGGGTTCTCCGGTCCCTCGTACGGGAACTGGGGACTCGAGGCCTACTACGGCAGCTTCCTCGCCGCGCACGCCCAACCACCGCAGAGTTTCGCCCAACTGCTCGCGCCGACCAGTGCCGCCGATTCGGTGACCCTGACGGTGCAACCGACGCTGCAGCGCATTGCCCGAAAGATGCTGGGCGGCCAGGACGGCGCGGCGGTTGTGCTGAATCCCAGGACCGGCGACGTGCTCGCGCTCTACTCGAACCCGAACTATGACCCCGCACCGCTCGCCTCACCGACGTTCGCCGTTGCTAAGGCGGCGTGGAAGGCCGCGACGACGAGAGACGTCCACGGTTTCGAGCCCTTGGGACTCGTGGCCACCCATCAGACGTTCCCTCCGGGTTCGACGTTCAAGGTGGTTACGACCGCGGCGGCCGTCGTGGGTCGGCCCGATCTGCTCGTGAAGTCCTACCCGGTGAAGAACTACGCGGTGATTCCCAATTCACCTCTCAAGCTTTACAACAGCGGCTTCTCATCTTGCGGCGGAATGGTGGCCCAGATGTTGCCCGCGTCGTGCGACCCCGGCTACGCACTGCTCGGTCTGGACATCGGTGCGGACCTCATGGCGTCGACCGCGAACTCCTTTGGCTACAACAAGACGCCGCCACTCGACCTCGGCGGCGTCGTGCCGAGCTTCTTCCCGGCGGCCTCGTCGTTCAAGTACAACCTTCCGGGCCTCGCCTACTCCTCGATCGGCCAGGAGAACGTACAATCGACGGCACTGCAGAATGCTCTCGTGGCGGCGGCCATCGCCGACGGAGGCACGATGATGGCTCCGCACCTCATGAATTACATCAGTGGACCGGACGGCACGATCGTCAAGCGCTATCAAGATGTCGCGTGGCAGCACCCGCTCACGCCCGCCCAGGCCGGTCAGATCGTGCCGCTCATGCAGAACGTCGTGAAATTCGGAACGGCGTCGGGCGTCGGGTTCCTGGCGATTGACGACGTCGCCGCCAAGACCGGAACGGCCCAGACGGGCAACACGAAGAAGAACACCGACGACTGGATGATCGCCTTCGCCCCGGCGACCAATCCGACGGTTGCCGTGGCGGTCGTCATGCCGTTCCAGTCGTTCTACAAATTCGGGGCCACCGTGGCGGGACCGATCGTCAAGTGTCTTATCGAAGGAACGCTGGCGCTGCAGGCGGGTCAGCCAACGACGGGAACCTCCACCACGTGCCCGAGCTAGCGAAGCGTTGTGGCAATGTCGAGAGCGTAGGCTAGGCGCAGTATGGAGCCCGTCAGCGACCCCCGAATCTACTCAAATAGGTATCAAGTAACCCATCTCATTGCCCGCGGCGGGATGGCGATGGTCTACCGAGCCGAGGACCTCCTGCTCAACCGGGCGGTCGCGCTCAAGATCCTCTACCCCGAACTGAGCGCCGACCCGCTCTTCGTGGAGCGCTTTCGCCGCGAGGCCCAGGCCGCCGCGAATCTTTCGCACCCCAATATCGTTCCGGTCTTTGACTGGGGCGAAGACGAGGGTACGTACTTCATCGTCATGGAGCTCGTCGAAGGCACGTCCCTCGCTGACATGCTGCGCGGCTCTCGCACCCTGACGGCGTCGCGTTCCGCGCAGTTGGTCGCCCAGGTGGCGGCCGCGCTCGGATACGCGCACCGCAACGGCGTCGTGCACCGTGACGTGAAGCCCGGCAACATCCTCATTACCTCTGACGGTCAGGTGAAGGTCACGGACTTCGGCATCGCGCAGGCCGTGTCGAGCGAGGACCACCTCGCTGAAGAAGGCTCGGTCATGGGCACCGCGACGTACTTCTCACCCGAACAGGCGGAGGGTGCCGCCGTTGACGGTCGCAGCGACGTGTACTCGCTCGGCATCGTGCTGTACGAGATGCTCGTCGGTCGTCCACCGTTCATCGGCGATTCGCCCGTCGCGGTATCGAGTCAACACGTGCACGGAACGGTCCCACCGCTCACTGATTTCAACAACACCGTTCCCCACGATCTCGAGTCGATCGTGATGGAGGCGCTCGCGAAGAACCCCGCACAGCGCTACCAGACCGCGGACGAGTTCCGCGCCGACCTCTTGCGCTTCACCGAGGGCCAACCGGTCCGAGCCGCCGGACACGACGTCGCCTTCTGGGGTGCCGACGCCACGCGCTCGGTCGCTGCCGTCGCGCCTGGCGAGCGCACCCAGGCCGTCCCGGTCATGACCGGACCGCGCACCGACATTCGAAGACGCCGTGACAACCGCACGGCGATCACCGCCGCGGTGGTGATTATCCTGCTGGCGGTCGGTGGCCTTGCCTATTTCCTCAAGTCCAACGCACCGACGGTGACGACAATGCCGAACGTCGTCGGACAGCAAATCACGAACGCGAAGGCGACGTTGACGGGTGATGGCTTCACCGTGAAGGTCCTCCAGCAGTCCTCAGTCAAGCCGGTCGGCACAGTGCTCACGTCCAATCCGGCCGCCGGCGCGTCAACCACCAAGGGTCAGCTGATCATCTTGCGGGTCAGTCTCGGTGTGGTCGCCGCGCCGGTGACGGTGCCCGACACGACCGGGATGACACTGAGTGACGCCGAGAGCTCGCTCCATACCGCGCAGCTCAAGTACTCGCCAAACTTCATCACGAACGCGACGCCGGGGACCCTGCCGGGCATTGTGCTCTCCCAAACCCCCAAGGGTGGCACGAACGCGCACGTCGGTGACACGGTCGTACTGAATCTCCTCCAGCCGGGGTCCACCTTCCCGATGCCGGATCTGAGTGGTAAGACGACGGTGCAGGCGGCACAGGCGATTGGCCAGGACGGACTGACGGTCAGTCCGACGCCGAGTACGCAGTGCTCCAACACCGTGGCGTCGGGACTCGTGGTGAGCACCAATCCCGCGGCGAACCAGCCGGTGAAGGCCGGAACGGCCGTCGTGCTCATCACGTCGTCGGGTGTGTGCAAGGTTCTCGTGCCGAGCGTCATTGGCCGCACCACCACCGGCGCGTCGGCTGCGCTGAAGAGCGACAATCTGACGCTCGGCAATGACACCGTTTCGACGAGCCTCGCGTGCACGCCAGCCCAATCGGGCTTCATCGACTCCCAAAGTCCCGCACCGGGACTGAACGCCCCCTTCGGCTCGGCGGTCGACGTCACCACCTGTCCGTAGGGCACGTGGCACCGGGACGGTGGCGGCGGGTTCGGTAACATCGAGTCCTATGGCCAAGACCAGTTCGAAGCGGCGCAACAGCAAGTCAATGGGGCGCTACGTCTCGGCGGAGAACCGCGGTCGCTACACCGCGCCGCGCCCGGCCAGCGACGACCACAGCCCTCGCTGGTACGGCCTGATGCTGATCGGTCTACTGGTCCTGGGCGTGTTGATCATCACGCTCAACTACCTCTCGGTGCTGCCCGGATCGGTCTCGTCGTGGTACCTGATCGCGGGGCTCGTGTCGATGTTCTCGGCCTTCTATCTCGCGACTCGTTACCGCTAGCACTTCGTACGAACCGAAGGGTTCGTCTCGAGCGAGATTCAGTCGAGCCGCTCGATAATCGTGGCATTGGCGAGTCCGCCACCTTCACACATGGTGAGCAGTCCGTAACGGCCACCGGTGCGCTCGAGCTCGTTGAGGAGCGTCGCGCAGAGCTTCGCGCCCGAGGCGCCGAGTGGGTGACCGAGTGCGATAGCGCCGCCGTTGACGTTCACCTTGCTGAGGTCGGCCTTGTGCTCCTTCTGCCAAGCCAGCACCACCGAGGCGAACGCCTCGTTGATCTCGACCAGGTCGATGTCGTCGAGCGTCAGTCCGGCGCGCTCGAGCACCTTCGTGGTCGCCGGGATCGGACCGGTCAGCATCGTCACCGGGTCGACGCCCGCCAGGGCGAAGGTGTGAAACTTCGCGCGGGGCTTGTAACCGAGTTCGCGGGCCTTCTCCTCGCTCATGATCAACACCGCCGACGCACCGTCGGTGATCTGTGAGGAGTTACCGGCCGTGATCTTTCCACCCTCTTGGTAGGCGGACTTGAGGTTGGCGAGGGTCTCAACTGACGAGTCCGGCCGGATACCTTCGTCGGTCGTCATCAGCTCGTCGGTCGCCACGCCGTTCTCGTCACGCACGTAGACCGCAATGATCTCACGCTCGAAGCGACCCTCGGCCGTGGCCTGGGCCGCACGGCGGTGACTCTCGACGGAAAAGGCGTCCAGGTCCTCGCGGGCCATGCTCATCTGCCCGGTGAAGCAGATCCGGTCTCCCGGCTGCAGCCGCAGTGTCCCGGCTGGTAGACCACGCGTGAAGCGTTGCCCTGCCTCCAGCGCCTGCGTCACCGCGCCAGAGGTTAGGCCGAGAAGCAGCGCGACGTCGGCCAGGTCG
>Ga0075520_1001367_pt1 | contig 11682 bp, 10 predicted proteins | sample NGEPerB_FD_75100 | JGI IMG/M metagenome (GOLD analysis project Ga0075520, IMG submission 75100) | Arctic peat soil microbial communities from the Barrow Environmental Observatory site, Barrow, Alaska, USA - NGEE PermafrostAB12-B | ecosystem: Environmental > Terrestrial > Soil > Wetlands > Peat ... | reverse complement strand
TGAGGAGGCGGAGGAGGCGATCGTGGCCCGGGGCGGCAAGTCACCGGGCACGGTGTCGAAGAAGACATTCGCCGTGGTGGTGGGGGAGTCGCCGGGTGCATCCAAGGTGACCAAGGCCGAGCAGTTGGGCGTGGCCCTGGTCGACGCGGCCGGCTTCGAGGCCCTGCTGTCCTCGGGTGAGCTCCCGACGCAGGGCTGAACGGCCCTCGCAGGACGGGGAGGTGGGGTTCCGGGTCGCGGCGCAAAGCCTCGGCGTCCGGGTGCGCCTTTGAACCTCGGGAGGAACCCGCACGGACAGTTCGATGACCGAAGGGTCTGCCAGGATGTCCGGCGTGCCTCGGGTCGCCATCCTCCATGCCATCGTACGAGACGGCGGTTCGTCCACCCGGGTCGGGTGGTGGCGTGACGTCCTGACCCTGCAAGGCATGGACGCCGTCGAGGTGCCGCTCCTCTCCACCGACCGGAGGATCCTGCCGCGAGGCCTCGATCAGCTCGCCGCCGTCGTGGCCGGTGCGGCGGCCCCGGAAACACTCAGCTGGTCGGCGGCAGTCACCAGGCGGGCGCTCGATGTCCTCCGGCCCGACGCCGTTGTCGTCGTCACCCTGCGGGCCTACTCGGCCTCGGCCCTCGGCACGGTCGCAGCAGGCACTCCGGTCATCCTCGATTTCGTCGACCGGTTGAGTGGGAGCTATCGGCAGCGGGCCACCATCGACGCCCGTCCGCTCCACCGCTTGGCGTGGGGGTCCCTCGCCCGGGCCTTGGCCCGGGTCGAGAACACTGTCATCGCCCGGTCCCCGGTTGCGGTGGCCGCCGGGCGCGGGGACGCCGAGCATCTGGGTGCCACCTGGCTGCCGATCACGTTGCCCATGGCCGCAGTCGGCCCGGAACGCCCGGTTCGGGCCAGCTCCGAGTACCGGTGGGACGCCCTCTTTGCCGGTTCGCTCGACTATCCCCCCAATGTCGCCGCTGTGCGTGTCCTGGCCAACGACATCTGGCCCGTGGTCCAACGCCTCCGGCCCGGATCGCGACTGTGCGTGGCCGGGCGGCGACCGACGCCGGAAATCCGCCGCCTGGTGACCCAGATGAGAGCGGACCTCGTGCCCGACTTCGACGACTACCGCACCCTGGCCGGCCAGACGGCCCTCGCCATCACTCCGCTGCCCCTGGCCACCGGCCTGCAGATCAAGGTGCTGGATGCGGCAGCGGCCGGGGTGCCCCAGGTGATCTCCCCGGCAGCAGCAGCAGGATTCGCACCCGGCTTTCCCGCTCGCACCGCACCAGCCGACGCCTCCTTCGCCGAATCGGCGGTGGCACTACTCGAGGACCCTGCGAGTGGCGCCCTCTTGGCCCGGGATGCGTCCGCTCAGGTGCGGTCGGTCTACTCCACTGAATACTGGTCCCCTCGCATCGCCACGCTGTTTACTCCCGGCGGAAGAGCCACCTGGTCGGATCCGCTCGGATGACCGGGGCGGCACTGGATTCCATCGTGGTCGCCTACGGCAGCCGGGCGGATATTGCCCCTTGCATCGAGTCGCTTCAGGCAGTGCGTGGCCTGGCCACCATCGTCGTGGTCGACCACGGCACCGACGGAACGGTCGAAGTGGCCTCCGCTCTGGGCGCGCTGGCGGTCAGCGATCCCTCCAACCCGGGGTTCGGCGCCGGACACAACCACGGCATGTCCCTCATTTCGGCACCGTTCGTGCTGCTCGTCAACCCGGATGCCCGGGTGATCCCCGGAGCCATCGAAGAGGGCCTCACCCTGATGGGGCGGCGCCCCGAGGTGGCCGCCCTCCAGGGAGTGATCACCGATGCCGCGACCGGCCGGCCGGAACGGAGCCACGGGGTTGCCCTCGGCCCGGCCCACCTCTGGGGGCGTGCCCTGCATCTCCGGGTGCTGCTGCGATGGCCGCCGGTGCAGGCGCTGGCCCGGCGGGTGGCCGGTCTGTCCGATCACGTGGAGCGGGTCCCCATCGGACCGGTGGCGACCGAAGCCCTCGCTGCCACCGCACTGCTGGTCCGGCGCCGGGCCTTCGAGGAAGTCGGCGGCTTCGACCAGCGGTTCTTCCTCTACGGCGAGGACATGGACCTGAGCCGGCGCTTCCGGGAGGCGGGCTGGACACTTCTGGCGCTGCCCATCCCCTGGGCCGTCCATCGCGCCGGCTCCTCTCATCGGTCGTCGTGGCAGCGGGAAGTCCAGTGGTGGCGCGGGACGATGACCTTCGCCGCCAAGTGGTACCCGCCGCGTGACTGGGCACTGGCCCTCTGCGCGGCAGTGGTGCGGGCAACCACGCTGGCGATCCGCCGACCATCGGGAGCGGTCGCCGCGTTCGGCTCAATGGTGTCCGATCCGCGGCGGGAGCGAGCCCACCCGCACTGAGCAGCGTGGCCGGAGCGTCGCTACTGTGGCATATCCATGGGGACCGGTGGGCTTCGTCTGCAGGGTGCCGCCAACCGCGTCCTACGGAAGATCACCGGGATTCCCGACGCCCAGTTGAGCGTCATCGCACCCGTGGGCCCATCTGCCCACCCCGCCCTGGTCGACCTCATGCTCCGGGTTGGTCGGGCGACCGCGGATTCGTCCCCCCGTCACCTGGCCGAACGCCGGCTCGGCCGTGTGCAGCGCCAATGGGCGGACGAGTGGCCGAGCGAGCACTACCGGATGCTTCCCCTCCTCGCCCGCCAGGTCGGTGCCAGGTGCGTGGTGGAAGTCGGGACATTCACCGGCATGGGTTCGCTTGCCCTTCTCGACTCGGACGCCGAGGTCGTCACCTACGACATCGTGCCGTGGCAGTCGATCCCGGACTCCGTGCTGACGCAATCGGACTTCACCTCCGGTCGGCTGGAGCAGCGCATCGGAGATCTGAGCCGCCCGGGGTACTTCGGCGAGCAACTGGAGACCCTGCGGCGGGCCCAGCTGATCTTCGTCGACGGCCCTAAGGACCGTGTCTTCGAGCCGAAGCTGTGGGCGTTGCTCAGCAGGGCCTTGGCGGGCACCGGCGCCATCGTCCTCTTCGATGACATCCGTGTGGCCAACATGGTCTCGTTCTGGCACTCGGTGGCCTCACCGAAGCTCGACGTGACCTCCATCGGCCACTGGTCAGGATCGGGACTGGTCCGGCTGTGAATGCTGCCAGAGGCGGCTACCGACGGCCATCGACGGGCAACGGGCGGACCGCCTCCCTGCGAAAGTTTGCTCGATCGCGGCATCTCATGGCGGACGTAAGGGACTACTGACGGACAGGGAGATCACGCAGTCGGTCCAGGCTGGCACAACCGACCAGATGCGAATGAGTCACATGGCCGCTACTTCAGATGGCCGGCATCACGCATACCGCCGTCGCCATCGCTGCCACGCAGTCGGGAGTCCCGACAGACGGCGATCAAGGAGAACGCAACCGACTCAAGGGCGGGGTCCAGCGTGACCTCGGAGAACTCGATGTCCTCGACGGACCAGGAGCGGGACAATCCGGTGTCCCACACCCCAGCTCTCATCAGAGCCCGGAGAATGACAGGTGCGATTCGGGGAGGAATCGACTCTCGCAGGCGCTGCAGCCTTCCTGATCGGGCGGAAGGTTCGGCACCACGAGGCCCCCAGTACCCCGGTATCACCTGGAAGTACATTTCGACCTGCTCGAACGCCTCCCTGAGGCTGTGCTCGAGCGCCACCAGGGTGAACTCCTGGATATGGGAGCGGTCCATGTGCTGCCGGTTCGGATAGCGCTCGTAAGTCATACGGCGATTCGGCGTCCCCAGTACAAATACCCCGTCCGGTGCCAACAACCGGGCAGCCGAGGCGATGAACGTGAAGTAGTCGTCGAGATGCTCGATGGTCTCCATAGACGTGACGAGATCGAATGTCGCACAGCCCAGGTGTGACGCCAGAGACGGGTCAGTGAGATCGGCGCGCAGGAAGGTCGTCTTGGCGGAGGCGTAGAGCTTCTGCGCCAACTCCAGTCCATCTTCCGAGAAGTCGACTCCGGTCGCATGCCTTGCGACATCGGCAAGAAATGAGACACCGAAACCAGTTCCACAACACAGGTCGAGCACCCGCTCCCCCGGATGGCAGAAGCGGGATCGTGCCCATGCGTAGCGCGACAGGTGCAGAGCGGTATCGAGAGAGCCTTCCTGTCCCACCAGGTCATGACGGGCATGTGTCGAGGGTTGGCGCCACTCCGGAAGCCCTGTCTGCATCACTGTTCTCCCACGATCCTGCAGCTCATCCCGAGCGCTTGACACGACGGCAGAGCCTGACCCACGCCGACCCACGCTCCCCGTCCGGAGTGAAACCGTACCAGTGCATTCTCGGCACTGGTACGGCGAATCCCACGACAGGCGTCCCTCGCTCACACGGTCACCGAGAATCAGTCGCCGTCAACTTGCGGCGTCATCTTGCGCTCTCGCCCGTGCCTCTGGTGCCTGATGGAAGCCAGCAGAAGGACCGCCAAGAGCAGCTCCGAGGCGAGATTGGCCTCGGCGGCTCCGGTGGCGTCGAAGGTGGGAATCAGGATGAGATTCAGCACGATGTTCACGAGCAGGCCGGCTCCGAAGACAACGGTGAAGAGCCATCGAGTGGTGACAGCTGAGACCGGAGAACATGCAGCAGCGACCGCCCCGAACGGTGCCGACATCAACAGCACGACCAGGACGAAGGCGGTTGGTCGGAAGGACTCCCCGAAGAGCCATCCCATGATCGGACCAGCGAACGGGGCCACGACTGCGGCAGGCAACGCTGCCAGAAGGACGGCGAGGCCAGCGAGCAGCTTCGTCCTGTCCCAACGCTGCGACGGGGGTAGTGGGCTTGTCTGAGCGATCGCCAACGACCCGAGCGCAGCAGGAATCAGAAGGACCGCGTCGAGTATCCTGTCAGCCGCCGCGTAGTGCCCTGCAGTAACCGAGCCCTTCAACTGTCCCAACAGCCAGATATCGACGCGCGCATAAACTATTGCAGCCGTCATGGCAAAGGCGAGATGCACGGTCTTCCGGAGACTCACATTCGTCAAGCTCACCGAGCGGTCCGAGTCGACCAGCGTCTTCCTCGCCACGAGGGTGATGACCACAGCGCTTACCACGTCGGCCAACGCGTAGACCGCCACCGCTCCGGTCAATCCCCCTCCATTGTGAAGCCACCACCAGCCAACTACCAGTACTCCCATCCGTGAAATGACCTCATTGGCCCCGTCGACCTGTGCCCGTCCGATTGCGGTAAGTGCGGCAATCTGGGTGCTGTAGATCGCTGTCCCGAGGATCGAAAGTGCATAGATCAGCGGGATGAGAAACGAGCCGTTGGTGGCAGCCGACAAATAGAGGGCGCTGGTGAACGCGATGGCGGCAATACTCAGGAGCAGGCGCCGTCGGAGTACGGCGCCGATGAGTCGCTTGTCGAGATAGCCCAACTGTGCAGTTTCGTGTGCCAACGAAGTCTGCTGGCCGAGATCGCTGAGGACACCGCCCATCGAACCGACTGCGAGGATCAGGGCGAGGTCGCCGAAGGCGCTAGGGGATAACGTCCTGGCCGCGGTGATCAACCAGAGCGCCGAGAGGAGACCGGCAGCGCCCCGTCCTGAAGCGAGAGTCGCCAACTGGCTGAACAACGGTCGCCCTCGATGGCCAGGGTCTCCCTCCGGCCCAACGGGCGGTGCCGTACTCCCGGGCATGCGGATGCGGCCGGTCGGGATCCTCCCCGTCCACAGCAGACTCCGCCGACGAACGCCGGCATCCGATCCAGGTGCTTCGGTCGGAGGCTGCTTGGAGCTTGTCATCTGTAGTACCCAGGGGGAATCGGCACATCAAGCCCCTATTCGGATGTTCGGGTGCATCACTCGATCGATCATCGAACCGCATCGGAGGGCCACGCCGATGCCTACCCATTCCCACCCCGATCTCAACGAGGCGTAGCGGGCCGCCGATTCCCACTGGGCCCGGCGGGCAAGCCGAGCCGCTGGAACGTCTCGTGCCGAACCACCGACAGCGTGAATGCCCGGCTCGGCGTCGGCAACGACCGCGACGATCGGTGGGTCGAGAGTCGCTAAGCGGCCCGAGAGGTCAGTGTCTTCGAGGTAGAGGAAGTAGTCGGTGTCGAAACCACCTACCCTGCGGAAGAGCTCGGTATCGATCGAGAACACCGCACCCGATACCCAGCGGTCCCGCAGTGAGAAGCGACCAGGTGGAGTCTCGACCGTCCAGCGGCGATCCTGGCCCCATGTGCCAAGCAGCTTGGTGAGCAGCGCCCGGCGTCTGCTCCCCGGAGGAGCGATCCGCACCGTTCGGAATGTTCCCGCTGCGAGTACGATCGGGCTTGGGTACGGCAGAACGGACGCCATTGGCTGACCGGTGGAGGTTCGGAGGCGGACGGTGACCACCTCGTCAGCCGCTCCAGATGCCAATGCGGCCCAGTGGCTGCGGCCAAGCTCGACGTCAGGGTTACAGACGATGACGCGGCGGGAGCGAACGAACTCGACGGCCAGATTGACACCTCGGCCAAACCCGAGGTTCTCGCCGGGGCGGACATGCGTCACCCCTGGGTGGTTGCTTTGCTCCTCATCGAGGAGTGGGTCGTTGTGCACGATGACGACAGGTGCGCCAAATGGTATCCAGTCCAGTGGAAGTGTCTGTACGCCGAAGGCGACGAATACGACGGTCGCATCCGTCGGGGACGGTGTCACCAGGTCGTGTCCTCGAGCAGTCGATAGGTATCCTCCACCTGGGGGCTCTGTTGCAACTCCCACAGCCGCACTTGGGCGCACATGTGGGAGAACGGCCAGTAGAACGCCTCATACACGCCGACCACGCCGTCGCGCCAACCACGCCGGAGGATGAGCCGGAAGCCGATCTCGCGGATCAGGGTCCAGTACAGCTGCCATGAGGTGACTCTGGCCGCGCCGGACGCCAACAGGTCCTGTGCCTGCACCTCGACATAGTTGGCCGACTTGGCCAGGTTGTCAGTCACCGAGCGATGGGAGAAGTGGACCAGGGGAGCCTGCAGATCGCCGATCCGTGGACGATCGACGCTGAACCGGGGCCGCTCGTGCAGCGCCCCTCCATAATGGGCCATGCCCCGGCGCCAAAGGCGAATCGGGCGCTCCTGCCATCCCCCGTACTGCATGAGCCTGCCATGGAAATAGTTGGCCACCGGCACCCGCAACCCGTCGAACGGCCCCTGGATCGCGGATCGGAGCTCAGCAGCCAGCGCCCGGCTCACCCGCTCGTCTGCGTCGAGGAGAAAGACCCAGTCGCCGGTGGCCATATCGATGCCGGTGTTGGCCAGATTGGCGAACCCCTCGAACCTGACCTCGGCGACACGAGCACCGGCGGAGGAAAGGATCTCGACAGAGCGGTCGTCGGTCCGATCATCCACGGCGGCCACGATCTCGTCGGCGAAGGCGAGGCGCCGGAGGCAGCCGGGCAACATCGCCTCCTCGCTGCGCACCTTGAGCACGATGCTAAGGGTGGGAGCCACAACACTCCCCTGTGTCCGGCCTACGCCACGTCTCGACACGCATGGCCGGAAGTCTCCCACGGGCACCCGCCGGTGTCCGAGACTCCGACCACCCCCGGTGGTGCCCGGGGGTGGGGGGTCCCCGGGGGTGGACCCATTGCCCGCCACCGCCTACAATTTGCCCGCTTGGGGAGGTACGAGCGGTCAGGGGGGTGGGCGTGGCAGAACGGTCGGCTGTTGGAGCCATGCCTCTGCGCCCACGTTGCGATGGCCGGGCCACGCCGGTCAGGTCCACAGGGCCACGAGGGCAACCGCGTCAACGAAGGGTGATTCCGTCAGAAGCGCGAGACGCTGGCTGCTGGTGTTGGCACCCGTGGTGGTGGTCCTCGTGCTCGGCGAACTGCACGCCCATTTGGTCGGCCACTACACCTTCACCGGCAATCGGCGTTTCGCCTGGACGGCCGGGTACATCGTCGTGATCGAGCTCTCGGCCTACCTGTCAGGCGTCCTCGACGACCAACGCACGGCCACCTCCGCCCTGTGGGCGGCCGTCGGAGCCGCCTTCGGGGGAGCGGTCATCATCTCGCTTCTCCAGCTGGTGTTGGGCTCGCTCCTCCTCCCCCGTGAGGTGGTCGTGGGCGCCGCACTCCTCCTCTTCCCCATCGACAGCATCGTCGCACTCTCGGGCCTCCGGTCCCGGCGCCGCGGTGACGGCAACGACCGGGTGCTCGCCGTGCTCGGACCCGACGAAGCCGCCTCGCTCGATGCCGACCTCCGCAGGGTGGCCGAACGCCCGGCGGAGATCGTCGAGGTGCTTCCGATCGAACGGGCCACGTCCCAGGGGCGGGTGGCCGGAGCCCACCTGATCGTGGCGGCGGCCGCCCATCGGGCCACCGTCGTGGTCCTCGGTCGCAATGCCCAGGCGGATGAAGCGGTGGTGGCCCAGGCCGCCCAGCTGCACGGCCGGGGCGTACGCATCCGCACTCTGGCCGTCTTCTATGACGAGTGGCTGGGCAAGCTCCCGGTGGCCGACCTCGAGCGGGTGTCGCTCATGTTCGACATCCAAGAGCTCCACGCTCCCAGCTACGCCCGCATGAAGCGGGTGGTCGACCTGTTGTCAGCGGTGGTGGGGCTGGCCGTCACCTTGCTCATCGCACCCCTGGTGTGGGTGGCGAACAAGTTTGGGAATCCAGGGCCGCTCTTCTTCCGACAGGTCCGGGTGGGCAAGGGCGGCCACCCGTTCACCATGCTCAAGTTTCGCACCATGCCGGTCGGCAACCCCGAGAGCGAGTGGACCAAGGTGGCCGACCCCCGGCTCCGGCGGTTCGGCGCGCTCATGCGCCGCTTCCATGTCGATGAGCTCCCCCAGTCCCTCAATATCCTGCGCGGCGAGCTCTCGCTGGTCGGCCCGCGACCCGAGCAGCCGCGCTACGTGGCCGAGTTGGCCGAGAAGATCCCCTTCTACGACGTCCGCCATCTCGTGCTCCCCGGGGTCACCGGTTGGGCCCAAGTCAAGTTCCACTACGGAGCAAGCGTGGAGGACGCCCTCGAGAAGCTCCAGTACGAATTCTTCTACCTGCGCCACCAGGGCCCCGTCCTCGACGCCCGGATCCTCGCCCGCACCGTCAAGTCGATGGTGCGGGCGAAGGGCCGATGAACGGCCGGAGGGGCGTGACCTGGCCTGCGCCGTCCGGGCCCTGTCCGTGCGACGGGCAGCACTGCGGGGCTCCGGCCGCCGAGCGGTACAGTCGCAGGCACTGTTGGCTCGACGACCGGCGTCGGTAGGACGCTCCAGGTCTGGGCGAGAGGAACGATCGATGGCGAAGTCCACGGCCCGCACGCCGCCGCCGACCAAGAAGACGGCGAAGAAGGGTGCCCCGAGCGCCGCGCCGACAACCAAGGCGCCGACGACCAAGGCGGCGACGACCAAGGCGGCGCAGCGCAACCAGACGGGTCCCCGTCCTCCGGAGCGGAAGGGAGGCGGGCAGCGAGGCGGCAGCAGTCCCTCGGCACCGCCCACGCCGGGTCCGCTGGCGTGGTGCGTGACCGTCGGAGCGGTCCTGCTCGGCACCGTGGCGTTCCACAACGAGAAGACCTGGTACTTCGGGCCGAGGGTGACGGTGCTCCTCGTGCTGGCCGCTCTCGGCCTCCCGACACTGGCGCTCCGCGCCTGGCGCTCGACGCTGGCATGGCCGGCACGGGCCGCGATCGGCTTCCTGGTGGTTGCCGCCATTTCGGCTGCGCTCTCAACCGCCCCACTCATCGGGTTCTTCGGCGCGGACGAGATCGGCACGGGCTGGCTCTTCCTGTTGTGCCTGGCCGCCCTCTGGGCACTGGGGTCCGACCTGGGCGACGAGGGTGCGGCACTTCTCGGAAAGGGCCTGGTCGTGCTGGCTCTGCTCAACGCCGGAGCCAACGTCCTTGAAGTGGGCGGCCAGGGATGGTCCGTCCTCAACCATGTCGTGTCGGCTCTCCCGGGCATGCAGTTCGGGCTCGGCCAGCCGGCCGGGTTTGCGTCCAACCCCGTGTTCGCGGCCCAACTCATCATCGGCGGCATGGCACTGCTGGCGTGGCGGAGCGCACCGCGCAATCCATGGTCGTGGTGGGCGATGACCGCCGGGCTCGGCGTGGGGACCTACCTTTCCGGTGAACGGTACGGGCTGCTCTTCGTCCTCGCCCTGGCAATCTGGGTACTCGTGGTCCGGAAGGCCAAGGCCGCTCTGGCGTTCGCCGGTGCTGCCGCGGGGGGCCTGGTGGTCGGCCTGGCCTTCCAGAAGTTGGTGGAGACCGGATCGTCCACCCAGTTCCGGCTGATCTCGTCCGAGGGCGGTAACGGCACCGTGGGCCCGCGCATCCGGATCTGGATCGCGGGCCTCCATGCCGTGGCGGCCCGACCCCTGTTCGGCATCGGGCCCGGTCAGTCTGAGACCGCCACTCTGCGCTACCGGTCGGTCTCATCGGTGGTGAGGGACGGCGTCTTCCCCGACACCCACAACTTCATCGTGGAGATCGCGGTGACCACCGGACTACTGGGTCTGGCGCTGTTCCTGGCCTGGCTGGTCCCCGCCTTCCGGCATGCCAGGGGAGCACTGCTGCTCTACGCGATCGCCGTTCTGGCCGGCGGGCTCCTGGAGCCCTTCGACATCACCGCGACCAGCCTCGCCTTCCTCGCCCTGGGGGCGGCAGCCGTGGGGGCAGCCACCTGGAGCCCGGACGCGACGTCGGGTGCACCGATGCCGCTTCCCGAGTGGACGACCATGGCCACGTGGATCGTCCGGGCGGTGGCCGTCGTGCTGGCCCTCTTCGCCGGCATCAACGTCATGGTGGGCAATACCGAGTTGAAGGACGGCATCGAAGGGCTGAACCCTCCGACGCTCTTCGCGGCCAGCGGTCATCTTCCGATGTGGTCCGACGGCCCGAGTTTCGCGGCTGACGCCCTGACCGAACTAGGCGTGCAGTACCGCAACACCTCGGCCATCAAACTGGCGATCACGCGGAACAAGCTGGCACTCTCCCGAAACCCGGGAGATTCCGTGTCGTGGACACGCCTCGGCTACGACGAGAACTACCTCGGCGAGGAGGCGGCCGCCAAGTCGGCACTCGATCACTCCCTGACCGTGGACCCGGCGTACCTCCGCACCTACGTCGACGAGATATGGGTGGCTGTGGAGCAGGGTGATACGGCTGGCGCGATCCAGTGGGCCCAACGGGCTCAGTCCCTCTTCGACGTCCACCAGCTCACTCCCGTGATCCGGTGCCTGCAAGCGCACAGTTCGCGCGGCTTCACACCCGAGCAGGTGGGGCAAGCCTGCTCCGGTGCTATCGGTAAGGTTCCGATCGGGTAGTGCCCGAGGAGCGAGGGCGCCTGCTGCAGGCCTACCTTAGCTCTCAATGCTCGGCGAAATCCGTAGACGGACCGGCCGGTCGCGCCCACCCGCTGGGGCGGTTCCGGCCGACTCGAGGGCCGGCGTCCCGGGTTCAAAGGGTGCATTGACCCTCCACCAATCTGACTCGGGCACTCGGTATCCTGGGGGCACATCATGCCGAGCATCACCGACTCCATCGGACGTGTCCTCGGCGGCCGCTACCGACTGGTCACCGCCCTGGGTACCGGTGCGTCCGCGCACGTCTACCTGGCCGACGACGTGTCGCTGCACCGGAGGGTGGCCATCAAGGTCCTCCACCCGGCCCTGGCCGGCGACGTCGCCTTCCTCAAGCGCTTCCGGGCCGAGGCGCGGGCGGTGGCC
>Ga0075520_1001366_pt1 | contig 11682 bp, 8 predicted proteins | sample NGEPerB_FD_75100 | JGI IMG/M metagenome (GOLD analysis project Ga0075520, IMG submission 75100) | Arctic peat soil microbial communities from the Barrow Environmental Observatory site, Barrow, Alaska, USA - NGEE PermafrostAB12-B | ecosystem: Environmental > Terrestrial > Soil > Wetlands > Peat ... | reverse complement strand
TTCGCGTATCCCTACGCCGTGCCGCCGGTCCCGGGCGAGCCCGTTCTCACGCCGCCGGTGTTTGCCGTCGGCGTTGCCGCCTCGGGTCCTTCCGGCTACTGGGTCGCCCGGTCCGACGGCTCGGTCACGGCGCACGGGACGGCGGTGTCCCTCGGCTCGATGGCCGGGCAACCACTGGCTGCACCGATCGCCCACATCGTGGCGACACCCGACGGCGGCGGCTACTGGCTGGTCGGGTCCGACGGTGGCATCTTCTCCTTCGGCGATGCGACCTTCCACGGGTCGATGGGTGGCCAGCACCTGAATGCACCGGTGATCGACATGGCCCCGACCCCGGACGGCGGCGGCTACTGGCTGGTGGCGGCCGACGGTGGCATCTTCGCCTTCGGTGACGCCGGCTTCGCCGGCTCGGCCGGCGGGATGCACCTCAACGCCCCGATGGTCGCCATGGCCCCGACCCCGGGCGGAGGCGGTTACTGGCTGGTCGGGTCCGACGGCGGCATCTTCGCCTTCGGTGCTGCCGGCTTCGACGGCTCCGCGGGCTCGTTCCGGCTCAACGCCCCCATCGTGGGCATGGCGGCCACCCCTGATGGCCGGGGCTACTGGTTGGCTGCGTCCGACGGAGGGATCTTCGCCTTCGGCGCCGCGCCCTTCTACGGGAGTGCGGGTGCCCTGGCTCTCCAGGGCCCGATCACCGGGATGGCGGCCGACCCCGACGGCAGCGGCTACTGGTTGGTGGGGGCCGACGCCGGGATCTTCGCCTTCGGCGCCCCGTTCGAGGGTGCCGGATGACGGGCAGGGCCCCGATGATGCTCAGCTGGCCCAGATGATCGACTGCATCTCCGAGTAGGCCTCGAGGCCGTAGTCGCCCCCGTCACGCCCGATACCGCTCATCTTGAAGCCACCGAACGGGGCATCCATGTTGCGTTGGGCGGTGTTGATGCCCACGTGGCCGGCCCGCAACTGTTTGGCCACCCGGAAGGCCCGCGCCGTGTCGCCGGAGAAGACGTAGTCGTAGAGGCCGAACTCGGAGTCGTTGGCGATGGCCACGCCCTCCTCGTCGTCATCGAAGGGGATGACGACGACCACCGGGCCGAAGATCTCCTCGCGGGCCGCCACCATGTCGTTGGAGCCCGTGATGAGTGTGGGCTCGACGTAGTAGCCGGACGCCAGGTGCTCGGGTCGGCCGCCGCCGACCACGACGTCGCCCTCCCTCCGGCCGGAGTCGATGTAGTCGAGGATCCGCTGCTGCTGCGGTCCGGAGATGACCGGACCGACCACTGTGGCCGGGTCGGTCGGGTCGCCCACGGTCAGGCGCCCGGCGAAGGCCGACAGCCCGTCCACGACCTGGTCGAAGATGCTCCGATGGACGACGGCGCGTGTCGGGGCGGTGCAGATCTGTCCCGAGTGGAACGCCCAGGTCGACCCGATGGCCGTGATGGCGCCCTTCAGGTCGGCATCGGCGAAGACCACGGCGGCGCCCTTGCCGCCGAGTTCCATCAGGAGCCGCTTCATCGTCGGGGCACCGGCGGCGGCGATGCGCTGTCCGACCGAGGTGGAGCCGGTGAAGGAGACCATGTCGACGTCGGGCGACGAGGTGAGCACCGATGCCGGCTCGGGCCCCTGGGCGTTGACGAGGTTGATGACGCCGGGCGGGAAGCCGACCTCGTCGAGGACCCGGGCCAGCTCGACCACGGCGAGCGGGTCCTGCGGCGCGGGCTTGATGACGACCGTGTTGCCCATGGCGAGGGCCGGGGCCACCTTGCCGGCCATGTTGGTCAGCGGGAAGTTGTAGCTGGCGATGGCGGCCACGACGCCGACCGGCTGACGGTACGCGAGGGCGCTGACCAGGCCACCGGGCGCCAGCGGTGTGGCGTTGGTGGCGATCGGCGGGAGGCTCGACTCCTGCACGTGGCGGATGTCGCGGCTGTAGCGCTCGAACCGGTCGGCGCTGATCGGCACCTGCATGCGCGAGCCGACGGATGCGGTGGCCCCGGTCTCGGCGATCACCAGGGGGACGAGCTCGTCGTTCTTCGCCCGGATGGCGGCGGCGGCGGCCTTCAGCAGGGCGAGGCGCTCCTCGGTCGGGGTCGCCGCCCATGCGGGAAAGGCCTCCCGGGCGGCGGCACAGGCGGCCTCGGCGTCGGCCACGGAGGCATTGGGTGCCTGACCGACGACCTGCTCGGTGGCAGGGTTGATGATGTCGTACGTGCCGTCGCCGGCATCGACCCACTTACCGCCGATCAGCAGCTGGGTCTCGTCTCTGGTGGCCTGGTCTCCCATGGAAGGGGTCCCCTTTCGTAGCGGAGTCAATCGGTACGGGGTCAATCAGTGCTGGATGTCTGCGAATTGGCTGTCGGTCGGTCGCCGGTGGGGCGGTGCCGACGGCGCAAGGGGGGCGGGTCAGGCCGGAACCACCGACGGGTCGACGGTCACCGTGTCACGACCCGAGCGGAGCAGGGTGCCGGGCAGGTTGCCGGTCGGTCGACCGTCGACGACGGTCTCGACACCGTTGACCAGTACCCGGGTCACTCCGATGGAGTCGGCGATCAGCCTCGGGCTGCCACCCGGCAGGTCCTCGACCAGGGTGGCGGGTTCGGAGGCAACCGTCTCGGGATCGAAGACGAAGAGATCGGCACGGAGGCCCTCGGCCACCCGACCGCGGTCGTGGAGGCCGAACAGGTCGGCCGGTGCCTGGGTCATCCAGTGGATGGCCTGCTCCATGGGGACCAGCTTCCGCTTGCGTAGGCAGTCGCCCAGGAACGACGTCGGATAGTTGGACCCACACATCCGGTCCAGGTGGGCACCGGCGTCGGAGCCGCCGACCAGTGCCCCGGGGTCGTTCCACACGCCGACGCGGGCCTCCCACGACGCGGCGTCGCCGTCGGAGGCCTTCGGCCACAGCACGGTCCGGAGGCCGTCGGCGATCACCAGGTCGAGGAGCGCGTCGAACGGCTCCTTCCCCTGCTCCTCGGCGATCGACCCCACGTCACGCCAGCTGTAGCCGGCGTTCTCGGCGGCGAAGGTGTCGCCGATGATGTAGTTGGCCCAGTGGGACAGTCGACGGAAGACGCCTGCGTCGTCGGAATGGGCCCGCTCGTCGAGCTGGGCCCGCACGGCCGGGTCCTTGAGCTTCTCGATGCGCTGCTCGGCCGGGAGGCCCATGACGTCGCCCCAGCCCGGGATCAGGAACAGCGCGCAGTGGGTGCGGAAGCTCATGTTCATGGGGACCAGGGTCGGCATGGTCAGGGCGATGATCTGCCCACCGGCGGCAGCCGCCGCGGCCGATGCCTCGAGCTGGCGGGCCGTCTTGTCCGGAGTCCGCGAGTCGACGGTCAGCAGGTTCCAGTTGAGCGGACGGTGCGCCGTGGTGGTCATGGCCACCATCAGGTCGATCTCGTCGTCGGTGAAGGTGTCGAGACATCCGTTGGTGATGTACTCGAGCGTGGTCCCTGGATGGTCCCGCACCACCTCGCAGAAGGCCAGCATCTCGCGCCGGTCGGCGTAGCGCGACGAGATCGGGTTCCCGTCACCGTCTGAGTGGGTCCGCGACTGCGACGACGAGAACCCCAGGCCACCCGCCTCGAGTGACTCGGCCAGGAGGGTCCGCATGGCGTTCAACTCCTCGTCGTTCGCCACCTCGTCGGCCCGGTCGGGACCCATGACCCACCGCCGGATGGCGCAATGGCCCACCAGGAAGCCGGCGTTGACGCCGAGGTTGCCCTCGAGGCGGCCGAGGTACTCGCCGAACGACGTCCAGTCCCAGTCGATCCCGTTCTCCAGGGCGACGAGCGGCATGCCCTCGACCTTGGCCATCATCCGCCGGATGTAGTCGTGGTCACTGGCCTTGATCGGTGCCAGGGTGTAGCCGCAGTTGCCGGCGATGACGGTCGTGACCCCGTGCAGGTTGGACGGTGATGCCGTCGGGTCCCAGAAGAGCTGTGCGTCGTAGTGGGTGTGGGGATCGATGATCCCCGGGGCCACGACGAGGCCCTCGGCGTCCAACTCGGTGGCCCCGGCCTCGTCGATGGCGCCGACGGCGGCGATGACCCCGTCACGGATCCCCACGTCCGCCCGGAACCCCGGAGCACCGGTCCCGTCGACGACGGTGCCGTTGCGGATCACGTAGTCGAGCATGGTGGCGTTCCCTTCGTGCGACCGGGGCGGACGCCCACGGCCGTGTGCGTGGCGTCCGGCGGGCCGGCGGCGGCGGTCCGAGACCACCCCACCGTGTCCCCCCGGAACTGACAGTGCGTCAGATTATGGCACGCACGGGGAACCTCCGGAAGGGCCGGCGCTGTCCGGATGGACGATCGAGCCGAGGGTAGGGTGCGGGGCATCCACCACACCTACCTCCGGGACCACCTGTTGCCGGTCATCGTGCTCGTGCTCGGTGCCGGGATCACCGTGCGCTTCGCCCACTGGGTGGGCGCGCGCCGTCGTCGATGGATCGACACCCAGATCAAACGGCAGATCGAGACCGGGATCGTCGCCTCGGAGTCGCTCAAGCGCTCCCGGGCCATCAGCGAGGCCGTCGAGTGGGTGGTCGTGGCCCTCACCTACTTCATCGTCGCCATCCTGGCCTTCGACCGGTTGGGGATCCCGCTGACCACCCTGGTGGCGCCGGCCACGGTGATCGGCATCGGGCTCGGGTTCGGCGCCCAGCAGATGGTGGGTGACCTCCTGGCGGGGTTCTTCCTGTTCGCCGAGCGCCAATTCGCCTTCGGGGACGTCATCCGCCTGTCGATGCCCGGACAGGTCACCGGGATCACCGGAACGGTCGAGGAGCTGACCCTCCGGGTGACCAAGCTCCGGACCCAGCAGGGGGAGCTGGTGGTGGTGCCCAACAGCGCGCTCCGTCAGGTGACCAATCTGTCCAAGGACTGGTCCCGGGCCGTCATCGACATCCCGGTGTCGGTGGTCGAGGACCTCACGGCGGTCACCGGGCTCCTGAAGGACGTCGTGTCGGAGATGGCCCGGGATCCCTCCTGGAGCGGGTTGCTGCTGGGGGATCCGGTGGTGGCGGGCGTGGAGACCATCGACGTGGGGTACGTCCAGCTGCGACTCATCGCCAGGACGCTGCCGGGGCGCCAGTTCGAGGTCGCCCGTGAGATCCGGCTGCGTGCCTCCAACGCGCTGCGGGCCTCCGGCATCAGCTCACCCGGTGTGGGCGACTCGGCCACCACGGGGTCCCCGTGAGCGACACCGGGTGGGGCACCGACGCCACCGGTTCGCAGGACGAGGGGGAGCCCACACCGGCACCGGGCACCCCGGTGACGCTGGCTCGGGTGCCCCACAGCGCCCTGATCGGCCTGATGGCCGAACCGCTGTCGCGCCGCATTCCGGTGCGTCGGTCCACGGTGCTGATGGTGGTGGCGTTCCTGGGCTTCGGTGCCCTGCTCCTGATCTACCCGCCGCAGACCACGACGACCACGACGATCACCTCCAACAACCCGAACGGCGTGATCCCGTTCGTGCCGACCACCACCACCACGACCCGCCCGCCGCCCACCACCACGTCGGTGCCGTCGTCGTCGACGACGACGACCCGTCCCCCGACGTCCACGACCGTCGGCGGACCGAGCACGACGTCGACGTCGGTGGCCTCCACGACGTCGACGACCTTCGGCCCCTCCACCACCACGACCACGCGTGTGGGTGCCACGACGACGACGTCCACCACGACACCCGGCGGCTGACGGTCCCCACACCTCCGGCCGGACGGCCCCGACGGCGCCTCGGACGGCCCCGACGGAAGGGAGCGCCGGGATGCTCCGGCGGCGCGTTCGCGGGTCGGCGAGGCTCAGCTGTTCACCAGGGGGATGACATCGGCGCCGAATGCGGCGATCTGGTCGCAGAGCTCGTCCGGTGAGTGGGCCGGGAACCGGACCTGGACCTGGCCGATGCCGGCTTCCTGGAACGGACGCAGATAGGCCGCCAGCTCCTCGGCCGAGCCCTGGACCGTGCCGGGGGGCAACTCGTTGCCCACCGGTGGGGTGCCGAGGTAGAAGGGAAGCGCGAGGGCGCCGATGTCGAGCGGCTCCCCGGCCCGGTACTCGTCACGCAGCGCCCGCAGCGTGGCGAGCAGCTCGAGATTCGGACCGACGGTCTGAGGCAGCCAGCCGTCCCCGAACCTGGCCGTGCGCCGCAGCGCGGCAGGGGACGACCCACCGACCCAGATCGGCGGACGGGGCGACTGGACCGGACGGGGGCGCAGGCCGAGGCCGATGGCGGGCCAGCGGGGCCCGGGCAGTTCCGGGTACTCCTCTGTCAGGCCGAGTGCCAGTCCGACCACGGCCTCGTCGGTGGCCGGACCCCGGTCCCCGAACGCCGGCCCCATGAGGTCGAACTCCTCGGAGACGTGTCCTGCGCCGACACCGCAGATCACCCGACCCGACGACAGGATGTCGATCGTGGCGAACTCCTTGGCCGCCCGGAGCGGGTGGCGGAGGGCGGCGACGTAGATGTGGGACAGCAGCCGGATCTCCTGCGTCACGCCGGCGAGCCATCCGAGTGTGGCCACCGTGTCGTACCAGGTGGTGTTCATGGCCCCGGCCAGGCGTTCGGGGATGAACGTGTGGTCGCACACCCCGACATAGAAGAACCCGGCGGCCTCGCACGCCAGCGCTACCCGGGCCAACTCGGCGGGGCCGGCGTCGGGTTCCCATGGCTCGACGTAGATGGTGGACTGCGACTGCACCGGCAGCTGCATGCCGAACGACACGACGCCCGGCGGCAGGACCGTGACGATGTCGGCGGGCGGGGTGAATGGACTGTCGGTCACCGGGGGTTCCTCACTTGCTCGGGTCCCTCCTCGAGGGGGACATGGTGGGCACGCCGGTGCCCGGGGCGCATCTCGGTGCGACCTGGCGCAGTCGTCGGTTCAGTCGGAGGCGATCGCATCGGCCAAGGAGTCAGCCAGGACGTCGTCGGAGCCGAATTGTGTGGCGAGGACCCGGGCGCGCTTGTACGCGAGGTGGGCCGGCACCTCCCAGGTGAACCCCATGCCGCCGTGGACCTGGATGCTGGACCGGCCATTGGCGACGGCGGCCTCGTCGGCGAGCAGCTTGGCGCCGGCGGCGGCGACCATGGGATCCCCGACGTCCGGCTGGTCCACGGTGACGGCGGCCGCCTGCACGGCGCACCGGGCCACCTCGGCCCGGACCGCCATGTCGGCGCAGAGGTGTTTCACGGCCTGGAAGCCGCCGATCGGCCGACCGAACTGCACGCGCCCCTTGGCGTACTCCACGGCGAGGTCGCAGGCCCACTGCGCCATGCCCACCTGCAGGGCGGCGGTCAGTACGGCGCCGTCCCGGCGCCACCACGCGGCGACGTCGGACCCGGCCACCGGATCGCCCTCGGGGAGGACGCCGAGCGCCCAGACCGGGGTGAGCGGGTCCATCGGACGGGGGAGCGGCTCGGCCGCCAGCGACCTCGGGTCCAGTCGCTCGATCCCGAGGTCCGACACCACGAGCAGGACGTCCAGGTCGGCGAGGTGCTCGACGACCACCGGGAGCACCCCGTCACCGACCGTCCCGGGTCGGACGCGCTCCACGAGTCCGACGACCACCGACCCGTCGTCGGCCCCGTCGATCAGTCCTGCGGCCAGGTGGGAGGCGACCAGCGGACCCGGCACCAGCGCCCGACCGAGCTCCTCGAAGACCAGCGCCGCCTCGGCCAGGCCGAGCCCGACACCGCCGGCCTCCTCGGCCAGGCACAGGTGGAACACGCCGGCGTCGCCCAGCCGTCGCCATCCGTCCCGGTCGATCACGTGTGCCGTGGACTCGGTGCGTCGGATGGACTCCAGGGGAAAGGCTCCCTCGCACAGTCGTCGGATGCCCTCGGCCAGCTCGACCTGGAACTCGGAGACCTCGAAGTCCATCGTCCTGCTCAGCCCTTCTGCTTCGCCGTGGCCTGCGGCTCCTTGGGGAGACCGAGGATGCGTTCGCCGACGATGTTTCGCTGGATCTGTGACGTGCCGGCGGCGATGGTCAGCGAGATCCCCCGGAGCCAGTCCTCGACCATGGTGCCCGCAGGCAGGAGCCCCTCGCCGTCCAGCCCCTCGACGTCGTGTGCGGCGAGCCCGGCGCGTTCCAGGAGTCCGAGGGAGAACTCGCCGAGCTTGTGACGCGTCTCGGAATAGGCCAGCTTGAAATAGGTCCCGCCGACACCCGGGATCCCGGTGCGGGCCGCCTGGGAGACGTTTCGCTTGGTGAGGGCCCACAGCGCGTCCAGCTCGGCCTTGAGATGGCCGGCCTGGCGGCGCACCCCGGGATCGGCCCAGGCACCCGTCCGTCTGGCCAGGGCCACCGTCGTCGTCAGCAGTTCGATGGCCTCCAGCAGGTCGCCCACGAAGGCGGTCCCGCGCTCGAAGCTGAGGGTGACCATGGTCACCCGCCACCCGTCGTTCTCGTCGCCCACGCGGTTCGCCACGGGGACGCGGACCTCGTCGAGGAAGAGCTCGGCGAACTCGGTGGAGCCGGCAATGGTGTGGAGCGGACGGATGTCGACCCCCGGGGAGTCCATGGGGAGGATCAGCCACGAGATGCCGCGGTGGCGGCTGTCCTCGGTGCCGGTCCGCACCAGCAGTTCGCAGTAGTCGGCCACCTCGGCGTGCGAGGTCCAGATCTTCTGACCGGTCACCACGTAGTCGTCGCCGTCGCGGACGGCGCGGGTCCGCATCGACGCGAGGTCGCTCCCGGCATTCGGCTCCGAGAACCCCTGGCACCACACCTCGTCGCCTCGCAGGATCGACGGGAGGAAGCGGGCCCGCTGTTCGGGCGTCCCCTCGGCGATCACCGTGGGTCCGGCATGGAGCAGTCCGACGAAGTTCACCCCCACGTACGGGGCATGGGCGCGCTCGAGTTCCTCTTTGAAGACGAGCTCCTCGACGGCCGAGCTGCCGCGTCCGCCACCCTCGACCGGCCAGTCGACCCCGGCGTAGCCGGCGTCGAACAGCAGTCGCTGCCAGTGGGTGTCGTAGGCGCGTCGCCCCGGCCAGTCGTCGGGGGATGGCTTCGGGGGCAGGCCCGGCAATGTCGCGTCGAGCCAGGCGCGCAAGGAGGAGCGGAACGCCTGCTCGGCGTCGGAGTACCGCAGGTCCACTGGTGGTTACCGCCCGCTGGTCACTTGAAGTCGAGGCCGAAGAGCTTGATGGCGTTGCCCCGGACGACCTTGTAGCGCTGCTCGTCGGTCAGTCCGGCCATCTGCTTCTCGGCGATCTCGCGTGTGCGGGGCCACGTGGAGTCCGAGTGGGGGTAGTCCGACTCGTAGGTGATGTTGTCCTCGCCGATCTCGTCGATCAGCCGGAGCCCGTTCGGGTCGTCGAAGAAGCAGCCGTACACGTGGTCCTTGAAGTAGCTGGACGGCGGGTTCGGCACCTTGTCGGCCACACCACCCCAGCCCCGGTTGTCCTCCCACACCACGTCCATGCGGTGGAGCAGGTGGGGGATCCAACCGATCTGGCCCTCGGAGTATGCGACCTTCAAATTGGAGAACCGCTCGAACAGGCCCGACATCAGGAAGTCGGTCATCGACAGCTCGGCGTTGATGTGGGTCAGCGAGGACCCGACGGCAGCGGGGGCGTCGGGCGAGGTCGACGGCATCTTCGAACTGGACCCGATGTGCATGTTGACGACCATCGAGGTCTCGTCGCACGCCGCGAAGAACGGGTCCCAGTAGTTGTCGGGGTCATGGATGGAGGGAAGGCCCAGGTAGGCCGGGATCTCGCTGAAGCAGACGGCCCGGACGCCGCGCTCGGCGTTGCGCCGGACCTCGTCGGCGGCCAGGTGGGCGTCCCACAGAGGGACGATGACCAGCGGGACGAGGCGTCCGCCGCTCCCCGCGCACCACTCCTCGACTTGGTAGTCGTTGTAGGCCTGTACGCACAGGAGGGCGAGTTCCTTGTCCTCGGCCTCCGAGAAGGTCTGACCGCAGAAGCGCGGGAACGTCGGGAAGCACAGCGACGCCTCGATGTGGTTCACGTCCATGTCCTCGAGGCGCTCCTTCTGGCTGTAGGAGCCGGGACGCATGTCCTCGTAGGTGATGCCCTTCATGGTGACCTCGTCGCGGGGCACGCCCACGGCGGAGTCGACCCGCAGCAGCGGGCGCTGCAGCTTCTCGTAGATCCACCAGTCGGCCGGGGCGCCACCCCCGCCCTCGTTGACGGTCAGCTTCCCGCCGACGAAGGTCACGTCGGGCATGTCCTTGCGGACGATGTGCGGCGCGGCGTCCTTGAACTTGGCCGGCATGCGGCTGGTCCAGGTGTCTGCGGGCTCGACGATGTGGTCGTCGACGGAGATGATCATCGGCAGTTCGGCCATGGAGGGGAGTGTATCCCCGGTTCTGACGGTGTGTCAGCTGCCGGGTGGGACCCCGGGGTGCCCGACGACGACGGGGGCCCGATGTCCCGATCGTACGGATCACCCCTTCCCAGTGGCGCGCACCGGTGCCTACGATGGGCACGATGAGATCCAGCGTCAGGGTGGTGCTGGCGGCCGCGGCCGCGCTCCTCTCCGCCGCCGTCCCGGTGTCCATGGGACCGTCGGCCGGTGCCGCCACCGCGGATGCCCAGGTGGGGGCGGCCCTGGCCACGCCGCACATCTATGCCGGCGGCGGTGTCCTGTCCTTCGGGGCTCCGCCGGTGGGTGCCCCGCTGACCGCCCCGCTGAACTCCGTGGTGGTCGCCCAGGCCGCCAATCCTGCCGCCCCGGTGTCCGACGAGGGCTACTGGCTGGTCTCGGCGGACGGCGGCGTGGACTCGGTGGGCAATGCCGGGTACCACGGGTCGCTCGGCGCCCTCCGGCTCCAGGGTCCCATCGTGGCCATGGCGGCGACGCCCGACGGACAGGGCTACTGGCTGGCCGCCCTCGACGGGGGCGTGTTCGCCTTCGGTGACGCCCGGTTCTTCGGGTCGATGGGCGGCACGCCGTTGAATCAGCCGATCGTGGGTATCGCCTCGACGGCCGACGGCCGCGGCTACTGGCTGGTCGCGTCCGACGGCGGCGTCTTCGCCTTCGGGGACGCACCCTTCCTGGGTTCGATGGGCGGCACGCCGCTGAACCAGGCCATCGTCGGGATGGCGCCGAAGCACCACGGCAGCGGGTACTGGATGGTGGCCGGGGACGGCGGGATCTTCGCCTTCGGGGCCGCCAGCTTCCACGGGTCCCTGGGCAATCTGGTGCTGAACGATCCCATCGACGGCATGGCCGCGACGCCCGATGACGGGGGCTACTACCTGGTCGCCTCCGACGGCGGGGTGTTCGCGGAAGGGGACGCGGTGTACCGCGGCTCCCTCGGGGGCGGACTGGACGGCAATCCGCAGGACGTCCTGCCCGTATCGGGCATCACGCTGACCCAGGACGGGTCCGGCTACTGGCTGCTCGACCCCGACGGGTTCAACTACTCGTTCACCAATCCGCCGTCACCGGCACCGACGCCGACCGCGTCCGCCATCGTGTCGGTGGCCACCGGCCAGGTGAACGCCGATCCGTACGCCGGATACTTCTGCAACCCCTACGGCCCGTGCGAGGCGTGGTGCGCACTGTTCGCCACCTGGGCGTGGGAGCGGGCCGGTGTGCCGATCCCGTCGTTCGCCTTCACCGGTGACATCTACGGCTGGGCAGCCGCCCACACCGGGGTGCTCCCGCCGACGGGGGCACCGTTGCCAGGGGACGCCGTCCT
>Ga0075520_1001365_pt1 | contig 11685 bp, 13 predicted proteins | sample NGEPerB_FD_75100 | JGI IMG/M metagenome (GOLD analysis project Ga0075520, IMG submission 75100) | Arctic peat soil microbial communities from the Barrow Environmental Observatory site, Barrow, Alaska, USA - NGEE PermafrostAB12-B | ecosystem: Environmental > Terrestrial > Soil > Wetlands > Peat ... | reverse complement strand
GCAGGTCGCCGAAGTTGTGTCGGTCGAATGCACCAAACAGGATGATGGTCGCAGGCATGCCAAGCACTAGATGGCGAATCGGGACGCCGTGATTCCCCGACAGCCGGACGTGCTGACGTTTTCATCAAGCGGACCCAGCCACGGCAGCGGTTTCCGTGGTGCCTCAGGTATGACGATGAGCATCCGCTTTTCGGTCATCCACCTTGGCTCGGCTACGGCCGCATCCGGTCGAGGTCTGTCGGGCCGCCGCGTGAACTCGCCGCCATAGAGCCGTCATCCATATTGATGATGTCCGTCCGTGGAACTGTTATGAGCGAGGCCGAAGTCAGGCGGCCGGCGCGGAGAGTTCGGCTCCTAGCGGCTGGGACCGGGCCCAGCCCGTCAGAGCAGCAACTCCACGGGAGTTGACAGCGCAAGGCTCCTTGCTCGAGATGAGCGCTGCCTTGAACGCCTTGCCGGCCAGCTGAAGCAGCTCTTCGTCGCGAGCCCGGTAGCCCTCGAGCCGGAAGCCTCCGGCACCAATCGTGTGCTGCCCACCCAGCGCGTAGGCCGGTTCGCGCACAAAGCCGTCACGGCGGCCGTCGATCACGAAGCAGGCGATGCCGCGCGAACCCGAGCCCGGGTCAGTTTGCGCGTACAAGATCACCACATCGGCATCGCTGGCATTGGTGATCCAGGCCTTAGCGCCGTGGATGAGCCAGCCGCTATCGCAGCGCGTGGCTCGTGTCTCGATTGCCGCGAAGTCTGACTCGGCGCCCGGCTCGGTGAGCGCGGTGCAGCCCAGGCGCCGTCCGGCGATCAGGTCCGGCACGTTAGCGCGCCGCAACATCTGGATGGGCGTTGCGGGCCAGGTTGGCGGTGACGTTCCCGGTATTGATCAGCGACATCGTGAAGCCGAAGTCACCCGCTGCCAGCACTTCGGCGACCTGTGCCTTGCACGAGTACGACTGCTCCAGCCCGCCGAACGACGCGGGCACCTGCAGCCGCGTCAGGCCGAGGTCAACGGCGGTGGCCAGCGCTTCATGCCCGATTCGTCGTTCGCGCTCCCAGCGAGCGGCGTTGGGGATGACCAGCTCGCGCGCCAACCTGGCAGCACTCTCGACCAGCGCAGCTTCATCGGGAGTCAGCGGCATAGTGATTGGGAGTCGAGGTTGAACGAGGTTCGATGCTAAGGCTAGCGTGGACGGGGTGACCACTCGCCCGCCCGTGCGCGAGCGTTGAAGACTTCGAGCGGCGTGCGGCGATCGAATCGTCCGCATTGTTGGCGATAGCGCGGTCTAATCACAGAAGGGAAACCGACATCCGTCTATCTACGGGACGCGGCTGAACTTCGTCTCTACGCTCTTCCTTTGTCGATCAGCTTGGTCATGAACTGATGCGCCTGCCGCCGTTCGCTCACGATGGGTTCCGGCCAGTACAGTCGTCGACAAACGAATGGATGGAAGCGGTCAGTCGCGCGCCGGCTCGTCTCACGCGGTCGACGATGCAAGCCATTGAAAATTCGCGCGAACACCTACACACTTCGGTTCGCCATTTGGAGCACTCGAGCTCGCCGTTTGTCAGCGATCTATCAAGGATGGGGAAGCCATGAAAGAGCCGGGCCTAGACGGCCGCCATCGCGATAAGGATGGAACGATTCAGCAGAAGCGCAGCGACACGAAGAACAAGAATCTGTCGAATCCGATTCCTGGATTCGGACCTGAGACGACGCTCAAGACCATGAGAGAAAAGACAGGAAAAGTGAGCGAAAAGGGCATGGTCGCCCCTGTCGGTTGGCTCGCTTGGCGACCGAGGACGACGCCTGCACGCCTTGCCAGCGGCGTGCGTTCACTGCAGTATTACTGACCCCACTATTCGCGCGTCGGGCGAGTCACGATGATCCATACCCCAACTTCGTTCTCATACCAGCGACGACCGTTCCTCGAGTGCCTGCTTGCGCTGGCCTGCGTTGCGGTGCTTGCGAGTTGTAGTGGCGGAGGTGGCGATGCGGGCACGGGCAGCGGCTCGCTGCCGCCGCCCGGACCGCCGGTTGACGGGCCGGGGTGGTGGGGCTTTGGGCGCGATGCGCAGCACTCGGCGCTCGGCGCGATTGCCTCGCAGGACCTGGACCTCGTCTCTTGGTCCACGCCGTTGGACCTCGCACCCCAGTACGCCTCGAACGGCACGCTGCTGACCCACTACGGCTCGCCGGTGGTGACCTCGCACAACACCGTGATCCTGCCGGTCAAGACCAGCGCGGCCGGCGGCTTCCGCATCGAGGCGCGATCGGGCAGCAACGGCGGCCTGATCTGGTCGGCCGACAGCGACTACCTGCTGCCAGCTCACAATTGGGTGCCGAGCTACAACTTCGCGCTCACGGTCGGCAACCGCCTGTACGCGCCGGGCGCCGGCGGCAAGCTGCTGGTGAAGGACGACGCCGATTCGGCCAACGGCGCGCTCCAGGCCGCTGCGTTCTATGGCGCGAGCGTGTACAACTCTGCCTCGGCGGCATTCGATGCGAGCATCTTCATCGACACGCCGATCACGGTTGACTCGCAGGGCAACGTCTTCTTCGGCTTCATCGCCACCGGCCCGAACCCGGCAGGGCTGACCAGTGGCATCGCACGCATCGACGCCAACGGGGTCGGCAGTTGGGTATCGGCCGCCGCTGCCGCTGGCGACCCTGGCATCGACAAGGTCGCGATGAATAGTGCGCCCGCGCTTTCGCCCGACCTGAGGACGTTGTACATCGCGGTGAACACCGCAGCGGTGGCCGGTACAGTGCAGACCGGCTACCTGCTCGCGCTCGACAGCAGCACGTTGGCCTTCAAGGGCAAGGCGGTTTTGATCGACCCCGGAGCCGGCACGCTCGCCCGCGTCAGCGACGACGGCACGTCGTCGCCCACTGTCGGGCCCGATGGCGACGTGTTCTACGGCGTGCTCGAGACCAACTTCGGATCGCACAACGGGCGTGGTTGGCTGCTGCACTTCGATTCGGCGCTGGCCACCAGCTTGGTGCCCGGCGGCTTCGGGTGGGACGACACCGCGTCCGTCGTTCCGGTGTCGATGCTGCCGTCTTACGGAGGCAGCTCCGGCTACCTGCTGATGACTAAGTACAACAACTACGAGGGAGTGGGCAGCGGCGACGGCTCGAACCGCGTGGCCGTGATCGATCCCCACGCGAGTCAGGCCGATGCGATCTCGGGCATACCCATCATGAAAGAGGTGCTGACCGTCCTCGGCCCGACCTTCGAATCGGGCACCTCGGGGCCGGTGAAGGAGTGGTGCATCAATACGGCGGCTGTCGACCCGTTGACGAATTCGATTCTTGTCAACAGCGAAGACGGCTATCTGTACCGTTGGGACATGGCCACGAACCGGCTGACCCAGCGAATTCGGCTCACCAGCGGCATCGGCGAGTCGTACACGCCCACGGTCATCGGCGCCGATGGGGCGGTGTACGCGGTCAACAATGCAGTGTTGTTCTCGGTCGCGAAGTAGGCGCGCGACAACTCGCCCTTTCGCACAGGCATCTCGTCGCGCCGTTTCTACGCGCCGGGCCCAAGGAGGAGACAAGCATCCTGAAAAGGTTCGAGGTCCTCGAGCCAACTGGCGCGTAAATGCTGCCGCCTCCTCTGACCCGTGAATAGAGCTCGAACTCGTACGACTCGACGCGTCAAGGCCTTTTGTCCGAGCGAGTGGACTCGACGATGCGCGACAGTCCCAGTGGGTTGGCCGGCGCTGTGCCGACGATGGGCCCTAGGCCTAGAGCGACGGCTTGCAACGCCATCGATTTTGGGACGAGGCCGGTCGATTGCGCCTCGACCTTACGTCCGAGTTCGGCCATGTGCAGCCGCTGACGACCATCAGCACATGTTGGCCGTAATTAGCCGCTGCCATGTGGGGCAGGGTGCGTTATAGGAGAGCGGTCATGCGCTGCGTCAAGGACGGCGCAGCTGCAGCGTTCGATTACAGGCTTTCGGCCCAGCCAAGCCGGCCAAGTGACTATGGAGTCTCAGAAATGCGGATGCCTTCAATCAGCTTCCGAAACTGGGGATTCAACATAGCTCTGTTGTCGTGCAATCGACCATCAATGCCTCTGAACGCGCTTGCCGACATATAGACAACGAAGGTCATGTCGTGCGCGGAGTCGTACCAAAATGAGTAGATTCCCTGCAGCGCGATTCGGCGATAGGGCCTGACCAGCTACGAAGAGCCGCCGTCCTTCGCGAACGGCCGGTCTGTGGCGTGACAGGCAGCGCCGCGCGACGACGTGCGTCCCGTGCTGCTCGGCACCTCCGGGACCGCAGCAGGGCTGGCCTTGTCTCTGAGGGGCGATCCGGCCGGCTTCGTGCAGGCTTCATGGCCGCGCTGGCTCAACGCGCTCGTGCAGGTTGTTCCTGTTCTCGTCGAGCGTTCCAGCCGCACCTATCGTACGTGGAATCGGTGCGGCTGAGACTGTCTCGCCCCGCACGGGAGCCCCTGTCGGCTTCGCGATAATCAGTGTCGATCATGTCACCTGCGGCCCCCGAGGTTTCCGCGGAGGGGGTCATTGAGCGACGCGCAGGGTGGAATGGTCGTTGAGCTGGAATGCCGGAACGTCCAGATCAGGGCGGCGCATTGCCTCGTCCTGATCCGCGTACTGCCTGATGGTGCGGCCGGCATAGTCCCATTCACCGAAACGGCAAGGGTCGTAGAACCCGCCTTGCCATGGCCGTTCGGGTGCGTACCGCGCTACTCCAATGGGCGCATGGACGACCGGACATCCACGCGCAGAGCTCAATCTGGAGAATAGGAAAAACGCCGGCCGGCTATCGGAGATGGGGCGCTCGCTCCATGTGTGCGATGTCTGGGCACGCAGGTCGTCGAGCATTTCGTCCGTGGTGCGCACGATCACGAAGGGGCGGCCCTTCCACCGAAAGGACCGGATTGTTCCCGGAGGCATGTCGCCCACACGTATGTCGATGAAGGTCTTCGGCTTGTCTGCAGCCCGGGAGGGGGCAGCTGCGAACAAGAGCATGGTCCCAACACACGCAGTCATCAGCCGCACTGCAACTGTTGCGAGCATCGTGCGCGTTGAACGCCAAACAATTTTCATCATGCGTGCTCCTGGCCTCATAAGCGAAGGACCCTCCGCAGTATCCCGGCAGAGTTGCATGAAGTCGGACGTGAGGTCTGCGACGACAGCTTCGCCCGGCGGCAGGCAAAGTGGCCGAAAGCGTCGCTGCAATTTTGCATCGGAAGGCCACTGGCCGATGCCCAAGGTTTAGTCGGTGTCGGTCGTCGAAGGGCCATCGTCGCAAGCGGTTCAATTCGGCCGTCAGCGCGCATTCAGCTCAGAGCTGCCGATCGTTTGCTTCCCGCCTGGAACCGGTCAGTCACCAGATCGAGACGCACGCGGTTAGGCCAAGGTTAGGCCACCACCCGAAATGGGGTCCGACGCTTTACACGAGCGGCGGCGGAGCATTCCCCATTTAGAGGCATTCGCGCGGCGATGTCCGTCTGTATTGTTCCTTGCGCGTCTGACACACAGTCCGGCGAAGCTCTCTCAACGGCGCGTGCGCCGAAGATTTTACGGAGAAGACTCATGCAAACGACACACCAGACACCTCCCATCTCGTTCGAAACACTCACACGCGCGTCGAGCCTTGGAGGCTTCGTCCGCGAATTGGTGGCAGCGATGCCTATCGTCATCTTGGTTTGCGCCGTGATTTCGGCGAGCAGAGTTGCACGACCGTACTCGCCGAAATCTGCCCCGTAAGTGTGGCGAGCGAGCCTGCTCGCGCCGCCCTGTCCATACTCAGTTCGTAACCGGGCGACACCCCTGACGCGTGCGTGCCACTATCGCGCGAGCCTTTCGTACTCCGCCTTGGCTTTGAGCCACCGTTCCTGAGCCTCAGCGCTCGGCTCTTCCTCCGCTTCTCGCTCGGCGGCATCGCTGGCATCGGCACGGATGCGCGTGTTGTCCGAGGTGAGTTGCCAAAGCTCGGCGTCGGTCAGCATGGTCGCTCGCGGCTGCAGCATGATCGGCGCCGCGTCCGCTATCGTTTGCTCTTACCCGTTGCTTTCGGGGCGAGGCTTGAGGCCCAGGCGCGCAAACGATTCTTCTAGGCCATCGTTGCCCCGGCTGAAACTGGCATTCATCCTATCCCCTTGTGACTGAGGGATCGGCGTATACGGCAGGCTGCCCGCCGTGATTCGAGGGACCCGCCTATGCCGATGCTCAGCCTTGAATTGCTCGATGTCTTGCTCGTCGATCGTCACACGACGACGGATGCGGTAGCAAGGCAACGGCCCGACGGGGCGGCAATCGTGTAGATCGCGCGACGCGAGATCCCCAAGGCGGCGGCAGCTTCTGCAACATTCAACATGATGGAGCCTCGCTCGAAACGAGATTGCGCCTTCGCGAGTGCCACCGCGTCCGCCTCCGTCGAGTGGCATCGGCACCGACGAACCGCCGAAATAGACAAGCTCGAAGACGGGCTAAGCGGCGGCCCTGGAAGCTCGTTTGCGCACTGCGCACACGCATTGCTCGATCTCACCCTTGGCCGGGGCCGAGTGGCGTGCAACCTCCGCGACCATGGCGTCGGCCGCCTTCTCAAGCGCTTGGCGAAAGCTGTCGTTGGTGTCGACCGACGTGCGAAACACTGTCGATCCTGCCCAGCGAATTTCGACGACATCGCCCACGCGTTTGATGTCGAGATCGGGCAGCTCGTCCATGGCGGAGATCTTATCGACCGCGCCCGGCTGTCGGTAGCGCAGATCGTGACCAAAGACTAGGCGCACCGGACTCGCTGATGGAGTCCCTGACAACAGACCGGTCAATCATTCGTCAGCCAGGGCCGCAAACCCGTCCCCGAACAACCGGTTCACCGTGGGAACGCCGACGCGTCAGTGTAGGGCGGAAGAAACGACCATTCGTCATGCTGGCGTTCAGCGCCCGGTACACTGGACTCGCAGCGCCTGCGGAGCGGGCGGAGCGGGCGGAGAAGCACCATGCCACGGACGCGGATCGAACTTCTGCAGCGAATGCCGGTCTTTGGCGCGCTCCGCGAAGATTCGCTGCTACTGCTGCTGGAACATGCCCGTACGGTCGAAGTCAAGGCCGGTGACTACTACTTCCGCGAGAACGACCAAGCCAACTCGATGTTCGTGCTTGAAGCGGGTCGCGTGGCGGTGATCAAAAGCTGGCGTGGCCAGGACTTCGTATTGCACGAGCTCGTCGCTGGCGATTGTTTCGGCGAAATGGCATTGATGGACATGTTTCCGCGTAGCGCTTCGGTACGTGCCGATGAAGACTGCGGTGCAATTGAAATCGGTGGTGACGGCCTTTTGCACCTGTTCGAGCGTGATGTCGAGCAGTTCGCGCTGATCCAGATGAACATCGGCCGCGAGGTTTGCCGACGCCTTCGCGCAACCGATGAGCTGTTGTTCCGCGCAAGGATGGGCCAAAGGTCCGCGGGGCCGATGACCATGTTCCGTGCGGCCTGACTGTTCGCATTGAACCGACGCCGCGCCGGCCCCGGAAGTCACGGAAACAAAAGGCCCTTTCAACGTCTTCCGTGACGAGCGAGTATGAGAAACTGATGAACCTGTTCGCGAACCGTGGTTCGTCTGCCCGGCCTGTGCCATCCACAGCGTCGCTACCACATCGTCCGGCCTGTTGAATGTCGAAGGCCCGAGAGCAAAGGGACAACGCTACCTGAGCGCCAGTTTTGTCGCAGACTACCCGGTTCGATCAGCCTTCCGGAGATTGCCTTGAACGACGAAGCCTTCAACCTCAGCATCCGCAAGTTCCTCAAGATGGTTGGCGTCAATTCGCAGCGCGAAATCGAGCAGGCTGCGACGAAAGCGATCGCTGCTGGGACGCTCAAGGGCAACACGCGCTTACCTGCCACGATGACACTCGAGGTCCCCGGTCTGCAGCTCAGCGTCAAGTTCGACGGCGAGGTCAGCCTCGACTGAATTCGGCGCCGCCCCGCCGTCATGGGAGGCGCCTGGCTCCAGGAAGCCTGGGGCGCAGATGACGTGTATCTGCGCGGCTGGCGGGGCCTGTCATTCGATCCAGGCGTTCTTTCGCGCCGCCAGCATCAATCCGGGATCGTCGCTGATGATCCCGTGGACGCCCTCGTCCCAGAGCCGGAGTGCGTATGCGGGATCATTGATGGTCCAGACATGGATGACGGTGCCGCTGCCGTGCAGTGCGCGCGCCAGCGCAGCGATCGGCACCGGAATGCCGTGCCAGCGTGGTGGTATGCATAGGGCCTGAAAGCGCTGGGGACCGACGCGTTGTCGTAGTAGCGCAGGCAGCAGCAGCTTGACGACATCGGGCGTACTCGCACCGAGCGCAAAGCCGGCGCCGCGCAGCGGGCGCGTCGCGTCGGGATCGAAGCCCGCGACGATGATGCGGTGTGCGATGTCGTGACGACGAATGGCGACCTTCACGAGTTCAGTCGCTGCGGGCGTCTTGAGTTCGATGATGCAGGGCAGTTCGCGCGGCAGCGACTCAATGACTTCGTCGAACGTCGAGACGGTCGCACCACGCCCTCGCCACGGGAACGTGTGTCCCTCATCACGCGTGAACCTGGCGCCGGCGTCGAGACTTCTGAGTTCCGCCACCGTGCGCATGGCGACCGATCCGCTACCGTCGGTGGTGCGGTCGAGCGTCTGGTCGTGCATCACGACGAGGGCGTCATCGCGAGATACGCGGAGATCAAACTCTACGGCGTCGACACCGAGCGTCACAGCCTCGCGCAACGACTCGAGGGTGTTTTCCGGTGCATGCGCGCGATTGCCGCGATGTCCGATGACCGGTCTGGCATCAGGATCGAGCAGGATCATGTGTCCAGGCGTTCCAAAAGAATGCTCCTGTGTATGTGCTCGGCTTGTCTGTCAAGCAAGGCCTTTGTCAATTCGCCCGCCCAGGTAGGCGGCCCGGACCTCGTCGTTCGACCACAACTCGCCTGGCCTGCCCGATACCGCAAGGCGCCCCGTCTCCAGCACATACCCGCGATCGGCGACCGACAGCGCCATGCGCGCGTTCTGCTCGACCAGCAGCACCGTCGTGCCGCGGCGCCGGATCTCGCCGATGATGGAGAACACTTTTTGCACGATGACCGGCGCCAGGCCCAGCGACGGCTCGTCCAGCAGCAGCAGCCGCGGCTTGGCCATCAGGCCGCGCGCCACGACCACCATCTGCTGCTGACCGCCAGACAGGGTCCAGCCGAGCGCATCCGCAAACGGCCGGATGTCGGGGAACAGGTCGAACATCTCGTCCGACTCGCTGATCAGCGTGGCCTTCGCGACGCGGCCGCGGTTCGAGGCGCCGAGCATGATGTTCTCGCGCGCCGAGAGGCCGGGGAACAGGCGCCGGCCCTCCGGCACATGCGAGATACCGAGCTTGACAACGGCTTCGGGCGCCAGAGCGGCGATCGACCTGCCGTCGAACCGCACGTCACCCCCTGCGGGCTTCAGCAGGCCGGAGATCGCACGCAGCGTCGTCGACTTGCCGGCGCCGTTGGCACCAAGCAGGGTCACCACTTCGCCGGCCTCGACCGAAAGCGTGAGGCCGCGTACGGCCTCGATCTCGCCATAGCGGACCGTCAAGCCCTCAAGCGAGATCAGGGGCATCGGGTTCGCTTCCGAGATACGCTTCAATCACTGCGGGCTGACGCAGCACGTCCGCCGCCACGCCATCGGCGATGCAGCGACCGAAGTTCAACACGGTGATGCGCTCGGCGACTTCGGTCACCAGCGTCATGTCGTGATCGATGATCAAGATAGTCAGGCCCTTGGCCGCGATGCGCTTGAGCAGATCGCGCAGGCCGAGCTTCTCGGTCGAGTTCAGGCCGGCGGCGGGTTCGTCGAGCAGCAGCAGGGTCGGATTGCCGGCGAGCGCGCGCGCAATCTCGATGAGGCGCTGATGCCCGTACGAGAAGCCGGTGACCAGTTCCTGCGCGCGCGCTTCGAGGCCGACGAACGCCAATGCGGCACGTGCGCGCTCGACCAGCGCCGCATGGCCCGAGCCGATGTCGTTGCCGGGATGCTCGGCGCCGATGATCACGTTCTCGAGCGCAGTCATGGAACGAAACAGGCGGATGTTCTGGAAGGTGCGGCCCATGCCCGCCGCGGTGCGCGCGTGTGACGGCAGGAGGGTCACATCGCGTCCGCAGAGCATGACGCGACCCGCGCTCGCGACATAAATGCCCGACAGCACGTTCAACGTGGTCGTCTTGCCCGAACCGTTCGGGCCGATCAGCGCATGCACATCGCCGCGGCGCACTGAAAAGGATACGTCGTCGACCGCCTTGAGACCGCCGAAGTGCTTGCTCAGGTTCGTCACCTCCAGCACCATCGGTGCATCGGCCTTGGCTGGCGCGAGCGTCAACTCCGCCGCCGCGTCGGCGAAGGGCGGCGGCGCAAGCCAACGCTTGATGCGATGCTGCACGAAACCCCAGATCCCGTCCGGCATGTAGCGGATGATCAGGATGATCGACAGGCCGTAGATCGCCAGATAGAGCCCGGGCACGCTTTTCAGGAAGCGCAGGCTCTCCGGCAGCACGATCAGCAGCGCGGTGCCGATCAATGCACCGACCGGTGACGCGACGCCGCCGAGCAAAGTCATCGTGATGAAGACGATCGATTCCGCGAAGCTGAACTGATCGGGGCTGACATAGGCGAAGCCGCCCGCGAAGAAGCCGCCGCCGATGCCGCCGAGCGCGGCCGACAGCGCGAACGCAGCGACCTTCACGCGATAGACGTTGACGCCGGCAACGCCGGCAGCCAGCTCGTTGTCGCGAACCGCTCGCATCGAGCGGCCCAGCGGCGTTTGCGGCAATCGCCAGACGACATAGCCGACGAGGGCCATCGCCAGCACGCACAAGCCGAGAAAGGCGTGCGCCGATTCGAACATCGCCGGTCTCCTGATATTGCCGACGCCATCGGGCCCGTGCGTCACGGGAATCCAGTTCACCATGATGAGCGTCACGATCTGCTGGAAGCTGATCGTCACCATTGCCAGATAGTGACCGCCGAGGCGCAGCGTGGTCATGCCCAGGAATGCGCCCATCACGAGCGCGACGCCGGCTCCCAGCGCGAGCGCGATCCAGAAATTCAGATGCAGATCGGCCGTGCCGAGCCCGACCGCATACGCGCCGAAGCCGAAGAAGGCAGCTTGCGCCAGGTTGATCTGTCCGCACAGCCCGAGCACGACGGTCAGGCCGAATACCGCGATCGAATAGCTGGCCGTCTGCACGAGGATGTGCATCGCGTAGTCGGTCAAGGGCACGAGCCCGACCGCCGCGACGACCAGTCCCGTCAGCGCTGCGTAGGCGATCGTGCCCGCGAGGCGCCGCGACGTCACCGAAAAGGTCGCAGCGCTCATGCCTTCTCGGCGACTCGCTCGCCGAAGATGCCTTGCGGGCGAAAGATCAGGAACGCCACGAGCGCCAGGAACGCGAAGCCGTCCTTGTAGGGCACCGAGATGTAGGCGGCACCGAAGGTCTCAATGACGCCGAGCGCGAGGCCGCCGATGATCGCGCCCTTGACGTCGCCGAAGCCACCGATGATGGTGGCCGCGAAGGCCTTCAGCGCGATGGTCGAACCCATCTGGATCGACACGAAGAGGATCGGAGCAACCAGGATGCCCGCCACCCCGCCGAGCAGTGCCGAGTAAACGAAGGTCAGCATGATCATCGACGCCACGGG
>Ga0075520_1001364_pt1 | contig 11693 bp, 13 predicted proteins | sample NGEPerB_FD_75100 | JGI IMG/M metagenome (GOLD analysis project Ga0075520, IMG submission 75100) | Arctic peat soil microbial communities from the Barrow Environmental Observatory site, Barrow, Alaska, USA - NGEE PermafrostAB12-B | ecosystem: Environmental > Terrestrial > Soil > Wetlands > Peat ... | reverse complement strand
CGCCGCAGACGAGTTCGTGGCAGAGGCCGCGATCCACGGGCGAAAGCCGGGTGCCGGCGAACGCGTCGTCGAGCAGGTTTTCGGTGAATTCACCGCCGGTTTTGCGCTGCTGCAAAACGTGCGCCGCAATTTGTCTTGGATTTTGTTCGTGCAACAACTTTAATGATGGCTGGCGCGTTGTGGAACGCGAGTTTGATTTTTATTTTATGAAAGCAGAATTCGAAAAACTGGCGGCGGCAGGAAAAATCGAGGGCCGGCACGTTGCGGCATTGACCCAGCTTGCGGAGGCGGGCTGTTGCACGCATCGCAGCTGGGGCTTTGGGCGCATCAAGACGGTGGACACGGTGTTCGCGCGGTTCACGATTGATTTTCCGGGCAAGCCGGGTCACCCGATGGATTTGTCGTTCAGCGCCGAGTCGCTCAAGCCGGTGCCGAAGGATCACATCCTGGCGCGCAAGGCGATGGACCTCGAAGCCGTCCGCCATCTCGCGGCGCATCACCTTGATCTGATCAAAATCGTTTTGAACAGCTACGGCGGCAAGGCGACGCCGGATCAAATCCAATCGGTGCTCGTGCCGGATGTCATTGCCGACGACTGGAAAAAATGGTGGGAAACCGCCAAGCGCGAAATGAAAAAGAACGGCCATTTCATCGTGCCGTTGAAAAAAACCGAGCCGGTCGTTTATCAGGTGAAGGAAACTTCATTGCAGGACCGGCTGCTCGCGGAATTCCGCGCGGGCAAAGGTTTGAAGGCGCGCATTCTCGTCGTGGCGGAAATGCTCAAGGGCATATCCGATCTGAAGGACAAGGTCGCAACGGCCAGCGAAGTCATCGCCGCGCTGAACCCGGACATCGTGGCGTATCAGCGCACGCAGCCGTCGGTGGCGCTGGAGGCGATTTTTTCGCGCGACGAATTGCGCGAGGCGGCGGGCGTGCCGCCGGTCGCGGATGAAGTTTCCGCCGCGCAAATCTGGTTGCAGGACGGCGTCAAATTTGGGCCGCTGGTTGAAACCATTCCTGCCGCGAAACATCGTCGCGCGCTCGAATCGTTCAAGACCGCGAACCCGGAAAAGTGGGACGACGTTTTGCGCGGTGCGCTCAATTTTGTTTCCGCGAAGCTGGCCAAGGAATTTGCCAGCCTGCTCATCACCAACGGCAAGCTCGGCCTGTTCAAGGAGACGCTCGCCAAGCACATCAACCAGCACACGGCGAGCAGCGAACTGCTGTTGTGGTTCGCCCGCGAGCGGAACGAAGATTTCGTGGACATCCTCGGCCCGGAAGTTTTCCGCGCAATGCTCACGGCGATGGAACGCGACCAGTTCAACGAAAGACGCTCGAACCGCCTGCGCGATTTCATTTTGGAAGACCAGCAGTTGCTCGGTGAACTGACCGCTTCCGCTGACATCGAAGTCATCAAGGATTTGACCCGCGCGCTGAAACTTTCCCCCGTATTTGACGACATGGACAAGCGTTCGCTCCTCGCGCGCCTGGTCAAGGCGCATCCCGCCGTGCAGTCGCTCGTCAGCGGCGAACAGACCAAACAGGATTCCGGTCTGCTCGTTTCGTGGGAAAGTCTCGAACGCCGCCGGGCCGAGTATCAGGAACTCGTGCAGAAAAAAATTCCGGCGAACTCCAAGGAAATCGCCACCGCGCGCAGCTACGGCGATCTGCGCGAGAACCACGAATACAAGGCGGCGAAGGAGATGCAGAAAATCCTCATGCGCCAGAAGGAAGATCTCGAAGCGCAATTCCTGCGCGCCCGCGGCATGGATTTTTCCAACGCCAAGACCGATGTCGTCGGCCCCGGCACGATTGTGCAAGCCACCGACCTCGTCACGAATCAGGTCGAGACCTTCACGGTTCTCGGCGCGTGGGATTCCGACCCCGACAAGGGCATCATCAGCTATCTTACGCCGATTGGGCAGGCGTTGTTCAACCACAAAGTCGGCGACGAAGTGGAATACGAATTGCACAGTCAGAAACGCCACCAGCGCATCGAGAAAATTGATGCGTGGAAAACGGAAGCCGCCCCGGCCGCCTGATTTTCAAATCAAATTACAAAAAAGGCGCGAAGAATTTTCTTCGCGCCTTTTTATTTCGTAGCAGCGGACGTGAGTCCGCTCTCAATGAATAATTTGAGCCGGCTCACGCCGGCTGCTACTTGATTTTACGCTTTGCCGCCGAAGCTCGCAAAGTCGTCCATGTCCAGCACGTCGAACCAGCTCGTGATATCCGTGCGTTTGGGGGCACCCACCTTGTGGATGCCGTTGAAATACTCGCGCGAATCCGGATTGTCCGGCGAGCGCTGTTCCTGCCACGCGGACCACGCGATGATTTCCGGCGCGGTGCGTTTGTGTTTCGCGTGCTTTTCAATCCACTTCAGGACTTCCGTGTCGCTCCTGGTCAGTTCTTTTTTCAAGGCTTTGGGATCAATGCCCGCGAAGTCGAGGAAGCCCTCGTCGAGCGGACAGGCGTAATGATACTCGCCGTTTTTGCCGGTGAGTGTGGCGCGGCCTTTGTCCAGCATGCGCGGCAAAATGACGTAGCCGCCGAGCCGGACGCGCGGACTGCGCGGCGGGAACTTGGTCAGATCAGGAGTGTGGAGTGACATAGTTTGTATTTTTGATTTTTTGGTTGCGTCGCATTCAGCGACGGCGTTTAACTTGCACCGAAAATGCCGAATTGCAAGTGATGCCAAAAAAAATTATTGTGTCGGTGTGAAAAACTCTGGGAAAGCCTCGCAGTCCGCGCTGCACCTCATCCTTTGGTCGGGCGTGGCCGTGGTCGTGCTGCTGGTCGTCGCCTTTTTGGCGAAGGTCATCGGCTCGTTCGTCTTGGGTCTGGCTGGTTTGCTCGGCGTCTTGTGGGTTCTCTTCGTTATTTTCACCTTTTATTTTTTTCGCGATCCCGACCCGATGACGCCCGCCGGATCGAATCTCGTCATCGCGCCCGGCCACGGCAAGGTGGACACGATTGACACGACGACCGTGGACGACTTTATGGCCGGCGAATGCCAGCGCATTTCAATTTTTCTTTCCGTGTTTAACGTGCATGTGCAGAACGCGCCGGTCACGGGGCGGATCGCATTTTTCAAACATTCGCCCGGCCAATACCTCAACGCGATGCGCGCCGACTGCTCGCAGTTCAACGAAAACGTCCTCATCGGCATCGAATCCGTCGAGCCGCTCGGTGCAAAAGTCGGTGTGCGGCTCATTGCCGGCCTCATCGCACGGCGTATCGTGCCGTGGGTCGCGCAAAACGACGCGGTGCTGCGCGGCGAACGCATCAGCCTCATCCAGTTCGGCTCACGCGTGGATATTTATCTGCCGAAAAGCGCCAAGGTGAAAGTGAAGCTTGGCGACCGCGTGGTCGGCGGGCAGACTGTTCTGGCATCACTTGAATAACTGCATGGCTGCGAATCCTGAAGAAAAAATTGCAACGCCGACCGAAGGCGAGAAGCTGAAAATTTATTTTCTGCCGAACCTCCTCACGGCGGGAAATCTTTTCTGCGGCTTCGTGGCGCTGACGAAAATTGTCGAGGCCGACCTCACGCCGCTCGCGGACGGCAACATCAACTGGATGCCGATCAAGCTGGCGCTCGGCTTCATTTTGCTCGCGTGTATTTTTGATCTGTTCGATGGCCGCGTCGCCCGGATGGGCGGGAGCGAAAGTCCGTTCGGCCGCGAGTTCGATTCGCTCGCCGATCTGGTTTCGTTCGGCGTCGCGCCGGCATTTCTTGTGCATCGCATCGTGCTCAAGGACGTGTTCGAGAATGAATACACCGAACTCGGCTGGTTCATCGCCTCGATTTATCTGATCTGCGGCGCGTTCCGGCTGGCGCGGTTCAATTGTCTTTCGACGCTGAAATCGCCGGGCGCGGGCAAAGATTTTCTCGGTTTCCCGATTCCGTCGGCGGCGGGGCTGGTGGCCTCGCTGACGCTGTTCATCATCAAATTAAACGAGAAGGAAAAAGACCTCGGTCACTGGGGCTATCTGCTGCCGGTGGTGCTGGTGTTTTTGTCGGCGATGATGGTGAGCGAAGTGAAGTATCCGAGTTTCAAATCGCTCGGCCTGCGCTCGTCCACAACTTTTTTGAAAGTGATCATCGGCGCACTGTTCCTCGGCCTGATGCTGGTTCTGCGCGAGAAGATTTTGTATTACGTCCTGCCGGTTTTCTTCACCGCCTATCTGCTCTACGGTTTTGTGCGACCGCACATTTCGCGCGCGTGGCGGAAGGAAATTGAAGAAGAGGACGAAGACGAACCGGGGGCGGCGAACTGACATGGCCGAGACGCACCCAGTCCTGTTGTCGGCGCTCGCGGGCTTTGTTTGCGCGCTGATTTTTGCCTCAATTCCCGTCGGGCCGATCAACCTCACCATCCTCAACGAAGGCGCGCAACGCGGCTTCCGCTGGGCCTTGCTCATCGGCCTCGGCGCGTCGGTGATGGATGCGATTTACTGCGCGATTTCGTTCACGGGATTATCTTCGTTCTTCGACCACGGCATCGTGAAAGCATCCATGCAGGTGTTCAGTTTTGTGTTTTTGCTGTTTCTTGGCTTTAAATTTCTACTCGCCCAAACCGTCAAAGTTCCGACCAAATTAGACGCCGCCTCGGAAAAAATCGAAGCGCGCCTCGAGCAAAAACTGCATCCGCACTCGGCCTTCATGACCGGCTTTGTCCGCGTGCTGGGCAACCTCGGCGTGTTGCTGACATGGATTGTCCTCTCCGCGAATCTGATGGCGCACGACTGGGTGGACGATTCGCTCAACGCCAAAGTCGCCTGTGTCGGCGGCGTCTTCACCGGCACGGTTTTATGGTTTTTTATCTTGAGCTTCGGCGTTTCGCGCGGTCACGGAAAATTCAGTGAAAAAACTTTGTTGCGGTTGCAACACATCTCCGGCATCTGCCTGATCCTCGCCGGACTTTTTGGCGGCGGGCACATCGTGTGGCAACTGGCCAAACACAAAATTTAATTATGCTTAAAGCTGGAATCGTCGGACTGCCCAACGTGGGCAAATCAACCCTGTTCAACGCCGTCACGCGCACGCGCAAAGCCGAGGCGGCGAATTACCCCTTCTGCACGATTGACCCGAATGTCGGCATCGTCACCGTGCCGGACGCGCGGCTGGAAGTGCTGAAAAACATCGCCAAGACGCAGGTCACCATTCCGGCGGCGGTTGAATTTGTGGATATCGCCGGCCTCGTCAAAGGCGCGTCGCAGGGCGAAGGTCTCGGCAATAAATTTCTCACCCACATCCGCGAAGTGGACGCCATCGTGCAAGTCGTCCGCTGCTTCGAGGACGCGGACATCCATCACGTCGCAGGTTCAGTTGATCCAGTCCGCGACATTGAAACCATCACGACGGAATTGGTTCTCGCCGATTTGGAAGCGGTGCAAAAACGGCTCAACAGCGTTGCCAAAGATGCCAAGCGCGGCGACAAGGAAGCGCTCGCGCAGGAAAATATCCTGAAAAAAATCGAGCCGCACCTCAACGCCGGCAAGCCCGCCCTCACGCTTCAACTCGCGCCGGAGGAAAGGGCCGTCTCACGTTTGTTCTGGCTGATGACCGACAAGCCGACGATTTTTGCGTGCAACGTGAAGGAATCTGATCTCGCCACGGCCGACCAGAATCCGTTCGTCCTCAAAGTCCGCGAATACACCGCGCACCATTTTGCCTGCGAAGCCGTCGTCATCAGCGCGCAGATTGAAAGCGACCTCATTGATTTGTCCGAAGCCGAGGCAAAGGAATTCTTGAAGGAACTCGGCGTTGACGAATCTGGCGTCGGCGCGCTAATCCGTGCGACGTATCATTTGCTCGGTCTGCGGACCTATTTCACGGCCGGCGAAAAAGAAGTGCGTGCCTGGACCATTCACATTGGCGACACTGCGCCAAAAGCCGCCGGCGTGATTCACTCCGATTTCGAACGCGGTTTCATCAAGGCCGAAACCGTGGCCTACGACGACTTGGTGAAATGCGGTTCCGTCGCCACCGCGCGCGAAAAAGGCCTCTACCGGATGGAAGGCAAGGAATACGTCGTGAAAGACGGCGACGTGCTGCTGTTCAAGTTCAACGTGTAGCCAGACCGATCAATAGGTCGGCAGTGAATATATGTAGTTGGTGGCCTTGTCCTGTCCGACCGCCTCGACATGGCCGTCGGCGAATACCGAGTCGCTCTTTTTGCTGTGTCGTATGCTTAAAAAGTTATTCGGCGTCGTATAGGGAGGAGTGGTGCCGAACGGCTGCCAGCGACCGCATTGCACAACCCATGTTTTTGCGAGGCCGACTTCGATGGCTGGCTCGTCATTATTCGGGTGCAGCGCGGCGACCGGCTCCACACACATCATTTTACTGGCCGGGTTGCGAACTTGGGAAGCCTTGGAATTATAGGCTTTGCCGGCCGTATCAATAATGGTGGTGAAGCCAGGGTTTGCACCGCCGGTGATATTATAACTGGTGAATTCATAGCTGTAGTAATATGGGCCATCAGCGGGTTGGTCATAGCTTATGCGGTCGGGATCATATTGATCCATCGGGCAGCGGAAAATATTCGTGGATGCGCCGGTGCCGAGAAGCTTGATGAGCGGGCTTTTATTGAGAGTGGCCGGGCTTCCATCAGGCAAGATCGAGGTTAATGCCCCCACCCGCCAGTAAATCCAATCTTCGGGATGAAATTTGTAAGTGTCCGCCGAAGCCGCTCCGGCATAAACGTCTCCGCTGTCTCCGATATACATGAGCATCCCCAGTCCCAATTGCCTGACGTTGCTGATGCAATAGGCTTGCTGCCCCTTTTGTTTGGCCTTGGAAAGCGCCGGCAACAGCATCGCCGCCAGAATCGCGATGATGGCGATGACCACCAGCAATTCAATCAATGTGAACGCGCCTGACCCCGACACCCGTCGCCCTTCTTGATGGGATATTTCGGCAGGTTGGTTTTGCTTTTTCATATAAATCCGTTCGTTTCTTCTAATTAAGGCACAAAAAGGCCATCGTCAAATATGGGTTGAATTCAAAGTTACCAAACCAGAAACGGTTTGCACTTCAAGATTGCTGCAAAGCGATTTGAAATTTCTGCACCAGCCTGAAACCGGCGTGCCGCCGGAAAAAAGGAAACCACCCGGCAGGATTTCACCCCAGCTTGTAGCGCCGCATTTTCGGCTCAACTTCCTGCGCCCAGGCATCAATGCCTCCGCGCAGACAGCGGACACATTGCAGGCCGTGCCCCATGAAATAAGCAGTGGCATCAAGTCCATTCTTACCCTGATGGTCAATGACAACAATCGGATGTTTGTCCGACCCGCTGGCCATAATCTCGCGCATCACGTCTTGCGACAGCAAAACCGAACCTTCAATGTGAACCGCCTCAAATTCCTCGCGCGAACGAACGTCCACCAATTTCACCGACTTGTCCTTCAGCAAAAGTCCGGCGAGTTCCTTGGGCGAAATCAAAACCTTCGCGTCCTGCTCGTGGCTGGACTGGATGTGCGCCAGCACTTCGGCCACGTCCAGCTTGCCGTTGCGCGCGCAAACCTGCGCCAGCGTTTCGTCCGGGCTGAACCCGCAACTGCTGCACCCGCCGATGTGATACCGCCGGAACAACGCCCGCTGTGCGCCGGGAAAATTTTCCAGCACGGCGCTCATCGGTGACTGCGGAGTGATGTTTTCGCTAATCATAATTACGGATTTCATTAACACCCTGCTTTAGCGGGGTGGCTGCAAGACTCAAAAGAATTTAACCGTTTCAACGGTTTTCCAGGCCGGCAAAAAACCGTTGAAACGGTTCCGATCTTTGCCTGATTGGATGACACCCAGCTAAAGCAGGGTGTTAATCAGATCGTCAACCGAAGTCGGTGTTGAACTCGTCGGCGCGTTGCAACATCAAATTCATTGCTGCCGCTTGGCGTGATGTTCCCTCAATGCGCGATCTGCAATTTCCCGGAGTTCACGTTCGCGAAACGGCGAATGTGGCCCGTTGGCCGCCTTCAACAATTCCGCCTCCAGTTCCGGGCTGTCCTCGTCCAAATCCAACGCGACACCCGGCTCCAAAGTCACCCGCCGGTCGCCATCGGTGAGCACAATCGTTTCGCCACGGCACGCTTGGGCGATGAGTTCGCCGAGCTGGCCTTGGGCTTGCCACATTCCAATAATACGAACGCAGTAGTCAGCAGCCTCGTCCGTCCATCGTTGATTTGAGCAAAAGCATTTTTGGCCGCGCCGTGCCATTGGTCTGAAGAATTCCACAAAGCCAGCAAGCCGACCGAATCCACGAAGACCATGCTCATGGCTGATGTTCGTTGTGGCGGGCGGCAAGGTCGCGGTCGCCGGTTTGATAGCTGCGGGACATCACTTCAATGATGCCGCGCATGTCGCCGGGCTGCGATTTCTTCTCGCCAACAAGTTTCGGCTCGAATTCCACTTCGGTTCGCTCCGGCAATTCGACTGATTCGTGCGGGCGAAAGACGCCTTGCTCATAGACTGCGTGAATCGTTTTCATGTTTTTCTTTTAGCACATTCCACGTCCGGTTGCCAGCGTTTGATTTGCGGCAAATTCATTGCCCGAAAAATTTCTGAATCTTTTTCACCGCTTCCACGAACCGGTCCACTTCGGCCTTGGTGTTGTAGAAATAAAAACTCGCGCGGGCGGTGGATTCCACGCCGAGCTTGTGCATGAGCGGTTGCGTGCAGTGATGCCCGCCGCGCAACGCCACGCCCGCCTGATCCGCCAGCGTCACCACGTCGTGCGCGTGAACGGCCTTGAGCAGAAAACTCACCAGGCCGGCGCGGTTTGCAGAATTTAATTTCGGGCCGAAGAGCCGGACGTCTTTCAGCGCGGAAAGTTTTTCGCAGGCGTAGTTCGCCAGTTCCTGATCGTGCCGCCAGATGTTTTCGCGGCCGATGGCGTCGAGATAATCCATCGCGGCGTGCAGGCCAATCGGGCCGGAAATGTCCGGCGTGCCGGCCTCGAAACGATGCGGCGCGTGCTTGAATTCCGTTTTGTCGTAGCCGACTGACAGAATCATTTCGCCGCCGCCCTGATACGGCGGCATGGCATCGAGAATTTCCTGCCGTCCCCACAAAATGCCGATGCCGGTCGGCCCGCAAATCTTGTGGCCGGAGAACGCAAAAAAATCGCAGCCGATGGCCTGCACGTCCACGGGCAGATGCCCGGCGCTTTGCGCACCGTCCACGAGCGTGACGATGCCAAGCTCGCGCGCGCGGGCGCAAAGTTCGGCGACGGGATTCAATGTGCCGAGCGAATTGGAAATGTGAACCATCGAGAAAATTTTGACGCGCGGCGTCAACAATGATTCGAGCTTCGATAATTCGAGCAAGCCTTCATCGCCTGTGACGGGAACGTAAGAAATTTTCGCGCCGGTTTTTTGCGCGAGCATCTGCCAGGGAACGAGGTTGCTGTGATGTTCCATTTCCGTGAGCAGAATCACGTCGCCAGCTTTGAGATTTTTTAATCCCCACGAACTTGCGACGAGATTGATGCCTTCGGTCGTGCCGCGCGTGAAGATGATTTCATCGGCACTTTTGGCATTGATGAATTTCGCGGTGCGCGTGCGTGCGGCTTCAAAGCTGTTCGTGGCGCGATTGCTCAACTCGTGGATGCCGCGATGGACGTTGGCGTTGTCGTGTTCGTAGTAATGCACCAGCGCGTCAATCACCGCGCGCGGCTTCTGCGAGGTGGCGGCGTTGTCGAAATAAACCAGCGGCTTGCCGTGGACTTTCTGATCAAGGATCGGAAAATCTTTTCGCAGCGCAGACCAATCGAGTGAAGGATTCATGAATTAGAAACCACGAATGGACACTAATGAACACGAAGAGTCTTGACGCGAATTACGCGAATTAACGCGAATTTTTTTTGAATTAGCGAAAATTCGCGCAATTCGCGTCACAGTTTTTTTGCATTCGTGTCTATTCGTGTCCATTCGCGGTTAAATTTACAGCAGCCCCAGTTGCAGCTTCGCCGCCTCGGTCATCATGCCTTGATTCCACGGCGGATCCCAGACGAGTTCGACGTTCGCCTCGTCAATCGGTTCGAGCGAGATGAGTTTGTTCTGCACGTCCTGCGCGAGCACCGGACCCATGCCGCAACCGGGCGCGGTCAAAGTCATTTTCACGTCGGCCTTGTAATTGTCCGCGCCGATGGGCGTGAGGTGACAATCGTAAATCAAGCCGAGGTCAACGATGTTAACGGGAATCTCCGGGTCGTAACAGGTTTTGAGCGATTCCCAGACTTTCTTTTCAAGTTCTTCCTGCGTGAGCGGGCCGCTCGGCGTGGCGGTGGCGGAAGCGGCGGGCGCAGCCGACACTTCGAGGCCGAGCGCGTCGGCGTCCTTGGACTCGATGCGAAACATGTTGCCATTGACGATGATGGTGTAAGTGCTGCCGAGCGATTGCGTGATGTGCGCGGTCTCGCCCTTTTGGAGCGTGACCTTCGTGCCGATGGGAACGACGGAGGCTTCCACGTCGCGCGTCAGAATTTTTTGTTCGGAACTCATAAAATGCGATTCAATTTAATTGCTGCAAACATCATCGCCGCAAACGCCGGTGAAATCAATTAAAGGATTAACGCTGAAATTTAACAGTTGAATTCAGCGCCCATTCAGTCGAATATAAAAGCGTGAAAGTTGCCGCTGTCAAAAGCCAAAAAAGTGAAGCCGGGTTGCTGGATCAAGCGACCAGCAATCTTTTGCGCGCCGTAAAACAGAAGATGGCCAAAAAACAAGGCCGCGTGGATTACGGCAAACTTCGCAAAGACGGTTACAGCGACCGGTTTCTCGCCAAACTCGAAGAAGCTTGAGCTTCATTCGTTCTTCCGCAGGCGCATAAATTCCATCACCCCGATGTCCAGCAAAGGCGCGGCCATGCGCGCGTGCTTCAACGCATCCGCATAAGACATTCCTCGCGTCAGCTCACGCACAATTTCGCGCGTGGTCATTTCGTTCGCCTTGGCCAGTTGAATCGCCGCCGCCAAGTCGGTGTAGCGTAAAATGTCGTCACTCATAACATACAGGCTAAACGATTATGATTTTACAAATCTTCGACAGCTCCGGCCAAAGATGATCGGAGAGAAGTTTTTCATGAGTTAATTCCGCTCCGACTCCGTCGTCACCGGCTGCGCGTTGCCTTTCAACGCACCCATCAGCGCGTGCCAGGAGAGAATCGCGCACTTCACGCGCGCCGGATATTTGTGGACGCCCGCGAACACCGCGAGCTTGCCGACGTCGCCGTTCACTTTGCCGGTCGTGATCATGTCGCGCACCTGCTCGAAGGTTTTTTCCGCCTCGGCCCTGGTCTTGCCTTTGACGTAGTCCGTCAGCAACGACGCCGACGCTTTTGAGATGCAGCAGCCCGAACCGACAAAGCTCGCGTCCTTGATGACGTCACCATCGAGCGTGAGAAACAATTTGAGATTATCGCCGCACAGCGGGTTGTGACCTTGCGCCGAGCAGGTCGCCGCCGGCATCTCATGGAAATTGCGCGGCTGCTTGCAGTGGTCAAGGATGACCTGCTGATAAAGGTCGTTTAAGTCGTCGAACATGGCAAAAATGAATGACTAAATCCTAAAATGACGAATGACGAATGACTAAATAATTTCCAACCACGAATGAACAAACTCGCGCCTCCGCACTTTCGATTTGGCTTTGGAGCTTCGTCATTCTTTAGTCATTCGTCATTAGGG
>Ga0075520_1001363_pt1 | contig 11700 bp, 9 predicted proteins | sample NGEPerB_FD_75100 | JGI IMG/M metagenome (GOLD analysis project Ga0075520, IMG submission 75100) | Arctic peat soil microbial communities from the Barrow Environmental Observatory site, Barrow, Alaska, USA - NGEE PermafrostAB12-B | ecosystem: Environmental > Terrestrial > Soil > Wetlands > Peat ... | reverse complement strand
GCAGAAAACCTCGCATTGACGGATCGAACGCTGGGACAGATACGGGGCGCCATGGAACAGGCTGGCATCTGGGACTCCACGGTGGTGGTGATTTCCTCCGACCACAAACTGCGCAGCGTCGGGCCTCCGCATTCGGAAGGCCGCGTGCCTTATATCGTGAAGCTAGCGGGCCAATCGCATGCCTGGATCTGCGACCTGCCATTGAACGCTCGAATAACCCGCTCCCTTATCGGCGCAATCTTGCAAGGCAAGTTAGCCACAACCAGTGATCTCCAGGTTTGGCTGTCGCTGAATCAGTCACCCTCGAAAATCGCTGTTAGCAATGCAAACCTGAACTAAAAAGGATGTCAAATGCGAAAGAAGACGAAAAACGGAATAGCAATTAGCTCGCTACTCGCGGTGGTTTGGTTGGTTGTGGGCTTTGCTCCACCCGCACATGCACAGTACACAGATCCCGGCTCAACGGCGCTGCTGGTGCAGATCATCGCAGGTATGATCTTTGGGGCAATCTTCTACTTTGGAGTGTTCCGCAATTGGCTGGCAAACAAGTTAAATCGGAACAAGGATTCCGCCGGCGCCACAGGAACAAAGTCCGAATAAGGGCCGCGGGCGGCCCTTTCGCAGCGATTGCTCTGTGTGTCGGGGTTACGTCGGCGAACGTTTTGCCGCCCGCTACGGGGCAAACAAAATGCTTTCGACTTTGACACCTGCTAGGCGGTCAGCCACTTCTGGCCGCACCTGAGGCCACCTCGGAGATGCGAAACAACCGCCTCACACCTCGGCAAGCGACCTCCCTGCTGACCCAAGCTCATTGATTTTGATCGAATGCTGGAAGAAAGCCAGAACAGGATGCGCGGCGGCTGGAACCGCCTCGCAATGGCGAATGACAACAAGGAAGCTCTGGCGTTCCCGGCAGCTTAATGGAATGGTGGGCCGCAGTACACTACCAGCACACTGTACAGCGTTCCGGACGCGCGTTGCGGTACGTTCGTCAAGATATCGCGGTAGCCAGATTTTAAGCGCCTCTTATGCCCGTCGTTTTCCCCAGACATACATAATGCGCCCGGTTCCTGCGATAGGCTGTTTCCGAATCAACTCAAATCGTGTCTGACATGCCCGCTCAAAGGCTTCGGGATTGAGGTCCTGATGCAACTGGTCCCGTCCGCGAGACAACTTGCGGAACATTGGATCGTCTGTAGCTACGTACTCCACCAGCCACAAATCGCGCGTGAGATGCGCTGCCAGGCTAACGATGTCGTCGAGCGGAACGCGTTCCGTTACCAACATATGGTGGATGACGGCCAGCATCATGACCGCTTCAAAGTGTCCGGCGGCACGCTGCAGAAACGACGGATTCTCACTATTCCACCACCCCAAACTGGGAGTTGGCCGGGCCAAGTCAATGACCAGAGGAAGAATGTTTATAGCCTTAGCGCGTGCCTGGCGGTAAACTTTTCCCACCACGACGGGGTCGGAATCGACAGCCACTACCTCGGTAGCTACTTCGGCTGCCAATCGGCTGAAAACTCCGGTATTGCAGCCAACGTCGAGTACCGTAGCAGGACGGAATTCGGCGAGGAAGTCGCGCACGAAATGCACTTTGTCATCGGCTTGCGAGCTGGAGTAATGAGTTGCGGTGGATGTATAGTTCGACCACTTGCTGCGCTGCTCATCCGGCTCGGCAGCTTCTAACTTCTTACGCAGGCCGCGAAACTGTGAGCGCAGGATGAAGCTGGCCTTATCGGCGCCCTCGGAACGTTGCGAGTAAAGCTTATTTTCCTGTGCTAATGCCTTTTTAGTCAGCCACTTGGGAATTGAGACGGTGGTCAGAAATGGGGGCGCCATACGCCGTAACGGGCCCGTCCAGTTGTACACTTCTTCAGGTTCCAGGCCATCGCGGCGCGTGATGAAGATGGTGTTCAGCGGCTGATGAAGATATTTGTTCGCAATTAGAGGCAACAGGAAAGTGCGCAGGAACTGCGCGTAAGGCAGCCACAACGGATCCGTTGCCCGCCTCGGCTCAATCGATAGCACGTCGACAAACACCGGCTCCGAGCCTCGAAAAAGTACGTTATATGGCGTCGCATCCTTAACCCCAAGTCCTTCGGGCAGTAGCGTTTCAGCCAGATCGAGGGTCAGGCGGCCAGCCGCAGCCAGCATTTCGGCAGGCCACTCGTAGGCGAAGGACGGAAAGGCGATGGCCTCATGCTCCAAAGCCATCCAGAGTCCCGCATCATCGGGAACGCCCAAAGCGTGCAGCACGTCGCCAGCTTCCGACGGCTCCAGCACACGTGTGGAAACGATGCGGCCCTGATCTACCAAGTCCTTCACAGTACGAGACTTGAGATAAGCCTGCAGGTTGGGCTGCCCATCTGGCGCCACGACACGGAACACGCGGTTGTCGAGTATTGCCACCCGGCCCGCAGGGTCACGAAACGATGTAGTTACTTGAGTTGTTGACACGTTTTTCTTTCCTGGCTGCGGTCCAAGAAGCGTCCGCCATAAGGTCATTCGCACATGAGCTTCCAATTTGGCTGGGTCTGGGAGTGATTTTCACGAAACCCTTATCGCACAGGTGATTAGCCCGCAAATTCGGGAAACTTAGATCCGGTCTGAGAAATGGCTACCTGAATGCTAATTTGATCTAGGGAACTCGGAATCCGTGGAGGAAGCAACATTGGGCGCTATAGCAACCTTAAAGGAACAGCAAAGTCAGAATCTTGAGCTGTGGTCGAAGTATGGCCGACATGTATTGATGATGATGCCCTACGCCGACGAAGTGATTGTCAGCGCCGAGGGCAGCTGGTTGTGCGATGCCGATGGCAAGCAGGTTCTCGATCTGGCCTCCGGAATGTTCTGTGCCCTGGTGGGGCATCAACATCCCAAGGTCACAAAGCGCATCCAGGAGCAGACTGGAACATTGCTTCATACCGGAACGCAGTATCTTTCGCCGCCGGTGCTGGAGGCCAGCGCCAAGCTGGCGGAAGTTGCGCCCGGCAATCTCTCGCAGTCGATTCTACTTTCTACCGGCACAGAGGCTAACGAGTTTGCCATTTGGGTGGCCCGTAATCTAACCGGCAAGCAAACAATCCTTGGTTTTTCCCGTGGATATTACGGCACTTCCATCGGAACCAAGAGTTGCTCCAGCCTGTTCTCCGATAATTCGATGGCCACGCCTGGCTTCGCGCGACTTCCCCTTAGCAATTCTTGCCTAGAGTGTTTCCGGGACCCGAAATCGAGCTGCGCTGCCAGCTGCTTGGACGCCATCGAAGAGATGCTGGCGCCAGAGCTCGATGATCTGGCCGGCATTCTGGTCGAGCCAATCATCTCCGCTGGAGGCATGCTTTATCCCCCGGTTTCTTATATGAAAAGGTTGAAGCGGTTGTGCGAGGAGCGGGGGGCGCTGTTCATCGCCGACGAGGCTCAAACCTGCCTCGGACGAACCGGAAAATGGTTTGCCATCGAGCATTACGACATCGTCCCCGATCTCCTGGTTCTGGCCAAGGGCGCCGGTAATGGATTCCCCGTTTCTGCTGTGGTGATGAACGATGAGCTGGCTGAGCGTCTCATGCAGAAGTGGAAATTTCACCTCAGCAGCCATCAATCGGATCCGGTCGGAGCAGCGGCACTGGCTGCGGTCATTGATGTAGTTCGGGAAGAGAACTTGCGGGCAGCAGCAGCCGAGAAAGGGGAGTATTTCAAAGACAGTTTGCAGACCCTCGGCGAAAGATTGCCCGCCATAAAGAATGTTCGCGGCATGGGCCTGATGCTGGCCTTCGATCTGGTCGGCGATGCTGACTTGGTTCAGTCGTTCATGCTGGGGTGCCGGCAGCACGGCGTCCATGTCACTTACACCTTCGCTTCGCCGACTATTCGCATCCTGCCGCCATTGACCATCAGCTGTGAGGAAATCGATTTCGCTCTGCAAACATTCGGAGAGGTTTTGGAGCAGCTTTCGCGGGGCGAGAAGACTCTGAAGAACGCTACTCCAAGAAATCCCTATACCGCGAAGCTAATGTCGAAGACTGGCTGGCGGGCCTGGTTGCGGCATCTGTGGGAGACAAGTCCGCAGTATTGGGTGCAGAAGCTAAGCCAGCGGCTGCCCTGACGAGCCGCCATCATGCTGTTCATATTTCGACAGTCAGCCTAGTGGCTCAGGGTGCAGTCGCTGATTTCGAACCGTCGGCGCGGCTCGCAGGTGGACTGACCACATCGATCCGTGTGTCCGGGGTCTTCTGGAACGACAACAGAATCCTGTGCCAAATCCGCTGGAGGAATGTCCGTACTATGGAGCCTAGTAGTCGAAGGAATGGACTGGGATCGGTGGCAGAGAACCAGCCATAAACCCGACGCCCACGGATCATTCTCAAGAGTTCCATCCAACTGATTTGCTTCTCCAGTACCATCCGCCCCCCCATGAAAAGGAACGAGTCCTCGGCAACCCAGGTTGTTTTCAACCGCTTTGGGGTCTGGACAGGCACTGCTAGATCGCACATATCGAGGTAGGCCAACTCCGACAGGTTAACTCCGCAAGCGGTGCTAAGCCGATGCTGGTCCCAATGCCGCGCGTTGGCCTCGATGAATTTGAACTTCCCATCGCGTCCGTCGAGTTTGAATTCGCACTCGGCGACGCCGTGGTATCGCAGCGACTGCAACAGCCGCACGGAATACTCCTGAACCGCTGAAGGAGCCGCACACTCCACCACGAATCCAGTACCAAAGCCGGCGGGATATTGCAGGAGCTTTCGACCAAAGAAACTACCCTTCAAGTCCGAGTTCCGGTCGAAGTAGCAGCCGAAAGTGTAGAGGTTGGAGTCCGGCCCCGGAATCAACTCCTGGAGCAGGATTTGAGGCGTGACCTGGGAGATGGTCTTGTACTCGGAAAGCAACTCCTCATATGAGTGGACAGAAAATGCCTTACGTTGCCCAATCAATTTCCACTCGCGGTCTCCACGCCATTCTGAAGACGTAATCGGCTTAACTACGCAGGGGAAGGGAAGGCGGTCGCCGAGCTGCTGAATCTCATCCAGGCCGCTTAAACGGTGCGTTACCGGCATTGGAATATCGGCCGCTTGGGCCGCCTGGGCCATGGACCATTTGTCGAGCAAAAGAGATAGGACGCCCTCATTCGGAATGGGCAGGAGATAGTGGGGCGCAAGTTCGCCGCGAAATTGCTCGACGAACGAAACATCTTGGTCGCGTGTAGCGAAAAGAACGGGTTTGGCCGCGAAACGCCCCGCCATTTGCACCAGGAAGTCACTCAGTTCCTGTGGCGATTCGGCCGAGTCCGGTGCAAATACCACCTGGGCGCGGCGGGTATGGTTCCCCACGATGTCCCGTTTGGCGGTCACGCCTACAATAGGCATTCCGTACCAGTAGAGGTTCCGGGCAATCCCCAGCCCTGTGTAGGCCATGTTGAGGATAACCACCGGATGCTGAGAGCTCCTGGTTTTGTTCATTCTTTCGCGCACCACACCCTTCTGTACTGGCCGCCTGCCAATTGCTGTCAGTCAAGTAGATGGAGCAACCGGCATTCCATCGTGGCGTGGCCGCCATGCCCCCGACCAGTCATAGTAGTCCCGAGCAGGAAAACAATTTTCCGCCATCGGGCAAAATTATTCTCAAGTGAAACAAGAGCTGCCTAGATTCCCCCAGTTAATGACGCCGTTGACCGTACCCGTGGCCGGACGTTGCCCCGCCCATCCCAGCTGGAAACTGGCTGGTCGCAACCGAATGGCTAATGCGCATCGTCGATAATTTGACCGTCCCTAAGGTGTTGGCCAGTTTTGGCGCGTAACTTGCCTGTAACAACAGAGAATAGGCGGATAGCTCAGTTGCAGAGCGCCCCGACTACACCGGGGAGGGCGCAGGTTCAATTCCTGCTCCGCCTACCAAAATCTTCGCGATGAAAATCGGTGGCCAACGAATCCCGGGCAAGACCCTTCTGCTTATCACCTCGGAAGGCGCTCTGATTGGATTGGGATTGCTGTTCGCGACCGCACTGCGGCTGTTTGACGCGGAAGCCTTCCGGCAGCAACTGGCCGAGCCGGGAGTTCTGCTTCGCTATAGCATCGTGGTTGTCGTCTGCGAGCTTGCGCTCTATTACTGCGATCTGTACGACCTGCAGATTGTAAGTCGGCGCTCCGTTTTGTTTGTGCGCCTACTCCAGGCATTGGGCGCAGCCTGTCTCATCCTGGCGTTGTTGTACTTCTGGGATCCGGATTTGAGCCTGGGCCGCGGCGTGGCTGTGATCGCCGCTCCGATCATTATTACCCTAGTGGTTGGCTGGAGATTACTGGTCGATGCCAGCGCTCCGCTGCTGCGGCGCAGTGAACGCATTCTGATCGTCGGAGACGGTCCGGCGGGCAGGTCGCTGGCCGAAAGCATCATCGGTAGGCCGGAACTCAACATTCATGTGGTCGGATTCCTCAGCGAACAGGAGCCGGGTGCAGCCGCGGCGGAAGTCAGCCATCCATCAAAATCCTACCTTTTGAAGAGCTCTGGTCCACGAGTCTTCCGCCTTTCGAAGGCGATGTACACGGCCCCTCTGGCTGCAGCCCAAGCGGCGGGTTCCGGCGCACTGTCGTTTAGAACGATGTCAACTCCAACCATGCCCAGCAACAGCGCGGTTGCGTTAGGCGACCATGATGAACAGAGGCACGGAGTTATGCCGCCCGTGCTTGGCGGCGTGATGGATGTCGAGCAGGTCGCTACCGTCGAGCGCGTCGAGCGCGTGGTTTTGTCGTTTAGCGAACGTCGCCGTTGCATGCCCCTGAACCCGCTGCTGCGGCTGAAGTTTATAGGCCTGAATATCGAAGAAGCCCACAACATGTATGAACGCATTACTGGGCGAATCCTGCTGGACCATCTTGCGCCCAGTTGGCTGATACTTTCGGATGGCTTTCACCAACCTCCGATAGTTCTGGCGGCGAAGCGATTTCTGGACCTGCTGATATCCGTCCTGGGAGTGATCATTACTGCCCCGCTAATGGCCTTGGTTGCGTTGGCCATTTTCCTGGAGGATGGGCGGCCCATACTCTTTCGGCAGGAGAGAATTGGCTTGGGGAGCAAACACTTTCAGATTCTTAAATTTCGGTCGATGCGTAATGAGACCGTGCAAAAGTCCGCCCGCTGGACCAGCGATCGCGATCCGCGAATAACCCGGGTAGGCGGATTCATCCGCAAGGTAAGGCTTGACGAGCTGCCTCAGCTGATCAACGTATTGCGTGGCGATATGAGCTTGGTTGGGCCCCGACCGGAGCAACCTTTACTGGCGGAGATGCTGGAGGAAAATCTCCCGTATTATGCACAACGGCATTCGCTGCGGCCGGGTATCACGGGCTGGGCGCAGGTAAAGTACGGATACGGCGCCACGGTCGAGGAAACCAAGATCAAGCTCGAACACGATCTCTTTTACATCAAGCATTTATCGATTGCCCTGGATTTTGCCATCATGTTCGAAACCGGCAAGGTGCTGCTGTCGGGTCGAGGCGCAAAGTAACAGTCCTTTGGGCGTCGCCGCAAGCATCTCCAACCTACATGCGTCCCCCACCGGAAAACTTCCCCGGCACATATTTGTTTCTTGCAACCAGTTGAGGGCATCGTCGGCCGGCTTAGATCTTCATCGTCTTTGTGTAATTGTTTTCATAGCTTCCGGTAACGCGCTTCCGGAGAAGCCTTTAGGGTCAGCGCATCGCGGCCTGATCGTCCGCCCTTGCACCAGATTCTAGTCGCCATCCTGAAAGGCCGATAGGACGTAATGGCCATCAACCCTAGTTTTGCCGTGTGGAAAACCCTTTGGTTGCCCGCTAAGTCCTTTAGCCACAGAAAAAGGCGTTGGAATATCACAGTTGACTTCCTGACAGGCACCAGTGGTATCTGGGTTGCTAGGTAATCAGTAGAAAATTTTTTCAAGAGCCAGACGGCCGTTGCCGGAGGAATTGTGAGCGAGAACAAACCTGTCGCATCCCCGATGACTGATATGTTCGCCACGCTCCAGTTTCGCGATTACGTAGATATCGTGAAAAGAAGGAAGTGGTGGATCATCGGGACTGGACTGGCCGTGTTCATAGGGACGGTGGTGGTTGCCATGCGGCTGCCTACGCTCTACACCGCCAGCACCGTCATATTGGTGGACGCGCAGAAGGTACCGGACAGCTATGTTCCTTCAACTGCTACCACCAGCATCGCGGACCGCTTGTCCACGATTCAGCAGCAGGTCATGTCCGAAACTCGGCTACAAAAATTGATGGATAGCATGAAGCTCTACCCCGAACTGAGGGGGCGAAAGACCGATCAGGACGTCATCAAGCACATGCAGAAGGCGATCAAGGTCGACGTAGTCAGTCAGGGTGGTCGGCAGCTCAGCGCGTTTCAAATTACCTTTCAAGATCGCAATCCCGTGGTTGCCGCCCAAGTGGCCAATCAATTGGCGTCGATGTTTATCGATGAGAACCTGAAGGTGCGCGAGCAGCAGTCTTACGGGACCGCCAATTTTCTACAGAGTGAACTGGAAAAGACCAAGAAGGAGCTGGACGAGAAGGAACATGCGCTAAGCGAAATCAAGCGCAACAATATCATGGACCTACCCGAGTCCAAGCAGTATCACTTGCAGGCTTTGGAGGAATTGAGGGCGCAGCTTCGCAACAGTCAGGATCGCGTGGAACGCGCGCAACAAGACAAAATCTACCTGCAATCTATGTTGGCGACCAATGCTCCCACCGTGGATACGGACAAGGAAGAAGGCTCCTCCTATCAGGCGCAGATCGGAAAGGTGGAAACCAATTTGTCCCAGATGCGCAGCCGATATGGCCCTGACCATCCTGATGTTCGCAAGGCTCAAGCTGACCTGGAGAAGCTCAAAGCTCAAGCCGAGCAAGAGGGCAAGGACAGGCCGGCAGCAGTTTCGCCCGATCGCCCGCAGACAGCACGCAAACCGCACAATCCCGTGGTGGAAAGCCAGATCGAGAAACTGAACGACAACATTGAGAAGGAAACAAGAAATCAGGCCGACCTGCAGCCAGAGATTAAATTTCACATGTCGAAGTTGCAGAACGTTCCGATCTTCGAGCAACAGATGGCTAGCGTAATGCGTGATTACGATACGTTGCGCGTCTACTACACCAGCCTGCTCGACAAGAAGCTGGGCGCCGATACCGCTAGTGCGCTGGAAAGTCGTCAGAAAGGGGAACGATTTGTAATCCTGGATCCGGCTACGCCACCCGACGTGCCATCTGCTCCGAACCGTTTGCTGCTGACGCTGGCAGGCTTGATTGGCGGAGTCTTGGGAGGTATCGCTTTGGGAATGGGCTTGGAGTTCGCCGATGAGTCGATTCGCACTGAGAAGGAGCTGAAGAGGATCACCGGCGTAGCCGTGTTTGGCGGGATTTCCCGCATGTCGACGCCTGGGGACGAGCGGCGACAGGCGGCGCAAATTGCGGCCCTGATAACCGCGGCGGTGATTTGTTCGGCCGGGCTGGGCTGGCTGATTGCATTGTTCAGTAGCAGGGCGGTCTGATTATGTACCTATCGTTTTATCAGCTAAAAGAAGAGCCTTTCCGGCTGACTCCGGATCCGAGATTTATTCACTTCGCCGAGCCTCATCGCAAGGCGTTTCTAATGCTGGTCGAAGGGGTTGTGCGCCGCGGCGGCTTTTCGGTGTTGTCGGGCGCCGTGGGCACCGGCAAAACCACCTTGCTGCACACGTTGTTTCTGGTTCTCGGTCGCAAGTTTGTCGGCGATCGGAAGATCTCCTCTGCCTTCATCGTTAACCCGATGCTCAGCCGGGAAGAGTTTTTGGAATATGTTCTGCAGGAGCTGGAAATCAACTGTTCTCACACTACGAAGCCGAGACGGCTGCTGGCTTTGCATCAATCCTTGCTGGAGACGCAGCGTCGGGGTGCAACCACGGTGCTGGTAATCGACGAGGCCCACCTACTGTCGCCTGAGGTTCTGGAAGAGATTCGACTGCTGAACAATGTTGAGTCTTACGGCGAGAAATTGCTGCAGGTCATCCTTTGCGGTCAGCCGGAGCTGGAGCAGACGTTAGCCGCTCCCAGGTTGTCCGCGTTTAACCAACGGATCGCGGTCCGCACCAAGTTGCGCGAGTTAAGTGTTTCGGAAACCCGGGCCTATATCGCCGAGCGTCTGCACGTGGCAGGCTTACGTGATGCGTCACCCTTTCCACCGGCGCTGGTCGAGCAAATTTACTTTTGCTCGGAGGGTGTTCCCCGTTTGATTAATCTGATTTGCGATTCCTGTCTGTCGCTCGGATTCAAGACCGAGCGCAAGATCCTGGGATCCGATGTGGTTTTTGAAGCGGCAGCCTTGCTGGGATTAGATCCGGGATCGCGAACCATCGCGCGGGTAGTCCCCCAGGTTGGCAGTCCTTTCATAGAGGACGCTCGTCAACGCCAATCGCCAATCTAGGGGCTAAGTAACCCGCAGAAGAAAAATAGTTTTGGGAGCCGTGTAAATGAGTCAATTTCTCAATCAGGTCCAAAGGGCGCAGACGCGAGAGACATCGGATCTGACAGATATCGATATGTCGCAAGTCGCCAACTCTCTGGCCGAGGCCAGGCAGCCACGGCCTGAGCCTCCGAGCAATGGGAATCGCGAGAGCATGGCTGGCTTGCTGGATGGGCTGCTGGATTCCAATTCCGCCGGCGCACAACTGGGAGAATCGCGACTGCAAAACTGCCGCAAATTCGAAATACCTCACGTTTCTTCCAAGCTGATGTTTCCCGACAGCGAAATCGCCAATACCAGCGTGGGTGAGGCCTATAAGGGCGTTCGAACGAGGCTTTTGCGAGCCCAGGCGACCATGGGAATTCGCACCATGTGCATCAGCAGCGCCGTTCCCAGCGAAGGCAAGACTTTAACCTCCGCCAACATCGGCCTTTGTTGCGCGCAACTTTCGTCGCTACGCGTCTTGCTGATCGATGCCGACCTGCGCACTGCAGGCTTAAGCACGTTATTAGGTTTAGCGGAAGGCCCGGGATTGTCCGAGGTTCTGGCCGGCACCGCTCAGTATGGTGACGCGATTGCCTCATCAAGTTATCGCGACCTTTACCTTCTCCCCGCGGGGAACGCTGGGCTTCCAGCTCCAGAGCTGTTTGCTGGTACGCGCTGGAAGGAGTTAGTGGGTTGGGCAGCCGAGTCGTTCAATCTGGTCATCGTGGATACTCCTCCTATTCTGTCAGTCTCCGACTTCGAGTTGATCGCGGCGGGTTGCGACACTGCATTGCTGGTCGTTCGTGCGCGCCGCACCCTCCGCGAAACCCTGGAGAGAGCACTCGAGAAAATTGATCGCAAAAAACTGCTGGGCACCATCTTCAACGCGATGGAAGCGCCCCAGCATTCGCGTGGGGATGGCTATTACTACCGGTATGGCGCTTACGGCAACGCCACCGACCCACGGCAAAAGAAATCCACCGGTGATCGCAAACCGGAGCCTGTCAAGGCGTAACGATCCTGACCGGATCTTTACCTGTGCGATAGGGGTGCGAGACACATATGTATCCGAATCTGAAGGTGCAAATATTTAAATCTGGGATCCGCCAGAACCACATCGCGAAGGATTTGGGGATCGGAGACGCGGTTCTCAGCAAGATTATTCACGGCTACCGCGCGCCCAGCGAACCAGAGCGGAAGCTGCTGGCGAATTATCTTGGGGTCGACGAAGCCTGGCTGTTCGAAGAG
>Ga0075520_1001362_pt1 | contig 11705 bp, 9 predicted proteins | sample NGEPerB_FD_75100 | JGI IMG/M metagenome (GOLD analysis project Ga0075520, IMG submission 75100) | Arctic peat soil microbial communities from the Barrow Environmental Observatory site, Barrow, Alaska, USA - NGEE PermafrostAB12-B | ecosystem: Environmental > Terrestrial > Soil > Wetlands > Peat ... | reverse complement strand
CTGGCTTCCTACCGGACGTGTGGACCAAAAGCGCGATGACGCCATGCTCATGCTACAGCGAATGAGTGAGCTCCAACGCGCTGGTTGGACGCGCAAGAGCGTAACCTACCATTTTGCACAGACAGATGCCTGGGAGGCATTGCGCAATGACGTGAGCAGTCGAGTGCGAAGCGTCAGCCGGGATAGCACCAGCGGTGTATCCGAAAGCCAGATCATAGACGAACTGCTATTGTGCGGGCGCGCGATGCATGCCTACGATGGGGCGCTCGCTAGAGCATTGTGCCTAGAGCATGCTCAGCGCTATGGAATACAAGTAGATGCTCGGGCGGTCGAGGCAGTTATCGAAGAATTCCGGCGCGAGCAGTCACTGTTACAACCTGCCGAGTTCGATAAATGGCTGGAGGCGCAAGGGCTAGACGAGGACCAAATCGTACCTTTCTTTCGCCGCGAAGCGTTGATGCGCAGAATGACGGTCGGATTTGGGAGCGAAATGCAAGCGAACCTGGTGGATCACTTGCGTTCTTCTGGGCAATACGGCCCTCTTTCGATGCGCGCCGAGGCCAAGAACAAGGTACTGTCGGATCTTGGGATGGATTCCGTGGTGTCGCCAGGCTCAAAACTCACCGATGTGGAAATCTGGGATTGGTACTTTGTGAAGCATTTGGGTACAGTTGTCCCCAATGATCTCGAGTCTTATGCCCACAAGCAACGAACCACCGTCCAGCAATTGAGGTCAGCCGTGATTCGAGAGTACGTCTACTTGACTATGCAGTTATCTTAATCAGCCCAAAGGACTTATGGCATGGGACTAATCCAGCAAACCTCCACCGGCCAGACTCGCCTACTTGAACCCGAGCACTTGGTAGGCCGTGCGCCAACCTGTTCATTGCGCATTAACGAGCGATTCGTTTCCGCGCAACATGCGATGCTTCGTTGGACTGGCGAGTATTGGGATCTGAAGGATCTTGGGAGCCGTAACGGTACGTTCCTCGACGGCAATCGAATCAAGTCCGGTGAGGAAACTGCTGTGCAGAAAGGGTCAACGATCGCCTTTGGCAAGCCCGAGCAACAGTGGGAGCTACTCGATATCTTGCCCCCCACCGTGATGGCCGTTACCGTCGATAGCGGTGATGCTGTGACGATTGACGGGGAATTACTGGCTCTGCCTTCCAGTGAGGATCCCCAAGTGACCATCTACCCTGGCCTGGAGGGTGGCTGGTTGCTTGAGCAGCCGAACGAATCCATCACGGCGATTACCCACCTGCAGACCTTTGAAATTGCTGGCCACACTTGGCGTTTCTCCTGCCCCGAGCACACCTGTAGGACGTCCCTCGCCAACTATTCATCGGATTTCGAGGTCCGGCATCTTGAGCTCTTATTCTCGGTTTCACGGGATGAAGAACACGTCCAGCTGCACGCAACCTACGGTACCGGTCGCTTCGACTTGGGCGCACGCAACCACCACTACACGCTGCTAATATTAGCCCGCCAGCGCTTATCCGACGCCACCGAAGGTCTGCCCGAAACCAGCTGCGGCTGGACCTATTTGGAAGATCTCCTGAGCGGATCGAACAAGACGCCCTCCGAGCTCAATATTGACGTGTATAGAATTCGTAAACAGTTTGACGCAATTGGAGTGCTCGACGCCGCGAATATCATTGAACGGCGGCCGCGTACAAAGCAGCTTCGAATTGGAACCGGGCGGATATTTGTGCAGGTGCTCTAAATCACCAGCGCGCGTCGCTTCGTCAGCAACTGTTGAACGACGTCCGGATCAGCAAGTGTCGTGACATCGCCCAATTCGTCGGTTTCATCAGCGGCGATTTTGCGCAAGATGCGACGCATGATTTTTCCGGAACGGGTCTTCGGTAAGCCGGGGGATACAAGGATAATGTCGGGCGTAGCGATTGGGCCAATGTGATGACGAACCTCATTTCTGAGCTCGCCCACTAGCTCCGACGTTTCTGTGTAGCCGTCTTTGAGTATGACGTAGGCGAATATCCCTTGGCCCTTGATGTCGTGCGGGTAGCCAACAACGGCCGCCTCGGCGACGCCGGGGTGTGTAACGAGAGCGCTTTCTACTTCGGCCGTACCCAGCCGGTGGCCGCTAACATTGAGCACGTCATCGACGCGACCGGTGATCCACCAGTAGCCATCTTCATCGCGGCGACAGCCGTCCCCCGTGAAATAGTACCCGGGGTAGGGCTTTAGATAGGTTTCGAAGAACCGTTCGTGGTCGTTTTGAATCGTGCGCGCCATGGCGGGCCAAGGTCGCTTAAAACAGAGAAAACCAGAAACGCCGTTGCCCGTCAATTCTTTGCCTTGTTCGTCGAGCACGGCCGGTTCAACGCCAAAAAACGGCAACGTTGCTGAACCGGGCTTAGTGGCGATAGCACCCGGCAAAGGCGTAATCATGATGGCGCCAGTTTCTGTTTGCCAGAAGGTGTCTACAATTTGGCAACGGCCTTCGCCGATGACTTCATGGTACCAACGCCAGGCTTCGGGATTAATTGGCTCGCCGACGCTGCCTAACACCCGAAGACTTGAACGATCGTACTTGCGCGGTATCTCATTGCCCGCGCGCATAATCGCGCGTATCGCGGTCGGGGCGGTGTAAAACTGGGTAATCTTCAGACGCTCAACGACGTCCCAGTACCGGCCAGCATCCGGATACGTCGGGACGCTCTCAAACATTACTGTCGTGGCGCCACTGGAAAGGGGACCGTACACCACATAACTGTGCCCGGTAACCCAACCGACATCAGCCATGCAGGCGTGAATATCGCCGGGGCGATAGTCGAAGACGTACTTCATCGTCATAGTCACGCCGAGCAAATATCCAGCGGTCGTGTGGGCGATGCCCTTAGGTTTACCCGTGGAGCCTGAAGTGTAGAGCAGAAAAAGGGTATCTTCACTGTCCATATGCTCAATTGGGCAATAGGGGCGCTCTGTGGCCATTAACTCGTCGAGCCAATGATCACGCTGGGGATAAAATGGGATTTTGCTGCCCGTGCGCTTGACGACGAACACATGCTTCACCGTCGGGCAAGCCATGACGGCTTCATCTACGGTTCGCTTGAGAGGGATTGACTTGCCACCTCGAACGCCTTCGTCCGCCGTAATGACAGCTCTGCAGCGAGCGTCCAAAATTCGATCGCGCAGACTTTCTGCGCTGAACCCAGCAAATACCACGCTGTGGACAATGCCTAACCGGGCGCAGGCCAACATGGCGTAAGCGGCTTCGGGTATCATGGGCATGTAAATAGCCACGCGATCGCCCTTGCGAAGACCCTGATGGCGTAGCACATTGGCCATCCGGCACACTTCGCGTTGCAATTCGCGGTACGTAATTACTCGCTGCTGTCCAGGCTCGTCACCTTCCCACAATATTGCAACTTGATCCCCGCGCGTTTTGACGTGCCGATCGACGCAGTTCTCGCAGACATTGAGCTTGCCACCGAGGAACCAGCTAATGAGCCCGTTGTTCCAGTCATTATCCATGACCTCACGGAAATCGTGAGCCCACGTAAGGTGTTCGTGAGCCATCCGCGACCAGAACGACTCAGGATTATCGAGACTCTCGCGGTAAAGCCGCCGGTAAGCTTCGAAATCCGGAACTAGTGAATCTTTTTGTACTCGCTCCGGTGCTTGATACAGGGTTCCAGTAGGTTCACGACTGACGGCAAGCATGTGTTGGACTCCCTAGTTGAAATAGAGGACGTCCTTGAACGTCCAAGGCAACGAGCAATGTTTAGGGCCTCGACCCACCAATCGGCAAGTCATTTGGCAAGGCAGGATTTGACAGAGCTTCTGCGGTTGGGGCCCCCCTTAGGGTTGAATACTCCTGGTGATATTGGCCAATTTAAGGGTTACAGTCCTTCCTGTGCTCCTGTTAAATTACACAAATGCCAATCGTTCCCTACACATCGAGATCGTGTCAGTCGGTCCCCGGCTGCGCATAAACGGCCCAGTATTTGTCGATACCAGTCTTGTCTGGACGCGGGCAGAGCGCCCCGACTAGGATATGCCCGCGGCGGTGACCCTGTCGCCGCGACGTTGCAAGCATCCCGGAGGTCGAGAATGTTCAGAAGTCCTATGCCGCGCGTTTTCGGATTGTTGACTCTCGTGTTATCCGGAGTTTTGCCGGCCTGCGACAACAAGGACGCCTGCAAGAAAGTGCCCGAGTGCCTGCACCAAGGGAAATGCACCGCCGAGCAAAGCGGTGCCTGCAAAGTAGGTTCCGATCAAGATTGTCGCGCGTCCGAGCCCTGTAAACTACACGGAAAATGCACCGCCAAGGACGGGGCCTGCACGGCTCAATTCGATGATGACTGTAAGACCTCCGAAGACTGTCAGAAGCTTAGCACTTGCAACGTGTACAATGGCTCGTGTGCTGACCTAACCAAGTCATTTCACCCTGAATGCGCCAAGACCTGCCCGACCGAAGGCAAGTGCGTAATGAAAGCTGGCCAGTGCGTGGCACTGTCTCGACAACATTGTGCCGGCACCAGCGAAGAAAAACCTGAAAACGAGAGCGCCTGCAAACAACTCGGTTTTTGCACGGCAGATAGTGGCCGTTGCGTGGCAGCTTCGAATGAAGATTGTGCGAAATCTGTGGCTTGCAAAGCACAGTCGCTATGCGCTGCCAAAGACGGGCTTTGTGTCGCTACCGACGAAGATTGCAAGAAGGGCAACCCTTGTTCAAGCGACGGAAGATGCGGCGTGAAAGACGGCAAGTGCGCGGCAATTACGGCGGCGGACTGCAAGCAGTCCTCGCGGTGTAAGCTCGACGGCGCGTGTACATTGAAAGACAGCGCCTGCATTGCGGCGTCGGACGGGGATTGTCATTCGTCCAACGTATGCGCAAAGGCCAAGCGCTGTATCGCCAAAGGTGGAGTATGCGTTGGTGTCACGAAGAGCGGCGGAGGCGGCCAAGCTGGGCCGTCTGGGCCAGCGCCGGATACAGTCGTGAAGAAACCCACAACTGGGTCCTTCTTTTGACGAATTAGCCAAGCGATTTTGGGTTTGGGCGAATGCCCAAAGATAATGAGGATACTGGCGCGATGGCCGCGCAGCGGCCGGTCCGGAGGACCCATCAGTTCTGATGAATCGCGCTACTAGGTGTTACTCCTTCGTGCAAGACTACGTCAATGGTAGGTGGGCAGTGTTTGGTTGGCGTTGCCGGCCGCGTGTAGCGTCGGCACGGCGCACGAATTCCGCATAGGTAGCCATCAGCCGCTCGGCAAGATTGGGATTTTCGAACTGCCCTAGGGCTGTTGCAATGGCCTCTATTGTCGACAATCCATCAATGCGTGGTGGGTGACGAAGCCTATGCGGGTGCTCACGCGGAGCCGAAAGTACAAGGTCTGGCAATGCACGAAGCGCCGGAATTTTCTTGTACATGCGGCGCGCTTGGCGAAACGTTCCGTCAAGTACGATAAGTCGATTCGGCAATGAGTGCACAGGCGGCTGAGTCAGCCCGGGATACAGCAACCAAGTGCCAACATCACCGCGGATAGTCGCATCATCAAAAGGCTCCCCGCCACCATAACTGACAATACGCGAATTGGTCAGCATCAACGCAGCTAACCGCCCCGTATTGCTGGTAAGCCATTCTTCCGCAACATGGCGAACTATTACGATCTCAGTGTTGGATGTCATGTGAGGCAACTCGGCGCATATGCACATGGCAACTTTTAGGAAGCATTGCGGGCAGATTCCGCAAAAGTCGCGAGGATTTCGGGAACGCATAATGGCCGATTATGACGTCAACCGGCAGCCCAATTGACGATACCAAAATACGCCGTAAGAAGTATCACGACACCGAATACAATCCGATACCAAGCAAACAGATTAAAGTTGTGGTGGCTGATGTAGCGCAACAACCAACGGACGCAAAGGAATGCCGACACAAACGCCGCAAGAAAGCCGACCCCAAACAGGCTCAAATCTTGTTTATGTAACAATGCTCGGTGCTTGATTAGGTCATAGGCGGCGGCTGCGAGCAACGTCGGTACCGCTAGAAAAAATGAAAATTCCGTGGCGGCGCGCCGTGACAATCCGAACAACATGCCGCCAATAATGGTGGCGCCGGCGCGCGAAGTTCCCGGAATCAGAGCAAAAGTTTGAGCGATGCCGACTTTGAAGGCGTCACCGAGGCTCATTCGGTCAACGCTATCGACACGGACAGTAAGGCCACGCCGTTCGACCCATAAAATAACGAGGGCTCCAACGATGAACGCTGCGGCCACAGGCGCCGGACTGAATAGGAATCGTTTAATATACCTGGAAAAGAGCAAGCCAAGCACCGCGGCGGGCAGAAAAGCAACCCCCAAGTTCACCACAAACTGTCGTGCCGAAGCATCACGCAACATTCCCAGACCAATACCGCAGAACTTCTTGCGGTACTCCCAGACAATTGCCAACATTGCGCCCGCTTGGATCACAACTTCAAAGACTTTCCCGACCTCATCATTGAACTTCAATAGAGAGCCGACAAGAATCAAATGCCCGGTTGAAGAGATAGGCAAGAACTCAGTCAGGCCTTCAACGATTCCGAGAATTAGGGCTTTGAGTAATATTGGCAGGTCCATAAAAGAGTGGTCATGATAGCGCAGGATCAGCTCGTAAGCTGCTTTAAGTAATCCACTTAATGCTGCACCCGATACTTGGCTTCTGATTAGCAGGAGCCGGCCTTCCCGAGGCAATCGCCGCAAGGGCTGCCCGCAAATCAGCCCCAGTGACCGGTTTGCCGTTCGAAGGTCGGCTGTCGTCGAATTGGCCGCGATAGGCCAAGGCCCGTTGGGAGTCAAAAAGAAAGATATCGGGAGTACAAGCAGCGGTGAACGCTTTAGCTACGTCCTGTGTTTCGTCGAACAAAAATGGAAAGCGCCAGCCTTCGGCGAGGGCGAGCTCTTTCATGTGCGTCGGGCCGTCTTGCGGATGCGAGTTGATGCCATTGGAATTTACGGCAACGACCGAGATCCCCGTATCCAACGCCTCGTGCGCAACCTTTACTAACTCCTTACGAATGTGGATCACGAAGGGGCAGTGATTGCAGATGAAGAGCACGAGCAAGCCCTTGGCGCCCAGTAGGTCACTTGCTGTTACCGATTTACCCGTAACAGCGTCGTTGAGGAAGAACTCAGGGAGTTTGGTTCCGAGAGTCAACATTGAAGATGGGGTCGCAGCCATGCCGAAACCTTAGCCCATTATTGCTTCGGCTCCGAACCCGGCTTCGATTGGGCTCCGAAGAAATCGAGGAGCGGCTGGTTGGTATGGGCCGGCAGGGCTCGTCAATCGCCTGCGCCGCGCTCACTTGACGCGGCTGCCGTCATGAGTAATTCGACTTTGGCCATGCGGCTCCTGCAACCTGGTCGCCTCCCGAATTCGGCTGAAAGCTTTGATCGGGCGTATCCAATTCTTGCCGCGTTGCGTCGCAACAACGCGCGCCAGGTGAACGAGTGTGAGCAGACCTGGCGTCTATTCGACGCTTTTGCGAGAAATATCGTGGATCGTGTTGCCCTGGCCCTTGACGAATCGGGATTTGAGAATCCGGCGCAACCGCTGAATGCTATATTGCTCGAAGCATGTCGCCGCAAGATATTCTCTTTGTCATTGCCCCGAAGTCTGGGTGGACAAGGCGTGTCTCTCTTGGCCCTCAGTGTAGGATTAGAGAGGCTGGCGTGCAGTTGCCTGGGCGTCGCTAATTTGCTCGCCGTTCACGGCCTTGCGCTTGGAATGATTGGGGCTGTGGGTGCGCTAACCCAGCTACGTCAAATTGCGACCCGAGTTGTCGAAGGCGAACGCCGGGGGCAGCCGTATCTGTTGAGTACGGCTGCTACAGAACCCGAGGCAGGCACAGATCTTGAGGACAGCGAGCTTTTGTCGCGCGCATTGCTGCAGAGCGAAGCCGTCCCCGTGTCCAATGGATGGAAGATAAATGGCACCAAGATTTTCGTGAGTAACGGTTCAATTGCCTCAGCCTACGTGATTATCGTGCCGACTGATCGAAGCCGTCCTGTTGAATCTCTATCTGCGTTTTTGGTTGAGAGTGAATGCCCGGGTGTCAAAGTCGGTCGTGTGGAACACAAATTGGGGCAGCGAGCGTGCCCCGCCGCAGAGTTAAACTTTTTCAATTGTGTCGTTCCCGAATCACACAAGCTCAATCAGCAATCTGTTGCAGGTACTGCACTCGATTTGGTTTTGGGTGCTTCGCGAGGAACAGTCGCTGCCTTTGGTTCCGGTGCAGCTTGGGGGGTCCTGAGGGATTGCCTAAGGTTGTGTCGACACCAAGGGCCAACAGCGGCCTCGGTAACGCAAGAAGAGTCATCGCAGGCACTCCTGTCTCAGATGTGGCAAAATGCGCGACTTGCACGGAGCAGCTATCTTGAAGCCGTGCTCGCCAATTCTTGCTTCGGGTTGGTATCGCTGATGGAAATCGCAATCCTGCGCCAACTGGACCGAGTTGTGCCCCCGGGGTTTGGCGCTTGGGCGACGTCGCTCCGCCTATTCGAGTCGCCCTTGCTGGATCGAGAAGCCCGGCGTTGGCTCGACCACTTGAGCGCGGAGCAAATCGCTTCCGCTTCGGCACACGCTTCGGCCGCCAAGATTGCCTGCAGCCGCTTGGCCCTTGAAAACTGCGCCCTAGCAAGCGAACTCTTGGGGCCCGTGGCAACCGTTGAGTCCACTGGGCTACCAAAACGTTGGCGCGATGCTCGGTTACTCGCAATCTACGAAGGAACGAACGAACTTAATGCCCTCGACGTGTATAAGAAGGGCGTCCTGCACGAGAGTGAGACAGGCCTTGGCTAGCGAAAGCATCGATCTGTTGCAACAAATGGCACGGCGTTGGGCCCGCGATCGATTTGCAGTCGCGCGTCTCCAAATTGAGACCGATTGGACAGCGGATATGCCACGCACAGTGCTCCAGGATATGTGCACACAGGGGTGGTTGCCGTCGACAACGGAAGAACTGCGTGACTGGTCACCGCTCACAATCGGTAGGCTTGGACAGGCTTTGGGGCGGGAGGCTCCGGCTGTGTTTGTACTCATTCTTACGCATGTTCTTGCCCTCACTCTGTCAGCGGGCGCCGACTTTCCCGAAGGCTCATCTGACGACATGCCGTTCCTGCTCGCTACCAGTCCGTATTGGAATTTTTCAAAGGTCGCATCCCCGCTGTGTCTTGAGAAAGTTAACGGAGAGTGGACATTGAATGGTCAATTGCCTTTGGTCATCAATGGGAAAGGCGCCAATTGGCTGCTGGTGCCGGCAAGAACGTTGACGGGTGATCGGGCAATATGCAGGGTCAGCGTAGCTGAACGGGGTGTGGTTCAGAGCGCCCCAATTCCCTTAATGGGGCTACGTGGGGCGGCCGCTCGCAACGTGGAGTTGACGTCGGTAACCGTCACCAGGCAAAATCTTATTTGCGAAGGTGTAAGGGCCCAGGCAATAGTGGATGAGGCCTATTTTTCGGCTACATGGGGTGTTGTCGGCTTGTTAGCCGGGTTGGTTTCCAGCGCCTGCGAGCAGGCAAGAAGCTACGCTAACCTTCGAGTGCAAGGTGGACGCCACATCATCGATCATCTTCCCGTTCGTAGGCTGATCGAAGCGGCTGATTCCGTCAAAGAACAGCTAAATCACTGGCTCGATCAGGCAGGTCCCGCCGGCAACGGAATGCCTGTACCCCTGGATGCCGCCCGAAAGCACGCACTTATGGCGACGGATGCCGCACTGCAAGTGTTCGGTGGAAGCGGCTACATATGTCCGGGGGAGCCGGAGCGGTTTTGGCGCGACACGCGCCAGGCGGCGACACTTTTCAGCGTTGCTGCATGTCCGGGCGATGTTTGATTCAACGCGTACTGTTCAAAGTAAGGCTTGAGGTTGGCATCGCCAGCGAATCCCAACCGGCGCCAGAGCAAGGCGCCTTTTCGCTCAATTCGGAAACTGGCTCCAGACTGAATGTAAACTGTGATGCCAACCGGGGCGATATCACTTTGGACGGGTGGCGAAGACTCGCAAAGATTTCCTTCGCAAGCGGTCGCAGTGACATGTCAGACAGGGCGCCTATCCAACAACTCAATTGCGAACGAAATGACTGGGGATTTAGATAGGCAAATTGGCGTCGATGCATGCCTTGATAGGATTCGCAAAGCATTCGCAAGAGTCGCGGGCTCGCGGCTAGGACATCACTCCCTCGCCTACCGACGCGCCAGGTCACCATGCCAGCCGAAATTGATGGGTCGTCCCCGGCGATCCAACCCGCTGCCTCCCAAGTCTCCGCCATATCTCGAGGCCGGGTTGCCGGGCCCGGCTCTCTGTTTTTCCCGCTATAGCGCAGTACGAGTCGCTGCACTCGATCAATATTTCGTTCCGCCCAAGCCAGGATGTCCGCAAGCTGTCGAAAATTGCCATCCTCTACTTCGATTTCGAAACCGCACAGCAAGCCTCCCACGCCAGCAACCATCTCTGCGTAATGCGTCCTTAGCCCCTCGATCTGAATTTCGCTGTTCTCGCGCCAGCGTGGCCGCGACTGATTTCGGTCGATGCGGAGGTTGACTCCCCACAAGCCCGCGTCACGAAGATCTGCTAGCCGTTCCGGCCCCAAATTATAACCGTTGGTGCATAGGATGACTTTGCCTCGAATGTGACTGGCGGCCTTTATTAGAACTTCCAAATCGGGGTGTCGACTGGGCTCTCCTCCCAAGAGCGCTATCGAGTCCGTTCGAGGCCATTGATGTATTGACTCAATCTCGCCTTTGATGGCCTCTAGCGGTAGGGCCACGCAGGCGCCGCCGCAACATTCAAACCCGCATCCCTCCGTCACCTTCACACTCAAGGTAGGGCTGGTGCCGAGACGCCAGGGAAGCCGATATGCTGTGCTAGCCACGGTCCGGGCCTTACCAACATCCGCGCAATGTGCCAAAGAAACCTTGAACTGCCTCGCCAACGCCCCCGCTAGCCCTACAGGTGCTTTCTTGGTCCGCCTCAAGGCTTGGACCCCTCCGGGCCAGGAGCCCAGTTAACGGGACCTGGCTGCTCCCTGCGCCTGTTTCTGGCCATCCTCGCGTGCCGCGGGGCGTGTGGAGGCGACTGGTCCGATAATCGGTACAATATTGGAGCGATTTCTAGTTCAACCAAAAGCGATGCCTCAATGCCGATCCGCCTAACAAAAATGCGTGGATATCTTCATTCCTGCCTATGCATGGCGATCGTCGTTTCGGCAATAGGCTGTGGGGGGATTGTTGGACTTGACAGTGCTTTCGGTGCTGCGGGTACCGGCGGAGTAGCGAATGCCGTTGGTGGTGCTGCGACCGCGGGTGGCAACACATCTATGGCCGGCAATACGACCGTAGCCCCTTGTCCTGGCAACCCTAGTATGCTTTCTTTGGACATCTTGGATGCAGGTGGGCTCTCGTCCTGTTCGTTAGCCACTTGGGACGCTGAAGCGCTGCAAGGCTCTGCATCCTGCGCTCTTCCTCTGCCATCGGTGCAGCAGATTCCGGGGGCGCTACCTCCCGTCTACCTGTTGCCCCAAACCGGAACTGGCGAGCAAATCCCAATTGTCGATCCGGTCACCTATTGTGACGGTGCGAACGGAGGCTACAGCGTGAACGATTTGGAAAATCCGACCGTTGTTACTCTATGTCCCTGCACCTGCGCGCGGTCTCAATCAATGGGTGGCAAAGTTGTGATTGTTCTCGGT
>Ga0075520_1001361_pt1 | contig 11710 bp, 7 predicted proteins | sample NGEPerB_FD_75100 | JGI IMG/M metagenome (GOLD analysis project Ga0075520, IMG submission 75100) | Arctic peat soil microbial communities from the Barrow Environmental Observatory site, Barrow, Alaska, USA - NGEE PermafrostAB12-B | ecosystem: Environmental > Terrestrial > Soil > Wetlands > Peat ... | reverse complement strand
CATCAGCAACGGGGCAGCGTCACGGCGTACATCGTCGAGGACGACGAATTCGAACGCTTCTGCCGGGATAATCTGAATTACCTGATCTTCATGGTCGGAGGGCGCGTGGCTCCGCGTGAGCGCATCCTCTTCCTGAAACAGTTTGTCATCGCAGCCGACATACCGGACGATCACACGGCGCGCAGCCACCGGCGAGAGCGTGAAGCCTATGCTGAGCTCATTGATTCTGAGGAAATGACAAACTGAATGCGATCTGCCTGACAGATCCGAAATCTCTGCCGCGCTAGACCGGGCAGACAAATTGGCAAACCGAGAAGGCTTGCAGGCCAGCGAATGTGCCGTGAAAGCCGCACGCGCTAGGCTGATCAAAGATCAAAGCTATTCGGCCGCGACGGCGCCATAGCGACTGCTCTAGATATAATTCAGCAGAAATGCGATGGGAGAAGGAGACAGCACCATGCAACTTTGTTTCGTTCTTATGCCGTTTGGCATAAAGACTGGGCCGGATGGCAGAACGATCAACTTCGACACGGTTTATGAGCAACTGATCAAGCCCGCGATTGCTGCGGCTGGTCTTGAGCCAATCCGAGCCGACCATGAGGAAGCGGGAGGCTTCATTCAGAAGCCGATGTTCGAAGCATTGCTGCTGTGCGAGTTTGCGGTGGCTGATCTGAGCAATGCTAATCCCAACGTGTTCTATGAATTGGGCATTCGACATGCAGTGCGGCCCTGGAGCACAGTTCCAATCATGGCGGAAGGAGGAAGACTACCTATCGACGTCGACGCCTTGAAAACGGTCTTTTACCAAATCGGTTCAAATGGCGCGCCGTCGCCCGACAAGTTGGAAACGACTCGAAATGTGATCGCGGGTATGCTCCGCGAAGCGAAGAGTGGCAGTCTCAAGGATAGTCCCATCTATCAGTTGATCGACTATTACCCCCAGCCTCAACTCGATCACGAGAAGGCCGATATCTTTCGCAACCGAGTGAAGTACTCCCGCGAGGTGAAAGACAAGTTGGCGGAAGCGCGGCAGCAGAGCGTCGAAGCGCTCGCCAGTGTTGAAGAACACCTCGGATCGATCGAAGACGTTGAATCGGGAGTGGTCATCGATCTGATGCTTTCCTATCGGTCGCGCAAGGCGTTCAGCCAAATGATCCAGCTCATTGAGAAGATGTCTCCGGCGCTGCGCCAGACTGTTATGGTCCAAGAGCAATACGCGCTGGCACTGAACCGCGAAAAACAGCCTGACAAAGCGGAAAGCGTTCTGCTGGAGCTCATCAAGAAACGGGGGCCCACCAGCGAAACATACGGAATTCTAGGACGGGTCTACAAAGATCAATGGGAAGCGGCATTGAAGGCGGGTGATGAGTTCCTTGCGCAGGGAATTCTGGATAAAGCAATTGAAGCTTACTTGAAAGGTTTCGAGGCGGATTGGCGGGACGCTTATCCGGGCGTCAACGCAGTCACACTGATGGAGCTTCACGATCCTCCCGATCCGCGACGCATGGACCTGATACCGGTTGTCCGATATTCGGTTGAACGGCGGATCTCGAAGGGAGCTCCTGATTACTGGGACTACGCCACTCTGCTGGAACTTGCAATGCTCGCCAGTGACCAGCAGAAAGCTTTTGCTGCGCTGTCCAGTTCGCTCGCAGCCATACGAGAGATCTTCGAGCCCGACACCACGGCTCGCAACCTGAGGCTCATAGTGGAAGCAAAAGGAAAACGTGGTGAGCTTCAGCCGTGGATGGAGAAGGTCGTAGAAAAACTCGCCGAGCGGGCCAAAGCATAGACCTCGCTGCAGGTGGCCCCAAAAACTCTCCTTCAGCTCGCTGACGAAATGTTGGAACTGCTCAGTAATGGGTGTAACCTTCGCCATGGGTGTAAGTCTCCTTTTTCGAGAACGGCTTCTGCTTGTGAGGCAAAAAGCTAACTTACACTTTCTCGCTTCTTACACAATCGAAGTTACATCACCAATTTCGATCAACATGCGTCCATAGACGATGTTTTTGCGGAGGTGGAACGATGCTTCAGCAGGATGAAGTAATCAGCCGTTTGAAGGATTCCCCAGGCCGTGACGTTCTCAACGGTGAGTACGTCGGAGAACTCAACCTGAGTGGAAGAGACATTGACTTCTGCCTGAACCTGACAGGAGCGCGACTCGTGGGCGGCCTGGACATCTCGCAAGCACGGCTACATGCCGGGCTCAGTCTTACGAGAGCGTCGGTCGCCGGCCCCGTACGGGCGCAGCACTGCCAAATCAATGGCGATGCTTGGATGTTAAATGCTCAGTTCGCCAAGCAAGTCGATTTCTCGTGGACCATCGTGCGGGGACGGATGTGGGGTTGGCGGGCGCGGTTCCACGATGAGGCAACCTTCTTTCAGCTTATATGCACACCCGGGGACAGCCACCAGATCGACTTTGTTTACGCCGGCGAGTTGAATTTTAGTTGGGCCTGGTTCTTCGGCAAGGCATCGTTCGAGCGCGGGCGATTTGAGGGACCGGTTTACTTCTGGCGAACTCGATTCATGGAGGATTGCACCTTTAACGAAAGCTCGTTTGCTCGAGACGCCACCTTCATGGGCAAGATCAGCGATATTAGCCTCGATCGGGACGAGATGACCTGGGACACCTCCGACCGGCTCGAAGCCGCGGGTTTCTTGCATCCTAGCAATGAAGCATGGGTCATCGTTGATGGTAAGCAGCGGGCGGCCTACTACCACCTTAACAATGTAAATAGCTTCCAGGAGATGGTGAGCCGAATGGACGAATACCGGCTTTCGGACGAGGAACGCAGTCGCTTCGCTAACTTGTATCACGAACACGCCGGGCCAATGTTCGCCAAACAGGCTATCTTGACCCGTATGCGCTTCGAGCAGCCGAAGCAAATCAAGTTCATCGGCGTGAATGCTGCGCACTGGACCTTCGAGGGCACCGACACCAATGCGATCGCCTTCTTCAACGCAGAGCAACAGCCAGTCCCGGAGACGCTTGGCATGGGGGGCGCGTACGAGCCTGTGTTTATCAGCTACGGTGGTCCGGATGAGGCGGTTGCGCGGCGGCTGCACGATGCATTGCGGAATGCAGGCGTCACAGCCTACTTCTACAAGGATGACGCGCTACCGGGACGCCAGATAACGGACGAAATGGTAACCGAAGTCGGGAAATGCAAGAAGGTTCTCTTTATCTGCTCCAGCAATTCTCCGCAGCGGCCGGGTTGGCAATTTGAGTTGAACCAGGCCTTCCAGCGTGAAAGTAAATACGGAAAAGAAAATGTCGCGGTACCTATCGCCATTGACGACGGTATGTGGAGTCCGTGGCCGGCAGAAGTAGAGCTGTATCGTCAGAGTTTTCTTCAACGCAATGCCGTGGATTTTCGTGGCGCACTCGACAACTCCGATCGGTTCAACCAGCAACTGGAACAGTTGTTGAAAGGGCTGCGCTGTGACGAGCCGAAGTAAATAAAGATGGCGCGCGGTCTGGCCCGACCGAGGTTGGGCTCTGATACGGTGCTGTGTCGCCCGAGGTGATGGGTAGCGCCGCTGACGCGGCTCTGAGCTTCTTAATTTAGCTCCCAGCAGCCAAAGACTATATATCCTCTCGGGGATTCCAGATCTTCTCCGAGCCGATCAACCGGACCGTAGGATCTTGCGCCAACCGCTCGGCATCGTTCACGTCTTCGTATCCAGCTAAGCGGCTGTACACAGCCTGACGCAACAGATCGGCCACGAGCAATTGCGTGTTCTTCCGTTCTTCCTGCGTGAGTCGGTCAGGTGTTCCGCGATGAGTTCGCTCAAGCCCAAGCGTTCATCCAACTCGCGCGCCAAGAGCAGGCCACCGTCGGACGTTACTCGTGATCCTTGGAAATCGACTTTCAAAGAAGGGTCGAAGGAGAGCTGAAAAGGGCTGGTTTTGTTGCCCACCCACTGGGTGCAAGCCTCCAAGGCGTCCTTTACGCCGTCACAACCGCATGAATACCGGCGTTGGCCGATCATACGGCGATTTAGGCCAACTTCAAAAAGGAAATGTGGCTTTGCTGATCAAGTGGCGAAGTCACGCTGGCTGCGGATTCAATGTGTCAACCATGTGTTTGCTCTTGCACCTACCACGAACAACCTGCCGTACGGCTTCTCATCTCTCAGGCGGTTGGCAAACTAGCACTGGACGCCTCCGGGGGTTAGATCGCGGTCCTTCCCAGATCATAGCCTTTCACTTATTAGATCCCCATTTAATATACAGAGGATCAATCACGTAAAGGTATGGATAGAATACAATCCACCCAAAGAGACACATAACACAAGCAATGAATACATCTAGGTAAGAGTTCCTATATCTTAGGATCCGGCCAAGAAATACTTCCTTAACGAGGACAAGCAGGATAATCCCAACGACCGAGAAGCAGAACACTTTAACTACAGGTGCCAACGCGGTCCAGTGGTTGACCGTTGCCCATATCCAGAGCGCCGCAATTGCTAGTAGTATAGCAATGCCTGCGGCTTTCAGGACGGGATAGAGTTCGAAGGGCTTGAAGGCGAGCTTTGATGCTATTCTCAAACCCTTCTTCAATTGGGGAACCCCTTCCGCCGCCGGTGTACCGTCATCAGCCGTCATCGTTGAGTCCAGCCTCAAGAATTCCCACGCTGCAGGCGGGGCGTTGCTCGGAGTCAGAAACGGCAGGCATTTCCTCCACTCAACCTCGGTCATGCGATATGCGCTGACCATCAAGGCGTTCGATTCAAGCCAGGAGAAAGAGTCTAAGTCAGTTCTGACCGATGCTAGCAGCCTCTGCACATCTTCCCGGATACCATAGTTGGTCTTCGCCGGCGGTGCCTTGTAGGTAGATGGATCGTCGCAACAAACCCAATCAACAGTTTGGGCCTCTAACCCCTTCTTTAGATGCACGTACATAACACCTTGGAGAGTATGCGCGTCCTTTAAGTTACTTAGTAGTTGGTACTGGAGTTCGCGTACGCGACTCATCAATATGTCATTCGCACGGATCATAACTCCAACATGACCAGAAGCCGGTTCCGGGCTCATTCCAGTCTGCCCGCAAGCATCGCTAATAATCAGAACGGTGCAGTCCTGTTCGCGAAGACTAGCCACCCCCTGATTGTCATAGTTGCCCCCATCCACTAAGCGCGCTCGATATTTCTCGGCAGTTCTCCCTAAGGCGCCATATAGATCGTCTAGCAGGATTGGGTCAAATAAGCCCGGTACGCATGCCGAGGCCGCTACCGCTTCCCCCAGTCGTACGCCACCGGACTGATTCGGCTTGCCCGCATCGCGACGATAAGTTCCAGGTGCTTCCCCGTGGTACATGCGCCGCAGGCGATGATTAGCATCTATCTCGACGTCAATACCGCGTGGAGGTGGCTCGCCCATGAAAGAAGCGGTAAACTGCCAGTTGTGACAGCTATTCAACGAGGTCGCGTTGAGGACGAGGGCGGGTACTTTGTTGTGTCGCTTCCAATTGTCATACTTCGGGTTGAAGTGTGATGCCCGCGCTCGCTGCACCGTACCGTCTTTGGCTGTTGTTTCTACGATAGGAGTGACCCTGAGATCTGCAAGATATCTGGGTTGACCCTGTTTACCATCTTTAACTCGCGCGTATAGCTCTTGTTCGTATAGATCTGCGAGTCGGTCCGAGGAGGAAGACCCTTTCGCGCTAAAAATCTTCGCATTACTGGGCCAACCGAATAGCATTCGCAGTCTAATATTCCGCTGTACGCCAGCGAGGAAATTTCTGTAAATACTCTGAACAAGCTCGACATAGTGTTGCCGGGTAATCTCTGCATCCGTGTGCTCCTGGAGCATTTTGCGGAGTTCCAGATAATAATAAGCCCCGAGAATGGATCCGCCTGAAACGCACGACAGAACCTCTACGTGGCGGAGAACATCGAACTCCGCCAGCTTCGCAAGCAAACCGATGTGGAAGAGCGATGCGCGAAACCCGCCACCCGAAAGCGCCAAGCCAATTTTGCCGCGAAGAAAGGATGCAGCTTCCTCGCCGTTATCTTTCAGCAGCGCTTTTAGTGCGCCCCAAGCAGCGGAAGTTTCCAAATTGGCCGGCAGGATGCCATCGCGTCGCGCGCAAATGCGCGCCAGTTGCGCGAACTGACGTACCGCGCTCTCAAACTGCCATGGAGCTATATGCTTTTGTTGATCAGGATCCAGTTCCAGCTTTGCCCTTAAGTCGGCAGCTGCAGCCATCCAGTACGCCGCCTTTGCATAATCTTTCAGGCCTAGCCATGCTTCTGCCAGAGTTAGCAGCACCCACCAATCGTTCATGAGATCTGGGTCTGACAGCTTTTGGAATGTCTCTTGCGTCTCGACAGTGTGAATAGGGTCAAGAGTCGCCACAATCTCGGTCCGAACTCTTGCTGCCATTGTCCGCGCTGCCAGGCCATGATCAAGCTCGCCTTCCTCCTGGTCGCTCAGCAAATCTAAGACAAAGGCGAGATTGATGGCGTTGTAAGCGCGATCGTTCTGGCAACCCATCTCATAGCCTCGCCGATAATATTGGTAGGAGCTTACAAGATGAACGCGCTGGCCATAGATGTCCCAGCGGCGCTTCTGGACTGCTCCCGCTATACCAAGCAGATCTTGCTTCAGCTTTGGAAAACGATCGAGCGTTGCGGCGAGGTCAACAATGATTGGGGATGTCGGCTCTGCATTCTCATCAAGAGGTTCACCTAACACAGCGCTGAGCATGTGTTCCGCGGTCTGCAAGCGAACCTCAGCGGGCAGATCGGGATCTTTATAAGTGCAGAGAATCAGTTTGCGCAGCACGTTCGTCTTGGTTTCTGGATCGACACCGGAGCTGCAGCCGAACAAAGCCATTTCGAAAAGCCTGCGAGCGTCATCCAGTTGATTCTCACCTTGGAGGGCCGACCCCAGCGAGATCAGTTCGTCGAACGTCGGCAGAGGCTCCGATTTACCGCGAAATATTTTTCTAGCTCTATCGCTGGCGTTGGTTTCATGCACTTGCATTTCCGCCTCCTTCCTCCAAGCCCCCGGGCGGCCGCCAAGGGTACTGAGACAAACCCGCATTTAATGTTCTCTGGTAAACAAACACATCCCGAGTGTGACGCGCACCTGTCTCCTGCGAATGCTCAACAAGGAAGTTGCTCCGCAAATCAAGCATGCCTTGTCGTGGACTTGTTTTCTCCGGCGATAGCAGTGACAATGCGTGCTCGACTTGCGGCCCGATCGAGGATTAGCGGCCCTTCTCCAACTTCTTCGATCCAATCGAATACGCGCTGGACCTGGTACATCGTCGACGTCGGATCTCGGCAGTTCGAGAGAAACGCCAGCTGTATCTTCTGAATCTTGTCCGCTACATAGACTCCAAAGGGGGTTGACACAACCGTTGCATCAGGAAAGCCGAGCTGACGAACTGCTTGCCCCTCCGTCGCAGAACGATGGCACGCGATCATGTGTATGGGGCCGAGGCGATCCTGGCCGAGTTCCGGAGCATTTTTGTAATCACGCAGGAACAACTGGTTGACGCCCTCTCGAGCCTCGGCGAACGCATAAGGCCCGGAGATCGCGCTGCAGATCACCAAGACTTCCTTTCCCAAAATTGGCACGGTCACCGCGGAGCCTTGCTTTCCGATGGCGGACCCGCCCCTCAGTTCAAGTGCTCGCAAGAGGACCTGGATCATCGCTCGCTGGCGAGCACGAAAATCAAGGTGGCTCCAGTCCAGCGCATCTCCGCTGTAGAATTTGCCTTTGCGCGCTTCGCGCACTCCCAGCTTTACCATATCGCCAACTGCTTCCCGGAGGGTCCTGCGGCAAAGTTCGATCGCTTCTTCGCCATTCTCACAGGGGTCGCCCGTGAAGCGATGGTTCTTTTGGACGTAATCACGGAAGAGGTCGTCGCGTTTGCCGTCTAGCCCCTTCCGTCGCGGCGCTAACGGCGTCAACTGAAGGATGCGCACCTTTGCGGGTGCCTTCTTGTAACCCTCGTGCAGTTCCGCTTGGCAGATCCCGATTTCGCCTCCAGCTTTCGCCCATCCCGCGTCGCCGTTGTATAGCGCTATGACTAACTCAGCCCTGTTAACCTCCTCAATGCACTTGTCCCAGATGTCCGCAGTACCATCAGCTGCAGTAGACGACTCATTAATCCAGGCTTCAAACAACTGCTCGCCGAATAGCTCTTCCTTTTCGATGATTCCAGCCAAATCCTTACGAATGTCCGACAACTGCGCATTGGCGTTTCCCCTGTACGGGAAGCTCTGCTTACTGCGGCTAGAGATCATGACACGAACGGTCGTTAGTCTTGGCATGGCTGATCACGCGAATGATACCGCAAAGCCTCTCCTCGCGGCCGAAAAACTGCCGAAACCGCGAAAGGCCCTTACTGCGTCACAGGGTTGCACGAAAAATCGCTATGGTTTCTAAATCTGCCTGACGATCTGCCGCCGTAATCGTTAGGAGCCGCTGACACATAACCAGCACTGCGCGTCGCTCTAAGGGGGTGCTATTTCCCGCGATTTGGAGGACACTGATTTGGTATGCTTTCGAAATGGCAAAACTAAAAGTATTCGTTAGTTATGACCACAGCGAAGATGCGCACTACAAGAGATTGCTTCAGGCGTGGGATGCCAACCCCGATTTTGAGTTCGAGTTCGATAGCCGCGGACCAGACGTTCCAATCGATAGCACGAATGCTGCTACCATCAAACAATCGCTCGTCCGAATGATGAAGGGCGCCACACATCTCTTGGTGCTTGTTGGGGCGAAAAGCGCAATGAGCAAGTGGATCGCGTGGGAAGTAAGCCGCGCCAAAGAACCAGATCTGAAGCTTAGGCTTGCCGCTGTCAAACTCTCGAGAGTCAACGTTACTCCGGCAGGCCTGCTCAATGTCGGGACCTCGTGGGCGACGAGATTCGAGCGCGACCAAATCGTGGAGGCGCTTAAAGCTGCGAAGAATAGTTATTAGTGATCAGTGAACTCGAAATCACAGTTCCTGCGAAGGCGGCAAAACTGATTTGGCGTGGTCACCAGGTTCCTTGTTCGAACCGTTAGGGGCAACGGCACAATTCGATACAACTCGCTAGATGAGGACATCCACACCGTTTCCCGTAGAAATATGTTGCGGCACAGCCACTTATGGTCATAGCCCTCGCAGGAAGACGTATTGACTCCCCAGACACAACGGAATCTCGCTTTCCAGCACAACAAGCCATTCTTGTACAAGAGCGCATCCGGAAATTACTGAAACACAACGACGCAACAGACTTAGTTTGTTCTGCCGCATGTGGTGCTGATCTACTTGCGCTGGAAATCGCTGGCAAACTTGGAATCCGACGCCATATAGTTCTGCCATTTGCCCGAGATATCTTCCGCAGAACATCGGTGTCGGATCGACCGGGGAACTGGGGAGAGCGATACGACTGCGTCCTCGATGAAGTCGAACGCGATGGAGAGTTGGTCTTACTCGGTCTTTCCGAAGACGATCCTGCCGCCTTCGCGACTGCCAACATTACCATCCTTGAGCGAGCAATCAAGCTTGCGCGCAAAGACGGCCAACCGTTACTGGGGGTGGTAGTGTGGGACGGCAGATCCCGAGGACACGATGATCTCACTGAACAGTTTCTGAATGATGCGCTTGATCGTCACTTAGACATCGTCCAGGTTTCTACATTGGATTAGAACCAAATGAGCTAACAAGCTGGACTTCTACTTACCGCAGTGGGGAATCCGGTCGAAGGTGAACGCGATTCCGCTGTGAAGCCGAACACGATTCCGCTGTGAAGCCGAACACGATTCCGTTGTGATTCCGAACAGCATTCCGGTCTGAAGGTGAACTCCGATTCCGGTGGAAAGGCGAACAGTTTTTGTCGCCTAGCGGAATGGCGTTCGGCTTGGAGCGGAATGTTTTCCACAGACGAGCAGCAGGAGGGGCAGCGACGCTGGACAATCACCCGGCATTGAAACTCCGTCAATCAAGGAGGACAGGGTGCCGGCTAGGAGAAAGTCCATGCGGAAAACGAAGGAAGTCCTGCGGTTGAGGTTTGAGTTGGGGCTGGGGCAGCGCCAGATCGCTCTGGGCCGGAAGAACTGGATACACATCGGTAGTCCACAGGCGGGACCTAAGGTTGCGGCGATTCTCTCGGTCCTGGAAAGCTGCCGCAGGTTGAAGCTCCCAGTGCGCGACTATTTGGCGGCTGTTCTCCCCGGGTTTGGCGATCTCCCGATCCAGCGCCTCCCAGACCTTACTCCCGCTGCGTGGGTCGCCCAGCATTCATAGACTCAAACGACCGAAGTGCTAGCGTAAAGGTGATTCGCGACCACAACCGAATAGCTTTCTGTTTGGCGACCACGGGAGTTGGAGACCTCAGCTCACGCGAAGCCATGTTATCGCCAACTGACACTCAACTTCGAATTGCTCGAAATACGACCGAAATTCCGAGAGGCGCGTTAATGTTAATTCGCAATCTCCTGTTGACTGCAAAATCTCTCCATTTCAGGGAAGGCTGAGGATCGTACACCCGTGCCGCTGGTTTTCGGCGCGCTGACATCATCTGCATCTGGAGACTCCGGAGAACCCTTGATTCCGTCACTGGATCTCTAGCGAACTAACCATCTGCTCGATCAGGGGCAGGAACTTGTCAAACTTTTCCAGCTGGGCCGTGTAGGTTACCACGTATCCCTTCGAGTTCGCGACGATCAGGTACTGCATCCATTCCCCGGCCGTCTGGTTCGGCAAGGGCCCGGTGTATACGCAGCGATAAGCCTCGCGCTGCGCAATGGTGGCAGGGCCGTTCTCTTGCAGTTGCAGCGGAGTCTGGCTCATCTGCTGTACGCAGATTTTGACGTACTCCTGCAGGGTCATCTGGGGCGGGAGTGGCTCTATAACGATATTCAGGTTCTCCAGGAACTGATCGAAGGCATCCTCCGGGGGAGAAAGAAAGATGACCATGAAACTACCTGGGGCCTCTTGCTCCTGCCGGGACCACCCAGGCGGATAACTGATCCGTATCCCCTGGCTCAGGTTCGCATAGCGCAGAAATGGGTTTGGCTGCGCCGGTTGCCGTACAGCAGCCTCGGGGTTTGCAGGCCAGCGTCCAGATGGATCTCCTCCACGAACACCCGGCTTCATGGCGAAGTTCGTGCCTCCTTCGTCGGCATATCGTCTGTCGGCACTTGCCTCGCCAGATCTATTGCGATCCGGATATGGCTTACCGTCGCGAAGATGAGAGAAAAGACCTCCAGCGCCTTCGCGTAACTCTTCGTCAGTGGGAATACGGCAGGCGTCAATGTTTAGAGCGCCGACGCCATACTTCTCGACGTTATCTGCCACAGTGCCGCTAAACGGCTTACGAGCAAAGCAAATTGGTTCATGGGCAGGCTTTAATGCCGTGCCCCAGCCGCCCCATTCGCCTTCAAGGTTATGAGACTTTGGAAAACCGCTTCCAAACAACCACATGATCTGGTCGCGGATTTCAAAGCCGGCGTCCTCTATGCCACACGTCATGCGGTGATATGTGCGCGGAGAAGCGAAGGAAATTAGGTGTCCTCCCGGTTTCAATATCCTGAAAGCTCGCGTTGCCCAGGCTTGCGTCCATAGCTGGAACGCGGCATTGCCGGAAGGCGAAAGGTCGTAGGTGCCGGCGGCAAAGGCGGCGCCATCGTGTCGCTTCCATCCGTCCGGCCGCACCGTGTCTTTGCGCGTCTTGGTCGCAACAGTTTTCTCAATAT
>Ga0075520_1001359_pt1 | contig 11713 bp, 9 predicted proteins | sample NGEPerB_FD_75100 | JGI IMG/M metagenome (GOLD analysis project Ga0075520, IMG submission 75100) | Arctic peat soil microbial communities from the Barrow Environmental Observatory site, Barrow, Alaska, USA - NGEE PermafrostAB12-B | ecosystem: Environmental > Terrestrial > Soil > Wetlands > Peat ... | reverse complement strand
GGACCCCCGTCGAACTGGGCGGGCAGTGGGTCGGCCCGACCCAGACCCGGATGTACGCCCTGATCGCGGAGCTCGGACTGGAGACGTTCCCGACCTACAACAGCGGCGAGCATGTGGTGCAGCTGGGGGGATCGCAGGGTCGGATGGCCTCGAAGCGCGGCGCGGTGCCCAAGCTGAACCCGTTCGTCCTGGCCGATCTCTTCCAGGGCCTGTCCCGGTTCAAGCGCCTGGCCGACAAGGTCCCCCTCGACCGGCCGTGGACCGGGCCCGGGGCCGGGGCACTGGACAGCCAGACACTGGAGACGTGGATCCTCCGGAACCTCCGCACCCGGACGGCACGCAACTACTTCCGGGTGGCCACCGAAGCGGTCTTCTCAGCCGAGAGCAGCAACCTCTCGGCTCTGCACGCCCTCTTCTACGCCCACTCGGGGACCGACTTCGAGGGGTTGTTGAGCACCGATCGGGGATCCCAACAGGATCGGATCGTCGGAGGGTCGACCCGGGTCAGTGAGACGATGGCGTCCGGCCTCGGCGACCGGGTCAACCTCGACAGCCCGGTGCGGCGCGTCGAGCAGAACGGGGCACGGGTGAGGGTGACCACCCGCGCCGGCGAGACCTACGATTCCGAGCGGGCCATCGTCACGCTCCCCCCGACGTTGGCCGGACGCCTCGAGTACGACCCGATCCTCCCGTCGTGGAGGGACCAGCTCACCCAACGCCTGCCGGCGGGCTCGGTCATCAAGCTGCAGGCCGTCTACGACGAGCCGTTCTGGCGGGACGACGGCCTCACCGGTCAGGCGGCATCGGACCGGGGACCGGTGAAGGTGACATTCGACAACTCGCCCCCGGGCGGGCGCCCCGGTGTGCTGATGGGGTTCATGGAGGCCGGCGACGGCCGTGCCGCCGCCCGGTTGTCCCTCGAGGAGCGCCGCGCCGCCGCGGTGGCGTGCTTCGTCCGCTACTTCGGGCCCAAGGCGGCCGCGCCCATCGAGTACCTCGAACGGGACTGGATGGCCGAGGAGTTCAGCCGGGGATGCTACGGCGCCCACTTCACGCCCGGCGTCTGGAGCGACTTCGGGTCTGCCCTCACCGAGCCGGTGGGCCTCGTCCACTGGGCCGGCGCCGAGTGCTCCCCAGTGTGGAACGGGTACATGGAGGGCGCGGTCCGCTCGGGGGAGCAGACGGCCGACGACGTCGTGGCCACTCTTGCCTGATGCGGGGAGCGCCCCCGTCAGTCGGCGGCCAGGGTGGCGACCACGTCCACCAGCCGATCGAGTTCCTCGTCGGTGTTGTAGTAGTGCGGTGATGCCCGGACGACGGCCTCCGGGTTCGGAGCGGCCATGTCGAGCCGGGCGAAGTGGGACTCGCTCACCGAGACGTTGATGCCGGCCGCCAGCGCGGCCTGCTTCACCTGTGCGGGCGTCGTGCCGTCGAGGGTGAAGGTGACGATCCCGGAGCGGCGTTGCCCACCGTCGTGGACGTGCACCCCGTCGAGCCCGGCCAGGGTGCCACGCAGTCGTTCGCCCAGGGCGCCCACGCGGGCGGCGATGGCGTCGAGACCGACGGACAGGGCATGGTCGATGGCCACCCCGAATCCGATGAAGGCGGCAACGGGCACCTCGAACTCGAGGAAACGGTCGGCCCCGGGGCGGAGGTGGAAGTGGTCGGCGTCGCACCACAGGGCCGAGCTCCAGCTGATCCCCGGCGGCCGCAACCGCTCGGCGAAGGAGGACTCCACGTAGAGCAGCCCGGTGCCCCGGGGCCCGCGCAGCCACTTGCGGCCGGTGGCGGTGGCCACCTGGCAACCGATGAGTCCGACGTCGACCGGCAGCTGGCCGACACTCTGACAGGCATCGAGGAAGAAGGGGACCCCGGCCCGGCGGCACGCCGCGCCGGCTTCTTCGACGGGGTTGACCAGCCCGCGGTGCGTCCCGATGTGGGTGACGGCGGCCAGGGCGACACCTCCGGGGCCGAGGGCGCCCGCCAGCGCGTCGAGGTCGACGGTGCCGTCGGCCGTGCTCGGCACCACTTCGACGGTGGCCCCGGTCAGCTCGCAGACCTGCAGCAGCCCGAGGTAGTGGCTGTCGTAGGCCAGACGGTCGGCCAGGATCCGCTGGTTCCGGGCGATGCCACCCCCCAGGGCGAAGCCCCAGAGTGCCTTGGTCCACGACTGAGTGTCCGACCCGGTCACCACCACGTCGCCGTCGTCGGCACCCAGCAGGCGCGCTGCCGAGGAGCGGAGTGCCAGCAGTCGATCGGCAACCGCGGAAGCGGCCTCGTAGCCGCCCTGGACCGCCTCGCGCCGGAGATGTCCCACCACGGCGTCGAGCGTCGCCTGTGTGGACAGGGCGGCACCGGCGTTGTTGAGGTGGGCAATCCCCCGGCAGCCGGGGGTCGCCGAGCGTTCGGTCTGTACGTCGATGGGGACGGGCACCAGCGCGGAGGCTAGCAACTGCCCTCCCACTGGCTAGGGTCGGTGCATGACCGAGGCGCAAGAACCCCTCGACGAACGCACCGTCGATCCCGATCCGCTGGCCCAGTTCGGTCGGTGGTTCGACCGGGCGGCGACCGTCACGGCCAGCCCCGAGGCCATGGCCGTTGCCACCGCCGATTCCGAGGGCCGTCCGTCGGTGCGCATGCTGCTGCTCAAGGGCTGGGGCGAGGACGGATTCACGTTCTTCACCAACTACGACAGCAGCAAGGGCCATCAGTTGGCCGACAACCCCCATGCCTCCCTCCTGTTCTTCTGGGAGCCCCTGGGCCGCCAGGTGCGGATCGAGGGCCCGGCCGACCGGACCAGCGCGGAGGAGTCCGACGCCTACTTCGCCACCCGGCACCGTGAAAGCCAGGTCGGCGCCCATGCGTCCCGGCAGAGCCGGCCCATCGAGAGCCGCCAGGCCCTGGACCGCCAGGTCGGGGAGTTCGAGGCCGAGTTCGCCGGCCGACCGGTGCCGCGGCCGCCGTGGTGGGGCGGGGTGCGGATCACGCCATCGTCCTTCGAGTTCTGGCAGCAACGCGACCACCGGCTGCACGACCGCCTCCGGTACACCCCGGACGGCGAAGGGTGGAGCATCACCCGCCTGCAGCCCTGACCCGACCCGGGCGGGCCCCGTCACATCGGATCGGGAGGCAGGCGGCCCTGCGCAGTATGTTCTTGCCATGGCAGACGACGCGTCCCTGGTGCACGATCGCACCAGCCGGCTCTTGGAGGAGCTCGATCCCCGCACCGCGCCGGTCGAGGAGTTCCGCTCCCGCCAGTACGATCTCGGGCTGGCCTGGGTGGGCTTTCCCGAGGGCCATGGCGGCCTCGGCCTTCCCCCCGATCTCCAGCGCGATGTGGACCGGCGCCTCGGCGAGGCCGGTGCCCAGGGGCCCGGGGCGCGGGAGTTCTTCGGGCTGACGATGGCGGGGCCGACCGTGGTGACCCACGGGTCGGACGAGCTCCGCCAGCGCCTGCTCCGGAAGTCGTTCACCGGCGAGGTCTCGTGGTGCCAGCTGTTCAGCGAGCCCGGATCGGGGTCGGACCTGGCCGGGCTGTCCACCCGGGCCGTCCGCGACGGTGACGAGTGGGTCATCACCGGCCAGAAGGTCTGGAACACGTTGGCCCACATCGCCGACCGGGGCATGCTGGTGGTGCGCACCGATCCCGAGGCGCCGAAGCACAAGGGCCTCACCTACTTCGCCCTGGACATGCACGCCGACGGCGTCGACGTACGGCCGTTGCGCCAGATGACCGGCGAGGCCGAGTTCAACGAGGTCTACCTCACCGAGGTGCGGGTTCCCGACGCCGATCGCATCGGAGACATCGGCGAGGGCTGGCGGGTGGCCATGACGACGCTGTCCAACGAGCGCACCAGCATCGGCGGCGGGGGCGGCCCGCCCACCCGTGGATCGGGCTCGATCGCCGAGGCGGTGCGGATCTGGCAGAGCGAGGGGTTCCGGCAGAACCCAGTCGACCGCGACCGCCTGATGAGGTTGTGGATCGAGTGGGAGGCCCTGCGCCTGACCAACATGCGGGCCGGCCAGAACCGGAAGGCAGGCAACCCGGGCCCCGAGGGCTCGATCGCCAAGCTGATGTTCGCCGAGGTCAACATGCGCATCTACGAGCTGTGCGTCGACCTGCTCGGCCCGGACGCCCTGGTGGGCTACGACTACACGATGCGCCGGGCCGAGGGCCTCGGCCTGATCGGCCCCCCGGGGTCCGCCCGCAAGATGTTCCTCAGGTCGCGCGCCAACTCGATCGAGGGTGGCACCTCCGAGATCCAGCGGAACATCCTCGGGGAGCGGATCCTCGGGCTGCCCGGCGACGTCCGGGTCGACAAGGAGATGCCGTGGTCGAAGGTGCCGCGGAGTTGAGGTCGGCGTGGACGAGGCACGCGGGGCCCGAGGCCGGTAGCGCACCCGACACGTCGACGCGGTGACCGACGCCCGCGAGTTCCTCGGCCTGAAGCCGATCGGTGACGATCTCCACTGGCGGCTCGCCGTCGTCCCGGAACTGACGACGCCGGGCAACTTCCTCTTCGGGGGGTGCGGACTGGGCGCGGCGCTGGTCGCCCTGGAGGCGGCCTCGGGGCGGCCCACGGTGTGGTCGACGGCCCAGTACCTGTCGTACGCGCCGACCGACTCGGTCCTCGATCTGACCGTGACGCTGGCAGCCGAGGGCCGTCGTGTCACCCAGGGCCGGGTCGTGGGCTACGTGGGCGACACCGAGATCCTCACGGTGAACGCTGCGGTCGGTTCGCCGGGGAGGCTCGCGGCCGACGGGGTGTGGGTCACGCCGCCGGAGGTCCCCCCACCGGACGAGTGCCCGCCTCGGAGGCTTCCCGGGGTCACGTCGGCGTCGATCTTCGACCGGATCGACGTGCGAATCGCCAGTGGCCAGACCTTCGAGGAGATCGGAGCCGGGCCTCCGACCCCGGGCGATCCGGACAGCGCCCTGTGGACCCGGGTACCCGGGCACCTCGAGCCGTCGGCGGCGACTCTGGCCATCATCGGTGACTACGTCTCGGGCGGGGTGTCACAGCCCCTGGGCCGCCGGGTGCTGTCCCGGAGCCTCGACAACACCCTGCGGGTGGTGCACCTCGAGCCGACGGAGTGGGTCCTCTGCGACATCAGGATGCAGGCACTGGTCGACGGGTACGGCCAGGGCATCGCCTACCTCTGGTCGGAGCAGGGTTCGTTGCTCGCCACCGCCAGCCAGTCGATGAGCGTGCGCTTCTGGGAGTAGTCGGACCCACCGGGACGCGGGCGCCGGTTCCGCGGATCCATCGGGATGGAACGGACCAGTCCCCGTAGTGTTGCGTCACGCGGGGGAATCGACAGGGAGAACCGATGAAGATCAGCACGATGCTCAGCTACTCCGGGGGTTTCCGGAAGGCGGCCGCACAGGTCGCAGAGTTCGAGAAGGCCGGGTTGGACCTGGTGTGGGTGGCCGAGGCCTACGGCTTCGACGGGCCCAGCCTCATGGGGTACCTGGCCGCACTCACCGAACGGGTGGAGATCGGCTCGGCAATCCTCCCCATCTACACGAGGACGCCCACCCTGATCGCCATGACAGCCGCCGGGGTGGACTCGCTGTCCGACGGCCGATTCCACCTGGGGTTGGGCTCCTCGGGGCCCCAGGTCATCGAGGGGTGGCACGGGGTGCCCTTCTCCGCCCCGATCGGGCGGACCCGTGAGATCGTCGACGTGTGCCGCAAGGTGTGGGCCCGGGAGGGGCCGCTCGTCCACGAGGGCACCTACTACAACATGCCCCTGCCGGCAGGCGAGGGGACGGGCCTGGGGAAGGCGCTCAAGATCATTGCCCACCCGGTCCGCCCGTCCATCCCCATCTGGATCGCCGCACTCGGTGAGAAGAACGTGGCCATGACCGCGGAGGTGGCCGACGGATGGATCCCGATGCTCTTCGTCCCCGAGAAGGCCCGGGCGGTCTGGGGACCCTCCCTCGATGCCGGTGAGGCCAAGCGCGACCCGTCCCTCGGGCCCCTGCAGATCACCGTCGGCGGGATGCTGGCCATCGGCGAGGGCGACGAGGTCACCGGGTTGCGAGATCTGGCCCGGCCCATGGTGGCGCTCTACGTGGGCGGCATGGGGGCCAAGGGGAGGAACTTCTACAACGACGTGGTGCGGCGCTACGGCTTCGAGGAGGAGGCCGAAAAGATCCAGGACCTGTACCTGAACGGCAAGAAGGCTGAAGCCGAGGCGCTGGTCCCCGACGAACTACTCGAGGCGACGTCACTCTGTGGCCCCGAGAGCTACGTGGCCGAGCGCATCGCCGCCTTCGCTGAGGCCGGTGCCACCCACCTCCAGGTGATCCCGGTGCCGATCGGCGATCAGCAGCCGGTCGAACTCATCGCCACGGTCAAGGAGCTTGCCGGCTGAGCATCACCGGCTCCGGGGTCGCCCTCCTGACAGGTCGTGCGCGGTCCCCTCGACCGCCACGACGACCCGGGGATCGGTGTGGTCGAGATAGCCGACGGCGAGCGCGTCGAGTACCTCGTCGGTGCGGCCGGGGCTGTGGTGGAACAGCAGCACCGTGCCCACGTTGGCCTCGGCTCCCAGGGCAACGGCATACTCGATGGCCGCGTGCCCGAAGGCGGCTCCCTCGGGGAGTTCATCGGCAGTGAGCAGCGCGTCGTGGACCAGTAGGTCCACGCCTTCGACCAGATCCACGACGTTCTTCGGGTAGCCACCCCACCCCGTCGGCCCCGGGCCGTAGAGGGTGGGGCAGTGGTCGGGGATGTAGGCCATGGCGGACTCGCCGTCGGAGATGCGGTAGCCGAAAGTGGTCCCCCCCTTGTGGGCCACCTCGGTGGCCGTCACCGAGAACTGCTCGAATTCGTGGGCACCGGCCTCCAGGGACGAAAAGGTCCAGGCACCACGCAGGCCTTCGGGGCCGATGGGGAAGTTGGGAGGCGACATCATCCGGCCCAGCGTCTCGGCTGCCCCGGTGCCATCGGCCTGGGCCGGCAGGAACAGGTCGGTGCGGGCATCGTCCCGGTCGATCGAGGTGCAGAAAGGCAGGCCTTCCACGTGGTCCCAGTGGAGATGGGACAGCAGGATGGTGCCGTCGAAGGGGGCGCCGTCGAGGGTCGTGCCCAGACCCCGGATTCCCGTTCCGGCGTCGAGCACCAACGATGGCGCGGCGCCGTCATGGGCGAGGGCCAGGCACGAGGTGTTGCCGCCGTAGTTGACGAAGTCGCATCCCGGGGTCGGGATCGAGCCACGAACGCCGAGCAGGTGGACCCGCACCCCTATCCCCGCAGGTCTTCGTTCCGGTGACCTTTGGTCAGTTCTTTCAGCTGCGCTGGGTCCATCACCGAGTGGGCCGCCACCGCAACCCGGCAGGGGGTCACAGCCACCAGCGTCGAGGTCCGTCTGCCACCTTCGATTCCTGAGCGCTCCCCCAACACCGCGCCGGGCCCGTACTCAGCGAGACGCTCACCACCCTTTTCGACCCTCATCACTCCATCGAGAACGAGGAAGACCTCGGTTCCGCCCTCACCTTCGGTCACCAGGGCGTCGCCGGCGGCCACCTTGCGGATCTTCGGCTTGCTCCCGTCACCCATCATGTGTGCCGAGAGCGAGCGCTCGAGAGCCGATTCGACTGCGGTGACCAGTGCGGGGGAGTCCTGATCTCCCCATGGGGTGTGCTTACCGAACGACTTGCGGTACCAGTCGCGGAAGTCGGTGAGCCCCGACTTGGCCGCCAGGTGACCATCGCCGTCGTAGATCCAGTGCCGGGGGAATCGACTCGCCCCCTGCACCTCGAACTCGGGAGGCTTCCCTGAGTACAGGGTGAGGCTCAGCGTCGACCACACCAGTGGAGCCTGCCACTGGATGAACGGCCGCCGACGAACCCTGCGTGGGGCCGGTAGCCCGGTCCGACCCCCGGAGGTCTGGGTGAACCGGACCCATCCGTCGCCCACCTCGGGCGGGGCTTGGAGGTCGGGCAGGGCCACAGCCTCGAACTCGTGATGCAGCCCAGCGAGCCCGACCGTGGTGGAGCCCATCAAACCGCCCCCCGAGTAGCCGCAGTCGGTGACCCGTGCGCCCTCGTCCAACTCCATCCACGCCGAAAGGACATTGGCGAAGCGGAACCGGTCGGTCGTTCTCAGGAGCTCGATGTCCTCGATGACATCAGGCGGCGGCTCGTCGTAGTGGGTGAACCCCGCATCGAAGGCCACCCGGGTCCCGCCACGCACTGCTTCTGAGGGAATCCATGACAAGGTGGTCACTGAGCTTTCGATCCGCATGCTGACACCTTGCCGGCGGCAAGGCCGTCCCACCAGTGTGGTCCCCTGCTTCATGTGGTGTGGCTGGCACTACCGAGGATTGGGTGCTTGCGCCCTGTGACGGTGGCGGCCGATATGGGACAACTGCCTCATCATGGTTACCGAGGACCAACCGGACGCCAGCATCACGGTCTTCCTGGCTGATGACAACGTCATCGTCCGGGAGGGTGTCCGCACGCTCCTCGAGAGACAGAGCGATCTTCGGGTGGTCGGTGTCGCCGAGGACTACGACACGCTGGTCGAAGGGGTCATGGCCACCGAGCCGCACGTTCTGGTCACCGACATCCGCATGCCGCCGAGCTTCCAGCGCGAGGGGATCGAGGCGGCCCGGGAGGTACGCCAACGCCGCCCGGGTACCGGTGTGGTCATCCTGTCCCAGTACGACGATCCCGAGTACGCCATCTCGCTGGTGGCCGAAGGGTCCGCTGGTTACGGCTACCTGCTCAAGGATCACATCGCCGAGGGCAATCAACTGGTGGACGCGGTGCGGGCCGTGGCCACCGGCGGTACCGCGCTCGACCCTTCGATCGTTGACGCCCTGGTGAGTCCCGTAACAACCCATGGCGGCCTAACCGCCGCGGAGGAGTCGTTGTTGGGCTGGGTGGCGGAAGGCAAGCCGATCAAGGCGATCGCCGCGGCCCAGCGGACCACACCGGAGGCCGTCGATGCCCAGGTCGAGGCGCTCTTCGTCAAACTGGCCCAAGGGGTCTCGGCCGGAACCGAGGGAGCCATCCGCAGACTGAGGCTTCTCCACCAGTGCATCGTCGATCGGGAGGAGCAAGGCGAGTCGTTGTCGCGACTCCTCCCCGGTGGCCTGGCGGAGAAGCTGCGGCTGGATGGCCGGGAGATCGGACGGACCGAAGTGGTTGAGGTCACCGTTCTGATGAGCGACATCCGTTCCTACTCGACCATCGCCGAGCATGCCGATCCGAGCCAGTTGGCCGGACAGCTCAATACCCACCGCGCCGCCATGAACGAGGCGATCCTCGGTCAAGGTGGAACGATCATGCAGTTCGTCGGAGACGCGGTGATGGCGGTGTTCGGCGCCCCATTCTCCCAACCCGACCACGCCGACCGGGCGCTGATCGCCGCGGCCGATGCCCATCGCCTCCAAGCGGAGGTCAACGCCGGATGGGAGCGAGACGGCCTGCCGGCGTTCGGACTGGGAATGGGGCTTTCCACCGGTGAGGCCGCCGCTGCCCTCCTCGGTTCCGAGGAGCGACTCGAGTACACCCTGGTCGGTGACACGGTGAATCTGTCCCAACGCCTGCAACAACTGGCCGATTCGGGGGAGACTGTGTTGAGCCAGGCGACCATGGACGCGTTGGCGGAACCGGTGGAGGCGACACGCTTGCCCGAGCAATTGGTCAAAGGGAGGGACACGCCCGTACGAGCATGGCGCATCGCCCGCCAGGCCCCGGTAGTCGCCGTCCTCGCCGATTCGGATACCAGCCCATTGCGAGCGGAGAGATGAGATGAATCCCGAAACCGCTGTACTCGTCGTAGAAGGAGTGCGGAAGACCTTTGAGGCGGAGAATGCGCCGGTCCGAGCGCTGCGAGGAGCCAACTTGCGAGTACCGGCCGGTGACTTTGTGGCGCTGATGGGCCCATCGGGGTGCGGGAAATCGACGCTCCTCAATCTGGTTGCCGGGCTGGATGTCGCCGACGAGGGGACGATCAGCGTGGGTGGAGAGCTGGTCACCGGCCGCACCGAGGACGAGCTCTCACTGATCCGGCGGGAGCACATCGGCATCGTCTTCCAATTCTTCAATCTGCTGGAGAGCATGACCGCGCTGGAGAACGTCGCCCTACCGGCGATCATCGCCGGTGCCAAGCGCCGCCCGGCCGAAACCAGGGCCCGGGACCTCCTCGATCTGTTGGGAGTGGGCGACAAGGCCAAGGCGGTGCCCGGGGCCCTGTCCGGTGGCCAACGCCAACGCCTGGCCATCGCCCGGGCGTTGGCCAACGAGCCGACCCTGTTGCTGGCCGACGAGCCGACCGGTGCCCTCGACTCGGACAGTGGTCACGAAATCGTCGAGCTGCTCTCCCGACTACACCACGGCGGTCAGACCATCGTGCTGGTCACCCACGACAACGATGTGGCCCAGGCCGCCGAGCACTTGATCCACATGCGGGATGGACGGATGGTCGACACCCCGGAGAGCAAAGCGGTGGGCGTAGGTCCGGCAGTCCTGTGACCACGGTGCCGACCACTACCGGCGACGGGCAGGGCATGGCACTCGGGGTGCCCATCGACCTCGAGCACCGGCGACCGCGAGTGGCCGCCGCCGAGGGGGGAGAGGACCGGGCGCGTCTGTCGCCGGCCGTCCTGTCGGTGGTCCCGGCGCTGGCCATTGTCGGAGTCGGCTTCGCCAAGGCGGTGGCCGCGGGCGTGACCCCCGACGACGCCATCCGTTTCGAGCTCACCCTGGGCTGGGTGGCGGCCGGCGTGTGCCTGCTGGTCCGCCCCAGGCTGCAGCGATTGGGTCGTTTGGTGTCGCTCGCCGCGTGTCTGGGCGCCACCAGTTTCGCTGCCGCGGTGATCGGCCAGACGACCGCCGGCGCCACCGGGCATGCGGCGCGCTTCGCGGCCACCCTGCTTCCGGCGCTGCTGATGGCGGTGGGCATCCACTTTCTGCTCTCCGTGCCCGACGGGCGCCTGATCTCCAGATCCCGACAGGTCGAAGTGGCGTTCGGCTACGCGGCCGGAAGCGCCTTCGGGCTGTGGTTGTGGTTCGGTCCGGGCCGGATGACCGATACCGCGGCCATCATCGGATGGTCGGTGGCCATCGCCGTCGGGCTGGCCTCCACCGCCCACCGCTACCGCTCTGCGCCCGGTATCGACCGGCAGCGGCTGCAGATCCTGGCCGCGGGAGCAGTGGCCACCCTCGAATTCGGTCTGGTGGTCGTCGGCCTGGCCGTGTTGGTCAAGTGGCCCGGCCATCCGTGGGCCATCGCCGCCGGGGGAACCGTGCTGGTGCCCGTCGGGGTGGGTGCTTCCACCTTTCCGCGCCTGCTGGGCAGGTCCGACCGGGTGCTGGTCTGGCTGTTGACGGTGACCGGCCTCTCCATGGTGGTGCTGGCGGTCTACTTGCTGGTCATCTTGGGCTTCGGGCACCAGCCGGGCTCGGGAGACCGGGAAGTTCTCGGCCTCTCGATTCTGGCTGCCGCCATCGTGGCCCTCGGCGCGTCGGTCTTCCATCAACGGGCCCAACAGTTCGCCCAGCGTCTGGTGTACGGAAACGATGCCGTCCCCGACGACGTGGTCAAGACGTTCAGCACCCGCCTGACCCGGGCGGTGACCATGGACGAGCTTCTGCTGCAACTGACCGAGTCGTTGCACAAGTCGATGGTCCTGACCAGTGCTGAGGTCTTCACCGGCTCCAGTGAGGTGCTCGAGCGCAGCGCATCGATCCCGG
>Ga0075520_1001357_pt1 | contig 11729 bp, 9 predicted proteins | sample NGEPerB_FD_75100 | JGI IMG/M metagenome (GOLD analysis project Ga0075520, IMG submission 75100) | Arctic peat soil microbial communities from the Barrow Environmental Observatory site, Barrow, Alaska, USA - NGEE PermafrostAB12-B | ecosystem: Environmental > Terrestrial > Soil > Wetlands > Peat ... | reverse complement strand
GGCGACGAGGGCGACGAGGTCGTCGCCATCGTCGAGCCCTACCGACGGTGGCTCTTCGAGCCGCTGCCCAACGCCCAGTGGTGCGTGCTCGACGACGGTCGCAGCGCCGTGCGGTTCCGCGTCGCCAACGCCAGTTTCCTCGACAATCTCATGCTCCAGGCGGGTGGTGGCGCGGTGATCGCGACGCCCGCGTACGCCAAGGCCGGTCACGAGCTCGCCAAGAGAATCGCCGATCAGCTCTAACGCGACCGTTGTGCGCCTCGAAAGAGGTGGGGCGTGTTGCGACTGTTCGTGCGTCGATCAGATGACGTCAGGTACTTCAGTGATGACGCGGCGCTCGAACTCGAGGGGCTGCGTGGCGGGGGACCGGGCTGGTGGTTGCGTGGCGGGGGCGACACCCGCGACGCCCGCGACGTCGCGGGCGTCTTCTCGTCGACCGAGCGCTCCGCGGTCCAGGGCTACGACATCGTCGTGGCGGCGCCCCGTCCGGTCTCGATCCTGCTCGCGCTCGACCCCGCGAACGGTCGCGCCGTCGTTGACGCGCACCGCGCGTCGGTCGCGTCGTCGATCGCTTACCTCGAGGATCGGGGCTTGATCGTGCGGGCCACGCGTCACGGAGAGCGAGTCGACGAGCCCGCTCGTTGGGAGCGGATCGTGAGCTTCACCCACGGGCTTAACCGCCACGGCGAACCACACCTGCACGACCACGTGCTCGTGGGCGCGCGGCCCGAGGGATCGTCGAACGTCCTCGACGGTCGTTCGCTCTTCGTGCACGCCGCCGCCGCGGACGCGCTCTACCGGGCGTCGCTACGACACGAGCTCGCCGAACGTACGCCGTGGACGGCGTGGCGGTCCTTCCAGCGGGTCGAACACGTGGCCGGACTCGACGAGGGTTACCGCTCGCTGTGGGGCGGTCACCACGACGGTCGCGGTGTCAAGTTGCACTGGCGTCGTGACGAGGCGGTGGCGAACTGGTCGAAGGACCTCGCGCGCTTCGAGCCGGAGCGGACGATCGACGCGCCGTCGCGTGACCGGGCGCTGCTCGACGAGCACTCTTTCGCCGGCGCGCTCGAGGGCCGCCACGTCGTTACGCGACGCGACGTCGTGGCGGCCTGGGCGAACGCCGCGGTCTTCGGGGCGAACCCCCGACAGGTCGAGAGCACCATTGATCGGCTCTATCCCCAGCTGACGCACTCTCGTGGCGTGCGCGAGGGCACGATCGGCCTTCGCGAGGCTCGCATGACCGCACTCGTGCGAGAGCGCGGTGCGCGACCGCTCCACGAGGTCGATCTCGCCCGGTGGCATCAGCGTTCGAGGGAGCGTTCCCTCTCGGAGCGTTCCCGGTAGCGCCGGAATCGCTCGTCGCGGTGCGCCGGCGTCAACTCGATCCACTTCATGGACTTGTCGGGCGCGAGCCCGACCGCGAAACCGGGTCGTCCGCGGGCCAGTTCGGCGACCGTGGCGCGGTCGCGCTCGACCCACGACGTGGCGTAGCCCGTGTGCTGGCCCCGACGCCCGCGCTGGTGCGTGGGCGAAGGGGCGAGCGTCCGTCCGGCGAGCTGGTTGAGCAGTTCCAGCGTGGGTCGGTCGGCGATGCCCGGCAGCACCACGGTGGTCGCGAACAGCGAGAGAAAACCGTCCCCCGACGCCCCCCAACGACCCCTCGCCTGGCTGAGGTCCTGGAGACAGGCGAGGGTCAGGACCCCTTGCCCACCGCCCTCGGAGACGATGCTCGCGAGCCGGGGCAGCGGCGCCACGTTGGCCAGTTCATCGAGGGCGAGGAGCAGCCGGGCGCCTTGTTCGTGGCGGTCGTAGGTCGCGTGGACGAGCTCTTCGAGCAGACCGACGACCAGGGGGGTCGTGACCATCTGATGGCGACTGGGCGCGACGATGTGCAGTTGGTGGGGACCCGACAGGAACGACTCGACGTCGAGCGGCGCCTCGCGCGCGGAGGCGCGCGCCGCGTCGGTGCGCATGCCCGCGAACAGTCCCGACGCCGTTGACCAGATTCCCGAACGTTCGCGCTCTTCGCTCGCGAGCACGCCGCGCAGGAGTGTCACGGCGGGGTGGTGGTCACCGTATCGATCGTGCAGTTCACCCATGACGTCGTCGCAGATTCGCTCGTCGATGCGTGACGCCAACTGTCCGAGCGACTCGTTGCGCAGTGACGCCGCGTGCAACAACGGCGCCACTATCGCGCCCGCGCGCTCGGTCCAGTGATCGTCACTGCGTTCGCCGCGACCTCGTCGCGCGACGTCGATAAGTGTCCGCGTGGCGAGAATTGCGCCATCCCAATGTAAAGATTGTGTAATTGGTGAGTATCCAACACGATGCACTCCCGGTGGTGTAGTGACAGTTCCTGATGGATCGAACAGCAACGTCGCACCGTCGCTGCGCGCACGCGCCATCATCGCAACGACGTCGCTCTTCGTTGACGTGACCACGCACGAGCGCGCTGTCATCAGGAGATTTGGAATGATTATCGAAGAAGTTTTTCCGCTGCGACTTGGACCGAGTACGAGCGTCGAACGTTGCGATCCACTCGACGCGTCGCCGTTGTAACCGCGACCCAAGTACACACCGTCGTCAGTATTCACAAAAAAACATCTGTCGCAAAAAACTTCGAAATGCTTGACATTGGTGTTGAAAGCGAGTGAACTTTTAGATGTCCTTCTGCGGAGGAGGTCATCGTTTCACAAACGTGTTGTGCGCAACACTTTTTTGGAATGCTCCTGCGCGTTTGGACCGTGCACTGCGATCGGTCGCCGCACAGCTGTGAAGCTGGGTGACACACGAGCGAGTACACGCTTGTCAAAGCGGTACCTAGATTCGAGATCACCACGGTGGTGTGCTCGAGGTCCTAATTTGATTCAACGTTGAGTCCCAAGGAGGGAAAGTGGCAACAGCCGCGAAGAAGAAGTCCCCGGCTAAGAAGGCCCCGGCCAAGAAGGTAGCGAAGAAGAAGGCTCCGGCCAAGAAGGCCGCCGCCAAGAAGGTAGTGAAGAAGAAGGCCGCGGCCAAGAAGGCTCCGGCCAAGAAGCGTCCTGCTGCGAAGAAGGCCGCCAAGAAGCGTCCTGCTGCGAAGAAGGCCGCCAAGAAGCGTCCTGCTGCGAAGAAGGCCGCCAAGAAGCGTCCTGCTGCGAAGAAGGCCGTGAAGCGCGCTGTCAAGAAGTAGTTAATTCCCTCCGGGGAATGGCATTTGAGGGGGCCTTCGGGCCCCCTCAAATGCTGTCCGGGTGGATCTCCAGGTCTTCGGGTTCGTCGACGTCGAATCGCCACGGGCTGTCCACGATGACGTCGAAGGGAAGCCCGAGGCGTTCGGCTTCTCGTTGATGGCGAAGGGCCGAGTCGACGCCATAGGCGAAGTGGAAGTCCTCTCCGGTCGGGACGATCAGGACGTTGGTGCCCGAGCCGTGGTGATCGGTCACGATCGTGACCGTTGACGTCGGTTCGAACGCGCCGAGACCGTCGGGTCGGCGTAAGTCGCCGTGCACGACGAAGAGACGCTCGAATCGGTCGCCCAGTGCGTCGTACGCGCCCTGCACCGCCTCGTTGAGGGTCGTTGCGTTCGAGCGCCAGACCTCGGCCCCGTGTTGCTCGGCGAAGGCCGAGATCTCGTCGCTCTCGCTCAGCACGATGACGTGGCGCGGGGCGCTTCGCGTCACCACCTCGATCGCGAGCTGCTCGGCGAGCGCGGTGACGTCCGTGGTGCCGGCGCCACGAAGTCGTTCTTTGGCGACGTCGAAGCGCTTCAGTGGAACGATGATGGCGTCACGCGGCATTGATGCATGCTACGTGGCGCTCTCGTCACTACCCTTAGTTCGTGTCCCTCGCCGCCGTTGACCTGTTGCGCCACGAGCGCGAGTTACTCGCGCGCGGCGAGGTCGTCGTCGGCGTGGACGAGGTCGGCCGCGGAGCGCTGGCCGGCCCGCTCACGGTCGGTGCCGTCTTGATCACGTCGTTGACGCCACCACCGAAGCATCTGACCGATTCGAAGTTGTTGACGAGCGCGCAACGAGAGGCATTGGAGGCACCGCTGCGCGAGTGGGCGCTCGACTGGTCGCTCGGCTCCGTCAGTTCGAGCGAGATCGACGACTGGGGACTGCGCCTCGCGCTCGCGGTCGCGGCCACGCGAGCATTTGATGGTCTGGTCGTACGTCCGACCTTCGCGCTGCTCGACGGCTCGTTCAACCTGTTGCGCGCACCTTTGGACGTTCCCTTCGGCGTCACGCCGCCGCCGGAGTTGGCCTACGCCGACCTGGCGCACGAGACGGTCGTGAAGGGCGACGCCAGGTGCGCGACGATCGCCGCCGCGTCGGTCCTCGCCAAAGTCCAGCGTGACCGCGTGATGGTGGAACTGGACCGACAGTTCGGGGACTTTGACTGGGCCCGTAACAAGGGGTACGGTGCGCCGGCACATCTGGAGGCGCTGCGCCGACACGGGCCCACGGACCAACACCGCACGAGCTGGAAGTTGCCCTCGTGGGAAGGGCGCGCGCAGAGCGTGGGGGCCGGCTGAGAGATCGCCCTGACGTAGCGGTCGATTTGGTCCGGAAGAGTAACATTGAGCGACTATGCCCTCGCTGCTCTCGGTAGACAATCTCAAGGTCCAATTCACCTCGCGCAAGAGTTTTGTCACCGCCGTCGACGACTTCTCGATGACGATCGAGGCGGGCGAGTGCGTTGGCCTGGTCGGCGAGTCGGGGTGCGGTAAGACCACGACCGGCCTGGCGATCATGCGACTCCTGCCCGGCAGCGGAAAGATCGCCGCCGGGTCGGTTCATCTCAACGGCGTCGACCTGTCGACCTTGTCCGAACACGAGATGCGCGAGCAACGTGGTCAGTCAGTCGCGCTCATTCCCCAGGATCCGATGAGTTCGCTCAATCCGACCATGCGCATCGGCCGCCAGATCGGTGAGGGCCTGCGCATCCATAAGGGTGCCAGCGACGCCGAAGGGCGCCAGCGCGCCCTCGAGGTGCTGGAGATGGTCGAGATGCCCCGACCGGCCGAGCGTCTCGACCAGTACCCGTTCGAACTCTCGGGCGGACTGCGCCAGCGCGTCATCATCGCCATGGGTCTGGTCTGCGAGCCGAGTCTGCTGATCGCCGATGAACCGACGACGGCCCTCGACGTGACGATCCAGGCCCAGATCCTCGACCTCATCGACCGGCTGCGCACGAACCTCAACATGGGCGTACTGCTCATCACGCACGACATGGGCGTCATCGCGGGTCGCACCGACCGGGTGATCGTGATGTACGGCGGCAAGAAGGCTGAGGAGGCGACGACCTCGGACCTCTTCTACTCCATGCACCACCCGTACGCCCAGGCGCTCCTCGCGTCGATGCCGAACCTCGAGAACACCACCAAGCACGCGCTCGCGTCCATCGCGGGCCTGCCGCCGGACCTCTCGAAGGAGATCATCGGCTGTCGATTCGCGCCGCGCTGCGAGTACGCGACCGACCAGTGCCGACGCGTGGATCCGCCGCTCACCATGTCGGGCGATCGTGCGTACGCCTGCTTTCACCCCGTCGCTGGGCCCAAGCCCGTCGTCGTGCGTTCCGCGACTGTCGTCTCGACGCCGGAATCGTCCGCCACGGCGCCGCGAAGGGAGCGCAAGGAGCTGCTGCGCGTCGAGGGATTGATCAAGGAGTTCCCCGTGAAGTCCGGTCTGGTACGTCACAAGGTCGGCGCGGTGAGCGCCGTGGCCGACGTGTCGTTCTCGGTCAACGAGGGCGAGACGTTCGGACTGGTCGGTGAGTCGGGCTGTGGCAAGACGACCATCGGACGCCTCGTCATCGGACTCGAACCGCCCACCGGGGGCAAGGTCTTCTTTGACGGGAACCTGGTGTCGGCGAAGGACCACCACGCCAGTCGCGAGGAGCGCCGCGATCGTCAGATGATGTTCCAGGACCCCTACTCCTCACTCGACCCTCGTATGAAGGTCGGCCAGGTCGTCGGTGAGCCGCTCATGGTCCAAAAGGAGGGCAACCGCGAGCAGCGTCGACACAAGGTGAACGAGTTGCTCTTGTCCGTTGGTCTGGAGCCGGTCGCCGCGGACCGCTACCCCCACGAGTTCTCGGGCGGACAGCGCCAGCGCATCGGTCTCGCGCGGGCGCTCGCGCTGAACCCACGGCTCATCGTGGCCGACGAGCCGGTCTCGGCCCTCGACGTCTCGATCCAGGCCCAGATACTCAACCTGATGAAGGAGCTACAGGCCGAACACGGTCTCGCGTACGTGATGGTCAGCCACGACCTCGCCGTCGTGTACTACATGGCCGACACCATCGGCGTCATGTACCTGGGCAAGATCGTCGAGATCGGCGACGCGGAGTCGGTGTTCCGCCAACCCGCGCACCCGTACACGCAAGGACTGCTCGACGCCGTGCCGGTGCCCGATCCGAAAGAGGCGCGAGCGCGGCGCGGCCGCCAGGTGACCGGTGAACTTCCCTCCGCGGTCAATCCGCCCTCAGGATGTCGCTTTCGAACCCGCTGTCCACGCGCCGAAGGCATCTGCGCGAACGAGGAGCCGCTGCTACAGTTCTTCGGACCGACGCATCAAGCCGCGTGCCATTTTCCTCTACGGACACCGGTTTCGATCGGCACTGGGTCGCCGTAGCCCTCGCGAGCTGGCGACACGGCAATCCTGCCGCGGGGTTCGGTCATCGCTTGCTGCATTGATTCGGCGCACCTCGGTGGCCCAGAACCTCACGTAGAGCCAGATTTCGAGCTCGCTGGAGGCGTCGAGGACACCAGCTGGTCTCGGGCCATTCGCCGGCGTCGGTGGGCGGCACCCTTCTCAGCTCAACGCGTAAACGGGGTGAAGGCGGAGAACCTCTAGCGCTCGAGGAGACGGACCTCGAACACGTCGCGCAAAGCGTCACCGATGTAGTTGATGGCTACCACGACGAGGATGAAGACCGCCGCGATCGGGAAGACCTCCCACCAATAGCCGTTCTGGATCTGCTCGGTCCCCGATTGGAGCATGGTTCCCCAGTCGGTCTGGGGCGTCTGGATCCCGAGACCCAGGAATCCGAGCGCGGACAGGAACAGAATCGCGTCGGCCACCGAGAACGTCGCCACCGTCACGATGTTGCTGATGGAGTTGGGAAACACGTGGCGTCGGATCGTGTGCCATTTGCCGGCCCCCATCGAGGTCGCCGCCTGGCTGTACTCGAGATTTCGAATGAGGAGCGCGTCGCCGCGGATGATGCGTGCGTTACCCCACCATCCGGTGAAGCCGATGATGCAGATCAGGAACAACGTCGAGCGTCCGAAGATCGTGATCAGGGTGATCAGCAGGAAGAGGTAGGGGACGGAGAGGAAGGCGTCGATCAGACGCATCATCACCGTGTCAGTGATGCCACCCACGAATCCTGCCACCATTCCCCAGACCGTCCCGACGACGATGGTGATGAAGCCCGCGAGGAAACCCAGAGTGAGCGAGTACTCGCCACCGTAGAAGATCCGCCCCAGCTCGTCGAATCCTTGGCTGTCCGTGCCCAGCCAGTGGTGCCACGACGGCGCCTGGTTCCACACGACGTTGAAGGTCAGGGCCTGATTGGTCTGATTCGTGGGGTGCAGATGGGGAACGAGAAAGCACGCGAGCAGCAGGAAGAGGACGTAACCACAGGACACCACCGCCAACTTGTTGTGCACAAAGATGCGCAGGCGCTGACGCCACATCGGAACGGGTGCGTCATCGTCGACGAGGGCGGCCACCTCGGTGATCATGGATGTCACTTCGAGCCCTCGATACGAATCCGTGGATTGATCAGTCCGAGTGCCAGGTCGGCGGCCAAGTTGCCCAGGAGAGTGAAGATCGCCACGAGCAGCGTGATCCCGAGGACCGTCGGTATGTCGGCGTTCACGGCGGCGTTCACCGTCTCGATGCCCAGTCCCTGGTAGTTGAACACGTCCTCGATGATCAGCGCGCCACCGAAGAGTGCCGGCAGGGACAGTCCGAGGATGGTGACGATCGGTCCGAGTGCGTTGCGAAACGCGTGGCGCCACAGGACCCGGCGCGAACTACATCCCTTGGCCCGGGCGGTGCGCACGTAGTCCTGTACCAGGACCTCCAGGACCGTGCCACGCATGAAACGGCTGAGGCCCGCGACCGACAACATGGTGAGGCACGCGACGGGGAGGATGAAACCCTTGGGGTCAGTGAAGATCGCCCACGGCGCGACCCCGCTGGGCGGGGAGATCGGCAAGTGGGGGAAGTGAAACCCGAACGCGTCGATGACGAGGAGACACAGCAGAAACGAGGGCATTGCGTACAGGATGAACGCAGTGCCGGTCGCCGCGTAGTCGGCGACCGTGTTTCTGCGAGCCGCCTGGAAGATCCCGAGCGGAATGGCGATGAGAACCGTGAGGACCAGTGCGCTCAGCGCCAACCAAATCGTGCGCGGCACGTAGAGCGCGATCTCCTGGCCGACCGACATGCTCTGCTTGAACGAGTGTCCCAGGTTGAAGTGGAACAGGAGCTGACTGGTGTAGGTCCACAAGCGGGCGAAGTAGGGCTTGTCGAGGCCGTGGGCGACCGCGAACGCGTGCAGCGACACGGGATTCGTGTGGTTTCCGAGCGCCGCGTACGCCGGCGCCAAGATCCCTTGGGGCTGAAAATAGGGGAGCGAGAACGTCACCACGATCAAAATCGCGAGGACGATCGCCGACTGGAAGAGACGCCTTGCTATATAGACGAGCACTGGTCGAATATAGCACCGAAGCCCGTAATTACGGTTGTCGCTGCGCGCCGCTTAAGTACAAAGCGGAGAGCCGACCCCATGCTGCAGGGTCGGCTCTCCGCGTCAGAGTTAGGAGACTCTGGGTCTAGTAGTGGAAGTACTCCGGCATGTACGTCTCAAGGGTGTTGAAGAACCCAAGGCCGTGACTTGACTTCAGGGTCTTGATGACTTCTCCAGACGCCGTGTTGTTCGGGACCCAGAACTCGGGCAGGTCGGTCGCGGAGTAGTTCGCGTACGCGGTCAACTTGATGTTCTGCGACAGCGTCGCCTTGATCAAGCTGTCCATAGTCGCACTCGAGTAGCCCCCGTAGTTGGAACCAGCGCCCGTCAGCCACAGCGGCTCACCGGTCGGGAGGTAGTCCGGCGCAAAGAGCCATCCACCGCCCCACGAGCAGACGTCGTACGTTGACTTGGGAGCGAGCGTCAGAGGACACTGGCCGAAGATCGCGTTGAACGTCACTTCGGAGTGGTTCACGTTGATGCCCAACGTGTTCCAGTCAGCGACGATCGCGTTGTTCTCCGTGTCTGTCGACGCAGTACCCGAAGTCCACTCAAAGTTGATGGAGGCCTTGTAACCCGACGCGATGCCAGCGCCACACTGGCTCGCCCCTGAACCCGGACTCGTGCAGGTCAACTGCCCACCCGTGTTCGTCCAGCCGTGACTCGTCATGAGCGTCTCGCCGGCCGTGGGGTTGTACGGGAACGGATTCGTCAATTTGCCAGCCAGACTCGTCGGAGTGACGAAGGGCAACGCGTTGAACTGTTCAACGGCGTAGTTCTTGAAAGCCTTCGCGATGATGCCCGGCTGGTCGATCGTCTCCTGCATCGCTTGACGGACGTACTCCTGGCCAATGAACGCCGCGTTCGGGCTGGGGCCACCGAAGTTGATGTTGTCATAGTTGGTCGAGTAGGGGATGCCGCCAACCATGTTGTACCGAGACGCCAACTGGCCCCAGTTCGGACCGGTCTTGCCGGGAGCCGTGGCTGGCGATGTCAGGATCGACGGGTCAACGCCACCGAGGTCGATGTTGCCAGCCTGTAGCTGGTTTTCTTCGGCCTGGGTCGTGGTGAAGGCGACTTCCTTGAAGAAGGCGACTTGCGCCTTCTGTGGGCCCGAGTACTTCGGGTTCGGCACGAAGGTGGCGTTACCGAGGTTGTCGAACTGCGTCAAACGCCACGGACCGTCAACACCGCTCTGCCACAGCTTTCCGGTGAAGGTGCTGGTGTTCGCGCCGAGCGCGTTCAGGTAGGTGTTCACGTTCTTGCACGCCACGTTGGTCGACGAAGCGCCGAACTTGCCGGCGGCGCAGTTGGACTTCTGACCGGCCGAGGCGTAGTCCCATGAGTTGGGCAACGGGGTGATCACCGCGAGGTTGTTGTAGGTGAACCAGGTGGGGTTGACCGCGTTCTTCAGGTTGATCACCACTTTGGTGGTGCCCACCGCGTGCGCACTGGCGACCTGGTCCGGAATACCGGTTTTCGGCGTGTACGTGCAGAAGCCCGAGGGGACTGCCCTGTACATGTTGAGGAAGAACATGACGGATTCGGCGTTGACGGTCTGGCCGTCCGCGAACTTCCAGCCCTTCATGGTGATGGTGACGGTCTTGTTCCCGTTGGAGTACTTGGGGAGCAGCGCGGTCGACAACTTCGGCTGAATCAGGGCGCTCTGGCCGAACCCAAACCAGTACAGCGGACGGAACATCAACGCTTGGAACTGTGAAGTGTTCGCCACGGTACAGTCGGCGCCCGGATACATCGGGAAGATGTAGTTGGGCGATGCTCCCGCACCCTCGGCCTGTGTGATGGTTCCGAACTGTGATGAGGCACCGCTGAGCGTTGGAGCAATGAGGCCCAGCGAAATCGCACTGGCCGCTGCTCCAATCGTCATCCCCAGTCGAATTTTCCGTCTGAATTGCATGTTTTATTGCCTCCCAATGTCACCATTTGGTAACTATAAATTTATGAATCCCTTATTGAAGGATTAGCGCCACTGTAGTGCCCACTCCTAGGGCCTACAAGTGCAGCAAAGGGCTTATTTTACTGGTTCCGAGGAAAATTCTTGATGTTGATCGTTAGTGTGACAACGATTTCGCGTGGCCATTTCGAGGCGAGATCGCTCTTAACAGTTCGACTGTTCAGTGTGGCGCAGTCGGGCCATGTTCCCAACGAGCGCCGAACGCGTTCACTGGGTGGTGGCGACGGCCGAAACGCTGTCGCGTCGCTCAGAAGTGTAGGTACTCGGGCGTGAAGTTACCCAACGGGTTCGGTGTCAGACCGATGGAACTCTGGAGCCCCTTGATGTTTTCTTGAATGGCCTTGGACTGCGGCTGGTAGAGCACGGGCAGCTGTTGCGCGGCGTAGTTCGCGTAGGCCGTCAGGGTGCCCTTGCCGTAGGTGCTGGCGTCGACCAACGCGGTCATCCTCGCGTCGCTGTAGCCCCCCGAATTACCGCCACCGCCCGGAGTGAACAATGCCTCGCCCGACGGGTAGTAATTGGGCTCGTAGGTCCATCCCGTACCCCAGGCGCAGATCTCGAATCCGGAGCCGCCGCTGCAGTCACTGATGACGTTGTTGAACGACGCCGTGATCACGTTGATAAGCATGCCCAGGTTGCGCCAACTCGTCGCCTCGGCGTTGATGATCTGCACGAGCGAGGGTGAGCCGCCGGCCGCCACCACGTTGAAATTGAGCGTGTAGCCGCTGGTGATGCCCGCCCCGCACTGGTTCGCGGCGGTTCCCGGTGACGTGCACGTGAGCACGCCGCTCACCAGTGTCCATCCGTGGTTCACCAGCAGCAACTGTGCCGCGACGGGGTTGAAGGGGTACGGATTCTTTAAGGGCTTGGCGAGCACGGCCGGGGTCTGGGGCGGGAGCGGGCTGTAGACGGGTGATCCGTATCCCTTGAAGGCCGCTTGGATCAGGGAATTCTGGTCGATGGACAGTTGGAGGGCTTGGCGAATGTACAACTGGTTGATCGCTGC
>Ga0075520_1001355_pt1 | contig 11734 bp, 9 predicted proteins | sample NGEPerB_FD_75100 | JGI IMG/M metagenome (GOLD analysis project Ga0075520, IMG submission 75100) | Arctic peat soil microbial communities from the Barrow Environmental Observatory site, Barrow, Alaska, USA - NGEE PermafrostAB12-B | ecosystem: Environmental > Terrestrial > Soil > Wetlands > Peat ... | reverse complement strand
GCGAAGCCGCTGACGCTGATGTCGTACAGGTCGCGTCGGTCTGAGACCTCGATCTCCCGCTCGCCGGAGGCGTCACGGAGCACCACCGTCCCGATCGGGTCCTGCGTCATCACGGCCGTCGCCAGGATCGCGCCGTCCGACCCGATGACGTGGAGGCCCGTCGGGGCGTACTGCACCGTGAAGGCGTCGTGCGTCTGGACCAGCGTCCCGTCGGCATACCGCATGGTCGACATCAGGGCGTCCTCGGCGGCGGCCTCCCAGGGACCCTGGTGCGTGGCGAGCGCCACGAGGTCGACCGGGAGCGCGCCCAGGAGCGGGTTGATCACCGCCGCGTCGTGGCACGTGACGTCGAGGGCGACTCCGCCGCCCGCTCTGCTGCCGAGCCGCCAGCCCTGCAGCCGCTCGGGGAGCATGACCGCATGGAAGACGCGGACGGCCAGGACGCGCCCCACGGCCCCGCTCGCGACCAATTCCCGGACGGTGCGGTGCGTGCCGGCGCCGGGCAGATGGTGGTTGGTGCCGAGGATGACCCCCGCCGCCTCACATGCGTCGAGCATTCGCCGCCCGTCCTCGACGGACAGCGCCAGCGGCTTCTCGCACAGGACGTGCTTGCCGGCCGCGGCGGCCAGCAGGGTGTGGTCGCGGTGGAACTCGTTCCTGCTGCTGATGTAGACGGCGTCGACGTCGTCGCGCGCAGCCAGCTCCTCGACCGTCCCGGAGAACGGAATGCCGTTGCGCGCCGCGTAGGTGGCCGCCCATTCGGGCGTCGGGTCCCCGACGGCCGCCACCTCATGGCCGAGCCGGCGCATCGCCGGGATCATTCGCGTGGCGGCGACATCGCTGGCGCCGATCAGCCCCCAACGGAGCGCGGGCATGGTGTTTCTCCTGCGGTGTGGTCGGTGAGCGGTCGTTCGTTGGTCGCCCGTGTCGATCAGACGAGCCGGCCAGCGCGCATGATGGCGGCACCCTTCTCCCCGATCATGATCGAGGGCGCCTGGGTGTTCCCGGAGATGAGGGTCGGCATGATCGAGGCGTCGATCACCCGCAGGCCGGCCATGCCGTGGATGCGCAGCTGCGTGTCCACGACGGCCGCCGGGTCGCTGCCCATCTTGCAGGAGCCGACCGGGTGGTAGTCGGTCTTCGACCACTGCTTGATGTACTCGCGGATGCCCTTCTCCGACTTCACGTCCTTGCCGGGCAGGCGCTCCCTGTGGATCAGGTCCTTGAACGCCGGGGCATTGAGAATCTCGCGTCCGCGCTCGAAGCCCTCCATGGAGATCTTCCAGTCGTACGGGTCCCGGAGGAATGCCGGGTCGATCGCGGGCTCCACGGTCGGGTCCGACGATCGGAGCGTCACGGACCCGATGCTCTTGGGCCGCAGGTTGCAGGTGTTGATGGTGACGCCGTGGCCCTTGATGCGCATCCGACCGTGGTCGACCACGTAGGCGGGCAGACAGTGGATCTGGATATCCGGAGATCGGACGTCAGGGCTCGAGCGCAGGAACGCGCCGGATTCGGCGACGCACGCGGTGACCGGCCCGGTCTTGTAGAGCAGGTACTGGATCCCGTGGCGGATCGCCTTGTCCCACCGGTCCTCGCCGTTGTAGCTCACCGGCGCCGTCTCGGCGGTCAAGTACACGTCCATGTGGTCCTGGAAGTTCTTGCCGACGCCCGGCAGGTCGTGTACTACGTCGATGCCGAGCGCGCGCAGCTCGTCCGCCGGGCCGATTCCCGACAGGAGCAGCAGGCGAGGTGAGTTGACGGCACCGCCCGAGAGGACGACCTCGCCGGAGGGCTCGATCCGGGCCTCGGCGGGCTTGTTGTCGTGGAGGTACTGGATCCCGACGGCCCTGCCGCCCTCGACGAGCACCCTGGTCGCCGTTGCGTGGGTCTCGACAACGAGGTTCCTGCGGCCTTTGGCGGGACGGAGGAACGCGGTCGCCGCGCTCTCGCGCCGGACGTTGCGCTGCGTGACGTCGTAGTACCCGACACCGTCCTGCTCAGCGCCGTTGAAGTCGTGGGTGAACGGAATGCCAAGCGTCTGCACCGAGCGCACGAACCCCTTGGAGATCGGGTTGTGAGAGACCTGCTCCGTGACGTTGAGGGGGCCTCCAGTGCCGTGGAACTTATTGGCGAGCCGCTCGTTGTTCTCGGACTTCGTGAAGTACGGCAGGACGTCGTCGTAGCCCCACCCCTCGTTGCCGAGGTCGCGCCAATGGTCGTAGTCGAGGCGGTGCCCGCGGATGTAGATCATCGCGTTGATCGAGGTGCTGCCGCCGAGGGTCCGGCCCTGCGGGTAGTGCATCCGTCGGTTGTTGAGCTCGGGCTGCTCAACCGTCGAGAAGCCCCAGTTGACGTCCGGGCTCGTGAGCTTGGTAAAGCCGGCCGGCATGTGGATGAGCGGATTGCGGTCTGGTCCACCGGCCTCAAGGAGCAGGACCCGATTGCCCGGCTCCTCGCTCAGGCGAGCGGCGACGGCGCAGCCGGCTGCGCCGGCCCCGACGACGATATGTGTGTAGCGCTGGCTCATCCGATGGCCTCCGGGAACGCGGTGCAGGACGTCGAAGGAAGGAGCTAGGGCGGGCAGCCCGATGGCTCGATCGAACCGCACGCCTGCCGCGGATCAGTTGAAGTCGGCCTTCTCAGCCACTCGAAGCGCCTGCGCGGCGACGGTGAGCGCCGGGTTCTGCGCGCCCGAGGAAGGGAGGAAGGACGCATCCACGACGAGCAGGTTGTCCACGTCGTGGGTCCGGCACAGCGGGTCCAGGACGGAGGTGGTGGGGTCGTCCCCGAACCGAACGGTGCCGCTCTGGTGGGCGACCGCGTCGATTCCGAGGCGACGAACCTGGATCACCGGGTAGCCCGCATGGCGCATCGCCGAGCTCATTGCCCCGGCTAGTCGCTTGTGGGCGCCGAGGTTGTTCGCTCGCCAACGCATAACGATTCGCCCAGTCGAGTCGAGCGAGATCCGGTTGTCCGGGTCAGGCAGGTCCTCGGTCATCAGGTACCAGTCGACGCTGCGGCCGGCGACCTCGGCCAGCATCCGCTCCGGCACGAGCGGGACGGACGCCGCGAGCATGCCGGGCTGGAGCTTGCCGAGCAGCTGCGCGTTGCCCATCGGGAGGCCGGACTTCGAGTCGCCGAAGTACCAGTCGTTCACCGCCAGCGTCTTCTGGAAGACCGTCGGGTTCGGCTTGGGCCGGACGGCCATCAGGGCGGAGTTCACGTGCATCATGAAGCCGCGCCCGACGAGCCCCGATGAGTTCGCGAGGCCCTTTGGGTGCTTATCGGATGCTGAGCGCAGGAGCATCGCCGCCGAGTTGATGGCGCTCGTGGCGAGGACGTAGGTCTTCGCGACAACGGTCTTCCGCTCGCCGTCGTGGTCGATCTCGATGCCGGTGATGCGCCGGCCCGTCGGATCGGTGTCAAGCCTGACCGCCCGGGCGTGGGTGAGGATCGAGACGTTCGGCGACTCGAGCGCAGGACTCGTCACGCACGTCTCGGCGTCGCTCTTGGCGAGCACCTGGCAGGGGAAGCCGTCGCAGGTCTTGCACCGGATGCAGGTGCCGCCCTCGCGCAGGTCCACGCCGAGCGGGAGCGGGTAGGGCTTCAGACCCTGCCGTGTGAAACTTTCCGCCAGCTCCGCGATGACAGGCTCGTGAGGCACCGCGGGAAACGGGTAGGGCGTCGAGCGCGGTGGCTCGATCGGATCGGCGCCCATCGTCCCGTGGACGCGCAAGAGTTGCTCCGCCTGGGCGTAGTAAGGCTCGAGCTCATCGTAGGCAATGGGCCACGCCGGTGACACGCCGTCCTCTGTCTCGAGGACGCCGAAATCCTCCTTGCGCAGGCGCGGGAGCGCTGCACCGTACACCTTGGTGTTGCCGCCGACGCCGTAGAAGATCGACGCGCGGAACCGCTTCCCGTGCTCGTCGAGGAACTCCTCGGTGGTGCGGTACCGCTTGTCAGCGAAGACCGCGGTCGAGCTCCAGTTCTCGGGCTCCCGCGGCAAGTAACCGCCGCGCTCGATGATCAGGATCTTCGCGCCGCGATTGCGGAGGGCGTAGGCGAGTGTGCCGCCGCCCATGCCACTGCCGATGATCGCGATGTCGGTGGTGATCGTGGAACCGTCAGTCTGCGAGACCATGTGGGGTCAGCCTTTCACCGTGCCAGCCGTCATCCCAGCGGTGGGGTGCCAGCCTTCTGAACAGATGGACGTTGGCTTTGGAGGGGGTCCCCCGGCAAGGGCGCCGGCCCGCATGACGTTCGAGATCCACGCTGTTGGCTTCGAAGTGATCGTCAGGGCGACGGTGAGTTGGCTGGTGCATTGGATCGGGATTGACCATGTGGAGGGTGAGCTCCATTCCTTTGCCTGACCTGGGTGCCACGCCGCGACCAGAGACTCCGGGCGAACCCCGTTGGCTGCTCGGCCCCGCGAGCGATTGGCAGTTCAACCCGGTGCGAGGAGCGGGAGCGCCGGGGTTGAGCCGGAGGATTGGGCGCTGGCATGTGAGGCTGCGCCGTGATTGGTGCGCGCATGCCCGGCGCTCCTCGACGTACCGGGCGCAACCCTTGTGACAATGCTCAACGTAGATGGAGTTGGCGCTCGCGGCCACCTCTCCGGGTCGCTGAAAGGTGGACACAAGTGACCGCTCCGAGACCGCTTCGGCGCCGAACGGGGCGGCCTCGCCTCCAGGTGGTCACCTTGCGGTTGGCACGGCAGCCGACCCCCGGTCCCGACGGCTGCCGCGGGTCAATGGCGCTTCTAGACGTCCTCCCGCCTCCGCTTTCGACCGTAGCTGTCCAGCCAGAGGATGCTCACGATGATCAGGCCCGTGAGCGCCTGGGTCAGGTAGAGGACCAGGGAGTCGACCTTCAGCATGACCAGGGCGTTCGTTGCGAGCCCGAGCAACATGATGCCGATCAGCGACTTGATCGCTCCTCCGACGCCTCCTGCAACGGACGTGCCTCCGACCACCACCGCACAGACCACGTACAGCGCCGTCTGGTCGCCGAAGATCGAGTTGCCCGCGTTGAGCTGTGATGACAGCATGACGCCGGCGATCGCCGCGGTGACGCCGCTGACGACGTAGGTGGTCGCCTTGGTCCGAAGGACGTCAATGCCCGAGTACTTCGCGACCTCGTAGTCGCCGCCGATGGCGTAGCAGTTCCGCCCGAAGGACGTGTTGCGGAGGACGAAATACACGCCGGCCACGGTCAGGACCGTTACCACCACGAGGGTGGGCAGGAAGCCGAAGATCGGGAAGTTCGCGATGTTCAGGAACGCGGGGTCGGCGCTCGAGACCGGATTCGCATTAGTCAACTGCTGGCCCACTCCCGTGAGAATGATGCCCATCCCGAGCGTCACGATGAACGGCTCGAGCCTTTGGTACACAGAGAAGAACGCGTTGACCGCTCCGACGACCGCACCGACGATCAGGCAGGCCGCGATGGCAACGGGCGCTGGCGTGCCGGCGTTGACCTGCTGGATGGCGATGATCCCCGCGAGCGACATGACGCCGCCGATGGACAGGTCGACGCCACCGGCCACGAGGACCACGGTCTCGCCCATGGCCAGGATGACGTAGATGGAGTTGGACTTGAGCAGGGACTCGACGAGGTTGTAGCCCGAGAAGAAGTCGTTCCGGGTCGCTGGGAGCAAGTTGAGGAGTGCCATCGCGAGCACCGTCAGCACGATCGCGAGAAACGCCTTCTGAAGGCCGAGAACCCGCCTGACGATGGGGACCGATGTCGTTGTCATGGTTATGCGCCCTCGACCAGGTCGTGCTCCGCGATCGTCGGGGCCTCCACCGGTGCCATTCTCGCGGCGCCGCCTTCAGCCCTTCGGCTGTCCAGCCAGATGGCGAGGATCAGGATCGCGCCGCGGAACATGAACTCGATGTATGTGGAGACGCCAAGGAGATCCAGGCAGTTGTTCAGGAGGATGAGGAGCAGCGCTCCGAAGGCCGTCCACAGGACACTGCCCCTGCCCCCGACGAGCGCGGTCCCGCCGACGACCACCGCGAGGATCGCCTGCAGCAGATATGGCTGGCCGATGACCGGCGAGGCGAGCGTCACCTGCGAGATCAGGACGATGGACGCGACCGCCGACATAAGGCCCGACACCGCGTAGATCATGACGATCGACCGGTCGACGCGAACGCCCGCCAGTCGCGACGCGGTCTTGTTCGCGCCGGTGAGGAGGACGGCCCGTCCCATGTATGTCCGCCGCTCAACGACGAGCAGGAGCGCGGCGCATACGACGAAGAGGACAAACGACACGGGGACCGAGAAGAAGACGAGCGGGATCGAGCCAGAGTTGATCGCGTCGAAGATCGAGATCGACGACACCGAGTACGAGAGGTAGGTGGTCCCGCCCTGCGTGAAGATCAGGGCCGCGGCACCGTAGACCAGACTCATGCCGAAGGTGATGAACAGCGACTCGGCCTGGGTCGTCGCCCCCGCCTTGAGGATCAGTGTGCTGTTGAGGACGCCGCAGGCCAGGCCAATGAGCAGGCCGAGCGCAATCGCGGGGCCCTGGCCGATGGCGTCGATCTGCGTCGCGGTGACGACGGCGACGAGCGAGATGATGCCTCCGACGGACAGGTCGAGGAAGCCCGCCATGATGACGAAGGTCATCCCCAGTGAGACGAAGATGAGCGTTCCGAACTGGCGGATGATGTTGTGGAAGTTCCCGGCAGTCGCGAACTGCGGCTCGACGATCGTCGTCACCACGACGAGGCCGAGGATGCCGACGAAGATCGGGTTCCGCGCCAGGAACCTGCCGATCAGCCGGGTCGGCGCACGGAGGCTGGGTTGGCGTCTCACGGAAGTGTCCTGCTCCTACGCGAACTCGAAGGCTTTCGCCATGATCTCGGTCGCCGTCGCCTGTGCCGGATCGAACTCGCCGTTGATCCGCCCTTCGCAGAGCGTGTAAACGCGATTGCTCATGTGCAGGACTTCGGGTAGCTCCGACGAGATCAGGATGATGGAACCGCCGTCCTCCACGACCCGCTTCATCAGGAGGTAGATCTCGTACTTCGCTCCGACGTCGATCCCCCTGGTCGGCTCGTCCATGATCAGGATCTTCGGCTTGGTCTCCAGCCATCGGCCCACGACGGCCTTCTGCTGGTTTCCGCCCGAGAGCGACTCGATCCTCGTCTTCCCGGAGGGCGTCCTGATATTGAGCGCCCTGATCTGCCGCTCGCACATGCTGGCCTCGAGGCTGTCGTCGAGCAGGCCGAAGTGGCTCATTGCCGCGAGGCTCGCCAGCGAGATGTTCCACTCCACGGAGAACTTGAGCAGCAGGCCCTGGGCCTTCCGGTCTTCGGGCACCATCGCGAGGCCGTGACCGATCGCATCGATCGGACCCCCGATCTTCACGGGCTTCCCGTCAACCAGCACGGTCTTGCGGCCGACCTTGTCGGCCCCGAAAAGGGCGCGCACGAGTTCGGTGCGGCCGGCCCCGACGAGGCCGACGAGGCCAAGGATTTCGCCACGTCGCAGGTTGAAGCTGACACTGTGGAGCTTCCTGGTGGTCAAGTTCTTGACCTCCAGGATTGGCTCCTCGACGCAGTCCGGGCGTGGTGGGAACTCGTTGTCGATCGTACGCCCCACCATCATCAGGATCATTTCGCCGCGGGACACTGCCGACACGGCGTTCGTCGCGATGACCCGTCCGTCCCTCATGACCGTCACGACGTCGCAGAACCCGAAGATCTCGTCGAGCTTGTGCGAGATGTAGATGATCCCGATGCCCTTGCTCTTCAGGTCCTTGATGATGCCGACGAGGGATCGGACCTCATCTTCCGTGAGGCTGCTGCTCGGCTCATCCATGATGATGAGCTTGGAGTTGAAAGACAGCGCTTTGGCGATCTCCACCATCTGCTTGTCGGAAACACTGAGCTCGGATACGGGCCTGTGCGTGTCGACCTTGCACCCGATGCGGTCGAGCAGCTCGCGAGCCTTGGCGTGCACGCCACGGCGCCCACCCGTCTCGCCGAACCTGCCCAGGAATATGTTCTCGCCGACGCTCATCGTGTTGACGAGGTTCAGCTCCTGGTAAATGATGCTGAGCCCCATCTTCATCGACAGCACTGGCGTGGTCCGCTCGATGGCCTGGCCGTCGAACACGATGGTGCCGCTGTCCTTGGCGTAGACGCCGGACAGGATCTTCATCAACGTGGACTTCCCGGCCCCGTTCTCGCCGACGATCCCGTGCACTATGCCGGGGTAGACGTCGAGGGAAATGTGGTCGAGCGCCAGCACGCCCGGAAAGGCTTTGCTGACATCTCTGACGCTGAGGAGTGGCTGAGAGGCCTGTTCCACGTCTGCCATCGTCCGTCCGTTGCTGTGGGATGGCTCCCGGGTTGTGCTTCCCGCCCATGCGGACCCCGCGGGCGGAGATGTACGGCTGAGGAGATCGGGGCCTCATGCTTCAAATGGGATGAGGCCCCGATCGAGTGCTCTACCAGCCAGGAGCGGTGAACTGGCCGATGTTGGCGTTGGTCAGGACGTTGAACGGGACGACGTTGGGTCCCTGCAGGAGACCGTTCTTGGTAACGCAGTTGTACATCTGCTGCAGCTCGAGCTGCATGATGGTCTCGACGTTCTGCTGGATCGAAATGTAGCTGGGCCAGTTCGCAATGTTCGTGAAGGCGGCCTTGTTGCCGTCGATGCCGATGACCATGACGTTGGTCATGTTAGCCGCCTTGAGGGCGTTGATGACGCCAGTCGCGCCGCCGTCCCAGTGGACGAAGATGAACTGGATCTTGCTGCCGTACTTGGTGACCATGTTCTCCGCGATGGCCTGGGCCTGCGCGGCGTCCCACTGCTGGGGGTTCTGGTAGGCAAGGACCGTGATGTTCTTGCCCTGGATGCCCTGGGTGAAGCCGTTATGGCGGTCGATGGCGGCAGGGTGACCCGCCTGGCCACCGATCTCAACGCCAGTGGCGCCGCTCGGGAAAGCCTTAGCGATCGCGGCAGCAGCGGTCAGGCCGCCCTGTACATCGTCGACGCTGACCCAGGAGTCGTAGGAGGGTTGAGTATTGTCGGCAGCCTTGGCCATGCTGATGCTCACGCAGACGCCGGCCTGGCGCGCCGACGTGAGGGCCGGGACAACGCCCTGGGCATCGTTCGGGTTGACGAGCATGGCCTTGACCTTCTGCGCCACCGCGGCGGAGATCTGCTGGGTCTGCGTCTGGATGTTGCCGCCGCCGTCGAGGACGATCGGCGAGAAGCCGTATTCCGCGGCGTGCTTCTGGATCATCTGCCAGGAGTACGTCTGGGACGGGTTCGACAGCTGGCCAGGAATGAAGGCGAGGGTGCCGAGGCTGCCAGGGCTTGCGGGCGCGGAGACCGCGGGGGCCGCATCGGAAGCCGCGGCAGAGGCCGCAGCCGAAGCGGGGGCCGAGGCCGCAGCCGAGGCGGCTGCCGAGGCGGCCGACGTTGAAGCCGCGGGAGCGGCGGACGCCGGGGCGGCCGATGGGGCGGTGGAGCTAGTCGAAGAGCCGCACGCGCTCACCAGCATGACGCCGACCGTCAGCAGCGCGGCGACCTTGAGTCGATTGCGATCCATAGGTTCTTGTCCTCAGCGGTGGCCGGCGATGCGCCAAGCGGCGACTTCGTACTTACCGGCCAGGATGCGATCGGCCTCGTGCCCACTCAGATCTCGGGGCGGGCCGTCGTGGATTCCGCATCGACGCCGAGCCAAACGAGAAAGATGGCGAGCCCGACCGTCGCGCCAAGCGCGACTCGCCGTGACACGGTCATCTACTCTCCTCCTGAGCCCCTCGTTCGGAAGGGCGCGCCGATGATCTCGTTTCGCACGCGGGTGGTCGGGTGTCAGATGTCGGGGGGCTCACCTCCTCCCGCCATGGGCGGGGTCGTCATCCGGGGCACCGGATTTGTGCTTGAGCCGCGCGGCGCGGCCGCGGGCGTTGATGCATACGAAATCCATCGGGATGGTCATCACGACCCCCCGAACCGCGGGGGCCGGCGCGCGCGGAAGCTCGCGAGGCCTTCGTGCGCGTCGTCGGTGAATGCCGTGAGCCCGCTGCCAAGCGATTCGAGTGACGCCGGCACACGGGGCCGGAGGCCGTCAATGAGCTGCTTGGCGACCTGTACGGCCACCGGCGCCTGGGCTGCAATCCGATCCGCAATCTGACGTGTCGCCTCGCGCAGCTCGGCCGCTGGCACGACCTCGGACAGCACGCCCCATGCCTCGGCGCGCGGGGCGTCGACCGGCTGCCCGCTGAGGATCAGCTGCTTCGCACGTGCAGGGCCCGCAACGACGGCAAGTCGCGTCGTCATGCCCCAGCCGGGAATGGTGCCGATCCCGACCTCTGGCGCGGCGATCTTCACTGTGTCCGCCGCGATCCGGAGGTCACAGGCGAGGGCCAGTTCGAGGCCGCCCCCATAGGCGATTCCGTTCAGGGCGGCGATCGTGGGCTGGCGCAACCCTTCGAGCCGGTCGAGCACGCGATGACCCGACCGCACCCACCTGCGCCACATGTCGATCGGGGCGAGGGAGGCCCAGGCGTTGATGTCGGCGCCGGCGCAGAATGCGCGGTCGCCCGCGCCTGTGAGCACGACCACGCGAATGTCATCGTCGGCTTCGATCGAGGCCAGCCCGGCATCGAGCCCCTCGAGCATCTCGGGCGTGACGGCGTTGAGCTTCTCGGGCCGATCCAGGGTGATCGTGGCGATCGGGCCCTCAATCTGCACGCGCAGCCCGGCGACGTTGGCGCTGCTCACGCGCCGCGCCTCGCGAGCTGCAAGCCGATCAATTCTGGGTGGAAAAGGCGCGTCTCCATCTGTCGCAGGTCCGGGCTGATCCGCAGATCGACGGAGGTCTGGCCGACGATGTCGCGCGCGACGGAGATGCCGGGCGCGATCTCCGTGACGGTCAGGCCTTCGGGCAGCAGCCGGATCACGCACCGCTCGGTCACGAACACGACCTCCTGGCCGAGCTCGCGGGCGCGCCGGCCGCTGAAGGTCACGTGCTGCACCTGCGACACGAACCGCTGGTGCTTGCCCTCCTTGACGATCTTGACGTGGCCGTCCTCGACCACAACGTGGGCGCCGGCGGTGAAGTAGCCGGAGAACACGATCCGCTTCGCGCGGGCGGTGATGTCCACGAATCCGCCCACCCCCGCAGTGACGTGGGGGCGCGTCGCCAGCCGGGAGACGTTCACGTTGCCGTCGGTGTCAACCTCGAGGAAGGAGAGCATCGCGCGGTCGAAGCCGCCGCCCTGGAGGTACTGGAACTGGTCCGGCGACGCCATCAGCGCTTCCGGATTCTGTGCGCAGCCGAAGGCGAACCCGAGGAACGGGACCCCGCCGACCGCGCCTTGCTCGATGACCCAGGTGACCGCGCCATCCAGGCCCTCCTCCAGCAGGATCCGCGGCACGAGCGCAGAGATGCCGAACCCGAGGTTGACCGCCTCCCCGTCGCGAAGCTCCATCGCCGCGCGCCGGGCGATGACCTTCTCTGGGCCCCAACCGGCGAGCTCGAGCGACGAGCTCGGGGCGCGGTAGTGGCCGGCAGCCTCCGGTAGGAGCGCGGTCTGCGTCGTCTGGAGCTGATCGGGGGCGACGACGATCGCGTCGACCACGATGCCCGGCACGCGCACCGCCTGCGCTGGAAGCGTCCGGCCCTTGGCGAGCCGCTTCACCTGAGCGATGACGTAGCCGCCATTATTGTGCGCTGCGAGCGCCTGGTCGAGCACGCCGAGGG
>Ga0075520_1001353_pt1 | contig 11742 bp, 9 predicted proteins | sample NGEPerB_FD_75100 | JGI IMG/M metagenome (GOLD analysis project Ga0075520, IMG submission 75100) | Arctic peat soil microbial communities from the Barrow Environmental Observatory site, Barrow, Alaska, USA - NGEE PermafrostAB12-B | ecosystem: Environmental > Terrestrial > Soil > Wetlands > Peat ... | reverse complement strand
GCTGTAAAAAATGTACGGTTGGTGTGTACAGTAAATGGGTCTTCGTTTTTCGGTTATTAATATGATATTAAATCAAAATATGTACACCGTTAATAAAATGATACCCCCAATAAGTAAGGAGGCACTTCATGAAGAAACGGCAGATTTTTGTATTTTCAGGACTTATCGTCCTCTTCGTTTTATTACTTAGCTTTAGCACGAACGCTCTGGCAACACAGTACAAAGTAAAAAATGGTGACAGTCTTTACAGTATTTCTAAAAAGTTTGGCGTTAGCGTAAACCAGATAAAGCAAGAGAACAATCTCCAACAATCAAAAGTCAAAAAAAATCAAGTTTTAAATATTTCCACAAAAGAATCTCCAAAAAATACAGCCAAATCAAAATCTAAACAAAATTATTACACCGTTAAGAAAGGGGATACTCTATCCAAAATCGCCAGAAAAACGCATCTCCCCATGAAAAAAATAATGGCTCTTAACCACGTCAACCAAAGAAATTTAAGCGTTGGGCAGAGACTTGTTCTGGCCAGAAAAGCTAAGGTGTCAGAAGAATCAACTTATGTAACGGTAGATGAAGATCTGGAAGGAGATATTGATGATTCACTGACTGATGAAGATACAGAAGATGCCTCAAATGTCAGCGAATCGAATGAACCGTTTAAAAAAGAAGAACTCCTGGGCAAATGGAACAATCCAGATGAAGTACATTTATTTGTTAAGGTGGCTACCGGATTCATAGGCGCGCCATACAGATTTGGCGGTTCATCACTTAAAGGAATTGACTGTTCCTCCTTTGTCCAGAAGATTTATAAAATTTTCGATATAACCTTGCCTCGAAACGCGCGTGAGCAATCAAAAGTCGGCATCAGCGTCACTCGCGAAAAACTGACAGAAGGCGATCTTGTTTTTTTCCATACTAACCGTTCGTTGGGACATGTGGGAATTTACATAGGCAACAACGAATTTGTCCATGCATCCTCAAAGGGTAAAGTTATCCGTGTTGACAATCTGGATTCTCCTTATTATCAAAAAAGATTTCAGCGCGCCGTGCGGGTAAAAGGATTAAATAACAACAATGGCGTTTAAATATAACCGCCGTTAAGTGGAGCCCCCTCCGGCAGGAGCCGAAGGATCCCTATATAAAGCGACCTCCCGCGGGTTATAACACATTCATCCCTCGTTGGAGCCGAAATTCCAAGTCGCGGGATTAAATCACTAATATAAAACAACGGGCTTTGGAAACCAATTCCAAAGCGCGTTACCGCTTATTGTATCCTTAATCTAATAAGGTTTTTGCCAGTTGATTATCTATTAAGTTTATTATATAAACCCGCAACTATGAATCTGATCTTTTTTATGTTTTGTTTGGACACGATCATGATCGCCAATCCAAGGAATAGTAAATGGGGAAAAATTTAGTTGAAAAAATTATCGCGCAGCATTTAATCTCCGGCAATCTTGTACCCGGAGAAGAAATCGGCATCCGTATCGACCAGACCCTGACTCAGGATGCTACAGGAACCATGGCCTATCTGCAATTTGAAGCCATGAATGTGCCCAAAGTAAAAACCGAGCTGTCCATCAGCTATATTGATCATAATACGATTCAAATCGGCTTTGAAAATGCGGACGATCATCGCTATTTGCAGAGTGTAGCCCAAAAATATGGTATTGTTTTTTCCCGCGCGGGAAACGGCATTTGCCACCAGGTTCACCTGGAAAGATTCGGCAAGCCGGCAAAAACCCTTATCGGCTCGGACAGTCACACTCCTACCTGCGGAGCGCTATCTATGCTTGCTATCGGAGCGGGAGGACTTGATGTTGCACTGGCTATGGCCGGAAAACCCTTTTATCTTATTTGTCCTAAAGTTATTAAAATCAACCTTACCGGCAAACTTCAGCCATGGGTTTCCGCCAAGGATGTTATTCTCAAAGTATTGGAAGTCTTTACTACGAAAGGAAACGTCAACACGGTATTCGAATATGGCGGTGAAGGCGCCGCCTCTCTCTCCGTTCCCGAACGCGCCACGATCACCAATATGGGCGCGGAATGCGGTGTAACGACTTCCATTTTCCCCAGTGATAAAATGACACGCCTTTTTCTGCGTTCACAGCAAAGAGAATCCGATTTCACGGAACTCAAAGCAGATAAAGACGCCATCTACACTAAAGTTGTTAATATTGACTTATCCGGGATTGAACCATTGACGGCTAAACCGCACAGCCCGGACAATATCAGCACCGTCAGGAAAATGAAAAATATTGCAGTTAATCAGGTTTGTCTCGGCAGTTGCACTAACTCTTCCTACAAAGATTTGGTTACAGTGGCTAAAATATTAAAGGGCAAAGTTGCCCACCCCGACATTAGTTTTATCATCGCGCCCGGTTCCAGGCAGGTACTGGAAGAACTCGCTCAAAACGGTTATCTGGCTGATTTGATATCCTCCGGAGCGCGGATTATGGAAAACGCCTGCGGCTTTTGTATCGGCAATAGTCAGAGTCCTAAATCAGCGGCCGTATCACTGCGCACATCAAACCGTAATTTCCTGGGGCGTTCGGGAACCATGGACGCCAATGTTTATCTGGTGAGCCCGGAAACTGCTGCTGCGACAGTAATTACCGGGCGCTTCACCGATCCCCGCGATTTGAAAATAAGCTATCCTAAAGTTCAAATACCGGAGAAGTTTTCTATTGATGACTCGATGATAATCCGGCCGGAAAAGAAAAAATCTTCAGCAATAATTTATCGTGGACCGAATATCGGCGCCCTGCCCCGCAACTCGGAACTTTCAAATATTATTAAAGGCCAGGTAACAATCAAAGTAGGCGATAAAATCACGACTGACCATATAATCCCCGCCGGCGCGCGAATGAAATACCGTTCAAACATTCCGAAATATTCCGAGTTTGTTTTTGAAAACGTCGATGCAACCTTTGCTAAGCGCGCTCAAGCAATACAAAAAGCGGGAAAACAAAATGTTATCGTGGCAGGTTTGTCTTATGGTCAGGGTTCTTCTCGTGAACACGCCGCTTTATGCCCCATGTATCTGGGCGTCAGCGCGGTAATCGCCAAATCATTTGAGAGAATTCACGCCGCCAATTTGATTAATTTCGGCATTTTGCCTCTGACTTTCTGCGCCGAGAGCGACTATGACAAAATTGATCAGGGTGATGATCTGAAAATTGTTGAGGTAAGAAAAATAATTGCCGGAAACGGCAAACTTTTAGTGCAAAACAAAACCAAGGGTACTTCGTTTTATGTAACCTGCATCTTGTCCGAAAGACAAAAGCAAATCATTCTGGCGGGAGGCGCTCTCAACATTCGCAACAAGAAATAGCTGGTATCGGCCCCGCAGCAAGCTGCGGGATAATTTCCAACAGCCTTTGGCTATTGGATAATTCGACCAGCAAACTTCAGTCGTAGATGACCTTTAGGTTATGCACTTCGTTTCTGAAGTTTGGGTCCCATTACAACTTACAAATATTAGGAGCAATAAATATTTTTATGGCAAAAAAGATCAAAGTAAAAACTACCGTCGTCGAAATGGACGGCGATGAAATGACTCGTGTCATGTGGCAGATGGTGAAGGATAAGCTTCTTTTTCCGTATTTGGATATGGATATTGATTACTATGACCTGCATGTTAAGCATCGCGACGATACCGATGACAAAGTAACGGTTGATGCCGCAAAAGCGATTATGAAATACGGCGTTGGAATTAAGTGCGCCACCATTACTCCCAATGAAGACCGGGTGAATGAATACAACTTGAAAAAAGCCTGGAAAAGCCCCAACGGCACCATTCGTGCCATGCTCGACGGCACGGTTTTCAGAAAACCGATTTTAGTCAATAACATCAAACCCGCCGTTTCCTCATGGAAAGAACCAATAACCATAGGCCGTCACGCATTCGGCGATGTTTACAGCAATACGGAATTTGCTGTTCCTTCCGCAGGGAAGCTCGAACTGGTCTTTACTCCGCAGGATGGGAGTAAAACCATCAGCGTGCCGGTATTTAATTTCCCGGATAAGGGAGTTGCGCAAGTTAATTATAATCTGGAACAATCCATATTGAGCTTCGCCCGCGCCTGTTTTACTTATGCTTTAAGTGAAAAAATCGATTTGTGGTTCTCAACCAAAGACACCATTTCTAAAATATACGATGCCGGTTTTCGCGAAATCTTCAATCATGAATTTGAGCAAAACTGGAAAGAAAAATTTGATAAAGCGGGCATTGAATACTTCTTTACCCTGATTGACGATGCCGTGGCGCGAATCATGAAAAGCGAAGGCGGCATGCTCTGGGCGCTGAAAAATTACGACGGCGACGTTATGTCCGATATGATCGCTTCCGCCAGCGGCTCGCTGGCCATGATGACATCCGTGCTGGTTTCACCCAACGGCTGGTTTGAATACGAGGCCGCGCACGGCACTGTGCAGAAGCACTACTATAAACATTTAAACGGCGAAGAAACTTCCAGCAATTCGATGGCGCTGATTTTCGCCTGGAGTGGCGGCCTGCGCAAACGCGGCGAATTGGATGGCACGCCGGAAGTGATTAAGTTTGCCGATAAGCTCGAAGAAGCGGCAATTGCCACCGTGGAGAATGGCACAATGACCGGCGACTTGTTATTACTTGCCGAAAAAAAAGCTTCCAACAAAAAAGTTGATACGGAAGGCTTTATCGACGCCATCGCCGCAACACTGCAAAAAATGCTCAATGATTAATCGCGCTGACATTCAACTTCCCAATCTACTGGATTTCACCCTGGAGGAAATGGAAGAATTTATTTCCTCTCTGGGTAAGGAAAAATTCCGCGCGCGGCAAATCATGAAATGGCTGCATCAGTGCGGCAGTCTTTCTTTCGACGACATGACCACCCTCTCCCGTGACTTCCGCGCCAGACTCTCCGAACTCGCCCGCATCGGCCGTCCGCAAATTATAAAAATGCTAACATCCACTGATGGTACAAAAAAAGCTCTCTTGCGTCTCGAAGACGGTCTTTTTATCGAAAGCGTTTTAATCCCGGGTAAAAGCCACTGGACAATATGCTTATCTACTCAAGCCGGTTGTGCTATGAGTTGTAAGTTTTGTCTTACTGCATCACAGGGTTTTAAAAGAAATTTGCTGCCTTCGGAAATTGTTGGTCAGCTTATAGCACTCAAACACGAAACGCCGAAGAGCATCGACATCAAGAATATTGTGATGATGGGCATGGGTGAACCGCTCGCCAATTATGAAAACACTCTTAAAACTATAAACATTCTGACTTGTGATTTCGGTTTGGGTATATCCAATAGAAAAATTACGGTTTCCACCTGCGGACTTGCTCCGCAGATTGTACAACTCGGCAAAGATATTTGCATCAACCTTGCTGTATCGCTCAACGCTCATGATGACGAAACAAGAAGCAAGATCATGCCGATTAACAAAAAATATTCTCTGGAAGTATTGCTGGATGCTTGCAGGCAATATCCCATGCCCGGCCGGAGGCTGCTGACCTTTGAATATATTTTAATTGACGGTTTTAATTCTTCAGTACAAGACGCCCGAAAATTGGCAGTTTTATTGACAGGTCAGCGTTGCAAATTAAATTTAATTGTTTTTAACGAATTCCCCGGATCACCTTTTAAATCACCGCCGCAGAAAGATGTGGAAGCTTTTCAGCAGACACTTATCGACAATCATTACACAACCATGCTTCGCAAAAGCAAAGGTAGTGACATTCTCGCCGCCTGCGGACAATTGAGCGGTTCTTGTTGAGAGATGATTGACAATTCGTGATCATCAGAATCTCTATGTTATTTATTCATGACGCAGCGCTTCAATGGGATCCAGACGGGCGGCTTTCAGTGCTGGGAAGTAGCCAAAGATCACGCCTACCGCTGCTGAGAATAGAAATGCAATGATCACAATACCTGCATTAAAGACAAATGGAACACCCAATACACCGACTAGCAGGACAGATGCAGTCAAAGCCAGTATAATTCCTATTAAACCGCCGAAAGAAGAAAGCACCACTGCTTCCACAAGAAACTGCATGAGCACCTCGCGTTCGAATGCACCGATGGCAAGGCGGATGCCAATCTCGCGCGTGCGTTCGGTCACCGACACGAGCATGATATTCATAATGCCGATGCCTCCGACCAGAAGACTGACAGCCGCCACGGCGGAAAGCAATGCGGTCATCATTTGCGTTGTGCTGGTGAGCATAGAGGCGATTTCCTTCATGTCCATAACGTTAAAGTTATCATCATCGCTCGACGATAGATGACGGCGCACACGCAGAAGTTGTTCAATGTCTTTCTTAACTTTTTCCGTCGCTGCGCCTTCTTGAACGGAGATCTGGATCATACTGACATCCTGATTGCCGGCAATACGCCGCTGATAGGTGGTGAGCGGTATTATCATAATATCGTCCTGATCCGTGCCCATAGTGCTCTGTCCTTTTCCCTCTAATATACCGATAATCTCGCAAGAAATTTTTTCCAGGCGGATATTTTCTCCCATGGCGTCCTGCCCGCCGAAAAGCTTCTTGATCACTGTCTCTCCCACTATACAGACAGCCGCGCCGCTGCTTGCCTCACTGTCCGTGAATTGCCGGCCTGACTTAATTGATCTGTTCGTCACCATAATATAAGAACTGTCGGTCCCGGTAACCTGGGTTGACCAGTTTTGGTTGCCGAAGATTGATTTTACGGATTGGGACGAGACCGGCGCCACGGCCTTAATCGAGCCGATCTCTTTGGCAATTGCTTCCACGTCGGATTGCTTGAAAGGAACGTTAGCGGTAGACTGGCCCGGTCCGAGCCTCTTTCCCGGAGTAACCATGAGAAGGTTGCTGCCCATGCTGGCAATTTGCTGCTGGACTTGAACGGTAGCACCGCCGCCAATGGTAACCATGGTAATAACGGCGGCAACGCCAATGACGATGCCAAGGATGGTTAGAATCGAGCGCATCACATTGCGCCTGAGCTCACGCAATGCCAGAAGAAGTGTGTTCCACAACATTATATTTTCCTCCCGTTTGGCTTGTCTGATTCAACCAAACCGTCTAAAAAGTGAACGACGCGCTTCGCATAGGCCGCCATGTCATGTTCATGAGTTACCATAACAATGGTGACACCCTGGTTGCGATTAAGTTCGGTGAGTAAATCCATGATTTCACGGCTGCGGGCCGTATCCAGATTTCCCGTAGGCTCATCCGCAAACAGTACTTCGGGTTTGGTCACAATGGCGCGGGCAATAGCAACCCGCTGCTGTTGTCCGCCGGACAACTCGCCTGGTGTATGGGATTCCCATCCGTTAAGTCCAACCGTCTCCAACGCATGAAGGGACTGCATTCGCCGCTCGTGGGTGGGAACGCCGCGATAAATCAAAGGAAGCTCCACATTCTCCAGCGCTGAGGTGCGATTTAATAAATTAAAGCCCTGAAAGACAAACCCAAGATAAAATCGGCGTAATCTTGTTCGCTGATAACGCGTCAACTTGTCCACTTCGATGCCCTGAAACTTATAAGTTCCGGATGTTGACGTATCCAGGCAGCCGAGGATGTTCATACAAGTAGATTTGCCCGAACCGCTTGGTCCCATCACCGCCACGAACTCGCCTCTGTCAATGAGAAGATCGATACCGCGCAGGGCATACACGGCTGCCTGGCCGGTACCGTAAACTTTTGTTACGCCGTGCAGCTCGATGATGGGATGATTGCCGGTTTGATTGAGAGCCGCCATATTTATTTCACCGAACTGACGGTATCAACCACCACAGCCGTACCCGGTTTAATGTCGCCTGATAAAACTTCGGTCATGCCGCCATTTGCCGACCCGATTGTAACTGCGACGGATGAGAATTGCCCATCCTTTAACGTCCAGACACGCTGTTGCTTTTTATCCCCATTATCCTCCAGTTGTTTATTTCCCTGACTGGGCGGGTGCGGGAGTATTGAACTAACCAAGCCGCCGGAAGACTTCTTTTCTTCCTGGACAGGCGGTGTAAATCGAAGCGCCGCACTGGGTATCAAAACGGCATTTGCAATTTTTTTGACAACGATGTCCGCAGTTACCGTCATTCCCGGCCGCAGGAGCAAATCAGAATTGTCCACTTTCAGGACTGTTTCATACGTTACAACTCCCGATGTCGTAGATGATCCGTAATTGGCGCGAACTATCAGGGCATCGAAGGTTCGATTCGGATAGGCGGCAACGGAGAATGTGGCCTTTTGGCCTTCCTGTATATGACTCACATCGGCCTCGTCAACATTGACGTGAAGTTCCATTTTAGTCAAATCCGCCGCTAGAGTAAACAACGTCGGGGCTTGGTAGGCGGCGGCAACTGTCTGTCCCGGTTCCACGCTACGTGTGAGGACAACACCATTGATAGGCGAACGGATGACGGATTTGGAAAGGTCTGCCTCATAGGTGGCAAGGGTGGCTTTTGCCTGGGAAACAGACGCCCTTGCGCTGGCGTCGTTAGCGATGGCCCGCGCCAGTGTCGCCTCCTGAGCATCCATATCGGCTTGCGAGGGAACTTTGTTATTGCTCAACGCTTTCACCTTCTGATACTGTGAAAGCTTACTGCGGGCCTCCTTTATAGTTGCCTGGGTTTCCAGAACTTTTGCCTGTGCCGCCTCCAGAGACGCTTTATACTGCATTATCTGCGTCTCCAGTTTCGATGTGTCGAGCCTCGCCAGGATTTGACCGACTTTTACTTTGCTATTATAATCAACTTCAACTGTTTTGATGATACCAGAAAGTTCACTGCTTACAGCAACCTCGTTGTTGGTTGGCTTTAAGGTGCCTGTGGCCGTGACGATGACCGTCAGATCTCCATGCTGTACTTCCTGGGTCTTATACTTCACGTCAGAAGACGAATTTGACCCTTTCCAGAAGATAAGAGCAATTACAACAATGGCCGCTACTAAAATTGCCGCAATAATCCATCGTTTGGGAACTTTTTCCCTGCCCGGCAGGCGGTCGATTTCCAGCGTTCTGGCGATATCGGTTTTTTCATCCTGTTTTGTTTCCATTGGTTATTTCCTGTTTAAAAAAATTTTGTTACTATTTGCAGCGGATTCCCATCCGCCACCCAGGGCCTTGTACAGGCTTATCAGGTTGGTGGTAACCGTCCCCTCGCTTTTAGCCAACTCATCCTCAAATGACAAAAGCGAACGCTCCACATCCAGTACATCGTTGAAAGCTGTCAGACCTGACTGGTATTTGTTTTTCGCCAGTTCAGCCGCCTGTTTCGCCGCCGCGGCAGCATCGGTTAAAGTCTGCTTATGGTGTTGTTCTTCGGCATATGCGGTGAGGGCATTTTCCACTTCCTCAAGTGCATTGAGTATGGTTGTTTCATAAGCTATCAGATACTGCTCCTGCAGGGCTGACTGCACTTCTATGTTCTGGCATATAGATCCACCGGCGAAAAGTGGTATTGTGATACCGGGACCGAAACCATAGGTTCTACTACCCGACGAAAACAGATTGCCCGTCGAAAGGGCTTCCAGTCCGATTGTGCCACTTAATGTAAACTTAGGATAAAGATCCGCCACAGCCACACCAACAGAGGCCGTCTGCGAAGCAAGATTACGTTCCGCCTTTCTTATATCAGGCCGTCGCCGCAAAACATCGGCAGGCACTCCCACCGCTATATTCAGCGGTGTAACCGGTATGCGTTCCCGCTTTGTAAGCTCTTCATGAATCTTGCCCGGTTGCTCTCCCAGAAGAACTGCAATGCGGTTCATGGCTTCCTCAAGTCCGGTTCGCAGAATCGGTATATTGGAACGTGTGTTTTCAAGATTGTAGCAGGCCTGTTGTACCGCTAATTCATCACTCAACCCCGCCTGAGACTGCCAGACAGTCAGTTGATACGTTTCCTCCTGGGACTTCAGGTTCGCTTCCGCCACGGCAAGACGAGTCTGATAGGTTCGCACATCAATGTAGTTTGTTGCCACTTCGGCCAAAAGCGAGACGAGGACATCACGGCGGTCTTCCTGACTCGCCTCAAGATTTGCCTGCGTCGACTCCACAGAACGACGAACGCCACCGAAAATATCCAGTTCCCATGATGCATCAAAGCCCGCGGCATAAAGATCGCTGGTCGTGCCGCTTCCGATGTCCACGTTACTTCCGATGCTGGCATTACTTCCAAGGTTCTCGCTGCTTCTGCTTCGGTTGGCGCTTCCTGTCGCGTTGAGCGTCGGGAAGAAAGATGCTTTGGCTCCTCCCCGTCGGGCACGTGCTTCACGAATCTTCGCCTGAGCCTTCTTCAAATCAAGATTACCTTTTTCCGCACGCTCAATTAAGCTTGAGAGCTTCGGATCGGCAAGAGCATTCCACCAAGCTGCTAAATTATTAGTATCCGTTTTCTTTTTATCCGAATCACTCTTTAGTTTCGTGTTCCAATCCTTATTTACGGTTGTATCGGGACGTACATAGTCGGGACCCACTGCGAGGCAACCAGAAATAACTGCGATTAAAAGCACTGATAATATCGTTGATACCAATTGAACGAATTTATTTCCATGTGAAGACTTCATTGATTTACCTGTTCTTATCTTTTTGACTATTTATTGTTTCTCGCACGACTGGTTTTTGATGCCGCACTCTTGCGAACGGCCTGTATTCCGGCTAGGGAGAATTTGACAACATGCTCCGTATAGGCTTTAATATCTTTAATTTTCGGCGGACCTGCTTTCTCTGTGTCTTTTCCCGGTGATTTGCTTCCCGCGACCATGGGATTGATGCACTGGCTGATGATGCTCGTTTCGCAGAAATTTACATCCCTATCCGAAACAAGCGAGCCAAGTAATTCCCTAACCAGACCCTCCGTTTTCTTCCGAATGGGATTAATTTCTTCTCTCATTACTTCTTCCAAGAGCCCGGTGGGATTGGCGAATTCCCTCTGCACAAACCAGAATTCCTTGTTGTTTTTATCAGCTAGTCTTCCAATTGTTGCTTTTACATGCGCCCGAAAGCGTTCTTCAACCAGTGCATTATCGCTAACGCCGCCATCCGGCGGGTGAGCTTTAAGAGATTCGTGAAAAGCACATCGCCATGCTTCGGCATAAAGAGTTTCTTTATTGCCAAAATGATAATTGACAGATGCGATATTCGTATCGGCCAGTTTGCTGATTTCCGCAATGGTCGTATCGCGATATCCCTTTTGGGCGAATATTTCACATGCTGCATCCAAAAGACTTTTACGTGTCCTAACAGTATCCTCTCTCGGCATTTATTTTATCCTCCATTTATATTTCAAATGTACATTTAAAGTATTCATTTAAAATTATCAATACATTTTTTGATAAATAAATGCAGCTGCAAATCAAATCTGATTTTTTAACGAATTCCCCGGAGCACCTTTTAAATTACCGCCGCAGAAAGATGTGGAAGCTTTTCAGCAGACACTTATCGACAATCATTACACAACCATGCTTCGCAAAAGCAAAGGTAGTGACATTCTCGCCGCCTGCGGACAACTAAGCGGCACTTTCGGAATCTGATAAAGCTATTGTAAATATTTTTTCCTGAAAGAAATAAAACGTCAACTTTGGCTTAATGCCTAAAAACGGGGTCTGGAATAGGTTAATAATCTAGTTATAACAATGGTATATGTGTATAAAAATTCAGAAGGCTGAAAGATGAGTAAAAAAATGTTCATATTGCGGGTCAGATAAAACAAAAAAGAAAGGGTTTTATAATAACCAAAGACAGCGTTATCGATGCAATTCATGTGGCAGG
>Ga0075520_1001352_pt1 | contig 11742 bp, 10 predicted proteins | sample NGEPerB_FD_75100 | JGI IMG/M metagenome (GOLD analysis project Ga0075520, IMG submission 75100) | Arctic peat soil microbial communities from the Barrow Environmental Observatory site, Barrow, Alaska, USA - NGEE PermafrostAB12-B | ecosystem: Environmental > Terrestrial > Soil > Wetlands > Peat ... | reverse complement strand
GGTGGTAATCTGCGCTGCCACAGTCGTGGCGAGTCAGAACCAGAATCGACCGTTCTCTGACGGGAGCCATCCGGGAGAGTGAACCATCTGGATACCGAAGGGCCCCAGGTGTAAGTTCAGGCTCGGCCGTCGCCCCCGGGGAGGACTGTCCTTTCGATTGCCACAACCGTCGGGCGAACCCGACCTCATATCCAGGTCCAATCTGGGACCTCATGAACACGAACGACTTTCATGCTGGACGAGGTCGGCGATTCGATTCCGCTGCGCCGGCGCGGCCGGCGAGGTCGATGGTCATCATTTGCGTGTGCAGGGTGCGCTCGAATTCATGATTTCAGGGGAGCCGTTCAACGGTGCTCGGCGAATACGGGGTGACGGAGCGAAGTCCCTCGGCCCGACGGGCGCACTTATTGACATTGATCGGTGTAGCGGTACCGTAAACCAATGCCCGAAATGTGACATCACTCGAATCCGCAGATCGTTCGATGTGCCCACGTCTGCGGCGGCCAGGGCCAAAGGGGGATTCCAGCGTCGAGCGCGGTTGCCGCGAAATCGGCCGCCGCAAGATCATGTCCCGGCTCGTCACCAACACGGAGGCCGCCCGTGTCCGTTCGCGTCAACGGCATCCTCACGCGCGTCGCGCTGGCCATCGCGGCCGTGCTCGCCGCCGCTGTCCTGGCCGCAAGTCCCGCGGCGGCCGTCGCCGACGGCACGCTGGTCTCACCTGGTCAGTACCCGTTCGCGGTGAGGCTGACCATGACCCACATCCCACGGCCGAACGGCACCTTCTACAACAGCGCCTGCTCCGCCGCACTGATCTCCCCGATCTGGATCATCACCGCCGGACACTGCTTCCACGACGTCAACCACGTCCCGGTCAGCGGACCGGTGCCCTATCCCACGACCGCGACCCTGAACACGGTTGCGGGAGACGAGCGCGCGCGCCCCGATCAGTGGGTCGATCTTGTCGCCCTGCTGTCCCCAGCACCTGGCGAGGAGCGGGACATCGTCGAAGTGCAGCAGGCGAACACGACCGACATCGCTCTGGCGCGACTGTCCGCACCGGTCGTCAACGTCACCCCGCTCGGCCTCAGCACAACCCGGCCGGCGGCCGGCGACGTACTGACCATCGCCGGCTGGGGAGCGACATCCAGCATCATCCCGACACCCAGCGCCCGGCTGTCCATCGGCCAGGTAAAAGCCCAGGCCGTGAACGCCACGACGATCACTGTGGTGGGCTCCTACCCGGCAGCCGACACGAGCGCTTGCCTGTACGACTCCGGCGCGCCCTATTTCACCACGCCCCTCGGTGCTGCACCGCTGCTCGTCTCCACCGAAAGCACCGGCCCGGACTGCCCCCACACGGGCGGCGAAACGACCGCCCGGGTCGACACCATAGCCGCATGGATCACGACGATCGTGCCCGACCTGCCATGATCACACCGCTTGGCTCACCAACACGCCGGCCCGCAGTGTCCGCCGGGTCGGAGTACTCCTCACGTCGCCCCATCGTGCGGGCCCCGGTTGGCCGCAGCCGATCGGCGTCGGGAACCGCCTGCCGGCACCACTCCCGCAACCCGGCATCCTGCACCGTGAGCCCAACCGGCTGCCGCTCCCGACCGCACCCCGCTGTGAACCCAAAGAATCGTTCCCGCACGCCAATCCTGCGAACAGCTTTAAGGGCCACGGCTGGGTCTTGCTTGTCGAAGCTTGGAAGGTGATCGTCATGTTTGATCAAGTGTTGAATGAAATCCTGCTGGTCGCGATCATCTTCATTCTCGTCCCGATGATGATCATTGCCGCGGCCCTGATGATGACCGGTCGGCGAAAGCAGAACCGCTAACGATAGCGATGGCTATCGCCGCTTCCGGCCGGTCCCCGGGGCCCTGCCGCGATACTGATGGGGTGATCCTCTCCCGCAACTGGTCTGTGTTCCTGGTGCTCGCCGGCGCCTTCAACTGGGTGATCTGGCCCCGGTTCGCGATGGCGATCTGGAATGACCAGCGGGCCTGGTCCGGTGACATCGGCCAGTCGAGCCCCACCCCCTTCCTACTGGTGCACGCTGTGCTGATTGTCACGGCCGTCACGATCGGCACGATCGTCCTGGTCCTCGGCGTGCGGGCATTCCTGGCGGACCGCCGGATGCGTGCGGCGCGTCGGCCGGTGTTGTCCGACCGGTAGCCAGGACAGCCGGCGGAGGTAACCACCTCCCACCACTGAACCTCACCGCAAACCACCTGACGGGAGGTCGGGAGCACAATCCGGCTCACCGGACCGGCGGCGGCCCCGGATCACCTCGCCAGGACCACCGCCACCCGCGCCGACACGCCGGCCCCGACCGATCCGCCGGCGACGCCCGGCGCGTCCGGTCCGGTCACGCCGCGGAACACCGAGGTGGCCAGGGTCTCTGCCTGCACCTGATCCAGCCGTTCCTGCACCGCGGACCACAGCTCGTCCGGCACCTCGAGGGTGAGCGCGATCCGGTCCGAGACATTGAGCCCGGCGTCCTTGCGCGCCTGCTGCACCAGCCGGAGCAGGTCGTTCACCACGCCCTGGGCGAGCAACTCCTCGTCCAACGCGGTGTCCAGCGACACGAAACCGCCGGAACGCAGCAGTCCGACGGCGTCCGAGGAGGACCCGGTGGCCACCAGCTCCAGCGAGTACTCGGTCGGTTCGAGCACCACACCGCCGCAGATCACCACGCCGTCGTCGTCGACCGACCAGTCGCCCGCCTTGGACGCCTTGATCACCTTCTGCACATCCCGGCCCAGCCGTGGCCCGGCGGCCCTGGCATTGACCGCCAGCCGCCGGGACACCCGCTCGTCGTGCTCGGCCATCTCGGTCAGATCCACCTGCCGCACGTTGACCTCGTCCGCGACCAGCGACACGAACGACCGCAGCCGGGCAGCGCCGCGGGTCGCGACCGCGAGGGCGGCCAGCGGCTGCCGCACCCGCAGACCGGCCGCCTTACGCACGGACAGCGCGACGGACGCGATCTCCCGGATCTCGTCCATCGCCGCGACCAGATCGTCGTCCGGGACCACCTGGGTGGCATCGGCCAGGCTCGGCCAATCGGCAAGATGCACCGACCGGCCTCCGGTCAGCCCACGCCAGATCACCTCGGTGGTCAGCGGCAGGAGCGGCGCGGCCACCCGGCTGACCACCTCGAGCACGGTGTGCAGCGTGTCGATCGCATCGGCGTCGCCGTCCCAGAACCGTTGCCGGGAGCGGCGGATGTACCAGTTCGTCAGCACCTCGAGGTAGGAGCGAACGGCAGCGCAGGCACCGGCCAGGTCGTAGACGTCCATCGCCGCGGTGACGTCCCGGACCAACTCCGCCGTCTTGGCCAGCGCGTACCGGTCCAGCACGTCCGGCGAGTCGGCGCGGACGCGGCCCGTCCGACCGGACGCGCCGGCGTACAACGCCAGGAAGTACCACGCGTTCCACAGCGGCAGCACGGCCTGCCGGACACCGTCCCGGATCCCCGGTTCGGTGACCACCAGGTCCGCCCCGCGCAGGATCGCCGAGGACATCAGGAACCAGCGCATCGCGTCGGAACCGTCCCGCTCGAACACCTGCCCGAGATCGGGGTAGTTCCGCCGTGACTTGGACATCTTCTGGCCGTCGTCACCGAGCACGATGCCGTGCGCCATGCACGTCACGAATGCGGGTCGGTCGAACAGCGCGGTGGCCAGCACGTGCATGGTGTAGAACCAGCCGCGGGTCTGGCCGTTGTACTCGACGATGAAGTCGCCCGGGTAGTGCTCCTCGAACCACTCGGAATTCTGGAACGGATAGTGCACCTGGGCGAAGGGCATCGAGCCGGATTCGAACCAGCAGTCCAGCACCTCCGGCACCCGGCGCATGGTCGACGTCCCGCTGGGGTCGTCGGGGTTGGGTCTGGTGAGCTCGTCGATGAACGGCCGGTGGGTGTCGGTTGGGCGCACGCCGAAGTCCCGCTCCAGTTCGTCGAGCGAACCGTAGACGTCCACCCGCGGGTACGCAGGATCATCCGACGTCCACACCGGGATCGGCGACCCCCAGAAACGGTTGCGGGAGATCGACCAGTCGCGGGCGCCCTCCAGCCACTTGCCGAACTGCCCGTCCTTGATGTGTGCCGGCACCCAGGTGATCTGCTGGTTCAGCTCGACCATCCGGTCCCGGAACTGCGTGACGGCGACGAACCAGGACGACACGGCACGCTGGATCAGCGGCGTCTCGCACCGCCAGCAGTGCGGGTACGGGTGCTCGTAGCTGTCCCGGCGCAGGAGCAGCCCGGCCTCCTTGAGGTCGGCCATGATCGGGATGTTGGCGTCGAACACGTGGTAGCCCTCGTACGGTGGGACCTGCGAGGTGAACTTGCCCTGCGAGTCGACCGGGTTGACGACCTCGATCCCGGCGGCGTCGGTGACGACCTTGTCCTCCTCACCGAAGGCCGGCGCGATGTGCACCACGCCGGTGCCGTCCTCGGTGGTGACGTAGTCCGCCGGGAGCACCTGGTGTGCGCGGGAGGACCTGCTTGCAGGGTCCGACCCGTCAGAACCGCCGTTGTCCACGAAGAAGTCGAAGGGCGGGACGTAATGGGTGCCGACCAGCTGCGCGCCGGTGTAAGTGGCCAGCACTTCCGGCGACTCCCCCAGCTCGCGGCTGTACGCCGCCACCCGAGCCCGTGCCAGCAGGTACCGGCCGGCGTCCGGCCCGGAGGACCGGACCACGACGTACTCGACATCGGGATTGACCGCGGCCGCCAGGTTGGACGGCAGCGTCCACGGCGTGGTCGTCCAGACAAGGGCGTTCACCCCGTCCAGCAGCGGGTCGGCGGACCGCAGCCGCAGCGACACCGTGACCGCGGGGTCTTGCCGGGACCGGTAGGTGTCGTCCATCTTCGTCTCGGTGGCCGACAGCGGCGTCTCGCACCGCGTGCAGTACCACAGCACCCGGTAGCCCTGGTAGATCAACCCCTTGTCCCACAAGGACTTGAAGGCCCACATGACGGACTCCATGTAGTCCAGATCCAGGGTCTTGTAGTCGTGCTCGAAGTCCACCCAGCGGCCTTGTCTGGTGACATACTCCTGCCACTCGTGGGTGTACCGCAGCACCGAGGACCGGCAGGCGTCGTTGAACTGCTCGACGCCCATCGACTCGATCTCGGACTTGTGCTTGATGCCGAGCTGCCGCTCGGCCTCGACCTCAGCGGGCAGGCCGTGGGTGTCCCAGCCGAAACGCCGCTCGACCCGGCGCCCGCGCATGGTCTGGTACCGCGGCACGACGTCCTTGACGTAGCCGGTCAGCAGATGCCCGTAGTGCGGCAGGCCGTTGGCGAACGGCGGACCGTCGTAGAAGACGAACTCGTTGGACCCGTTGTCGCCCTCAGCCCGTTGCTCGACAGAGGCCTCGAAGGTCCCGTCCTTGGCCCAGTACGCCAGCACGTCGTGTTCCAGCGCGGGCAGGTCGGGATGCGCGACGACCTGCGTGTCGCCGGCCCTGGGATATCCCGTCTCGTCAGCGCCCGGCGTTGCGGACGGGTCAGCCGCGAGCTGCGCGGTCGGTGTGTCGTTCATCTCCGGGTACTCCTCGTCCAGGCTGTCCATCGCCTGCAGGGACGAGGCGTGACCGGTGTCGGTCACATCCCGCGGTACCACCCCGCTTGCCTGAATCCTCGCTCCGTACAGCGGGGGTTCGGGCCACTCATCGTTCCGGCTGTGACGGGCCGGACCCGTTCGGTTCTAGTGAGCACCCGCCGCGGTGGAAATAGTGCAGTGGAAATAGTGCGGTGCGGTGGTGCCGTTCTTCCGAATGGCTCGCCGGTGATGGCCGGGTCATCGCCATACTGCTGTGCCTCAGGGTAACGCCCGCCGGCGAGCGGATGACCCGCCCGTCACTCGCTGTTGTTGACGATGGACCCCGCCGGCTCCTTGGGCGCCTGCCCGTCGAGCTGAGCCAGCTGCTCAGAGATCCAACTCTTCAGCCGGCCGCGGTATTCCCGCTCGTAGACCCGCAGGTCCTCGATCTTCTTCTCCAGGGTGATCCGCTCGTCGGCCAGCCTGCCGATGACCTCGTCGTACTTGGACTGTGCTTCATTGTCCAGCGCATCGGCGCGGATCCGGCTGTCTCGTTCGGCCGCCTCGGCCCTGGTGGTGGCGTCGGTGATCAACGCATCCGACTGGCTCCTGGCGTCGGCCAGCACCCGGTCCGATTCGACCTTGGCCTCGGCGGTCAGCCGGTCCGCGGTCTCCTGGGCCAGGCCCAGCAGGCGTGCGGCCTGGACGTGGCCGTCGGCGGTGGCGGCAGTTGCCGCCGCAGCGGCCGGGGCGGCCGCGGGCGCCGCTTCAGCAACCGGGGCCGGCCTGGCCGCGGGAGTACCGCCCGCCTCGTAGCTGGCCAGCCGCGAGGTGAGGTCGTTGTTCTCCTCGATGAGTCGAGCGAGTTCGGCCTCGACGACATCAAGGAAGGCATCTACTTCGTCCTCGTCGTACCCCCGCTTGCCGATAGAGGGTTTCTTGAAGGCGACGTTGTGGACATCGGCTGGCGTGAGCGGCATGACAACTCCTTGGTGGCTCGGTCAACAGCGGGGCGCGACGAAGAACGCGTCGGATCCCGATCAACAAGATGCTAGAACGCGCTAGGACGATGCTAGAGCGAACTGGAAATCGCCAATCGCATGACGACCTCCATCAGGATGTAGACCGCGATCAGGAGCACCAGAATGCTGAGGTCGAACCCTACCCCGCCCAAACGAACCGTCGGAATGATCTTCCGGAACAGCTTCACCGGCGGGTCGGTGCTGGCGTAGAGCACCTCCATGGCAACGGCCGGCGCGCCGGCGGGCCGCCACGAACGCGCGAAGACTCGCACGAACTCGATGACGATCCGACCCAACAGCGCCAGCCTGAACAGCCAGAGGATCAGGTAGAGCACCTGCCAGAGAATGTTCACACCATTACTTGTACCGGATGCGGAAGGGGCCCGGCAGCAGCGTCAGCGGCCGGACCGCGCACCGGCATAGGCCGGACGATCGCGGGTGTCCTGGGAGAAGCCGCCGGTGAACGCGGCAGGAGCGCCGGGTTCGGACAGGTCGGCGACGTCAGTGTCCGGCGGCAGCAGCATGAACACCTTGGTGGTGACCTTGTCGATCGAACCACGCAGGGCGAAGGCGAGACCCGCCGCGAAATCAACCAGGCGACGCGCGTCGGAATCGTCCATCTCGGTCATGTCCAGGATGACGGGCTTGCCCTCGCGGTACTTCTCGCCGATCACGCGTGCCTCGGCGAAGCCGTTGAGCTTGATCGTCACGGGACGAATGGCGCCGGGGATCTCCGGTTCACGACGCATGTCCGGACGTGCCTGCATGGCCAGTGCTCCCTGGGTCATCGGGGCGTCCTCGTAGGCGGGTCCGACGGGGCGGCGGGAATGGGCGGCGGGATACGGTGCGTCCTGACCGCGGTCATACCCGTCGGGTGAGTACCCGTCGGCCGGGTAGTCGCGCGCGGGGTAGCCAGACGGGTATTCGCCCGGGTAATCGCCGGTGTCCGAGTCGTGGTAGTCGTCCACGTACTCGTCCCGGTGGGACTCGTCCGGCACGAGCCCCAGGAAGGCCCCCACCTTGCGCCATGATCCCATTTTGGTCTGATCCTTCCGTTGCGCTACACGGTGAACGGGACCCGCGCTGGTGCCGCTTGCGGCATGCCGTGCGAACCGATCTCCTCGCCTTGCGCGTCAGGCTATCCCCGTGATCAGAACGATCGCGGCACGACACACCGGGCCGGACAAGCGGTTCCGGTTCTGTTCATTCCTCGGTTCAGTCCCCCGCTCGGTCCCCCGCGCGCGGCATCCAGATCAGCCCGGCGAACCGGCCGGTGGGAGCGCCTCTTCGATGGCTGAACAGCGCCGGATCGGTGAACGTGCACCGCGGGTCGATCGCCACGCCCGCCACCCCGGCCGACCGGAGCTGACGGGCCAGGCCGGCCCGCAGATCGAGGCCCGCGGTGCCGCGATCCGTTCGGCACGCCGAGCCCGGCAGCGCGGCCTCGACCTCGTCGCGCATCCCGTCCGGCACCTCGTAGCACGGACCGCAAATGGCCGGACCGAGCAACACCTCGATCGACGACGCGGACGCGCCGGCGTCGACCATCGCCGCGACCATCCGCAACGCGATACCGTCCGCGGCGCCCCGACGCCCGGCGTGCACGGCGGCGATCACCCCGGCGACCGGGTCCCCGGCCAGGATCGGCACGCAATCGGCGACCAGCACACCAAGAGCCAGACCTGCAGTGCTGGTGACGATCCCGTCCGTCTCCGGTAGCCCCGTCTCCGGTAGCCCCGTCGCCGGTAGCCCCGTCTCCGGTAGCTCGGCCATTGCGGGTCCGGTGGTTGCCGCCGACCCGTCCGCCGGCCGCAGCACACCGTCCACCGGCGTCACCCCGGTGCCGTGCACCTGCCGCATCCACACCACCGACTCCGGCGGCAGGTCGGCGGCACGCGCCAGTCGAGCCCGGTTGGCCGCCACGGCTGCGGGCGAGTCCCCTACGCCGCCACCGAGGTTGAAAGAATCGTAGGGTGCAGCCGACACTCCGCCGCGCCGAGTGGTGACAATCCGCCGGATCCACCTGGGCGCGCCCGCGCCCCTCCCGGACGCCGAAACGCCTGAGCCGGCCGACCCGCGGGTCGAGACCGGCTCAGGCGTCATGGCTCCATGAAACACCTCACCAGGGGTCACCCAGCGGTCAGCGCCTCATGAACGACGGAACGTCGACGTCGTCGTCGTCGACGGTGGCCGGACGCGTTCCCGGACGCACGGACTGGTGCTGGGAGGGCACGTTCGCCTGCGGCGGGTAGTGACCGGCGGGTGCCCCAGGTGCCGCGTAGGCGGGCGCCGGGGGCCGGGCCGCCGGCGGAGGCGCCGAGGTGTACTGCGGCTGTGCTGGCTGCTGCGGACGGGCCGCCGGCTGGGCACCGTTGAACCCGCCGTTGAAGCCACCACTGGCGGCTCCGTTGAACCCGCCGGCGGCGGCCGTGGCCCTGGCAGCCCGCTGGTCGATGGTGGGCGGCAGCACCGACGGCGTCGAGTCGAAACCCGCGGCGATGACCGTCACCCGTACCTCGTCACCGAGCGAATCGTCGATGACCGTGCCGAAGATGATGTTGGCGTCCTCGTGCGCCGCCTCCTGCACCAGCGAGGCCGCCTCGTTGATCTCGAAAAGGCCCAGGTCGGATCCGCCCGCGATCGACAGCAGCACGCCGTGCGCGCCGTCCATCGACGCCTCCAGCAGTGGCGAATTGATCGCCTTCTGGGCGGCCTGCACGGCACGACCCTCGCCGCGCGCCGATCCGATGCCCATCAAGGCGGTGCCGGCGCCGGCCATCACCGACTTCACGTCGGCGAAGTCGACGTTGATCAGCCCAGGAGTGGTGATCAGGTCGGTGATGCCCTGCACACCGTTGAGCAGCACCTCGTCGGCCGACCGGAACGCATCCATCAACGAGACGCCCATGTCGCCGAGCTGCAGCAGCCGGTCGTTGGGGATGACGATGAGGGTGTCGCACTCGTTGCGCAGTTCCTTGATGCCGTTCTCGGCCTGGCCGCCGCGGCGCCTGCCCTCGAACTGGAACGGCCGGGTGACCACGCCGATGGTCAGCGCGCCGAGCTTCCGGGCGATCGAGGCGACGACGGGAGCGCCGCCGGTTCCCGTTCCACCGCCTTCCCCAGCGGTCACGAAGACCATGTCGGCACCCTTGAGCACCTCCTCGATCTCCTCGCGATGATCTTCGGCGGCCTTCCGGCCGACATCGGGGTTGGCGCCGGCGCCGAGTCCCCTTGTCATCTCACGACCGACGTCCAGCTTGACGTCGGCGTCACTCATCAGCAGGGCCTGCGCGTCGGTGTTGATCGCGATGAACTCGACCCCACGCAGGCCGACCTCGATCATCCGGTTGATGGCGTTCACCCCGCCGCCGCCGATGCCGACGACCTTGATCACGGCGAGGTAGTTGTGCGGTGGCGTCATTCGCCTGAGCCTTTCTGCTCTGTCGGGGTACTGCGGGACGGTGCTGGTGCTTCTGTGCTCGTTCTCTGCTGTGCGACTTCCTTCGCAGCCCACCCGGCGTGTCGAACCCTCAACCTCAACCGGACGGTTATAGTTAAGTCAAGTGCTGCTGGGATTGAAGGTAGGTCGAGGGTTACGGCCAGACACGGAGGCGCGCCGGTGTGGCGCGCGATTTTGTCGTCGTTTCGTCAGCCGCGGCCCTGCGTGCTCTCCGACCGTTCGGCAGGGCGGGACCGGTACCCGCAACCTGGCCGAACGTCGCGAGCCCACCGCTCGGCCAGGCAACTCGGTAGGGCGATTCGGTAGAGAGACCCGGCCAGCCAACTCAGTCCGGAAACCGGTTGTGCCCGTAGCGGTTCCACGACGTGACCTGCTCGACCGGCTGCCGATCGGCCGGCTTGAATTCCAGTCCCTTGGTGTAGGCAACGGGCAGCAGGGCGACCTGGGTGACCCTCTCCGGAATGCCCAGGAGTTCGCCGACCTCGCGCTCGTAGGTCAGGTGCAGGGTGGTCCACGCCGAGCCGAGACCGCGCGAGCGCAGCGCCAGCGCGAAGCTCCACACCGCCGGCAGGATGTTCCCGTAGAACCCCGCCTGGCTCTCCCCTTCGGCCGGACGGCCGATCACGCACGGGACGACGAGCACCGGCACCTTGTCCATGTTCTCGGCCAGGAACAACGCGGAGGACGACACGCGTCGTTGCTGATCGGTCCGCGCGGCGTCCAGACCGGACCGCAGGTACGGCATGGCGCCGCGCCGGTAGTACTCGGCGACCTCGCTACGGAGCTCCGGATCGGTGACGACCACGAACCGCCAGTTCTGCCGGTTCCCGCCGGTCGGCGCCTGCAGGGCGAGCCGCAGGCAATCGGCGATGATCCCGGGCCCGACGGGCCGATCGAGATCCAGCCGTTTGCGTACCGCGCGGGTGGTCGACAGCACGTAGTCGACGTCGTGCAGGTCCATTGCTCCAGCCCATCTGACGAGTGATGCCGCGACCGATTCAGTCCGCAGCAGCAGGCTAGCTGCCATGCTCCGGGAGTGACTCTCGCGAAGTGGATGCGGCTGACCGAGATTCCGCTGCTGGTGTCCGCGATCGCCTTTCTGGTCGCTTACGCGTGGGCGGTACTTGCCCAGTTGCAGGGCGGGTGGAGCACCCTGGTGGCGGCCGTGATGACCTTGTCGTGGGCGATCTTCGTCGTCGACTACTTCGTCCGGCTCTTCCTGGCGAAGAACAAGCGGACATGGTTCGTCCGGAACCTGCTCGACCTGGCTATCGTCCTGCTGCCGATGTTGCGACCGCTGCGGCTGCTGCGGCTGGTCTCGGTGCTGGCGGTGTTCCAGCGGATCGGCGGGACCCACCTCGTCGGCCGGGTGGCGCTCTACGTCTCCGTGTCGACGGTGATGCTGATCTTCGTCGGGTCACTGGCCATGCTGAGCGTGGAACGCCACCAGCCGGGGGCAACGATCACTTCCTACGGCGACGCCCTGTGGTGGGCGGTGGTGACGATGACGACGGTCGGCTACGGCGACATGTACCCGGTCTCCGCCGAGGGAAGACTCATCGCCGTCGCGCTGATGGTGGGCGGAATCGCGCTGCTCGGCGTGGTCACCGCGACCGTCGCCACCTGGCTGATCCAGAAGGTGTCCGAGCAGGACGAGGCGGGCCAGTCCGCGACCAGGGCGCAGGTTCGGGAACTGACCGAG
>Ga0075520_1001351_pt1 | contig 11743 bp, 8 predicted proteins | sample NGEPerB_FD_75100 | JGI IMG/M metagenome (GOLD analysis project Ga0075520, IMG submission 75100) | Arctic peat soil microbial communities from the Barrow Environmental Observatory site, Barrow, Alaska, USA - NGEE PermafrostAB12-B | ecosystem: Environmental > Terrestrial > Soil > Wetlands > Peat ... | reverse complement strand
GAACCAGAGTACGCTGCGCGCCGAGGTTGCGCAGGTCGAGGTAGGCGCCGCCTTGCTCGGCGTTCGACGCGAGCACGGAGCCACGACCGAAGATCGGCGTGCCGGCCGTCGTCAGCGCGTTGACGATGTCGCTGGCGGTGATGAAGCCGCTCTTGACGATGTCTGCAGCAGTGACCGTCAGTACGGGCTGAGAGGTTTCCTTGTCAATGGTGCGGATCCGCGAGCCGGTGATCTCGACCCCTTGCAGCTGCTGCGGGGTTTGCTGAGCCATGGCGGCCGAGCCATACAAGCCAGCGCCGCTGAAAGCGATCAGCAGGCTTTTGGAAAGCATTGTTCTCTTGAGCATCGAGGAACTCCTGAAGAAAGGTTGGATCAACAAGCCTGGTCCGTCAGCGCGTCACCGGCCGGCTTTGTCAGCCTGCCGCGACGAGTCTGTGAAGACCCGTAAAGGAAAAGTCACCGAACAAACTTGATAGCTGCACTACCGCCCGGGGTCGTTTGCGTTCGGTTCGCGACGAATCCAGCCCGAGAGAACATCGTGCAATCGCCCGTGACAGCGGCGGGCGATGGAACATTCGCGCGCTCGCCATCTCCAGACATCTGCTCTCCCAAGCAACGGACCCGTAGCGAAACCTTGTTGCGGCGGTTACTTAGACCGCCTGTTCGTCACGCTTCGCCCAACTGCAACTTTATTGTCACGGAGTCGTCGCGCTCGGGAAACGGGCACTGCCCGATTTTTTTGCTGGCAGTGAGTCTGCGTCGGGTTTAACCAACAGTCGCGCGCAGCCGCGGTACGGCGTCTAGCAAGGTGCGCGTGTACAGCGACTGCGGGTTTCCGAGTATTTCCTCGGTGGGACCCTGCTCCTGGGCCTTGCCCCGGTTCATCACCACGATGTCGTCGGCGAGGTACTCGACGACGCCGATGTTGTGGGTGATGAAGAGGAAGGACACACCGAGCCGTTCCTGCAGCTCACGCAGCAGGTTCAGGATCTGCGCCTGAACGGAGACGTCGAGCGCCGAGGTAGGCTCGTCGCAGACGATGAGACGCGGCTTCACCGCCAACGCCCGGGCAATCGCGATCCGTTGTCGTTGCCCGCCCGAAAACTCGTGCGGATAACGTTCGAGCGCGTCGCGGCGCAGACCGACCTGATCGACCAGTTCCTCGAGGCTCGCCCGGCGTGCCTCGGCGTCCATCTCCGGGCGCAGCGCTTCGAGCCCTTCGTCGAGGATGGCGAGAACGCGCATCCGCGGATTCAGCGAAGCGAACGGATCCTGGAAGATGATCTGGATGTCGCGCCTGGCGACGCGCAAGGCTTCGCCTTCGAGCCTGAAGAGATCCTGGCCGTCGAGAAGCGCGCTGCCTTCGATGATCGCCGTGCCGCGCAGGAGCTGGACGATCGCCTTGCCGGTCGTCGTCTTGCCGCAGCCCGATTCGCCGACCAGCGCCAGCGTCTTGCCGCGAGCGACGTCGAACGAAATGCCGTCGACGGCGCTGAACACGCCCGCCATCCGTTGCAGTAGACCGCGCCGGATCGGGAAGCGCACTGCGAGATCCTTGACCGACAGCAGGATCGGCGCAGCGGGATCGACCGGGCCGCTCTGCATCCAGGCGGCAGCTCGGGGCGTCTCTGCCATCGCCGGCGCAGGATGGCCGAGTTGCGCAGGAGGCGGCGCGACGCCCGCCGTGGTATCGCCAGGCCCGACGTCGGGCGGCGCATCCGCCTTCGGAGCGAGATCGGTGTAGAGCAGGCATCGGACGCTACGCGTCGCGCCCAGGGGCGTCAACGCCGGCGGCATGGTCGGGCATGCGCCGAACGCCCGGTCGCAGCGCGGCGTGAAGCGGCAGCCCTCGAATTTGAGCCACAGCGGTGGCACCGATCCCTTGATCGCCGCCAGCGATTCGCCGCGCCGGGCCGCGTCGGGCAAGGCCTGCAACAACAGGCGCGCATAGGGATGCTTGGGCGCGGCGAAGAATTCGTCGGCCTCGGCCACCTCGATGATCTGGCCCGCGTACATGAGAGCGACACGGTCGGCGATGTTCGAGACGACCGCAAGATCATGGGTGATCAGCAGCATGCCCATGCCCTGCTCTTTTTGCAGGTTCTTCAGCAGCTCCAGGATCTGCGCCTGGATCGTGACGTCGAGCGCCGTGGTCGGTTCGTCGGCGATGAGGAAATCGGGCTCCGAGGCGAGTGTCATGGCGATCATGACGCGTTGCTTCTGGCCGCCGGACAGGCGAAACGGGTATTCGTCGATGCGCCGTTCCGGCTCCGGGATGCCGACCCTGCCCAGCCATTCGATCGCCCGCGTCCGCGCCGCTGCGCCGCGCAGCGGCGTGTGCAGCTCGATCGCCTCGACGATCTGGTCGCCGACGCGCATGACCGGGTTCAGGCTTGTCGCCGGCTCCTGAAAGATCATGCCGACGCGCCCGCCGCGGATGCCGCGCATCGCCGATTCCGGCAAGCCGAACATCTCCTGGCCGCCGATGTCCAGCCGGCCGCTGACGACCCGACCGGCCTCGGGCAGCAGACGCATCAGCGCCAGCGCCGTCATGCTCTTGCCGCAGCCGGACTCGCCGACCAGCGCGAAGGTCTCGCCCCGTTCGATGCTCAGCGACAGCGCATCGATCGCGCGGACCAGCCCGGCCTCCGCGTCGAGCTCGACCGTGAGGTCGGTGACGGTTAGCCGTTCGTCGGCCATCAGACGAGCTCGCGCATCGTCGGTGCGGCGACGATGCGGCGCGGCCGGAAGACCCGGGCGCGCGGATCGAAGGCATCGCGCACGCCGTCGTGGAACAGGTTCGCCGCCAGGACCAGGGTCACCATGAAGCCGAATGCCGCCGCGAATGACCACCACACGACCGGATCGCGGCTCATCTCGCTGCGCGCCAGGTTGATCATGCCGCCGAAGCTGTTCATGGATGGATCGACGCCGACGCCGACGTAGCTGAGCACCGCCTCGTAGAGGATCAGCGACGAGAAGTCGAGCACGGTGACGATCAGCATGAGATGCGCGACGTTCGGGAAAATGTGCCGCACCATGATGCGGGCGCTGCTGATGCCGAAGGCATTCGCCGCCTGGACGTAGTCGAGCGAGCGCAACTTGAGCGTTTCGCCGCGAAGCAGCCGGCACAAGCCCGCCCAGTTGGTCAGGCCGAGCACCGCGCACAACAGGAAGAGCTTCAGATCGGCGCGCTCGACGCCGGTCTCGAACATCTCAGGATGCTTGTCGAGAAAGACCTGGACCATGAGCACGCAGGCGGCGATGAGCAGCACGTTCGGGATCGACGCCACCATCGTGTAGAGGTACTGGATGACCTCGTCCACCCAGCCCCGGAAGTAGCCCGCCATGATGCCGAGCGTGACCGCGACCGGAAGCGTCGCCATCGTCGCCAGCGTGCCGATCACGAACGCCGTCCGGATGCTCTTGAGCGCCTGCAGCAGCACGTCGTTGCCGGTGAGGTCGGTGCCCAGCACGTGGTAGTGGTTCATCAAGGCGGCGACCGGGCCGCCGAGAATGCAGAAGGCGACGATGGTGAGGATCGCCGTGCGCCAGCGGACCGGGTAGGCGTCGTGCGCAATGCCGGCGGCCGTCGCGCGCCAACCCATCCTCTCGCCGCGCGCCACCCACGCGACCAGCAGCGCCGATAGCACGACCGCGAACAGCAGGCCGCCGGCAAGCCCGATGCCGGCGCGCGACGCGACGTCGCCTGCCCACTGGCGCGCCGGGTCGGTGAGTTCCGCGCCACCATAGATGAGCCGCGGCGCGACCCGCTTCATGGCGCCATCGACGACAAGCGATTCTTTCGTGAAACCGACATAGGCGAGCGGCCGCGAATAGGTGGCCTCGCGCGAGCCGACCAGGCCTCTCAGAACCACGTCGAGCACCGAGCGCGTGCGCGTGTCGTAGGCGGCGGCACCGCCCTGCACTCCCGGCGCCGGCGGAAGCAGGGAGCGGAAGTGAACGCTGTCGAGCATCGTCACGACCAGAAAGGCCACCAGGATCACCGACGACGCCAAAGGAGCTGAATCGCGAAAGACCTTGCGCCAGGTGGCCCGAAGATCGGGATTGCGGCGAACGACGAACGCGTAATAGACCAGGCCCGCGACGAGCAGCCAGACGGCGACGTCGGTCCACAGAAGAACGATCTTCGGCACGGCTCGGCTTTCAGGTCAGGCGAACACGTGGGTCGACCCAGGTGTAGGCGACGTCGATCAGGATGTTGGTGGCGATGTAGAGCACCGCACCGACGAAGACCATCGTCCGGACGATTGCGAAGTCCTGCTTGGTGATGGCCTCGATCGCATAGGCGCCGAGCCCGGGCAGCCCGAAGAAATTCTCGAAGACGAGGCTGCCGAGAAAGACATACGGCAGGTAGCCGCCGGCGCTGGTGATGATCGGAATCAACGCGTTGCGCAGCACATGCCGCACCAGCACCCAGGTCTCGGCCAGGCCCTTGGCGCGGGCGGTGCGGACGTAGTCCTTGTTCGACTCCTCGAGAAACATCGCCCGGTACAGGCGCGCCTCCGCACCGAGGCGGGCAAGCAGCGACAGCCCGATCGGCAGGAGCAGGAACTTGACGACGTCGAGGCCGCTGACGTAGCCGGAAATCGGGGCGAGCTTGAGCACCCGCGAGAACATGAACTGGCCGACGATGATGTAGAACAAGCTCGAGATCGAGAGCATCACCACGCACGCGACGACGCCCCAGAAGTCGAGCCGCGTGTTGCGAAACATCACCAGCTGCAGCGCGAATGCGGTGCTCGCGATCACCTGCAGGATGAACAGCGGCAAGGCGAGCTGCAGGCTGACCCACATCCGCGTCGACACCTCATGGCCGATGTCGCCAGCGCTTTCGGAATCGGCGCGGCCGAAATGCAGCGTGAAGAGCGAGACGGAGCGCTCCCAGAACATCGTGTCGGTGATCTGCTCGACGCCCTGCTTCTTCTCGTTGAGATAGAGCGGCTTGTCGTAGCCGCGCTCCGACTTCCACTTGTCGATGACTTCCTGATTGACGTGTTTGCCGCCGATGTTCAGGCGCGCCATGTCGTCTGGCGTGTTGACGGTGAAGAAGAGAAAGAAGGTGGCGAGATTGACGCCGAGCAGGATGAGAAAGCCGTACAGGACGCGGCGAACCAGGTAATAGCCCATGCAAGGAGAGCCGGCGCGTCAGGCGGCGAGAACTTCGCCGCGCGCGTTGGTGCGCTCGCGTCGGCGAAAGCTCCGCACCGCCACCAGGAGCAACGCGGCGATGACGGCGGCGACGAGCGCCATCGGCCACCACACCGGCTTGTTCCATGTCTTCAGCCGCGCGACGCGCTCGGCCGGGTCGAGCCGCAGATAGCGGCCCTGGTCGCGAACGAGGATGGCGGGCTTGGAGTTGTAGACCCAGTGCTGGACGGCAGCCGATGAATACGGGAAATAGCCGAAGCTCCACGGCGCGTCGTTCTGCGCGATCTTCACCAGCGAATCGATGACGGCCTGCTTTTCCGGGCCGTTGTCGAGCAGCTTCATCTTGGCGAACAACCGGTCGTAGTCGGGGTTCGCATAGTTCGCCGTGTTCTCGCCGTCGAACCTGGTCTTGCCGTTCGGACCGTAGAGCAGGAACATGAAGTTTTCTGCGTCGGGATAGTCGGCGTTCCAGCCGAGCCAGAAAACCTGGTACTTGCCCTTCCTGACCTTGTCCTGGAACTGGTTGTTGTCGGTCGCGCGCACCTCGAGCTGGATGTCGACCTTGGCGAACTGCCGCACCACCCAGTCGATCTCGGGCTTTCGCTCGGGCGTGGCCGGCGCGTAGTAGTCGTAGTTGATGACGAGCGGCAGCCCGGTCTTGGCGTCGCGGCCGTTCGGATAGCCGGCCTCGGCCATCAGCTGCTTCGCCTCGGCAATGGAGCGGCGCACGGGCTGGCCGTCGACGAGCTTGTGCGTCACCAGGTCGATGCCTTCGGGCGTGCCGAAACGCGAACCGTAGATGCCTTTGGGTAGCGGGCTCATCGCCACCTCGCCGGCTTTCTTCGGGAAGATCTTCGAAAACTCCTCCCAGTCGATCGCGATCGAAATCGCTTGACGGAGCTTGCGGTTTCGCTCCTGTTGCTCCGGTGTGTCACCGCGGCCGATCACGGGGTCGAGCATGTTGAAGCCGATGATCCAACTCGACACGTCGCTGAACCTGTCGAGACGAAAGCCCTTTCCCTCGTATTCCTTGCGGACTTCTTCGGAATCCTGCATGCCGACCCGATAGTCCATGCCGGTGTCGGTGCGCTCGAAGACTTCCACGTCGTAAAAGCCCTGGCGGAATTTGGCGCGCTGCGGCGTCGCCTCACGCTCGACCGTCGAAACCAGCGTGTCGACGAAGGGCGTCTTCTTGCCGCAGTCGTCGAGTAGGCCGGCTTCCTTGTCGCCGGGTGCGCCTTCGCACGGATACAGCTCGCCGCGGTAGTTCGGATTGCGCTTCATCACGTGGCGCCGGTCCTTGATGAACTCGGTCATCATGTAAGGCCCGGTGCCGATCGGCCACATGTCGAGCGTGAGCCCCGAGGCCGCCATGCCCGGCTGTGCGTAGAACGCATCGGCCTCCCACGGAATCGGCGCCGTGAAGGTCATCTGCATCCAGTAGCTCCACTGCGGATACTTGCCCTTGATGCGCACGCGCAGCAGGTATTTCTCGGGCGCGGTGGCACCGGCCAGCGGCCACTTGCGGAAGTCGAGAAACGGCTTGTCCTGGTCCGAGGGATCGCGTCCGGCCATGAGCTTGGCGTCTTCGGCCTTGACCAACGGCCCGTACTCTTTCAGGCCGACGACGTACTCCGAGAAGATGCCGTAGATCGGCGTGGTGATGCGCGTCGTCGCATGGCGCTTCAGCGCATAGACGAAGTCTTCCGCGACCAGCTCGCGCGTGCCCGTCTTCTCGAAGTCGAGCGGCGTGCGCCGGTTGCCGAGCTCGCCCGGCTTCATCGAGTGGTAGAGATAGTTGCCCTGCGCATCCTTGGCGAACGCCGGATGCGGCTGGTACAGGATGCCCGGCTTGATGTGCACGTCGTAGACGCTCTCGGCGACCTGCTCGCCGGGCACGTCGTCGGGCAGACGCTTGCCGTCGCGGTCGTAGTAGGTCGGCTTGACGACTTCGGTCGCCGTCTTCGGAACCAGCTCGAACGGCCGCTTCAGATAGTGAAAGCCATAGGGCGGCTCGTAGATCTGGTAGGTGAACGGCGTGTCGTTGCTCCAGTACGAGGCGGTCGGGTCGAGGTGCCGCGGCGAGGTCTCGATGTTCGCGCTGAAGAGCGTGTTCGTCGCAGAGGCGTCGCTCGGCAACGGGTTGTTGTTGCAGCCACCGAGCAGCGCGCCGGCGCCGATGGCGGCGAGGGCGGCGCCGAGAGCGCGGCGCCATGCCGGGCGTTGCCCGAGCGACACGACCCATGCTCGCATGACGGTTCCCTTCCAGGTGGCACCGACGCGCGGATCGGCGCGGCGGCGATTCGACTCCCCGGGGCTCGTGGCCGACCGGGTGCGCAGCAGCCGGCGATCATAAGGGCAGGCGTCGGGCGGGTCGCCCTGCTCAGGCATGGGCATGCAGCGCTGCGTGCCAGCCGATGAAGACATCGCGTCCGGCGACAACCAGCTCGACGCGCGCACCGACCGGCAGGCACACCTTGGTCGCGACGTGGCCGAACGGCAGGCCAGTGAGAACGGGCGTCCGGGTGACCGAGCGCAGGTGCTGAAGCACGGTCTTCATCGTGTAGCCACGATCGTTGGGCGATTTGCGCCAGGCGGTGAATGCGCCCAGCACGATGGCACGCTGCGCATCGAGAACGCCGGCCTGTTGCAGCTGGAGCAGGTTACGTTCGATCCGGTAGGGATGCTCGTTGACGTCCTCGAGAAAAAGGATGCCACCCTTGATGCGCGGAAAATGCGGCGTCGCCAGCAGGGAATTGAGGACGCAGAGGTTGCCGCCCCAGAGCGTGCCGCGCGCCTCGAGCCCGTCGAAGCCCGGCTCGGTGCGAAAGCCGACGGCCTCGAGCGACCCCGACATCGCTTCCAGAAAGCATCCCTGCGTCACGTCGTCGACACCGCCGTCGATCTCGCTCCTGCCGAAGTCGTCGCAGGCCAGCGGGCCGGCCCAGGTCACGCCGTCGGCATGCGCGAGCAGGCCCAGCTGCAGCGCGGTCAGATCGCTCATGCCGACCCAACGCGTGCCCTTGGCGACGCTCCTGGCGATGCGCTTCCATTCGATGCGGTCGAGCAGCCGGGTCAGGCCATAGCCGCCGCGCGTCGCCAGGGCGACGGCTGGCCGCGCGTCGGCAACGCGGTGCAATGCGGCGAGCCGCATCTCGTCGCTGCCGGCAAACCGCTGGGCGCGCAGCGTCGCGGCGGCGTCGGTCTCGACCGCGAAACCGAGCTTGCCGAGCCGCGTCGCCGCGCGCCGCAGCGGCGCGACCGAGCGCAGCACGCCGGCCGGTGAAAAGAGGATCAGCGAGGGTCGATCGGGATCGTTCATTGGTCGGCCTCGCCGTCGATCTCGAGCGACTCGCCTGCCGGGATCGGCGCGTGTTCGGCGCCCGACGTGTTGCCGCTGCCGGCCCCGTGCACGGGGTCGGCGTCAAAAGGCAACGTCAATGTCGGCGTCGCGCGCCGCTGCCTGTAGTGCTCGCGCCGCTCGGCGAAGAACGAGCGCAGCGTCTCGCCGCACGCGTCGGCCAGCACCCCGGCGACGACCTCGGTGTGGTGGTTCAGCGCCGGATTGCCGAAGATGTCGACGATGGAGCCGGCAGCGCCGGCTTTCGGGTCGCGTGCCCCGAAGACGACGCGCTTCACGCGGGCATGGAGCAAGGCCATGGCGCACATCGCACAGGGCTCGAGCGTCACGTAGATCTCGCATTCCGGCAGCCGATAGTTGCCGAGAAGCTTGGCGGCGTGGCGCAACGCGACGATCTCCGCATGCGCGGTCGGGTCGTGGTCGGTGATCGGCCGGTTGTAGCCGGTGGCGACGATCTGCCGACCCTCGGCCGTGCTCCGATAGATCACTGCGCCGACCGGCACCTCGCCGACGAGACGGGCGTTCTGTGCCTGGTCGAGCGCGACATGCATCGCCGCTTCGTCGAGCGTCGTCATCGGCCGAGACCCGACGTCGAAGCGTGCTGGTCCGCGTCGACCGCGTTCATTGATCTGCGCTGGCGGCCCGATCGGCGCCCTGCTGAACGCTTCGGGCGACCTGGTCGCGAACCTGGTCCTGCAGCACTCGCGATTGCTCTCGCATGCCCACGGCATTCGGGTCGCTTACGGCGATCCCGGACGCGCCCGCATGGCTCACCGCGGCGACGCTTGCCTGCATCTGCCGCTTCGCGACGACGCCGACCACGGCAAGGACGATCAGCAACGAGACGATTCCGAAGACTGCTTTCATCGTCACTCCCACTCGATCGTCGCCGGCGGCTTCGACGACACGTCGTAGGTGACGCGATTGATGCCGCGGACCTCATTGATGATGCGGCTCGACACCTTCTTCAGCAACGCGTAGGGCAGCTCGGCCCAATCGGCCGTCATGAAGTCGCTGGTCTGCACGGCGCGCAGGGCGACGACGTGCTCGTAGGAGCGGCCGTCGCCCATCACGCCGACGCTGCGGATCGGCAGGAACACGACGAAGGCCTGGCTCGTCAGCTCGTACCAGCTCTTCCCGCTCGCCGGATCGAGCGTGTTGCGCAGCTCCTCGATGAAGATCGCATCGGCGCGCCGCAGCAGGTTGGCGTACTCGCTCTTCACTTCGCCGAGGATGCGCACGCCCAGTCCCGGGCCGGGGAACGGATGGCGATAGACCATGTCGTGCGGCAGCCCGAGCGCCACGCCGAGCTCGCGCACCTCGTCCTTGAACAATTCGCGCAAGGGCTCCAGCAGTTTCAGCCCGAGCGTCGCCGGCAGGCCGCCGACGTTGTGGTGGCTCTTGATCGTGATCGCCTTCTTGGTCTTGGCGCCGCCCGACTCGATGACGTCGGGATAGATCGTCCCCTGCGCCAGCCACTTGGCCTGCTTCAGCTTCGCCGCCTCGCGCGTGAACACCTCGACGAACTCGCGGCCGATGATCTTGCGCTTGGCCTCGGGATCGCTGACGCCGGCGAGGTGGCCCAGGAACTGCTCGCTGGCGTCGACGGCGATCACCTTGACGTGCAATCGACCGGCGAACATCTCCATCACCATGCGGCCTTCGTCGAGACGCAGCAGCCCGTGGTCGACAAAGACGCAGGTCAACCGGTCGCCGATCGCCTTGTGCAGCAGCGCCGCGGCGACGCTCGAGTCGACGCCGCCGGACAGACCGAGGATCACCTCGTCGTCGCCGACCTGCTCGCGGATCTTCGCGACAGCCTCGTCGATGTAGTTGCCCATCACCCAGTCTGGCCTGGCACCGGCGATGTCGAGCACGAAGCGCTCGAGGATCTCGCGGCCCTTCACCGTGTGCGTGACCTCGGGATGAAACTGCACCGCGTAGTAGCCGCGGCTTTCGTCGGCCATGCCGGCGATCGGGCAGCTCGGCGTCGAGGCCATCAGCGCGAAGCCCGGCGGCAGCTCGGTGACCTTGTCGCCGTGGCTCATCCAGACCTTGAGCATGCCGTGGCCGGCGCCGGTCGCGAAATCTTCCAGGCCGTCGAGCAGGCGGGTGTGGCCGCGCGCGCGCACCTCGGCGTAGCCGAACTCGCGGTGCGTGCTCGCGTCGACCTGGCCGCCGAGCTGCTCGGCCATGGTGAACATGCCGTAGCAGATGCCGAGCACCGGCACGCCGAGCTCGAACACCGCCTTCGGCGCCCGCAATTCATGCTCTTCGTACGTCGACGCATGGCTGCCGGAAAGGATGATCGCCTTCGGCGCGAAGTCGCGCACGAAGGCGTCGTCGACGTCGTTCGGGTGGATCTCGCAAAAGACATGCGCTTCACGCACCCGCCGGGCGATGAGCTGCGTGACCTGCGAGCCGAAATCGAGAATGAGGATCTTGTCGTGCATGGCGGTGCGGTGGTGACGTCAGGCGCCGGCGGCGACGAGCCGGGCCCGGCGCGCATTCCTGAAGTGGATCCACGCCAGCGCGAAGGCGACGAGCTGGATCAGGGCGCAGAAATAGAACGGCGCGCCGATGCGCCAGTCGCCCTCGGGAAAATGCGAGACCGATCCGAGCAGAGGCGCCGTCACCGCCGGAGCGATGACCGCCATCAGGCTCTGCAGCGAGCTCACAGCGCCCATCGTCCGGCCCTGCGTCGTCGCGTCGGCGGCGCCGGAAATGATGCTCTGGATTGACGCCGCCACGGTGACACCGAGGACGTTGAGGACGATCACGACATACATCATCCAGCCATGGCTGATCGCGCCCCAGGCGAGATACGCGAACGTCGACGACACGAGGCCCATCAGCGCCAGCCGCTGCGGCGAGAAACGCCTCAACAGGCGTCCCATCAGCAGGCCCTGCACCAGCGCCGAGACGACGCCGACCGTGAACAGCGACCAGCCGTTCTCGAGCGGGCCCCAGCCGAACTTGAACTTGGTGAAGAGCACCCAGCTCGAATACATGATGAACTGCGCCAGGCCCGTGCACGCGACCACCGCGACCAGCATGCCGACGCCGCCGAGCCGGCCCAGCCGCGTCAGCGAGGCGATCGGGTTCAGCGCCGTGCGCCACTCGACCGGCCGGCGCCGGCTCGGCGGCAGCGATTCGGGCAGCACGAAGTAGCCGTACGTCAGGTTGACGAGCGCCAGCGTGCCGGCGACG
>Ga0075520_1001349_pt1 | contig 11761 bp, 6 predicted proteins | sample NGEPerB_FD_75100 | JGI IMG/M metagenome (GOLD analysis project Ga0075520, IMG submission 75100) | Arctic peat soil microbial communities from the Barrow Environmental Observatory site, Barrow, Alaska, USA - NGEE PermafrostAB12-B | ecosystem: Environmental > Terrestrial > Soil > Wetlands > Peat ... | reverse complement strand
GCAGCGGCGTCCCCTGCAGCGTCTGTGGAACCGCCTGTTGCCGAGCTCGGGCCTCGACCGTCGCCGTCCTCAGTGCCGGTAGGTCGTCGCCGCCTCCACCGAGCGGTCCACCCGACGCCGGATCGCTCGGTGGCGGTCGCCGCGGCCTCAGGGACGGCGGCGGGGTCGGCGCCGGTTTCGTAGAAGTCCCCGCGGTTGCCGGAGACCACCACGGCGATCAGCGACCGGTGCGTTTCCCGGAACTCCCTGACCTGCAGCGTGCCGTTGCGGGCGGTCGACTTCCAGTGGATGAACCGCCGATCGTCGCCGGGGACGTACTCCCGCAGGGTGTGGAAGGAGAGGTCACTCGCGGCCCGCCTTGTCGATTCCTCACCCTCAAGGTCGCGGACGAATCCGGGCAGCGCACCGGAGGGCCGCACGGTCCGCGGGTGCACGAACACCTGCTCGTCGATCGGCCAGTGCACCACGCGCCTGATCAACCCGAAAACGTCGCCGCGGACCGCCCGCAACGGGCCGATCTTGACCACCGCGCGGCGCGCCGTCGGCAGCGGGATCTCCACCCGGTGGGTACCGCCCGCGGCAAGCGACGGAACCCGCACCGTCATCGGCAGGCCGGCCACCTCCAGCTCCATCCGCAGCGGAAACATCCGCCGGTTCGCGGTGTTGCTGACCTGCACGACGCTGGTGCCGACATCACCGACGACGAACCTCCTGCGGTCCAGTTCGAGGGCGACGGCACACGACGAACGGCCGAGCGCGCTGACGACCGCCGCCAGCAGCAGCACGGCCAGCGCGGCGGCGATGCCGGTCCACTCCCGCCACCCGGTCACGGCGCCCAGCAGCGCGGCAAGCACTGCCAGCAGCACCGCGACCCGGCCGCGGGACGTCACGGTCCGCCAACCGGCCTGCAGTCGCTGCCGGCCGCGGGGCTGCCAGCCGTCCGGGTTCGTCGGTTCCGCCGGTTCGGTCGCGTCCGGTCGGGTCGGCTCGTCCCGTTGCGGGTCGGTACGGGCCGGACCGCGCTCTCCGGGGCTCGGGGCCTGCGTCATCAGCCTTCGCTCCGCGGCGGCGGCACGTCCTTCAGCACCCGGGCGATGACGCCCTCGGGTCGGACGCCGTTGAACTCGGCCTCCGGCTCGATCATGATGCGATGCGCCAGCGCCGGCTCGGCCAGAGCCTTGATGTCGTCCGGGATGACGAAATGCCGTCCGCGGGCGGCAGCGAGCGTCTTGCCGGTGCGCAGCAACGCGATCGCGCCGCGCTGCGAAACGCCGAGCGTCACGCCCGGCGCGGTCCGGGTGGCCTCGACGATGCCCAGGATGTACCGCAAGATCGACGGGTCGACATACACCCGGCCGGCCAGCTCGACGAGTTCTCCGACCTCAGCCGGGCTCAGCATCGGCTCGACCTGCGGTCGGCTTGCCCTGGTGCCCACCGCCCGCATGATGGCCAGCGCCGAATCGGTATCCGGGTGCCCGATGCCCGTCTTCAGCAGGAACCGATCCAGCTGCGCCTCCGGCAGCCGGTAGGTGCCGGACTGCTCGATCGGGTTCTGGGTACCGATCACCATGAACGGCGAGCCCACCGGCCGGGTGACGCCGTCGACCGTCACCGCCGACTCCTCCATCGCCTCCAGCAAGGCCGCCTGGGTCTTGGGCGAAGCGCGGTTGATCTCGTCGGCCAGCACGACGGACGCGAAGATCGGCCCAGGATGGAATTCGAAGGCGCCCAACGACTGGTCGTAGATGGTGACGCCGGTGACGTCAGAGGGCAGCAGGTCCGGGGTGAACTGAATCCGCGAGGTGGTGCCGTTGATGGTCGCGGCCAGCGCTTTGGCCAGTGTCGTCTTCCCGGTGCCGGGGACGTCCTCCAACAGCAGGTGGCCCTCGGAGACCAGGCAGACCAGCGAGAGCCGGATCGCATCCTGCTTCCCCACCAGCACGCGGCCGATGGCCGCGCCGACCGCCGAGAATCGTGCCGCGAACGCCACCGCTTCCTCGGGGGAAAGGGTGTGCGCGGCGTGCTCGCCGAAGGTGTGCACGCCCGCCGCCTCGCTGGCCCGCACCGGTCCCCTGGCGCCCGGCGCACCCCACATTCCCGGCGGATCAGCCTGCGACGCAGGGCGGGTTGTCGTCACGATGGGCACGCCTTTCCGTCGTTCACACCGGCCGAAAGGTTCTTCGGCAGGAGGCTGGTGCCGTTGGCACGAGCACCAACGACATCGGGCTCGGTCAGCATCTCGGCACCTGCCCGTCACCCGGATCGGCCAGCCCGGGCGCGCGGTACCACAGGCCGTTCACCGCGAGGTACCAGGTGTCGACCTGAACGACAGGGCCACCCGGCGAGTCCGAACCCGAAGGGTCCTCGGGGTAGCTGGGGCCGGAGTCGGTACACAGCACCCGCACGGGATCAGGCGCCGCCACCCAGTCTTCCGGGCACTCGGGCTGCGTTCGCCAGGTGCCAGGGTAGGGCGCGACCACTCCGCACGTCCCCGTCAGCGGCGCCGGGCCGACAGTAGGCAACGGTACCGGGGTGGCGGTGGTGGGGCTCTGCACGGTCGTCGTCGAGCATTCCTGCGGATCGGCCACACACCAGCTCGCCGTGATCGCCACGCTCTTGCCGAAGCCGATGTCGCCGGTCCACGAACCGGGTGCGACGTCCACCTGGCCGACCCCGGAGACTTCGACCCTCGTGCTGGTGACCGCGCGTCCATTGCTGTCCGGGAAGGAGAATTCCACGGTCACCGACGATCCCCAGCGGGTGGTCAGCGCGGCCGTCACCGTCGGGTCGGCCAGCGGCCCGAACGGGCGCCCCGGCACCGGATCACCGGCCGGCCCGCACCGCACCTGCTCGGTGAACGCTGTCTGACCGTTACAGGCGCGTACCTGCACCTGGTACGTGCCATTGGTCAAGCCGTCCACTCGGCCGGACGCCGAGGGCCCCGTCGACGTCCAACCGCCATCGTCCAGCCGGTACTCGTAGTGATCGATACCGGGAACGACGGCGCTCCAGCTCAGCTCCAGCGCTGAATCCGCCGGGGTCACCGTCAGGTTCTGCACGGCCGGTGGACGGCTGAACGGCACGACGGTGACCGCGTCCGTGGCCGGGCCCTCACCCCTGGAGTTGCGCGCGACCACCGAGAACGACACCGGTTCGTCGCCATCGACGGGCACCGACGCCGAAGTGACGTCGGCTCCTCCGGAGAGGACCTCCGCGTTGTTCACCAGCACTCGGTAGCCCTGGACGGGTTCGCCACCGGAGTCCTGCGGCGGCTGCCACCTGACGTCGACCTGCCGCAGCGTGCCGTCGTAAACGAACGCGGCGGTCAGACCGGTCGGCGCCGACGGCATGCCGGAGGGCAGCACCGGCGCGCTCGGATCGGACCACGGACCCACGCCCACCCGATTGCCGGCCCTGACCTGGAAGCGGTAGGCCGAGCCCGGATCCAACCCGTCCAGGGTCAACGGGCTGCGCACGTCGTCGCGGGTCTGGACGACCTGGTCGTCACGCAGGATCTGCACGGCCGTCGCCGTCACCGGGGTGAAATCGCCGGTCGGATCGGTCCAGCTGACGGACAACCGGCCGCGGCCCAGGTAGGCCACAGAGGGTGCGGCGGGCTGACCCGGCGCGCTGTCCGGCACGACGGCCGCCGACGGCGGCGACGGATCGGAATCGCCGACCGCGTTGCTCGCGGTGACCTCGAAGACATAGGCCAGCCCCGGCGTCAGACCCTTGACGACGCAGGAGGTGGCCACGCCGGGGCAGCTCTGCGTGATGCCGTCGCTCTCGACCGTGTACCCCGTGATCACCGAACCGTTGGCCTCGGCCGGCGCCCACACCAGTTGCACGCTCGTCGCGGAGGTAGTGCCGTCGATCCCCGCGGGAGCGCCCGGTGCCGACGGCCGGTCCTGGATGCCGACCCGCAGGGTGGCCGTCACCGTCCGTTCCGGATCCCTGGTGCCGTCGGTGACGTCGACGGCGACCACGATGTCGCCGACGAACCCGGGGGCCGGGGTGAGCCGCACGGTGGAACCGTCCAAAGTAGGCCCTGACGCCAGGCCAGCTGCGCCGTCTACGGCGGTCGCCTTGCTGACGGTCAGCCCGCGGCCGATCGGATCCACGCTGCCGGTGAGCATGTCGACGGCGACCGGCACGCCGCCGCGACCGTCCTCGACGCTCTGGTCGGGCACCGTCGCCAGTGGCAACCGCGATCCGGTCACGGTCACGGCGAGTGCGGCCTTACCGCTCTTGCCGTCGCCGTCCACCACCTCGATCGGCACGGTCACCGAGGTGCCGCGTGGCACGTCCGGCGGCACCGTCACGGTCAGCACGCTGCCCTGCTGGGAGACCCGCAGACCGGCGGCCGGCTGGCCGGCCGAATATGTCAGCGACGCCGCCTGCCCCTCGTCGAACGTCCTGGTCAGCGACGCCAGGTCCACCGAACCCGAACTGCCCGCCTCGACCTGCAGTTCCGACGAATCCAGCTCCGGCGGCGGGATCACCCGCGGCGCGATCTGCACCGGCAACGCCAGCACGGCGACGTCACCGGCGCCACTGGGAATCGGACTGCCGATGGGAACGTCGATGGGGACGTAGAGCGCCGCTGACCCGGCAGCGGACGCGGGCACCGTCAGGGTCAACGAGGACGCCGAGTTACGGACCGCGCTGCCCTGGGTCGCCCGCAGCGCCGGCGACCTGGCGATCACCGGGTCGCCGCTGCCGCCGACCGTCACGTAATCGGCGATCGCCACGTCCACCGACTCCCCGGCGTCCACCTCGATCGGCCCTGCATCGGCGATCAGCTGGGGGGCGAGCACCTGCGCGCGCGGCGGCACCACGATCAAGGCGGTGGCGCTCGCCCCGTACAGGTCCCTGACATGGTAGGCGACGACGTGCCGGGACGAACCGACCGTGACCCGCACCGTGTGTGGTCCGGCCATCGTCGCCTGCCGGGCCGACAGCGGATCGACCGTCACGGTGAGGTCAGCGGTCCGGCCACTGCGGTTGACGATCGATCCCGACACGTCGACGTTCACCGTGGCGTTCGCTCCGGTGCTGTCCGCCAGGTCGGCAGGACGGACGAAGACGTCCTTGGCCACCGGCGGACGCAGCGGCGCGTCCTTGGACACGGTGACCGTCACCGACCCTGACGCGCTGAGCCCCTTGGCGTTGATGACGGTGTACCGCAGGCCGGCCACGGTGGCCACCTCCGGCGCCGTGACGATCAGGCTCTGTCCGTCCAGCGCCACCACCAGCCCCGGCGTGGCGGTGAACGCGGGGTCGGCCAGCTGGATGTGCTGACCGCCCGGATCCACCACGGCGGCCAGCGGATCGATCCGGACGCTGGCGCCCGGCCGGACCGACACGCTCAGGTCAGGGGCGACCGGCGGACGTGCGGATTCGCCGGGATCGACGACCAGCACAGTGACCACTCCGGTGACCGTGGCACCTGCCGTATCGGTCGCCACGTACCGGATCCGGTCGACGCCCGGGACGCCGAACGCCGTGTAGGACAACGTGTCCGGGCCGGCGATGGACACCTGCCCGAGCGGCGCGTCCGGCTGGTCCAGGGAGGCCAGCACCACCCAATCGCCGTCCGGGTCGATCCCCGCCAACGGCATCGCGACGGTGATGGACCCCCCGGCGAACACCCGCGCGGTGACGTCCGGCGGCGGCGAGGGCGGGCTGTTGCGCGCCGGGTCCGGATCGGTGACGGTGATGCTGACCGTGCTGACCGTGCTGACCGGCTGTACGGGCTCCAGCGGCGAACTGTTCGCCGCGGTCGCGGTGTAGCTGAAGGTCACCCGACCCGGCGGCTGGTCGACCGGCGCGAGGTACCGGATGGTGTCACCGGTGGAGAACGCCCGTCCCGGCAGCCCGGCGATCTGGGTCTCGTCCAATTCCGCCGTCACCGGCGACCCGTCCTGCGTGGAGGCGTACTTCGCCACGTCGACGGTCAGCGCGTCGCCGGCGCGCACCGTCGCGGTGATCGGGGTGGCCAGCGGTGGCGGCACCCTCTTCGGGGCGGGTACCGGGACCACCCGGATCTGGCCCACCTTCTCGGCTCCGGCACCGCTCCCCCCGGCATTCTCACCGTCGAACACGCTGTAGCCGAACATCACCGTGCCCTTCGGCGGGCGGGCGGCGGACACCTGCACCAGGTGCAGGTCCATCACCGCGGCACTCACCGGCGCCTGTCCGGTCACGTCGATCTCGCGCACCGCCAGACCCTCACCGTCCGGATCGGTGTCGTTGGCCAGCGGGTCGATCACGACGCTGCCGCCGGCCGGCAGGTAGGCGACGTCGGCCATCGGCACCACCGCGCTCGATTGCTCCGTGGGCTCCACGAAGTCGGCACGCAGCACGCCGGTGACGTTCCGGTCACCGGTCGACGCCTCGAAGGTGAAGTAGTACGTGCCCGCGCCGGTCGAGGTGACCTGCACGGTAGAGCGAGCGGCGTCAACCCTGGCCGACGCCGCCTCGCTGCCGGGCTGCGGCTCGACCGAGCCGATGATCACCGGTTCGGGGGCGCCGCTGCTGATGCTGCGCAGCGGCGTAGCGGCGGCCGTCGCGCCGACGATCGCCCTGGTGACAACCGGGTAGACCACCGGCGATGTGGAGTGCTCGGACGCAATCGCGACGGTCAGCGTGCCGGTCGCCTGCTCCGTTCCGTCGGTGACGACGAACTTCACCCGCCGATCGGTGCCCGCACCACCGCCGACATTCCGGAAGGTGATCGTGCCGTCCGGCCGGAACGACACGGCGTCACCCCCCTCGGTGCTCGCCGAGACCAGATAGAGGTCGTCCCCGGTCGGAGACACGTAGTCGTCCAGCACGTTGTAGGACACCGTCGAGTTCACCTCGACGGACGCGGCGGACCGGCGCACCCGCCTGGGCGGGTCCGATTCGTCGGCCGGGACGACGGACACCTGCACGTGAGCGGTCGCGGTGCCGCCCCGCCCGTTGTCGACCTGGTACTCGATGGGTGGCAGATCCCCGCCGACGCCAGGCGCCGGGGTCACTTGGATCGCGGTACCTCCGGCGACGATGGCCACCTCGGCGGCGGCCGCCGGCAACGCCGAGACGCTGTCGATGACGACCGAGGTGCAGTCCACGCTGGGGTCGTTGTCCAGCACCCGCAGCACGGTGGCCCGCCCCGTCCGCACCCCGAAGATGTCGTCAGCGGCCCGCGGCTCGCCGATCGGCACGCCGGTGCAATCCGGCGGCAGCCGCGGCAGGTCGGCCGTGGATTGCAGGTCGTCCTTGGTGGCGGAGTCGTCGGTGGTGGGGTCGGGCGGGGCAACGTCGGCCCAGTTGTCCACCAGCCGGAAGCCCCTTTCAACACTGGGACTGTCAACACTGGGACTGTCAACACTGGGACTGCCGGCGACCCAGGATCGCCCTGAGGCCGAGTCGTTGAGCACCAGCGCGGAGCCACGCTGACGGAACTGGTAGCTGACCGGGCCCGATTCCAGGTCGGTCGGGTCGCTGCCGGCGCCGCTGAGCGCGACGGGCGTCGCCGGTTCCCCGCCGCAGGCGGCGACGGCCCAGGCTGCGCTGCCGGCGCTGCCGGCGCTGCCGGCGCTGCCGGCGCTGCCGGTGCTGCCGGTGCCGGAAGTGCTGCCCGACCGGTCGGCGCCGGCCCCTGCGCTGCCGGACGACGCGGGGGTCCCACCGATCCAGGCTCCGTACGTGCACCCACCGTTCACCGCCGGCGCCACCGGGCTACCGGAGCCCTCCGCGAGCGTTCGGACGGTGCCGTCATCGAGCCCGACGCTGAGCAGTGCAGCGGTGGTCGCGATCACCACCGAGTCGGCGGCCGGGCCCGGCTGCTGGAGCACCGCTCCGGTGGCGTCGGGCAGAGCAAACCGCCGGCCCAACGCCCGGAGGGAGGAGTCGGCGCTGTCGAGCACGACCGGCGTCGCGCCGACCGCGGTGATCTGGACGCCAGCCACGGCACCGCCCGCCACGGCGCCGGCGCGGTCAGTGCCGTCAGCGCCCCGACCGAGGGGCGTCAGCGGCCCTCCTGGCATGTCGGTCGACACCGGACGCTGCCCTGGAGTCAGGCTGACCAGCGTGTTCGACCCGACCGCCGTGGCAAACGCGGTGCCGACCGTCGACACCGCCAGGGCGGGCGCCGCACCCAGGGTCGCGGCCGGCGGAATCAACCGTGCGTCGACGGATTCGACCGCTCCGCTGGTGCCGACCCAGAGCCGGCCGTCCGTCCGATCGGTGACTGCCACCGTCCGTCCACGGACCTCGACATCGGCGTCTTCCGGGATGGACACCCTCGCACCGAAGGCCACCGTCGCGGTGTCCAGAAGTTGGAGTTCGTGCCTGAACGTATCGATCACCGCCACCTTTCCGGCACCCTGATCGGTCGGGTCCTGCAGCACATCACTGGCCCCGCGCAGCACCGCCGCCGAGTCCAGCTCGGCGATCCCGGTGTTGATCCGGCCGACCAGCAGACTGCTGTCGTTCACCACCCACACGGACCGATCGTCCGGAGCCGGCGGAACCTCGGCGAACCCGGGCTGGCGCCAGGCGACGACGAGCGTCGCCAGCACCGCCGCCGCGCACGTCAGGGCGAGCAGGGGTCGGGCGCGCGAGTGCAGAGCGCGCAGCGCCTTTCCCACGACCGACTGACCCTCCTGTGCGTGCTGGCGCGCCCCCCAACCGCTTGGCTGCGGACCGGCGACCCTTCACCGACCAATCACACAGTGCATCCGCGGCTCTCATGATGCCATCCATTGAGTCGAGCGTTTGCCCCCCATATGCGCGAATCGACCCGAAGCATCACCCTTTGCAGGCACCCATACGGGTTTGACCATCAACGGCAAGGCTTTACCGCGCGGGTGTCACCGTGACCCCGACCGCCTGCGGACCTGCTTCCGGGTGACCGGTGGATCCGGCAGGTGCCGATCACCGCCTGCGGGCGCCGGTAGCGTGACCGGGTGAGCTTCCGGTGGCCGACCACTACCCGGCGCGGCCCCGCCATGGTTCCGCTCGCACTGCTGGCCGCCGCATTCGTGACCTCCGGTTGCAGCGCCGGCAACGATCCGAACCCGACCACCACCACCCCCACCACCGCGACGACGACCCCGGTGTCGATCGCACCCGTCACCCCGGACGGACTGGTGACCGGGCCGGGCATCACGGACTCGACCATCACCCTCGGCTTGCTCGTCGATCCCGAACGCGACCGCGGGTTCACCGAGGGAGTGACCTTGTGGCGCGACTCCGTCAACGGCTCCGGCGGGTTGTGCGGCCGCGTCGTGCAGATCATGACGAACGGTGCCGCCGGCGTGCCCGCGGACGCACCCGGCGCCTACGACTCCGTGGGGCGGTCGACGTTGGGGCTGATCACGTTGCCCGCGGTGGCCGACTCCGCGACCCTGACCACCCGGATCTCGGCGGATCAGATCCCGACGTTGACCCCGACCGGGACGTCCGCACAACTAGGACCGTCACGCCCGATCGTGGTCGGTGCCACCGACGACATTCTGGCCATCAATGCGCTTGACCACCTGGCGCAATCCGGCTCGCTGGACGCGGGCGCCACGATCGGGGTGCTGACCGACCAGAGTCCGTCGGCGGCGAACGCCCTGGCCGGAGCCCGCTGGTGGGCCGGTCAGAACGACGTCACCCTCCAGGTCCGGACGCTGGATGCCGGCGCGGACCTGCCGGACTGGGCGGGCGTGCCGGTGGTGCTGGCTTTCACCGATCCGCCGACCACGTCCCGGGTGGCCGCCGCTGCTCCCTCGACGACAATCATCGTGACCAGCACCGATGGATACGACCCTGCACAGTGGGACGAAGCCGGACTGTCCGCCGCCAGGACGGGGCGAGTCCTGGTCAGTCTGCCCACCCCGGCCATCGGGTCGGACTACCCGGCGGCAGCGGTCGTCACCGCCGCTTTCGCCAAGGCGGGCGGTACCGACCCCGGTCCCCGGCTGCTGGCGGGCTACGCCACCGCAGCCATCTGGACCCGACTGCTCACCCAGGCCTGCGCGGACCGCGCGCTCACTCGCACCGAGATCGAATTGGCCGCCACCACGACGGGCCCGTCGTCGGTCGAATCCCTGTTCGGGCCTTCCGATCCCGCTTTGCCCATCAAATCAGCGTTGCCCGCGACCAGGGTGTCCGCGATGGCCACCGCAAACCCCGACGCACCTGCGGGCATGACCCCGTTGACCTGGTTGGAAGGCGCGTCGGGCATCGACTCCTACCAACCGTGACGTGAGGGTGGCGCTGGAAGGTCCGCCCGAGCAGCCGCGTCCGCCGGCGAGCGCCTCACGGTCGTGGCGCTCGGTCTCGGGGTTGTGTCTGGTCGAGCACAGGGATCACTCGGGGAGCGCCCCGATCCGGCGGCGGCACCGATCGAGCAGACTCAGGCCATGACCAACTACCCCGATCGCCCGGCCAAGCGCCTGACCCTGTCCGTCACCGACAAGAAGATCGCCGGTGTCTGCGGCGGTATCGCCGAGTACTTCAACATCGACCCGACCCTCGTCCGGGTCATCACGGTGGTGCTCGTGTTGTTCTTCGGCGGCGGCCTGCTGGCCTACCTGCTGGCCTGGATCATCATGCCCAAGCCGTAATCGGCGATAGCAGCACTGCCCGGGGTCGTCCAGGATGGTCCCCATGACGACCTCAGTTCCGACGACCTCGGTCCCGACCACCACACTCCGCCCGCGCCTGATTGTCTCCGACGCCGCCGCGGCCATCGCGTTCTACACCGCTGCGCTGGGAGCGACCGAGCTGATCCGTTTCACCGACGACGCCGGCGCCACCATCCACGCTGAGCTGACCATCGGCGGGGCGGGCTTCTACCTCAAGGACGCCGACAGGCGCGACCACGACCCGATCAGCCTGGGCGGCACACCCGTGCTGCTCAGCCTGCGGGTGCCGACGACGGCCGCGGTCGACGCCACCGTTGACGCGGCGGTGCAGCGCGGCGCCTCGGTGATCTTCCCGGTCGCCGATCGTGACTACGGCGAGCGTGACGGCCGGATCGCCGACCCGTTCGGCCACGTGTGGTTGATCGGTTCTGCCCTGTCACCGACTGGATCCGTTCGAGGCACCTGAGGGATTCAAGCCGGGGGATTCAAGCCGGGGGATTCAAGCCGGAGACGGGACGAACGGCCAGGAAGCGCCGCCCGGTCGCGGGCAGCGCGGCGAACGGACAGGAATCGCACTCCGCGGCGGCCCCACACGCCGAGGGGTCACATCTGCCGTGCCGCGCCGGCCCAGTGGGAGCGTTCTGCAGACGGCCCTGGCGGGTCAGCCGGTCGAGCATCCCGGCGACGACCTCGGGGTCGGCCCCGAGGCGATCGGCCAGCTGACCGCAGGTCATGGGTGTATTCGCCGACTCGACCAGGTGAAGCAGTTCGGTGAGCATCACAGGAACGCCGCCATGGCCCGACCGATCTGGAACACGCCAACGGCGGCGAGCCAGGCCACCACCAGGCTGAGGGTGACGCTGAGGGCGGCCCATCGTCGCCCGAACTCACGGCCGAAAGTGGCCACGGTGGCCAGGCACGGGACGTACAGCAGCACGAAGACCAGGAACGCCGCCGCTGCCGCCTGACCGTGCCCGCCGCTCGATGCGGCGAAAACACGCTGGAGCGCATGGTCCGTGTCGGTGCTCGGGTTCACGTCCTCGTCGGCCGCGCCGCCGAGTTGCAGGCCGACGATGCCCGGCACGGCGAGCACCGCGTCCCCGGCGGCGCGGACCAGCCCGCCGCCGACATCAGCCAAG
>Ga0075520_1001348_pt1 | contig 11765 bp, 11 predicted proteins | sample NGEPerB_FD_75100 | JGI IMG/M metagenome (GOLD analysis project Ga0075520, IMG submission 75100) | Arctic peat soil microbial communities from the Barrow Environmental Observatory site, Barrow, Alaska, USA - NGEE PermafrostAB12-B | ecosystem: Environmental > Terrestrial > Soil > Wetlands > Peat ... | reverse complement strand
CTTCCCAGCAGTGAGCGCGCCGGCCACCGTGGCGGCCCACGTGGCCCTTGCCTCAGAGTCGACACCTCCGAAGCTGCCCCATTCTTCCTCGGTTGAACTTCAGGACCTGATCGAGGCCGGCCTTGTGCGGCCGCCGCTGGCGCTCAAGAAGACGTGCAAGGGCGTAACGTTGGAGGCGACGATTCAGGCCGATGGTCGTGTCTGCTTTGGCGAGGAGGTCTGTGACTCGCTTTCAGCTGCTGGCGGCCTGGCCCGCAAGTCGGTGATCGGCTCGCCGCCTGACGAGGCCGCTCCGGCGACCAACGGTTGGACGTTCTGGCTCTATCGTGACCTCGCCTCGGGGGAGCTGCGCATGGTCGACGAGCTGCGCCAGCGGTACCGGCAGCAGCAAGTCTGAGGCAGGTCCCGTGGTCGTCGTCCGCGGCACCCCCAAGCCGCTCGCCCGCGTCGCTGCCCCGACCCCGTGACCCTCGACCGCTGCCGCGAGCGCGGCGGGCACCGGCGCTGCGCAGGGTCACCCGTCCATGCAATACCCTGAGGCGGAGGACAGTGAGAGGAGACGCGCCATGAGTACCCCTGGTGGAGAGGTTCCCGTCTACACCGCCAAGGCCGTGTTCGAGGAGGAGTTCGGCGAGCCCGAAGTCACCGTCTACGCCGGCGACGAGGTGCTGGTGAGTCTGCCGCTCGGCGCCGACGGCGAACCCGGCGTCGTGCTCGAGGCGGCCGGCTGGACCGTGGTGGGCGTCTGGACGCCGTCGCTCTACGGGGGCAGCGCCGTCGTGAGGCCGCGCGCGGGGACGACGCCTCCCCTCGGAGTGGCCGAGTAGCTTATTCAGGCAGCACACGCCCTTCAAGAAGGGCCGTGTTGGCTGGCCTGCGCGTCGGCTTCGCGTCGGCGGGAGGCTTCCTGTGCAGGCAGTTCTGAGGCCAAAGAGGTTTGGTAGACCTGTGCGTGATGAGGGCCGCGACACGATTCTCAGTTGACCCTGACCGTGCCTGCCTCAAGCTGCAGCATGTTAGTTCACAGGTATCAACGAGAACGGGGCAACTCCAACTAGCTCCAGCTTCTAATTCCAGCTCCAGCCGTCAGTTTCGAGTGCATTTCTGGTGAGGTAACGCGGAGCCTTGACACGATTGCTTTCATGTGTAGGCTTGCCCGGCGTGTGCTGTTCCAGCATACGCGCCCGTTTGCCGCAGCGGTTTTCCGTCACACGCGCGGTAGCACGAGGCGCTTCGGCGGCCGGTTGCCTAGTAGGGAGGCGTGGAGTGACGAAATCGGTGAAGACGTACCTCCGAGTGGGATTGGCGGTCGCGGTAGTGCTCGTGGCCGCCGCAGCTATCACAGCCTGTGGTTCCTCTAGTACCGGCAGCTCCGCATCGTCGACAACATCGGCGAAGACGAGCATCAACCTCATGGTCGCCGAATACTCCGACACTACCAAGGGCGAGTGGCAGCAGATCATCAAGGACTTCGAGGCGGCGAATCCGACGATCACCGTCAACCTCAGCGTTGTGTCCTGGACCAACATCTACGACGTCGTCACCACCAACATCCAGTCGGGCACGCCACCCGACATCCTGAACCTCGACGCCTACTCCCCCTATGCGGCCTCTGGCCTCCTCTATCCGGCGAAAGACATCGTCTCTCCCGCAGTACTCTCCGACTTCGAACGGCCCTTCGCTGAGGAGTCGACGATCAATGGCACGCAGTGGGCGCTGCCCTTCATCGCTTCGGCGCGGGCGCTGTTCTACAACAAGACGATCTTTGCCAAGGCCGGCCTCTCGGCACCGCCAAAGACCTGGGCTGAACTCGAGGCCGACGCAAAAGCGATCAAGGCGGCGGGCTACATCGGCTACGGTATGCCGCTTGGCAACGAAGAAGCGCAGGCCGAAGGTGCTTATTGGTTCTACGGTGCTGGCGGCGGCTATGGCACGGCCACCAGCAAGATTACTATCGATACGCCCCAGAACATCGCGGGTGCTACGGAGATGCAGAAGCTGATCAATGCCGGACTCACGGAGCCGAACGCCGGCGCGACCAATCGCGACCCGCTGTTGAACGTCTTCATGGCTGGCAAGATTGGCATGGAGGTGGGGCTCCCACAGACCGTCGTACAGATCAAGCAGAAGAACCCGAGCTTGAGTTACGGGGTGGCGGCTATCCCGACCGAAAATGGGTCACCGTTTACCCTGGGCGTCGAAGATCACATGATGGCGTTCAAGTCGAATGTCGACAAGACGGCGGCGATCAAGAAGTTCCTCGACTACTTCTACACGGGCAATGTCTACACCACGTGGGTCGCCGACGAGGGATTCCTACCCGTCACGACGACCGGGGCGACGGCTATGGCGTCGAACACGGAGCTCAAGCCGTTCCTCGCCGCGCTGCCGTATGCGGTGTTCTACCCTGGGACCAACCCGAAGTGGGCGACGGCTCAGGCCGCGCTGCTGAGCCAATTGGGCTTACTAGCGTCGCCACAGACAAACCCGAGCGCCCTGCTGAAAGCGATACAAGCGAAAGTGGATAAGTGACCGTGAGGCGTCTAGGGTTTAGAGGCTCAGCGAATAGGCGGAGTGCTGCGCGCTTCCGCGTCGCGGAGGACCTTGGGGGGCGTTGTCGACAAGGAAAGGGTTTGGCATGCCCTTGGTCGCGGCCCATCCGCTGAACGCTGAACCTCTTAGCGACGGTGGTTAGCGGCAAAGCGCATGAGCTTCGTACTGCCCCAAGGGTGGCTGCGAACCGCCGCCCTTGGGGCCAGTTTTTGCGCGCGGTCCCGTGGCTCGTCCCTGCGGCCATCCTGATTTTCGGGGTAGTGCTCTTCCCGGCTGGCTACCTGCTATACAACTCGACGCGAAACATCGGCCTGTCGGGCCTCGACGTGGGCCCGGCCGGCATCAGCAATTACAAGGCGCTCCTGGCGCGGCCCGAGCTTCCCTCCGTGCTTCTCAACACCTTCATCTGGGTCGCGGGCGTTGTCATCGTCCAACTCCTGATTTCCCTCTGGCTCGCCCAGCTTCTCAACAACCAGTTTCCCGGCCGGCGGTGGGTACGGATCGCCGTGCTCATACCCTGGGCGGCCTCGGTCGTCATGACGACGATGGTATTTGTCTACGGCCTCGATCCGTACTACGGAATCATGAACAGGTTCCTCGTGGATGTACACATTCTGTCCGCGTCGGTCGGATTCACCCAGCAGCCGGTGCCCGCCTTCATTACCGCCATAGCCATAGGTATCTTCATCTCGGTGCCGTTCACTACTTACGTGCTTCTCGCGGGTCTCGCGGGCGTTCCCCCCGAGGTGCTCGAGGCCGCCACAGTTGACGGTGCGGGCAGGGCGCGCACGTACTTCAGCGTAATTATGCCGTGTCTTCGCGGTGCGATTGTGCTCTCGACACTCATCAATGTCATCAATACGTTCAACAATCTTCCGGTGTTGAAGCTCATCACTGGCTCGCTGCCCGGCTACCCGGATGACACGACGACGACCCTGATGTTCAAGATTCTTCAGGGCGAACATAGCATTGGCGTCGCGAGCGCCCTCGCCGCCGTCAACTTCATTATCGTGCTAGTCGTCGTCGCGATTTACTTGGTCGCAGCGAAGCCCATGAGGGCAGTCGAGTCATGACGGTCGGGGTGCCGTACTCGTGACGATTGCTGCCCACCCGGCCCTCGCCCGTAAACGCCGCCCGGGGAGGCGGCGCGTCGCCGGGCGCATGGTGGCGGGATTCATCGTTGCGGTGGTCTTCGTCCTGCCGTACCTGATCATGCTACTCACCTCGCTCAAGGGTCGGTACGACACTCTCGCGGTACCTCCGACATATCTCCCCAAGGCCTGGTATCCGCAGAACTACATCACCATGTGGACTGCGACGCAGACGCCGCTTCTAGACAACATGATCGCGACCCTTGTCATTTCAGTCGGCGCGACCATGCTCATGTTCGTCGTGTGCATTCCCGCGGCGTATTACACGGCGCGGTTCCGCTTTCCCGGCCGCGGTGTATTCATGTTCCTGGTCATCGTCACCCAGATGCTGCAGCCTACGCTGCTCGCGACCGGGCTGTTCCAGCAGTTCAGGCTACTCGGCCTCAACGATACCTGGCTCGCGATGATCTTGATTAACGCCGCGTTCAACCTGACCTTTGCGATTTGGATCATGCACGCCTTCTTCGCGAGTGTGCCCAAAGAAGTAAACGAGGCAGCGGAACTGGACGGAGCTGGCAAGTGGGGTATTCTGTGGTGGGTCAATCTACGGCTCGTGTGGCCTGGCATCGTCACTGCGCTCATCTATACCTTCGTTGCCAGTGCGAACGAGTTCTCGGCGAGCCTCGTGATCCTCACGTCGGCCACCAAACAACCGCTCTCCGTGGCACTGAGCGCGTTCATCGGCCAATACGACACCGCATGGCAGTACCTGTTTGGCGTCTCGATCGTCGCCATCGTTCCGTCCGTGATTCTGTTTGTGCTTATCGAAAAGCATCTGGTGGGCGGGCTCACCGCGGGCAGTATCAAGTAGCGCCGGGCACCGCGACGCGCGGGGTCTGTGAGAAAGGCGAGAGCTGATGGCGGCAATCACCATCGACAGGGTGACCAAGATCTACCCGAATGGCTTCGAGGCTGTACATGAACTCGACCTCGATGTCGCCGATGGTGAGTTGATGGTCCTGGTCGGCCCGTCGGGATGTGGCAAGACGACGGCGCTACGCATGGTCGCCGGCCTCGAGGACGCAAGCGCTGGGACGCTGAGCATCGGAGGCCGCATCGTGAACGATGTTTCGCCGAAAGACCGTGACATCGCCATGGTGTTCCAGAACTATGCGCTCTACTCGCACATGACCGTCGCCAAGAACATCGGCTTCGCCCTGAAGCTGCGTAGGCTTCCTAAGTCAGAGATCAACAGAAAAGTCGCGGAAGCGGCTGAGATACTCGGTCTCACTGAGTGGCTCGACCGTAAGCCGGCGCAGCTCTCCGGCGGACAGCGCCAGCGGGTCGCTATGGGCCGTGCGATCGTGCGCGAGCCGAGCGTGTTCCTCATGGACGAGCCGCTCTCGAACCTCGACGCGAAGCTCCGGGTCCGTATGCGAGCCGAGGTCGCCCGCATCCAGCGGCGGCTTGGCGTTACCACGCTCTATGTTACTCATGACCAGGTCGAGGCGATGACGATGGGCGACCGAGTCGCCGTCATGCGCGCCGGGGTTCTTCAGCAATGCGATAGCCCCCAGGTGCTCTACGACCACCCGAGCAACGTCTTCGTTGCCGGGTTCATGGGTTCGCCCGCTATGAACCTATTTGAGGCGAGACTCGGGGAAGGCGCTGTCTCGGCGGTCGTCGGGACCCAGCGACTCGCTCTTCCGGAGTCCCTCCTCGCATCGAGACCTGGTCTCCGCGCCTACGCGAACCGTACGGTCGTCCTTGGTGTCCGACCCGAGGAGCTCGCAGTCGCCGGCGAGGAGGCCACTACTGTCCCAGCTGCGGCAGCGCTCGAAGGCGATGTGGACCTTATTGAGGCGCTTGGCTCCGAGTTGCTTGTGCATTTCACGACCGACGCTCGGAGCGTCATCGGTGAGGATGCGATGGAGCCCGATGCCAAAGACCTCTCGGCGGGCTCACTCGCGGGTGCCGGCGAGGGCGTCGCCCGAGTCAAGCTTCGTTCCAAGCTCGTCACCGGCCAGAGGGTGCGCTTCCTGGTCGACCCGGCCGCGCTCCGCTTCTTCGACCCGGCGAGCGGCCAGGCGATTGTTCGGTGACGGGGCTTTGTCCGTGATCGCCGAAGTCGCCGGTCGGGCGTTCGTCATGTGCGCAGGCGTGGGAGCGCTGGACGAGCGCGCGACTGGGAATGGGCCGGCCGACGTGGGCGCTGCGGGCACTGTGTCAACCGTGGTGGCCTACGGCACCCTCGATATCATCGTGAGCACGTCGTCAGGATGGCTCCAAGAATCAGCGAAGCAGGAAGAGAGCGATTAGCTGCGGGACTCCGGGCTGAGGGCACCGTCTACTCAATCCCCATCGCGCGGCCCGGGCCGACCCACGAGCCGCCGCAGGGCATCTGGTTGGGTCGTCGACGCTGCTCACTCCTGACTGAACCGCAACGGCGCTCTGCTCATCCGCTGCTCGAAGAGGGCCAACCACCTCGCGCTGCTGCAGCTGGCCTGCGGCCTCATCGACTTCAAGAAGGCACACGCGACGCGGCTCACGACGGTCTATAGGGATAGGTCCTAAGCCTGCAATTGGACCCTGACGTTTACTCGTGTAGCCCTTTTGATCGCTGGACAGCGGGTCCTCGGCGGTCTTCGGGTGCCTTTCGGCCGTCCCGGGCCTGGCGTCCGGGATTTCGGTGGACTGGCCGGCGTGCCGATCATTGCGCCAAGTCGACGAGAGCCTCTTCGGACTCGCGAGGGGGTGTGGGCGCCCTCTTCGCTCGGCCAAGGGTTCATGCTCTTATGTCTATCTCAAGCTCGGCGAGCTTGGCTTCCGTGGGCACGCCACGCTCGTCCCAGCCGCGCAGCCGATAGTACTCAGCCAAGCCTTCGAGGAAACGCTCCATCCCAATGAACCTGTGAGCGGAAGGGCCTGCGGTAAAGGCGCCGCTTTCTTTCACGAGCTTCGCCGGCAGCGTGTCGGACTCCACCTCTTGGCGCAGGTTGAAGATGCGGCTCAGGTTCCAGGCGCGCTCGCCGACCTTCATGAGTTCCTCGTCGCTCGGCTCTCGCTTCCACACGTGGCGCAGCAGCTGCCGCATCTCATCGAGCCCAAGCGCCCAAAACTCACACCAGATACCCGAGTTCTTGAGCGCAATGAAGTTCTGCGAGCGGATGTTGACGGCAGCCTTGCCATCGAGGCTATCCGGCGGCAAGTTGCCACTCAGGATCTCGTCAGCCATCACAGAGGAACGTTGGTGGCAGCCGCCGCGATCGGCAGTCGCATAGGCAAGGCTCATGCCGAAGGCACCGCGCGGGTCGAAGCCCGGCAATTCGAGGTTCTTGACCTCGACGGCCAGCTCCGGGCAGCCATGCTTGGCGGCCAAAGCTCGCGCCCCGAGCGCAAGGTCGGCGCCGATGCCCTCACGCCTGGCAATCAGCCCGGGAGCGGTCAGGTAGGCCTCGGCTTCGCCGAAATGCAGCCCAAAGTTGGCGATGCCCTTCTCGGTCATGTCCATAGCGAGGCCGACCACTGCCCCGGTGGAGATCGTATCCATGCCGAGGTCATCACAGGCGAGATTGAAGCGGAGGAGCGCCTCGGCATCGTCGATGCCGCAGTTGGCGCCGCAGAGAGCAACGGTCTCGAACTCTGGACCCTCACCTCTAGCGTCGCCAATCACGTGGAAATTGCGACAGGCGATAGCGCACTGCGAGCAAGCGCGCTTCTTGAGGCGCACTTTCTGGAAGGCCGCCGAGTTGATCTGGTCGATGCCGACGAACTGGCCTTGCGACCAGTTACGGGTCGGCATCGCGCCGGCCATGCTAACCGCGTCGGCCACTGCAAGGGTTCCCTCTTCGTGGGCCCACATGTTGTCCGGCGTGAAGACGTACTGCTCGTGGATGCGGTAGAGGTCGGCCTGGAAGGCCTTTGCGTCGCCGACCGTCACGGCGCCGGTACCGCGCACGGCAACGGCCTTGACATTCTTGGCGCCCATGAGAGCGCCGGCACCGCCGCGCCCGGCCTTGTGGTACTGGTCGGTCGACAGACAGGCCCAGGGAAGTAGGTTCTCGCCCGCAGGGCCATTCGACATGAAGCGCGCCTGCTCACCGAGATCCTTGCGCAGAGCCTCTTCGAGCTGGGCGATTTCCATGCCCAGGTACTTCTGCGCTGAGCGGAGCTCGACGACGTCGTCCTCGATCCAGACGACAGTGGGCGCGGCGGCGCGCCCGGTGATGGTGAGCGCATCGTAGCCGGCGAACTTGAGCTCGGGCGCGAACGACCCGCCGACGTACGAGTCGAGAATGGTACCGGTCTGTGGGCTCTTGCAGCCGACGACCAGCCGCGAGCATGTGGATACGCCGGTTCCGGCAAAGGGCCCGGTGAAAAACATCAAGGGGTTCTGCGGCGAGAAGGAATCGAGGCCCGGCGCCACCTCATCGAGAAGGTAACGAAAGAGCAGACCCTTCCCGCCAATGTACAGGCGCGCCCAGTCCATGTTCAAGGGCTCTACCCGAGAGCTCCCGCTCGTTAGATCAACGCGGAGAACTCTCCCTGTGTAGAAGTCCACTGTCCGCTCCTCCTGGGAGAAGTCGCCGATTCGAGAGTCTGCAGACGCGAGGAGGTCCGCTCATACGCCGCAAGTATGTGTTCCCTCCGAACCAGCGTCGACGGAAGCGGGCCCCCCGTTCGCTCACTGCGCCTTGCCACGGCCCTCGATCGGCCAGAGCTCCACGAAGCGATCGTCTGAGTCGAGCACGTGCATGACGTCGTAGAGATTGCAGGTGGTGCAGCCATGTGACGGTATGAGTTCGATCTTGTCGCCGACGCGCAGCTCCCGCGCCGCTCCGCTGAGAATCACGGTGCCATGCTCCTCGTGGAACTCCTCGTACTCAGCGCCCTCGATCTGCACGCGCGGCACGCCCAACTCGGCCGCTATGTTCTTGAGGCCGACGTCCACAACAGCCACGTCAGCCGCAGGCCTGCTGACGACCGTGGCCAGCACGCTGAGCGCGTTTTCGAAGTCCGCGCCGCCCACCCGCGCGTACGCGGCGTCCATGGTGGCGTAGGAGCCGACCTGCAGCTCGTCGATGCCCGCTATGAAGCCACTGATGGTGTGCGTGCCGGTGCCCACGCCGCTGACGATGGCCACCGGCAGGCCGGCGCCCTCGATGAGGCGGCGGGTCTGCACCGCCTTAGCCATGTCGGCCAGGACGCGGCGTCGACGATCCTCAAACGGCGTCACCTCCTGTAGGTGCCCTTCGTAGGTCTGGAGGCCCATGAAGCGCAGGGCGGGCGAGCCAGCGACCGCGCGCGCGAGCGCCAGCGCCGGCTCGCCCGGCTGTACACCGCAGCGTCCCATACCCACGTCTACTTCAACGAGGACGCGCAGCTCGACGTCAGCCGCGGTCGCAGCCACCGATAGCGCCGCGACGTTACCCGCGTCGTCGACGGCCACCATGACGTCGGCCCGGCGGCGTAGCTCCATCAGGCGGGCAATCTTGATCGGCCCGACGATCTGGTTGGCGATGAGGATGTCAGTGACGCCGCCGTCGGCTAGCACCTCGGCTTCGCCGAGTTTGGCACAAGTGATACCCACGGCGCCGGCCGCCAGTTGCAGGCGGGCGATGTGAACACACTTGTTGGACTTGAAGTGCGGCCGCAGACGGACCGGGGCGTCGCGAAAGCGGTCCGCCATCTTGGCGATGTTGCGCTCCAGCCGCGGACGGCGCAGCAAGAGCGCCGGCGTGTCGATCTCGGAGAGTGGGGCGGTGGGTGAGGGGCTAGAACTCGTTGAAGTCTCCACGCTGAGCGATTCGAGTCTCAGTGAATGCGCCACGTATTCTTCGGTCATGACTACTCTGTCGCCTCCCATGCGAACTCAAGGCCAAGCCCCTCGCTGATCTCTCGCGCTGGCACGCCTCCTGGGCCAATCGCCTGCCGGCTGAAAAGCATTTGTGCCGCCGCCACGGCTGTATCAACCAACCCAGACGCTTCTGCTCCGGGGCCGTGGACGACGCCAGCAAATCCATCAGCGGCCAGCGGCCCGTCTCCTCCTTTGATATCTCGACCAGTGGGATTGACGTGCCGCCGAACGTGATCGCAAAGCCGACGGTGCGGCACTAGGCGACCTTCATTCAATTGAGCACTGCTTCTATCGCACGACTGCGTCCCGGTCAAGTGTCCTCATGAGGAGATTCACTGCCGTTACTAATGGGCTGGTTTCTCGCCTACAACCTCGGATACTCCTCACGGAACTCCCAAACGATCCCTCCGGGCGCAGTTTCGAAGTAGCACCAACGACATCCCTCGAAAACGGCTGCCACCAGTAGCGGATGTCCCTGCCTCTCGAACGTGGAAGTCATCTCGTCATAGTTGGAGACTCCGAGGGCGATGTGATGGATCCCCTCACCCTTCTCTGCGATGAACTTCGACCAGATGGACCTATCATCGAGAGGCTCGAGCAACTCTATGGGCAGTGCCCCGAACTTGATGAAGGCCAGCCTGACCTTGAATTGCTCGCCGGCGATTAGTTCCTCCTTCTTGGGCTCGTACTCGAGGACCTCAGGCGATCCGATGGCCCATGTAGAGGACAGGAGCCTCGCGGTCTTTTCGGCGCTCTTCACGGCAATGCCGATGTGGCTTAAGTTGGCCAGCGGAATACTTCCGTTCTCCATTATCCAACTCATCTGCCCATCTCCTTCATTCGTAGGAATGACAGTCGGGGTGAACGCGCGATCCGTCCGGCGACGCCACGTCGAGCGTATGCCGCGTACTCCGACTACTCATCGAAACAGCCGCATGATTGGAAAGCAACCGACAATCCGGTGGAACGCCTTGCGCGTCACCGGCATCTGCAACTCGAGGACCGCCCACCGGCGCTCCCAGGAGTGGGAGCAAGCAGGGGTCGCCCAGTAAGCGTTCAGTTATCGCGACCCGAAACCGTCGGCCACTGCTACCTCCTACGTGGCGAATCAAGCTGTATGACGGGTCAGCTCCCTCGACGTGGCGTAGTTCCTGATCGTCGTCAGGATCATCAGGTCGTGAGCAGGACCACCTCCCGTGGCGGCGAGGCCGGTCGCTGCGGCTCGTTGGCCTGCTGCCCGGCGTAGAGCCCGGCGAGCGATTCCGCCGAGAGGTAGCGCCGCCCGACGAGCCATTCGTCGTTCTGCTCCAAGAGGAGCGCCCCAGCCAGGCGGATCAGGCTCTCATCGTTCGGGTAGATGCCGACCACGTCGCTTCTGCGCGTGATCTCCTTTGTTGAGGCGTTCCAGAGGGTTGGTCGAGCGCAGCTTCGCGTGGTGCTCGCGGGGGAAGGCCATGAAGGCGAGCAGCTCCTCCTCGGCGGCTTCGAGGAGCAGGGCCACCTTGGGCGCCGTCGCCTCGAGGCCGGCGACCGCGCTTGCCAGGTGCGCCCGCGCCTCGCCGTTGCCGTTCAAGCAGGTGCCGACGCGCGTTTGCCTGCCGGATCCGCAAACGCCTTGCTTTGTGCAGTCAAGACTCATTAGGTTCATCAATGAACCGCGGGCTGATCGCCAGGTCAAGGAGCCGCAGGCCGACCGCCTTCAGGGGAAGTGACCTAGCAGGACCAACAAGGGAGTGTGCGCAATGAGCGCGGCGACGAAGACCATGCAGGCACTAGTAAAGACACAGTCCGCGCCTGGCCTGACACTGCAGGAGGTACCTGTGCCGGCGGTGGGCGACGATGAGGTCCTCATCCGGGTGCTCAAGACCGCCATCTGCGGCACCGACGTACACATCTACGAGTGGGACGAGTGGGCGCAGCGCACGGTCTCCGTACCGCTGATCGCCGGCCACGAGTTCGTGGGCCGGATCGTCGAGCTCGGAGACGGCGTGCACGGCCTCGAGCTCGGAGAGCTGGCCACCGGCGAAGGACACATCGTCTGCGGCCACTGCCGCAACTGCCGCGCCGGGCGCCGTCATCTCTGCGCCCACAGCGTGAGCATCGGCGCGACCGCCCCCGGCGCCTTCGCCGAGTACCTGGCGCTCCCGGCGGTCAACGTCTGGCCGGCGGACGAGCGCATCCCGCTCGACACCCTCGCCATCTTCGATCCGCTGGGCAACGCCGTGCACACGGCGTTGTCGTTCGACCTGGTCGGGGAGGACGTG
>Ga0075520_1001347_pt1 | contig 11766 bp, 7 predicted proteins | sample NGEPerB_FD_75100 | JGI IMG/M metagenome (GOLD analysis project Ga0075520, IMG submission 75100) | Arctic peat soil microbial communities from the Barrow Environmental Observatory site, Barrow, Alaska, USA - NGEE PermafrostAB12-B | ecosystem: Environmental > Terrestrial > Soil > Wetlands > Peat ... | reverse complement strand
CGTCAGACCGACGTACAGCCCGGTTCTGGGTTCATCCAGATACCACTTGCCCGATGTATTCACCCTTCGATGACGGTGCACACCACCGTCGCCATGCTGCCTCCGAAGTTCAGCGTCGCAAAGCGTCGAGCGCCCTGGACTTGGTAACCGGTTGCCTGCCCAGTCACCTGCAGGTAGCCGTCGAGCAGCATCCGCACTCCGGTCGCCCCAATCGGGTGACCCCCACCGATGAGGCCTCCGCTGGGATTAATGGGCAGTTCCCCGCCTCGCCGGGTGATGCCGCTGTCGACCGCTTCTCCGCTGCACCCGGGTTTGGTGATCCCGAAGTGGTCAATGGCCAGATACTGCGAGATGGTGAAGCAGTCGTGGGTCTCGATGCCGTCGACCTGGAAGACGTTGTCGATCCCGGCCCTGCCGAAGGCGTCGGAGATCGCGTCCCGAACGTGTGGGAAAATATAGTCAGCGCCGGCGCTGGCATCGAGCTTGTCCTGCAGGTGCAGTGACGCACTGCGATGTCCCCAGCCGGCGATCCGCGCAACGGGGCCACGAACCGTGCCCCGGTTCTCACGCAACCATCGGTCGGAGACCAAGACGATGCCGGCCCCGCCGTCCGTGACCTGGCTGCAGTCGTAGCGTCGCACCCGCCCAACGACCGTTGGGTTGGCATCGTCGTCGTCGCTGAAGCACTCCGGGGGCGTCAGCCAACCGCGGGTCTGCGCTTGGGGATTGGTCTTGGCGTTGGCGATGTTCTGGCTGGCGATGCGGCGCAGGTGCTCATCCTGGAGTCCGTAGCGTCGGTCGTACTCCTCGGCGATCTCGGAGAACGTGAACGGCCACGCGTAGTCCTGCCCCTCCCCTTCGTGTCCGACCCAGGCAGCGGAGGCCAGGTAGCCCGCTCCGACTGTCCCCGGCACGTTTCGCTCGATCTCGGCACCGAGCACGAGGGCGACGTCGTAGCGGCCTGACTCGAGGTCGGCCATGGCCGCCATGACCGCCACGCTTCCTGACGCGCATGCCGCCTCATGTCGCGTCGCGGGAACGCCGGAGAGGTCTGGGACGACGCTGGCCACCATGGAGCCCAGGTGGCCTTGCTTGACGTAGAACTCCCCCATCGCGTTGGCGACGTGGACGACCTCGACCTGCGACGTGGAGATGCCGGCTGCCGTCAAGGTGCCGGTTGTGGTCTCCTTGACGAGGTCGCTGATCTCCAGTGACTCCTTGGTGAAGTTGCGGGCGAAGTCGCTCTGATAGCCGCCGATGATCGATACCGGTTGCTGCGTCGTCATATCCGGTCCTCTGATGCTGCCGGCTGCTGGGCAGCTACCACCGGTATAGGGGTTGGTGCTGCGTAGGTGGTGCGCAGGTCGGTCTTGAGCACTTTGCCGTAGCTGTTCTTCGGCAGGGCCGGGAGGAAGTGGTACTGCTTGGGACGCTTGAATCCAGCCATGTGCTGCCGGCAGAACTCATCGAGCTCTTGTGCGCCCACCGAGGCGTCGTCGACGACGACGACGGCCATCACGGACTCGCCCCACTCGGGGTCGGCGCGCCCGATCACCGAGACCTCCGTCACGGCAGCATGCCGGAGCAGCACCTCCTCCACCTCCCGCGGGTAGATGTTGGTGCCGCCGGAGATGATGACGTCCTTGGACCGGTCCTTGAGGGTGAGGCAGCCCTCGTGGTCGAGGCTGCCCATGTCGCCGGTCCAGAGCCAGCCGTCGCGGATCGTCGAAGCCGTGGCGTCTTCGTTGCGCCAATAGCCCATCATCACCGTGTCGCCGCGCACCACGATCTCGCCGGTCACCCCCTGTGGCACCGGCTCCCCGCTGTCGTCAACCACGGCGACGTCGCATATCGCAAAGGCCGTGCCCACACTCGCGATTCGGCTTTGCCAACGCGGATCCTGGTCGTCGGCGATGGTGTCGCGGCTGAGTGTGGTGATGGTCATCGGGGACTCACCTTGACCGTAGATCTGGACGAAGCAGTCGCCCATGGCTTCGCGCGCACGGATCAGGTCCTCGACGTACATCGGGCCGCCGCCGTAGACGATCGTCCGGAACGCGGTGGTGCCCTTGACACGCGCACCGGACTGGGTGATGTAGGCGGCGAGCCGGTTGACGATGGTGGGTGCTGCGAAGAGCGACACGTTCCCCAGCGCCAAGGCAGTGTCGCAGATCTCGGCAGCGTCGAACCGGCCGCTGGGCGGGAACACGTGCCCGGAGCCGTGCAGCATGAAGACGGGGCTGTAGATGCCAGCACCGTGGGACATCGGAGCCGCGTAGACCGTGCGGTCATCCGCGCCGACGGCGTCAACCTGCGCATGGTAGCTGAGTGTCATAGCCAGCAGCTGACGGTGCCCGAGCATGACGCCCTTCGGCCGACCGGTCGTACCCGAGGTGTAAAAGAGCCATGCGAGGTCGGTCACCCTGGCGTTCGCGCAGGGGCGAACCGTGCCGGTCGCGACGGACACCAACGCGTCATAGTGAGCGGAATCAGCGACCAGAAGCCTCGTCTCGGCCAAGTCCCCCTCGAGGACGCCGCGGAGTCCGGCGACGTGCGCCCGATCGGTCACGACAACCCGTGCGCCCGAGTCCTGGAGGATCCAGGCGACTTCGCCCGGATGGAGCTTTGCGTTGACCGGCACCACGGCCAGCCCTGCCCACCACGCAGCGAAGAGCACCTCGAGGTACTCCGGACGGTTGTCCATCATCACCGCGACCCGGTCACCGACCCCGCAGCCGAGGCCGGTCAACGCTCCGGCAAGGGCGGCCACGCGGTCCCTGAGCTCACGGTAGCTGCGCAGCGGTTGCGGACCAAGATAGACGGCCGGGCGATCCGGTGACGCGGCCGCGGCACGATCGAGCAGCAGGGCGATGTTCATGCCAAGTCCGTGATCAGGTCCGGATCGGGCGCCGCTCGGACCTGGGCTTCCGTGCCACCCCGGCGCGCGCTCCACCAGCCGGAGGCACTCGTCGGTGCCATCCAGGACCGCCGGATCCGTGATGATGCGGTGGACGACGCGCTCACCGGTGCGCGGCAACGAGCACTCCTTGACGATCTCGGAGGCTCCATCCTGGGCAACGTGCTCCGTGAGCACGATGACCCTTCGCGGGCCTGGACGAGGTGCATCGCCCCGATCCCCTCGATCATGTTGCCGGGGATCATCCAGTTGGCGATGTAGCCGTGCGCGGACACCTGCAGCGCTCCGAGGATAGCGGCGTCGATCTTGCCGGAGCGGATCATGCGGAAGCTCGTGCTCGGGTCGAAGAAGCTGGCTTCTGGTCCATGTTCCTCCCCGTTCAGTTCAGTTTCGCGAGTTGCGACAGCACCGTCTCCGGTACCGCGTCCGCGGGGATCTCGGCGACGAGAAAGTCGCCCGAGGGCGCGCCCGCTGCGTCGGACAGCCAGTAGTCCGGCGGCACGACGGTCCCGGTGACCGCAGACCCGAGGATGTCGACCCTGTCGTGCCTGCGCAGCGCGAGTGCCCACCGATAGTGGTTGGTGACGTTGGAGACCGGAGTGTAGGTCGAGCTGTCCACCAGTGGCAGTTCGCCCGTCCCCGTCCAGCGTTCGTCGAGGAGCAGCATCGTCACTGGCAGCTTCGACAGTCGCCGCAGCCAGTCGGCGACGTACATCGCCGCGTTCTCCGCGTGGTCGACGGAGAGGTCGGCCACGGTGCCGGCACCGCTGAGCTGGTGGGTGAGGGCCAGCCAGAGCATCGGTGAGGGGATCTGCAGCACCAGCGGGGCTTTCGATGTCTGCGACACCACGCTGGCCAGCTCGAGGGCTGCGCCCGCGGTCTTCTCATCGGCCAGGAGGGTCTTGAGGGCGTATCCCGTGCGCGACCGCGCCGAGAGGGATGACTTCAGCGCGTCGTTGGGGGCCAGGGCGTGGTCGTAGAGTGCGCCCAGGTCGAGCAGGGTCGCATCCGGCATCAACAGACCCTGAGCCTGCCCGAGGAACCGGGCGTAGGCGATTGGGTCGGCCCACGGGACCGGCTGACCTCGCAGGATGACGGCCTGCGCGTACTGCTGGTGGTCGATGACGACCGCGGTGTCGCGGCCCGACGGCGGCTCGGAGACGATCGAGGCGAGGTCCATGGCCATGGAGGGGGCTCCTGGGACGTGAGACTGGACTGGGATGTGAGGGGGACCGCCTGGCTGGGGCGCCCGCCACCCAGGCGCAGTGCCGGGCCTGGGTATGACGCCGCTGTCGTCTGGCGGTCAGGACTTGTGGCGGACATGCTCGCCTTGCTTCTCCTCGAACTCGCGTACCCGTGCCTCGAGCTTGGCGACCTTCAGGTCTCGGCGGTCGGGGAGCATGATGATCGGCATCTGCGAGACTGGGGCGGTGACCCGCTTGGGTCCGTCGATAGCGAACACGGTAGCGGTCAGCTCGTTGGTGTCGTCGCCCCAGGAGCCGTAGTACAGAAGCTCCTTCGGTGGCTCAGGGGTCACGAACTCCTTCACGAATTCGGCGTAGGGCTTGCCGCGCTCGAGCCTGGCCTTGCGGGCCTGGGCGCGGAGGTCCTTGGTGCCCTCGACGTCCAGGACGAACGATTTGGGGTCGTAGGCGACGGCGAAGATCTCGCGGGCCACCTTGTCGCTGATCCGGTTGAGCTCGACGTCCCTGATTACGGCGTGCGGGTCGCGTTCGAGGGCGTCGCCGTAGCCGCCGCCCGCTCCCTGGCTCATCATGTACAGCTCGCCGTCTTGGGCGACGTCGAACTGCAGCCCCATGTGGCTGGTCATGTACTGGCCGCCCTCGAATGGCTGGTCGTTCATGACCTTCTCGATGGACAGGTCGAACCGGCTGGGGTCCTTGCGGAGCACGTCGTAGACGTTGACGCCCTTGACCCGCGCCAGCGGGTAGGTGCCGCAGCCGTAGCCTCCGAACATGCCGTAGATGGAGGAGAACTTGGCACCGGAAGTGACGGTCATGAAGCCCCACAGGGGTGTTCCCTCGCTGGCGACGATCATCTCGTAGCCCATACCTCCGGTGTGCTTGCCGAATCCCATGTTGTCCCGGACCAGGCGCTTGGAGACCAGTTGCATGAAGGGCACTTCCTCCTCCATGACCTCCTGCTCGGCGGTATCCGCCATGGCGCAAAACAGCGGGGAGACCGCGTCCTCGCCGTCCAGGAACGCCTTGGCGCCCCCCGGCATACCGTTCAGGTCGGCGCACAGGTTGCCCACCTGGTCACCGTGCTGGGTGACGCCGCCCCACAAGAAGGTGTTGATCTGGTTGAACCACGGCGCGATGACGTTGGAGAACTTCTCCGGGTTGGCGAACTGCAGTTTGGCCCACGACGACTGCAAGGCCGAGAAGCCTCGGAAGGAGGCCTGCAAGGACTGGCCCATCGGGGCGTCGTACCCGGCGTCGGCCCACGTGTGCTCGTCGGAGATGATCTCGATCGGGCTCATGGCCGAGGTGCACCGCGGCAGGTCCGGCCACCAGAACGCCAGGATCGCCTGCATAAACATGGACTTGACCGAGCACAACGGCGAGTTGATGGCCCGGTTGAGGATCTCGGGGCCGGTACCGCGCAAGTCAACGGTCATCTTGTCGCCCTTGACCGTCACCTTGCAGGAGAACTTGATGAGGATGTTCTCCTTGAGGGTGGAGTCCATGAACTGGTTGAAGTGCACGGTGCCGTCCGGGAGCTCTTTGATCCGGCGCCGGACCTCTTCCTCGACATCCTCGACGGTGATGCGCAGGCCTGCGACGAAGGCGTCCACGCCGACCTCGTCGATCACCTTGTCGACGCGCTCCATGATCCGCTGGACGGCACCGATCTTGACCTTGAGGTCGGCCAGCTGCAGCTTGGGGTCGCGCACCGAGTGCTGCAGGAAGGTGACCAGGTCGCGACGCAGCACGCCCCTCTCTATGATCTTGAACGGGCTCATCCTCAGCCCGTCGTCGAAGGGCGTCTCGGAGCCGGAGGGCATGCCGCCCGGCTCGCAGGCGCCGTTCTCGCCTTCGTGGATGGTGGCGGCGACCCAGCCGATGATCTGGTCGTCGCGGATGATCGGCATGATCATGGACTGGTCGGTGTTGTGGATGTTGCCGAAGCGGGCATCGTTGTGGATGAAGCCGTCGCCGGGGTGGATGCCGACGGTCGGCTCCTCCTTCCAGTACTTCATGATGTACCGGATCGGGTGGTGCAGGATGGCCGAGAAGGCGATCACGCCGCGACAGGACAGGTAGGTCACGTCGCCCGATGCCGTGTAGATGGCGGTGGTCAGGTCACCCCACTTGGCACCCGGTGCCGCGCCCATGGCCTCGCACATCTCATAGCCCTCGTCGAGGGCACCCTCGAGACGCTTGCGGATGCGGTCGACCTGCAGCGGGTTCAGCCCCTTGTCGATGCACCTCTCCTCGAGCTGCGTCCGGCCGGCAATGCCGTGGTCACGCATGATCGTGGGATCGGGTCCCAGGAAGATGGTGGTCTCGTCCATGAACTGGTCGACCCACTCTTGCTCCTGCGCCGTCAGTTCGGTGCTCGGCAGCTCGTGAATTACGGTCATTTCGCTATTCCTTTTAGCCGTAGGGATTAGTCGCGCAGGAACCACACGGCGCCCTGTTGCGTAGGCTCTAGGCGCCAGCCGGGCTCGACGAGGTAGGTGGTGTTCTCGGTGATGACGATGGCCGGGCCGATGATCTTGCGCTGGGCGGTCAGCGCTGAGGCGTCGTAGATCGGCGTGTTGACCTCGGTGTCGAGCGCCACTAGGTGGATGTCCCGGTGGCCGACGGGGGTGGGCATGGTCCGTTTGCCCTCGTGGTGGAGGGACTCGAACTTGACCACGTCGCCGTCGACGGAGGATGCCACCCGGATGGTCTGGACGCGGATGCCGGCCTCCGGGGCCGCCGAGCCCTCGCCGTAACGCTGTCCATAGATGTCGGAGAAGGTGCGGATCATGTTCAGGACGTCACCCACCCCATGGATCCGGTTGATGTCGAACACCACCGCCGTCGTGACCAGCTGGTTGCCATAGCGCATGTCCATCTCCAGGCGGTACCGCACCTCCTCGGGATCGAACCCCTGGCGGACCAGGTCCTCCCGGCCGCTGGCCTCGAGCTCCTCCACGATGGTGTTGAACCCGTCGTAGTCGTCGTACAGCGCACGGGTGGTCGCGTTGTACATCACAACGTGCGCACCCCGCTCGTGGAAGTGCAGCTGCTTCATATTGCCCGCGCCCAGAGCAGAGAACACCGACGCGAACGGCGGGGCGAGGATCCTCTTGATGCCGGCGTAGTTCGCCATGCCGCAGGCGTGCAGCGGTCCGTTGCCGCCGTAGGCGAGCATGGTGAAGTCCTCCGGCAGGTAGCCACGCACCCGCAGCTCCTTGGCCATGCCGATGGCCATCTGCTCGTCGACGCCGCGCTTGATCTCCTTGGCGACGTGGATGACATCCATGTCCAGCTCGTCACACAGTGTGTCCTCGATCGCGAAGACAGACCGTTTCGGGTTGAGCTTGATGACCCCGTTGGCGTAGTTGTCCGGGTCGAGGTAGCCCAGCAGCAGGTCGGCGTCGGTGACCGTGGCCCGCAGTCCGCCTCGGTCGTAGCAGGCCGGGCCGGGATCGGAGCCTGCCGACTCCGGGCCGAGCTTGACGCCCTTGTGGATCCGGTCGTAGGACGCGATGGAGCCACCGCCTGCGCCCAGGGTGCTCAGGTGGATCATGGGCACCGACACCAGCCAGCGGCCGATCGTGGGCTGGAAGTCGTAGTGCTTGACCCCACCCACTGGGACCAGGCCGATGTCGAAGGAGGTGCCACCCATGTCCGTGGAGATGACGTGACCGATCCCGGTCTCGCTGGAGAGGTGCTCGGCCGCGCCGACACCGGCGATCGGTCCTGAGTGGATCGTCTGCAACGCATCCGTTGAGTTCATCCGCGCCATGCCACCGGTGTTGTGGATGACCAACATCGGCTTGTTATAGCCGGAGTCGCGCAGGTTGTTCGCGAGCTGGCTCAGCGCGTGGAACATGATCTCGTGCAGGAAGGCGTCCACGATGGTGGAGGTGGCCCGCACGTACTCACCCTTACGGCCCGACACCTGGTGTCCGAGCAGCACCGGGATGGCGCCGAGCTCGTGCGGCGGGTACTCCTCCAGGATGATCTCTTGGATCCGCAGCTCGTGCTCGGGGTTCTCGGTGGCGTTGGTGAGCGACACGACCAGCGCCTCGGCCCCGGCGTCAACGAGCTCGCGGACGATGTTGCGCACATCCTGATCCTGGAGCGGGACGACGACCCTGCCTGCGGAGTTGACCCGCTCCTTGACAGAGCGGATGAGCTGGCGTGGGACCAGAGGCTCCGGCCGCTCCGCCGCGGCCAGGTTCTGCTGCATCGAGGTGTCCAAGCCCTCGCCGTAGCCACGACCACGCGACAGCGGGATGGTGTCCTCGAAGCCGTGGGTCACGATGGCGGCGACCCTGGGGCCCTTCAGCTCGATGAGGGCGTTGGTGCCCAGCGTGGTCGCGTACCGGACGGAGTCGACCTGGGAGAGGACCTGGTCGCGGTCCAGTCCGGCGCGGCTGCAGGCCAAGTCGAGGGCCTCGTTGAACCCGAGCGCCAGGTTGTGGTGGGTGGTCAAGGCTTTGGCCTCGATGCACTGCTCGTCCCAGACGAAGAAGCAGTCGGTGAACGTGCCGCCGATGTCGACCGAGATGCGCTTCATGGTGGTGGTCTCCTCTCGGGCTCAGCGATCAGTGGACGTCGGCGTCAGAGTGCTTGTGCCGCTGGACGTCATCGCCGGGGCCGTACGCGATAGCGGCCACCGGGTCGGTGCCGCGCTGTTGCCACTGGACGCGCAGGGCGTCGACGTCCCAGATCATGTCGACGGTCGGCGGGTGGCCAGGCGGTACGTACTCGGTCTCGATCTGGGTGGCGCAGCCCGGGCAATAGAACTCGAGGATGCGGCAATAGCCGGGGTCGGGGGAGAAGGTGAACTCGTACCGGTCCGGGTCGATGATCGGTTGATGGATCTCCCGAGGGTCACGGTCGTAGACCAGCGTGCCCTCCTTGTAGTTGCCGCGGGCGTCGCCGAGGTCGTGGTCGCACACCCGGCACACCCACCGTTCGGTGTCCAGGTCGATGAACAGGTACTCGGTCATGGGAACTCGCATGGTCGTGTCGCCTTTCGTGATCTCAGGGGGGTCCGCGGTCAGTGGGTGTCGGTGAGCATGAGGTCGCCGGAGGCGGTGACGTCGAGCTTCCAGCCGTCCAGCACGCGGGCGGTAAAGAACGGTCCCTCGACGATGGCCGGACCCAAAGCGGTCGCACCCGGCTCCTGGTCCAGGAGTGAATAGACCGGGACCTCATCGACCTGGGCGGCACTCGAACGCACCTGACGGGTACCCGCAGCCGCTGCTGCATGGGAGGTGAGCGACGTGTTACCGGCCACGTTCGCATGCGGCAGCTCGAACGTCACGTCGAGCTTCAGCGAGGCCGGCTGACCGCCACCCACGGGAGCGTCGCCATAGGTGTAAGGGGTCTCGGACACCAGCGTGCCGTCCGCCTCCTCCACGACCAGGTTCCATTGCAGCGCGCACGCTGCCAGCTCATGGCCCTCCTGGAACATGTCGCGCTCGGCACGCTGAAACAGCAAGTCGTGTGCCGACTTGGCCCCCTCGGTCGAGGGCTCGGAGAGGCCGATCTCGTAGCTCTGACCGAGGTCGGAGAAGCTGATCCCGAAGGCCGAGAAGATAGCCGCGAGCTTCGGGACGAGCACGGACTTGACGTTGTTGAGACGGGCCGCACCGCAGGCACTCATGGGCCCGGCGCCGCCGAACGCCGCGATCGTCGTGTCGGCAGGGTCGGAGATGACGTCGGCGAACGACTCAGCCAGGATGGCGAAGTAGGCCGCCTCCATCTCGACGAGGGCCTCCTCGAGGCTGACGCCCAGTGGTTCGGCCACCGTCGCCAGGATGACGGCCTTCGAGCGCTCCCCGTCGAGCGCGAAGCCGCCGTCGAGGTAGGTCGTCGGGTCGAGGACGCCCTGCAGCAGGTTGACGTCGGTGATCGTGGCCCTCGTGCCACCGAAGCCGAAGCAGGCCGGCCCTGGTGCGGCACCGACACTCTCCGGACCGACGGTGATCGCGCCATCCTTGACCGAGATGATCGAGCTGCCGCCGACACCGACGGAGTACACGTTGCTCATGGGAAACGAGATCGGAACGCCCATGATCCACCCGCGGCGGTCGAGCGCGATCTGGGCGTTCTTGACCGAACCGACGTCGGTCGACGTCCCGCCCACGTCGATCATCAACACATGCTTCAGGTCGTAAGCCTTGGCCAGAGCCCGCGTGCCCTCCAACCCACCTCGCGGCCCCGACGAGTACGTCTTGAGCGCGACCGACTTGGCGACGCGTGAGGAGGCGCCGTCGTTGCGGTAGATCAGCAACGGGTTCTGGACGCGGTGCTCGCGAAGCCGGCCCTCCGCGTTGTATAAGAAACGTTCCATGGTCGGGTGCAGGAAGGCGTTGATGACCGCCGACCAGATACGCCGGGAGCGCACCCGGTCGGCGGTGAACTCCCAGGTGTAGAGCACCGGGACCGAGCCCAGCAGGTGGCGGGGGTACTTGCGCAGCAGGATGTTGCGTAGCCGCGGCTCGCCCGGACCGTCGGCGTCGCCGACCGCGACAACGATGCGGGCCGCGCCATCGGTCGTGAGCCTGTTGACCTGCTGCACGACGTCGAAGATGAGAGTCTCCTCGTCTGCCCGAGGATCGATGACCACAACCCGCGGGCCGATGAGGTCATCGAAGAGCCTGGCCTCGCTCTCCGTCGATCGCAGTTCCTCGACGACTGCCACGTCGTCGGTGACAAGGCCGATGCGCGGGCCCTTGCGTTCCAGCAGGGCGTTGGTGCCCTGGGTGGTGGAGTACCGGATGAGGTTGGTGCTGTGTAGCAAGGCCTCCAGATCTGCCGTACCGAAGACGCTCGCTGATACCTTGGTGAGGCCGTCGAAGAGACACTTGGACAGATCGAAAGGCGTCGTCAGCGTCTTGGTGTAGTTGAAGTCCTGCCCATCCCAGACACAGACGTCGGTGAGAGTGCCGCCGTTGTCGATGTTGATCATCCGTTCCATGAGTGTTCCCCTTACGTCGGCTTCGAGGGATGTTGAGACTTATTCAGAACCCGTCGGAATCAGTGCGGCGAATGCCGCCGTTTCCCAGGCGAGGAAGGCCCCAGTTCGCCGATGGTGTCCATCAGCGGCGCTGGGAAGACGAGGGTGTTCTTGTCGACGCCGATCTCGGCCAGGCTCTGCGGGTTGCGCAGCAACGCCAGGATGAGCCACCAGGATGTGGGACGCGGGTGCTGCCAGCGCGTCAGCGGCCAGAGACTCCCCCTCGGTCGCGATGATCTCGGCGTGCCCTTCCCGCTCTGCTTCTGCTTGGCGGGCCATCGCCCGCTTCATGCTCTCGGGCAGCTGAACGTTCTTGAGATCGACCAAGGTGACCACCTCTCCCCAGTCGGTGGTCTGCACGTCGAGGATCCCCTGGATGTCGACGTGGATCCGGTCAGCCTCGGACACCGTCTCATCAAGGCAGTGTTGACCGACCCCCTTGCGCAGGGTGGTCTGCGCGATCTGGTTGATCGCCGCTGCGACGTTCTCGACCGCGATCACCGACTTCACGATGACGCAGTAGTGGGCGAGGTCGAAATCCTCCTCCAGCAGCCCTGCGTGACGCGGGCGTAATCAGCAGGGTCGGCGACACGGCACGAGGCGCTTCGGCCGTAGATCCGCGTCACGACGTCCCGTGT
>Ga0075520_1001346_pt1 | contig 11770 bp, 11 predicted proteins | sample NGEPerB_FD_75100 | JGI IMG/M metagenome (GOLD analysis project Ga0075520, IMG submission 75100) | Arctic peat soil microbial communities from the Barrow Environmental Observatory site, Barrow, Alaska, USA - NGEE PermafrostAB12-B | ecosystem: Environmental > Terrestrial > Soil > Wetlands > Peat ... | reverse complement strand
TTGACGCCGATCACGGAAATTCCCCAATCTCGATCATCGAAATTCCCCAGGTGCTCGCCCGGGGTGGGGTGATGCCAGAGACTACGCGTTCGGGTTGGGCCTCACCCCCTTGGTGAGCTTCTCGGCTCGGGCCCGGTGGGTCCGCATCCGATAGCTTTCGCCGTCGATGTTGAAGACGACGGAGCGGTGCAGCAGCCGGTCGAGCATGGCGGCGGCCACCATGGGGTCGTCGAAGATTTTCCCCCACGACCCCACGCCGAGGTTGGTGGTCAGCACCGTCGAGCTCTTGAGGTAGCGCTGGGTGATGACCTGGAACAGTGCAGCCGCTGCCTCGTTGGCCAACGGCAGGTAGCCCACTTCATCGATGATCAGCAGCCTTGGTCCGGCGAAGAAGCGCATGGTGGTCGCCCACCTGCCTTCGAGGGCCGCCCGGTGACACCGGGCCACCAGATCGGCCGCCGTCGTGTAGTAGGTCCGGTAGCCCGCATCGATGGAGGCCCGGGCCAGTGCGACGGCCAGCATGGTCTTGCCCACCCCGGGCGGACCGATGAACAGCACATTGGTGGCGTCTTCCAAGAACCGCAGGGTGGCCAGTTCGTTCACCAGCTTCCTGTCGATCGACGGCTGAGCGTCGAAGTCGAAGTCACTGAGCCGGAACGGTGAGGGCAACGAGGCGAAGCGCTCGAGACTGGCTCGGCGGCGGGTCTCGGTAGCGGTCACCTCGACGTCCAAGAGGCGTTCCAGGAACGACGTGTGGCCCAGGTTCTGGGACGCCGCATACTCGAGCTCCGCCGGAAGGGCTTCGGCGGCAGCGGCCATCCGCAGGTAGGCCAGGTGACTGCGGGCCTGCTGATAGACGGATTGCTCGCTCATGCCGTCCCCTCGATCAGGTCGGCGTAGTCCTGCAGGTCGACCGTCACCTCTCGGCCCTCGGTGCCCAACAGGCGGGCGGCCTCGGCCAGTGACTCGGGGCCCGGTGGTCGGTTGGCCTTGGTGTCGCACGGCCGGGCGACGGTGAAGCTCGACAGGATCACCGACTCCAGGGCGGCCCGGTGCTCGGGCGTGCGCACGATGGTCCCCGCACCGGTCGGCGCCAGCCGGTGGGTGGCGAGCAGGATCCCCGATGCGGCGTGGACCTCGAGGGTCGCCGAGGCCAGCCGGTGGCGGAGCTCCAAGGTGACCCCCGACAGCCCCGGCGGCACCGAGTAGCGGTTGCCCCGGAAGGCAACGGTGGCGTTGTCGTCCACCGGGCGCTCGACGGTGACCGTGGCCGGGAACGGGAGTGCCGGCAGATCGAGCAGCGGCTCAGCGTCGGCGAGTTCGCCGACGGTCGTCTTCACTCCGAGAGCGGTGCGCCGCTGTCGGGCATCGCCCGGTCCGGCCAGGAACCGGTCGAGGGTCAGCTGGGCCTCTTCGGGGCTCTCCGCACTGAGTGTGCGCCACCACCGGCCGGAGGTGAACCGCACCGCGGCCTCGACCGCCCCTTTGCGGTTGCCTCGTCGGGGCGGGCACGGCTCGACGATCGCCCCGTAGTGCTTGGCGACGGGTGCGAAGCTGGCCTGGACGTCTCTGGTCCCCGGCCGGATGACCGTCGCCAGCCGGTCGGTCCGCCAGATCCGTGCAGTCCCGCCGAGCCGACGCAGCACGCCGTCCATGGCCTCGATCAGGTGGGCCTGGTCCATCGACTCGGCCAGCATGCCCCGGGTCCGACTCGAGTGCGGCAGGGTGCCGAGCAGCACGTAGGCGGTCCCGCCCCAGGGGGCACGACGACGCTCGAACCAGTCCCACTGGATCTCCTCGCCCGGCGGATGCTCGATCTCGATGGTGTCGCGGCCGACGACGCCTCGGCACGCCTCACAGTGCGGCCGCAGTCCCCGCTTGCGGATCTGGCGAACGAACGTCGGGTAGCTCTGCGAGTAGCCCAAGGCCGTGACCTCCTCGAACAGGACGGTGCCCCACACGTGGTGGTCGTCCGTGAACCGGGCAGTGACGTACTTCTCGTAGTCGGCCAATGGGTCGGGTGTGTCCGGCCGGACACGGGTGCCGGGCATCCGCTCGCCGTTCAGATAGGAACGGACCGTCTTGCGGTCACGGTCCAGGTGCCGGGCGATGGCCGAGATCGACCATCCCCTCTTCTTCAATGCGTGAGCTTCCACGTCTTCTCCTCGTGTGAGCATGGAGGGGGTCCCTTCGGGCTGGTTGGCTAGGAACCGCCAGCTTCGAAGGGGCCTCACCTCAGTTGGTGGACCTTCGGGTCCACCCCGGGCTCACAGGTGGGGAATTTCAGTGATCATCTCTGGGGAGTTTCCGGCGATCGACGACACAGTGACGACTCACCCTTAGCCGGCAGCGTTTTGGGGGGCGCGAGCGGCGCGATTGTGGGCGCCGTTCTGGGCGGTGGCCTCAGCGTCGATGAGCGCCGGGAGCATGAGCTCCACCCCCTGGCGCACGACGTCGATGTCACCGCCGGCTCGGATCGCCGCGAGCAGTTCGTTCAGGTCAGTATTGGTGGTAGCCACTGGGTGGTCCTCCCTGGTCGACCTTGCTGGTTCAACCGAAGATCGCCCGGTGACCACCTCATGGCGGTGGACCCCGGGAACTGCACCACTCGGGGGATGCCAACGTGGTGAGATCCAGCCACGCCAGTACTGTGGGCACGTGGAGCGAGCGATTACTGGTTTCCACTGCGATGTGAAGGGCGATTGGGTCGCCGAACTCTCGTGTGGCCACAATCAACATGTTCGTCACCGGCCGCCGTTTCGACTCCGACCGTGGGTGATCGAACCCACGCTGCGCACCGAGAGAGTCGGAGCGCCCCTCAACTGCCCACTGTGTGACCGTGCCGAGCTTCCTGACGGCCTCCGTCTGGCCCGGTCCAGTCCGGATTGGGACGAGCACACGATCCCTGCTGGCCTACTCCGTACGCACCGTGTAGCCAGCGGGACCTGGGGGTTGCTTCGGGTTCACGAAGGAAGGCTGCAATTTGTGATGGTGTGCGATCCGGCCCTGAATGTCATATTGGAACCTCAGTCCGCACAGGCGATTCCTCCCGATGTCCGGCACTACGTGGCGCCACTTGGACCGGTCCGATTCTCAATCGATTTCTTCACCATCGACGAGCGCACTCGCATCGGTAAGACACCAGATGGACCGAGGAGCGAAGACGACAACGATCGGGTGCAGGGCTCGTTCGACGAAGGTGGCGATCCGGCTTGTTGGTCCGGGTTGGTCTGTCCCGAATGCGGAAATATGATTGAGGGTACTCATCATCGGCATGGCTGCCGGAGCGAGCCGGCCTCGTGATCAACCTTCGAGCCCAAACCAATCGGTGTCTCGGACGGAGGCGCCATGCAGTTCGTCGGCCGAAGAGTTGTCACCGATGCCCCGGAGCGCGCAGGGAAGGTGCTGACGCAAATGGCTGAGCTGTCGACACCATGGTCGCGAGCCATGCGTCTCAGTGCCCCGATCCTGAACGCCCCAATGGGAGGAGTGGCTGGAGGGAGGTTGGCCTCAGCCGTGTCCCGCGCCGGTGGGTTGGGAATGATCGGGGTGGGTAGTGCCGGATCATTGGAGCTGATCGAACAGGAGGTCGCCTATCCACTGGGTCTTGGTCTTCCGTTCGGCATTGGCATCCTGGACTGGGCCTTGGCTCGCGAACCTCGGCTGCTCGACGAAGCAATAGCTGCGTCGCCAGCGTTGATTTCCGTGAGCTTCGGGGATGCCTGGCCATGGGCCGGGCGCGTCCGCGATGCGGGAATTGTGGCGGCTGCGCAGATCTCTGACGTGGAGACAGCACGGCGGGCAGCCGATGCCGGGATTGACGTGCTGGTGGCCAGAGGTGCCGAGGGCGGGGGACATGGCGAACCGCTGATCGGCACGCTCCCGTTACTCGACGGCGTGCTCAACGTGACTTCAATCCCAGTACTCGCCGCTGGCGGGATCTCATCGTCCCGAGGGCTCGCAGCGGTGCTGGCGGCAGGTGCATCCGGTGCATGGCTGGGGACTGCTTTTGCTGCCTGCCCGGAGTCACTTGCGTCAGATGCCGCCCGTACTGCTCTCTTACAGGCAATGGACACCGATACTGTGACCACGAGGGTGTTCGACATTGCCCTTGGCTATCCGTGGCCCACTAGGTATCCCGAGCGAGTCCTTCGGAATGAATTCTGGGAACGCTGGGCCGGACGAGAAGACCTTCTTTCCGCAGATTCGGACGCTTTATCCCAATTCGTCGAAGCCAGAGGACAAGGGGACCTAGGTTTCGCCCACGTAGATGCTGGCCAGGGTGTAGGCGGACTCACCGAGCTACGTACTGCATCGGAGGTCGTCGAGCGGATGTGTGCTGGTGCTGTGGATCTCTTGGGCATCTGGCAATCGCTTGGTGCAGGTAAGGGCTCTCGGGAATAGCGCCATCGATCGAAGCGGCTAGGTGGGGGAATCGACTGACAGCGACCATCCCGAAAGTGCTTTTACACGGGTGCAGAAGTGGAGCGATCGCTCCAGCAAGCACTCGCTGAGTCGGACCCAGAACCCTGGTCCCGGACCCAGCATGAAGAGGCAGGGCTGGAGCGATCGCGTGCCCGGCATATTGGGATACTTGGGCGATCTTCCCGCCAGGATTCGCGGACCGATTCAGGGGTCTTACTGCGCAATGCCACCACCGTCGGTAATGCGAAAGCGTTCCCCCAGATCTGCCTACCGGCAACACGCCTGCTCACATATCCCCGGTCGAAGGTTCGATATCCCCGGAATCGGCACCGCAAAGCAGATCTCTGATGGTCGCATCAGCAGTGCCAGTGTCACGGGCGCTCTAGCAGTACCCCCACCAGTAGCGATCTGGCCAGGCGAACGGATCCAAGCGCTCGCTCCTCTCGCGAGCATCGTTCCCCATCACGGCATCCGGCCCAGGAAAAAAGACACTCTCACGGCCACTCTCCGACCAACGAACGAGATAGGGCGGCCCCCCACTCGCCGAACGGACCTGAACAACCTCACATTCTCGGTCAGGCCAGCCCGCCCTGTGCCCACAAACGACAATCCGGGCTCCAACTCCTGCACGCATCATCAATGACACCTTCCTTCCCCTGCTTGCCGTCATCATGCATCTGCTGCCCGTGGGGCTACAACGACAGAGACCTCAGGTGCTTCGCTAGAACGGATTGGGCAAGATCATTGGGCCAACGCGCCAGCTCCGCCTTGGCTCGTGCTTCAGGACAGAGGCACCAGGCCCTGGCAAGAACAACTCCTCTTGGCCCGTGTCCATCCATCTGACCCGGTACGGAGGCTCTCCTTTGTACCGTCGGGCCTCCACAACCTCGCACTCTCGACCGAATCCGCCCACCTGGGGCCCGGAAACCACAAGATGGTCCCCGACTCTTGCATGCATCGTGGCTCACCGCCTCAGCCCCTCTGCATACTGCCATTGTGGACCTGCTGGCGGCTGATCACAAGGTCCGAGAGGTCCCATTTCTGCGCACGGCGAGTTCGTCATTCGCACTCTCCGCACGTGCCCGGTGATCGGGATCATGTGAACAGGTCGAGCTCAGTGGCCCTGCCAACGGCCGGTGGTCACCAGCGACGTGGCATTGTGGCCTGATGACGTACGACCAATTCATCTCCGATGTCGTGCAGGCGGTCGAAGGGATCGGCGCGGGAATCATGATTGTCGGTGGATTGTGGGCCCTGATCGAGTACGCGGTCTCGGTGGTGCGGTCAGACGCTCGACATGACGCCTACCGACAGCGCCGGCAGCGACTGGGCCGGGCGATTCTCCTCGGGTTAGAGATCCTCATTGTCGGTGACATCGTGCGAACCATCATCGTCGATCCGACCTTCGAGAGCGTGGCAGTCCTAGGGATGATCGTGATCATCCGAATCGTGCTCAGTTTCTCGCTGGAAGTGGAGATCGACGGGGTCTGGCCGTGGAACCTTTGGCGTCTTGGGCCGCAGAAAGGCGAGGAGGAGCCGCCAAGCTCCTAGTCGCTGACTCGCTGCAACTCGACAGAAATCTGATCTTCGCCAATTTCCGTTCCCGAGAACTGGCAGCCGAAAGCCTGAGCCACACGGATCACCATTTCGGCATTGGCTGCGCATACGGCCATATGGCATGACCCATCTGAGCGGAGGCGCTCCCAAAGAACGCCAATCTCGAATCCTCGCTGGAACTCCGGATCATCTGTGTCGAACCGAACACTCGATACCATGAAGGGAGCATCGTCAATGAAATGAGAATCCTTTAGGTCCGGGAGGAGCGCCAGGAAGGGCCCGAGCCGGGTTCAGGAGAGGCCCCCACCCGGCGGCGATCTGGGATGCCGCCTGTATTCCAGCCACCCTGTGCGACTATTTGCTGGAGTGCACGCAAGTAGCCGTACGTTGCAGCCGTCTGGATACCTCGGCTTGGAGGACCAAGAAGCCGGACTGTTGGGTCGCCAGGTCGGGAAAATGCTGTGATCTCAAGTCGCACTGATCCATCCCCGGAGATGGAAAGAACGGAGGTCTCCTCCCCCTGTTCGGGGTGACCAGGGAGTGTCCCGTAGGCAAACCCCCACCGGCTCGGCTCGTCGACCACTTCGATGTGCGACACGGGGCCGCCAGGCCAAGCACGGGTGTCCCAAGCGTCACGATCACCGTTGCACCCCATTGAATCTCCGAGCCCTTCGCCAGCACCTGAATGCCGGGTTGGCGATGCGGCTTCCAGGACCGGGGGTCCTCGACAGCTCCGCAGAGCCTCTCCAACTCCTGCCCAAGTCCAGCCTGGTAGCGACCATTGCGGGGGCCACTCGGCTCCATCCCAGTCAGCGTGAAGCCGACTTCGCCAAAGGTGGGTTCCGCACAGTGAAGCGCGTCAAAGAGTCGCCAAATCGAGCTGCGGTCTGAGGGTCGGACAACCCTCATCCGGTCACAGCTTTGCTCTCGGTCAAACCTTGCAGGCCGGTGTCCCACCTGGGAGCCGGTAGCGAAAGCGAGTCACGATCCGATATCCCAACGGTGCGACCCACGAGATCGGCGGAGCGAGAAGGATCCATCCAGCGATCGCCCATAGCCCTCCGGCCGCAACGAGCGCACGAGCGACGGCACGGGAACCCTCCTCGCGTCTGTTGCCGTCGAACCACCAGGCCGCTCGCTCAAAGTCGTCCTGGCTCAGATGCGTCTCCGCAACGACATCTGGCGAGAGGTGCTGCCAAGGAACCGCTGTAGGACCACCTTCCTCAGGCCAGCGTCGAGAGATCCAGATGGCCGAAGTTGTGCAGAAGCCGCAGTCGCCGTCGTACACCAGGGTCCTGCGACGATCCTCCACAACTGAAGGCTAGCGGGGGCAGGCCCGAAGGCGTTGTCCGACCTGGACTCGATCCACCCGGTAGTGCCCCACCCAACATCATTGTCATTGATAGGGGGCACTCTGAACCTCGAGCGAGGATCGGGAAGATCAACTTGCAGTTCCGCATGGCGTGATCGCTCTCCGTGACCCCCACTGCAACCATCAGATCGGCCGAGCCACGTACTTGACGGTCAATCCACAGGGGCCCTGGAATGCCAGCTCCGTCACGACACGAGGGTCGCATTTCCGGGTGGGCGGATGATGACGGGTACCTTGCTTGCCGACCAACTCCAAATCACCAAGCAGTCGGTCAACGACCTGCTCCGCCACCTTGAACAGCATGGGTACATCACCCGCCAACACGACCCCACCGACGGGCGCGCCCGCATCGTTCGACTCACCGCCAAAGGATGTCGGCTCGACACAACTGTCGGATACGAAGCCCGGTCAGCCGAACTGTAAATTGCCGATCTGCTCGGACCCAGCAGGTTCGAGCAGATGCACGATGCGCTCGAAGTGCTCGCCGACCGCATCAGTCGGAATGAGATGCCCTCCTCGGTGTTCGAGTGACGGACGAACGGCCGTTGAAGGCACCTCCAGGGGATGGCCGACGGCGGCCAGTTGCTCCCTTCGACGGGCCGGCTGGCCCCGCCCCCACCACGACCACGCCAGTTCCATGATCGCCCGTCACAGCGACAACCTGGCCAAGAGCCTGGACGAGCTTCGTCCGTTCTGACGGCCTCCCCGTTGAACCAGGGTGACGGATCGGGAGCAAGCCTCGGCCGACCGTTGTCCCAACACGCTGTCTTCGCGAGCTCGGCCCCGGTGATCAAGAATGCCGCCCCGGATACCGAGTGGGCGACCACCCTATGAGTGATGCCATTAGGGGATATTCAGCGATTCGGCCGGTGTTCTCAGCCATCGAGGCCGGGCACGGCCGTCGCGTCAATGGGGATAGGCCAGGATGTGACGCCATCGTCCTGACCCCTGTATTCGGACTGGGACGCCCTTTGATTCCTAAGAGTGCTCTTGCTTCAGGTCGGAAGGCTGCCGCAGGGGCTCGTCCGCTGCCGCTGCTTCCCGGGCGATGAAGGAACCGAGCTCGGAGATTGTGGACATCAGAGGAGCGGGGAACACGACGGTGGAGTTCTTGTCGACCGCGATCTCGACGAGGGTCTGCAGGTTCCTGAGCTGCAACGCCAGAGGGTGAGCCATCATGGTGTCGGAAGCCTCGCCCAGAGCGGCAGCAGCCAGAGACTCCCCTTCCGCGTTGATGATCTTGGCTCGCTTCTCCCGTTCTGCTTCAGCCTGACGCGCCATCGCTCGCTTCATGCTCTCGGGCAGCAGGATGTCCTTGAGCTCGACAAGCGTCACCTCGATGCCCCAATCGGTCGTCGTGCTGTCGAGGACCTGGCGGATATCGAGGTTGATCTTGTCAGTCTCGGACAGTGCTTCGTCGAGGGTGTGCTTGCCCACGACTTTTCTCAGCGTGGTCTGGGCGATCTGATCGATGGCGGCGCTGACACTTTCGATAGCGACGACCGACTTCACTGCGTCGATGACGCGATAGTACGCGACCGCAGAGATGTCGACACTGACATTGTCCCGAGTGATGATGCCCTGCGACTGGATCGGCATGGTGACGATCCGCAGTGACACCCGATGCAGTCTGTCGATGAGCGGAATGATCACCCGAAGGCCAGGCTCGCGGGTGCCGATGACCCTTCCGAGCCTGAACAGGACACCTCTTTCGTACTGTTTGACGATCTTCAGTGCCAAGGCCAGGTAGAGGACCCCAAGCACAACAACCACGATGACTACGAGGACAAGTGTGCCCATGGCGCCAGTTTCCAGCGGCGAACAAGATTCCAATAGTGCCGAAAGACCCCAATTCAACGAGATCGGAGCAGTTCCCAGTCTGGACCGGCACAACTGTCACCTATCGCCATTGGGTATGGGCTCAGCCTCAGTGCTGAACTCTCGGACGGTGTTCTCAGCTGGTCGGGCAGAGAACCCGACCGCGCGCTCCGGGCCCCAGGGGTCGGGGGAGACGCGTAAAGGACCCGCGCACCCGCCGTCTCCTCCGCCAGGGCATGTTGTCGGCACCCGACCTCTCGAGCCGATGCGTCATCGGCTCCTGCCCCGTTTCGGGTTGTCCGGCCGCATGAGCGGGGGCCGGAGGATGTCTGCTGCCCCGACCAGGTGGAGCCGGACGGGTCTTCCGCCCCGACTCGTGGTGCCGCCGGAGGGAACGACGAAGCCCTTGGTCGTGGTGAGCTTCCGGTGGAACTTCCGGGGATCGAGTTCCACTCCCCAGACCACGCAGTTGACGCAACACAGCTCCGCGAAGGTGAAAGGGCATACACAGAAGGCCTCCGCCAGCGACGTGTACTCCAGCTTGGCTCGCGGGGCCGGTGTCTGGGCACGCAAAAACGCCCGTCCCACAAATCAACGGGGATCGGGCGCCTTGGTCAACTTCCGTTATCATGGCCGATCCGAGCGGACAACCTGATCCGGCCGGGACTTCAGATCCCTTGTCCGTGCAACGCTCCTACTTCGAGCCGCTTGCCTCTGATCACAAACCGGACCCCGGGAGAACTCCCCGAGACCCCTCTCGGACCTACCGTCTCAAGCAGAGAACCTCACCATCTCCTCAAGAACTCCTTCCGGACGCTTCCCCGGGATCCACCTGATTCAACCCCATTTACGATGTGCTTGATCCGGCATGCGGGTCCAATGCGAGCCGGCGCAACCTCGTCAGAGCAGCCGGTGCCCGAATCCGGTGCCGGCGGTGGTCCTGATCTCGACGTGACCGTGGGCAACACGGGCGTACCTGAGCACGGCAACTGGGCGAGCGTTCGTTGTCCGGTATGCGGGGCTTGGTAGGCACGGCTGGCGCAGCTGCAGGCGCGTCAGCCCCCTGGCTCAGGGCACCCGCGTCTCTGAATCCGTCTCTGAATCGGCTCGGGTTTCATAGAGACTACCAACGGGGTCCCGGTCGGATTTGAGAACACGATCTCATCGTCGACCTTGCCGAAGCGGAGGAGCAGGGTGTCCAGCGCGTAGTTCTGGTGAAGCCGCCACGGAGCGGTGGTCCCCTGCTTGGGGAGGTCCGCGATAGCCCGAGTGACATAGCCCGAGGAGAAGTCGAGGAAGGGCTCGGTCGGCTGGGACGGATCGGGGGCGACGGGCGTGCACTGGCGGACGCCGCGCTCCTCCATGGTGTCGAGTAGTCGGCAGACATAGTCGGCGGTGAGGTCGGCCTTGAGTGTCCACGAGGCGTTGGTGTACCCGAAGGTGAGGGCCAGGTTTGGTACTCCGCAGAGCATCAGGCCCTTGTAGGCGACGGTGGATCCTGTGTCGACGGGTCTGCCGTCGACCTCGAGGGTGATCCCCCCGAGCAGTAACATTTGGAGGCCGGTGGCCGTGACGATGATTTCCGTCGCGAGCTCGTCGCCCGATGCCAGGCGGATCCCGTCCTCGGTGAATGTGTCGATGGTGTCGGTCACCACCGAGGCCCGGCCGGCGCTGATGGCCTCGAAGAGGTCCCCGTCGGGGACCAGGCAGAGGCGCTGGTCCCACGGGCTGTACCGGGGATTGAAGTGGGTGTCGACGTCGTAGCCCTCCGGCAGGGCCCTGACCACTCCCTTGCGGATCGCCCCCCTCATCATCTTCGGGTTCCGGCGGCTCAACTGATAGCTGAGCATGGTCAGAGCCACGTTCTTCCACCGGATGAGGGCGTGGGCGACCTTGGCCGGCAGAACCCTCCGGAGGGCGTCGGCCACCATGTCCCTCCCGGGCACCGACACGATGTAGGTCGGTGAGCGCTGGAGCATGGTGACGTGCCCGGCCGTCTCGGCCAGGGCCGGCACCAGGGTCACCGCGGTGGCCCCACTGCCGATGACCACGATGCGTTTGCCGGCCCAGTCGAGGTCCTCGGGCCAGTGCTGGGGATGGACGATCCGGCCCCCGAACCGCTCCTCGCCGGGAAAGGTTGGCCGGTAGCCCTCGTCGTACCGGTAGTAGCCGGTGTTACCCCACAAGAAGCCGCACGTCATCTGGTCGATGTCGCCGGTGTCGACGTGCTCGAACTCGACCGTCCATCGTGCCTCGGCCGACGACCACGAGGCGGATACCGCCCGCCGCCGGTAGGTGATGTGGCGGTCGACACCGTACTGGCGAGCCGTGTCCCGGATGTAATGGAGGATCGATGGCCCGTCGGCGATCGCCTTGGGCTCGCGCCACGGCTGGAAGGCATAGCCCAGGGTGAACATGTCGGAGTCGGAGCGGACCCCAGGGTAACGGAAGAGGTCCCACGTGCCGCCGCTCACCTCCCGGGCCTCGAGGATGGCGTACGTCGTGCCCGGGCGGTCGGTCTGGAGATGACAGGCGGCGCCGATCCCGGACAGCCCGGCACCGAGGATGAGCACGTCGACATGGTCCACGAACGTGAAG
>Ga0075520_1001345_pt1 | contig 11773 bp, 12 predicted proteins | sample NGEPerB_FD_75100 | JGI IMG/M metagenome (GOLD analysis project Ga0075520, IMG submission 75100) | Arctic peat soil microbial communities from the Barrow Environmental Observatory site, Barrow, Alaska, USA - NGEE PermafrostAB12-B | ecosystem: Environmental > Terrestrial > Soil > Wetlands > Peat ... | reverse complement strand
GGCATTATTCGTCGCTCCCACCGAGCAGACCATGGGCGAGGTTCAGCGCATCTTCTACTATCACGTCCCTTCGGCGTGGACGGCTGGAGTGTGCTTCTTCGTCAACTTTCTGGCGTCAGTGGTGTACCTGTGGAAACGCAATCTTGCCGCCGACGCTGTAGCCGCGGCTTCCGCCGAGGTTGGGGTGACGTTCTGCACCATTGTCCTGATCACGGGTCCGATCTGGGCGCGCCCGGTGTGGGGCATCTGGTGGACATGGGATGCCCGCCTGACGACCACGCTGGTGCTGTGGCTGATCTATGTAAGCTACCTGGTGCTGCGACGTTTTTCGGCAGGAGGACAGACACAAGTCCTGGCGGCGGCGCTGGCCATCTTCGGATTCGTGGACGTGCCGATTGTCTATATGTCGATACGCTGGTTTCGTACCCAGCATCCTTCCCCGGTGATGGGAGGCGGCGAAAACTCGGGCCTCGATCCGGCCATGCTGCACGCCTTCTTCTGGAACCTGGCGGCGTTCACCTGCGTGGGAATTGTGCTGATGGTGGTCCGTTACCGCTTGCAGATGCTGGAAGAAAAGGTGGAAGCCACACACGCCGCGGCAGCCCTACGAGGAGACTCGCGATGACCGGCCCAGTCGCATTGAAAGCCGCCTACATCGTCACCTGGGTGATATTGCTGGGATACCTCGGATCGCTGTTCCGCCGCTTCCGCCGGGTCCGCGAAGAGATGAAGGACCTGAAGCGAGGAGGATGATACGGATCACCACAGAGACACAGAGGCACAGAGAAATCTCTAAAAAAAGTTGAAGGCTTACTGAGAAACCAATTCCGTGGTCGAAACTGGAATTGTTAAAACTTTGGTTCTGATTTTCTCCGTGTCCTCTGTGTCTCTGTGGTGAACACGACCTTCATGGTGCGCGTTTGAATAACGAAAAACATGGCGTCCTGGTATTCCTCGGAGTTGCCAATCTCATACTCTGCACCCTATCCGTGATTTTGAGCCTGCCCTTTTTCTGGCGGCAGTATCAGGTATTGCAAACCTGGCCCGAGTCCGAAGCTCAAGTCCTTCGCAACGAGGTGATGACGCAGCCGGCGCCCCCTCACGAGCAGCTTTACGCCGCCAAATTGCAGGTGCTCTACACCGTTGACGGCAGACCGATCACGGCAGAGTTGATCAGCTTCCAGAGTCAGAACTATCAGCAAACCACCGGCCGGGCGGCACAGTTCCCGGTTGGCAGCCGTCATCTTATCCGTTACGATCCGCACGCGCCCACGCAAGCGCGAATTGGAGCCGGCTGGAACCTGCGCTTTTTTCTTGTGCCACTTGTGATGCTAGGGATGGGAGCAATCTTTGGCGCAATCGCAGCCGTTTTGCTGATATCGGCAAAGTCCCTTCGATCGCGGAAATTGCGCGGTGACGGCTCAGCCTCCGCGTAGACGGTCACTGTGACGAACCAGTGTTAGACTCTGGAACTGCGTGACGCGAGCCAAGCCGGCATCAGGTGAGAGGAGTAGAGATATGTTTCGTTCAAGGCGCGAGTTTCTGGCAGGAGCCGCAGGAGCGGCCGCAGCAGTTGGAGTGGGGCCACTGACACTCCCCACGATGGCCGAAGGAAAAGAGCAGAACTCTCCGCAAGCGATTTTGGCACTCTTTAAATCGATGCCGGGAGATGTGGCCATCAAGATTCACGCGCCCGCGAGTAACGGCAAACCAGAGTTTCTGGTGGAATCCAACTCCTCGAAACAGATGTTTGTGGGGAGCGCCATCAAGACGTTTGTCCTTTGCGAAGCCTTGCGCCAGGCCGACTCACCTCAGGTGGTTAAAACCCTCACGGCACAACAACTGGCGCTCGATGCCAGCGTCTGGTCGCTGGATAGCGCGACGTTTAATCCCCCTAATCTGATCGGCAAGGTCTCCGAGCGTACCGCGCTGGAAGCGATGATTGTGCATAGCGACAACACTGGGACGGATATGTGCCTAAAGCACGTTGGCCCGGACAAAGTGCGCGAATTCATCGCTTCGGCTGGATTGAACAGCGTCATGGTCCCCGAAAGCACTCGCGTGTTCTTCGGCTATCTCCTGGGCGCAAAGAATTACAAGGCATTCACGTGGGAAGAAATGGGAGCGGCGGCCAACCAGTCGATTGTCAATTCGCCCATGAACAAAGTCGAGTCCCTGGCGGCTTCGGCAGACGATTTCGTGTCCTACTATTCGCGGGCCTTGCAGGGCCAATTCTTCCACAACAAAGAGACGCTGAATGAGTTCAGACGGATCCTGTCGATGAGCGACGCTATCTGGCTGGTACCTCTACCGCTGGGTGTGAGTGCGTTCGTGAAAGGCGGAAGCATCGACGTGCCCGGCTATCATGCTTTGTGCGTGCCTGGAGCGATGCTATTCGACGACCGCTGGGTGTATTTTTGCCTGACCATCAATTGGAATGCGGCGGCGGAAACCGATCCGAACACGGTCGGCGCCTTTGCCGCAGCCTGCAGCCGCGCGCTTGTGCTGGTGAAGGAAGCGCTGTCCGCCTAGTGATCGGCGCCTGAAGCAGATCCTATTTGAACGGGTTTACGATGCGGATCCCGTCGATCTCTCGCGCTTCTTGCAAGTCTTCCGACAAAAGGACGCTACATCCAGCCTGTTTGGCAGCGCGGACGACCAAAGCATCCCAGAAAGAAAACCCGTGAAGCCGATGGAGGTCGATGGCGGCAAGGATGTCGGCAACTTCGGGAGTGGCAACATCGAACTCGGCGAGCAACTCGACTTTCCTGCGAGCAATGTGCGCATCAACGCGCAGTTTTCGCGTGATGGTGACGAAATACTCTTGCAGTACTTGGAGCGAAACCACGCCGGTTCCGCTACGCCGGTGTTCCGCCAAGAGATCGAGGGCGCGTCGCTGCTTCGCCGGGGACGCCTTATCGTCCGCGTAACCGAGTACATTAGTGTCGAAGAAGCTACGGGCGCTCATGAATCTCGTTTCGATCGAAGCGCCAGCCGCGAGAATGACCCCTACCTGAGAGCTGTTGGAACTCCTGGATGCTCTGCTCGGGATCATCGCCACCGGCCAGTTTTTGAAGGTAATCGCGGATCAGCTGATTGAGGCTCTTGCCGAGGGCGTCAGCCTTCTTTCGGGCGCGTGCTACAAGCTGCTCATCCACAGACAAAGTCACGTTCATGGACGCAGTATATGTGCGCATGTATTACGTGTCAACTTGAGGGCGATTCCTCATGACACGCCCTCTTCCCTGCTACACTGTCTTCCCGTGTACGAAGCCAGCCATCCTTCGAACGTGCGCCCCATCGGCTTCACCTGAGCCCCCTCCCTCTAATCGCGGGCCGATTTCCCATTCGAAATTAACTATCGAGAGCAGGAGATTCGTTATGAAGCCACGCCTTTTGTCGTCGCTGCTGCTGGCCTGTATTGCAGTGTCGCTTGCATGTGCGCAATCCGCGCCAGAGAAGCCGAAATTCAGCCACCCCGTACGCAGGTTTCGCTTCACGTATTCCTTTACCGTCAAAGATATCCCGCCGGGAACAAAAGTGATACGCGTGTGGGCTCCAGTGGCGCACACCGATGAGCACCAAACCGTGCGCCTGGTGAATGTCAAAGCCCCGGTGCGAACGGAGATGACGCAGGAAGCGGAGTACGGCGACCGCATGATGTACGCGGAAGTGCGCAATCCGGTGCAGAGTACGGCCGAGTTCACACTGGAGTACGAAGTAACCCGCCGCGAGTACTCGCTCGGCGACTTTGCGCAACTCGAACGCAAGGACACCAAACCCGGTGTCGTGCCGGCGTCGATGACCCGATTGGTCGAGCCTGACAAGCTTATCCCCATCGATGGCAAGATGAAGACCCTGGCCCAAGAGGTGGCTGGCAATCAGGTCGGGACTGTCGCCAAAGCCAGAGCGGCCTACGACTACCTGTTCACGACCATGCGCTACGATAAAACCGGAACCGGCTGGGGCCGCGGAGATGCCCTGTGGGCCTGCGATGCCAAGCACGGCAATTGCACCGATTTCCATTCGCCGTTCATCGGGATGCTGCGCGCCGAAGGTATTCCTGCGAAGTTCGATATCGGGTTTCCTCTGCCTGAGAACAAGGACAAAGGAGACATTGCCGGCTATCACTGCTGGGCGGAGTTCTACGCCTCCAAGATCGGCTGGATTCCGGTTGATATCTCCGAGGCATGGAAAGCCAAAGAGAAAAAGGACTATTTCTTCGGCAGCCTGGACACCAACCGGGTCCAGTTCTCCAGCGGCCGCGACATAACCCTTTCGCCCAAACAGGACGGCCCGCCGTTGAATTATTTCGTCTATCCTTACGTCGAGGTTGACGGCAAGCCGTATGAGGCTGTGGGCAGGCAATTCAGCTTTGAAGAAGTGAAGGCCGGCGAGCGAAAGGCGTCCGGGTCGCGAGCCGCGGCGGCTTCATCGGGGAAGTAACTCTGTAGCGACGACGGAGTTGGGTGGTTGTCTGGAGGTGGTCCTTGGAGTTGTTCATATTCGCCCGTTTTCACGCCACCGCGGGCAATGAGAGTGCTGTCGCGGTGGCGTTGGATGCTGTGGTACGTCTTACCCGTGAGGAACCCGGCTGCCTGAGCATTCACGCCTTCCGCTCGATCCGAGATCCGGGACTGTTCTACATTCACTCGCGCTGGACAAGCGAGGAGGCGTTCGACCTTCACGCCAAGTTGCCGCACACGGTGCGATTCATCGAACGCGTGGCGCCCCTGATCGATCATCCTCTGGAGGTGACGCGAGCGGAGCTGATTGGCTGAGGATCTCGCTTCCCTCCGAGGTGCGGAAGAGTCGTCGCACTGATGGAAATCGCTGATTAAGAGCGCCTTTTCCCCTTTCCCGGTGTTTCTGTATTGGTAAGCCCGCCAGGGCAGACGATAAAGAATCCTAACTTTTCGGAACTTTCCGTTTCGGCCGGGGGAAATACTGACGGAAACGAGATCGGGTTCACCACTCGAGGTGGAGTTGTTGACCGACCTGACCGACGAACAACTGCTTGCGCAAGCGCTGGCCGGAAACGAAGACGCCTTCACTGCCCTTTACCGCCGGCGGCAGGGTCCCATCTTTCGCTTCGCCTTGCACATGAGCGGCTCGTGGCTGATCGCCGAAGAGGTAACCCAGGATGTTTTTATGTTCCTGATCCAGCGGGGCCGCGATTTCGATCCGTCCCGCGCCGCGTTGGGAGCCTACCTGTTCGGGGTGGCCCGCAACTACGTGCGGCGGGCGCTGGAACGTAATTATTCGGAGACGGGGCTGAGCAGCCCGCTGGATGACGAGGCGCAGTCTTTGACCGTCAATAGCGATCCCGGTGACGGAATCACCCGGCAACAAACTTCGACGGCGGTGTGGAAAGCTGTGCTTTCTCTGCCGGAACATTATCGCGAGGCGGTGGTGCTCTGCGATCTCCAGGAGTTGACTTATACAGATGCGGCGGAAGCCCTCGGGTGCGCGCTTGGCACCATTCGTTCGCGGCTGCACCGGGCACACGACATGCTCAGCCGGAAGCTGCAACATTCGGCGGCTGCACCCGGGATATCAAGCGTTACGGCGAGGTGCTTGTCATGACATGCCGTGAATTCGAACATCGTGCTACCGCTCTGACTTTGTGGGAGCTATCGCAGGCGCAGGACCAGCAGATACTGGACCACGCGGGCGGGTGCCAGAAATGCGCCGCCTGGTTGCAACAGCAGCGAATGCTGGCGGCTACGATGCAAACGTTGCAAGCGCGAACCGCCGCTTGCGCAGCTGGCCCCGACGTGGAACGGGCGCTGCTCCGGGTATTCCGGCAAGGCACCTCTCGGCCTGTGCAGCCGGAGATGGCTCACCGTTTCACTCCAATCGCCATGCGACTGAGCCGGTTCTTCGAAGTCGGGGCTTATGTGTTGGTCGGGGCAGCCATCGTGGTAGCACTTTTCCTGGGGGTGCGGCTTTTGGAGCAGCGCTCTATAAATGTGCCGGTGAAGAGCCAAGTGGAACAGCCAAGCGTCACCGTGCCAAGCGTCGTTGCCGACAAGTCTGAGTCCCAGCCTCACCCGCCGCTACCCACGGTGTCGCGAAACAACGTTAATCGGTCCCCAACACGGCGCGTTCAATCGGCAAGGATGTCAAGTCCAGATACGACGGAGCCGTCGCAGACCATCCCAGACGCAGACGCAGACTATGTTGCGCTGATGTTCTGCGATCCGCTGAGCTGCTCCAGCGATGCCCAGGTCGTGCGAATGGAACTTCCGAGTCCTGGAATCGCAGCCTCGGGTGGCGAACAGGATGCTCAGATGCGGATTGCCGATGTCGTTGTGGGCTACGACGGAGTGGTACGGGCGGTCCGGATTGTGAACTGAAGTGATACATCGAAATCGAGGACAAAAACCATGTGCACTATGAAATCTGGGATTCTTCTCAGGGCAGGTAACTGGCTGTTGCTCGGCTTGGCATTGGTTGGGCTGAGTGCCTTCGCGGCGGCGCAAAGCGAGGCTCCGGCACCACCGCCTCCTCCGCCGCATGACATGAATGTGACGTTCGGTGGTGGCTTCATCGGCGGAATGATGCATGACGGGATGGAAGAAGGAAGAGTGGTTAAGGGGGTGCCCATGAGCGGGGAGATGGTGGTTACCCGCGACCAGACGCTGGCTGATGGAAATAGCATTCACACCCAAAACCAGACGACGATCTACCGCGACTCCGCGGGCCGCATGCGCCGGGAGATCGGATTTGAGCTGAACACGCCGTCCACGGGCGCTGCTAAGCGAACCATGATCGCGATCACGGATCCGGTCTCGGGAGGTCGCTATATGCTCAATCCGGAAACCAAGACGGCGCACCAGATGCCGTTTCATCCTGGCAGACCTGGGCCCGGTTCTCCGGATGCCATGCACGGAAGGATGGGTGTAGGACCCGGTACCGCGGAAGCCATGCACGACATGCCTGGAAAGGCATGGATAGGATCCAATGCCACTAACCTGAAGACGGAGCAGTTGGGGACTAAGACCATTAACGGGCTGCAAGCGGTGGGCACGCGCATGACGCGCACCATTGCCGCCGGCGAGATCGGCAACCGGAATCCCATCGAGGTGGTCACCGAACGCTGGTATTCTTCCGACCTGCAACTGCCGCTGCTCGAGAGTCACAGCGACCCCATGATGGGAACCATGACGATCAAGCTGGTCAACATCAACCGCGGCGAACCAGATGCTTCCCTGTTTCAAGTGCCTTCCGATTACAAATTGATCTCCGGCAGGCCGGGTGAACCACTCTACATGCCGATGAAGCAATAGCACTCTCCATTCAGCGGGGGTCCGGAACGGACCTCCGCCTTTTTCCTTCCTGGCTGAGTCGCGCCTTTCTGCCGGCGCTGACGCAGCCTATTCTCTACAAAACTTTGACATTGTCTGACTGCGAATTGCGGTACAATCCATTCCACTTACCCGGGAATCCGGAGGCAGTATGTTCCGGTCGAAATTACCGCTTCTCGTTCTATTGTTTTGGTTGTTTGGCGCCTTGATCGCATTCGCCCAACGCGGGTCACAGTCGCAATGCAACAGCCAGGCTGACATCCAGGTCCACGTCACTTACGCCGATGAACGGCCCGCATCCCAACAATTGCGAGTCGACTTGCTGGACGCCTCCGGCGTATCGGCGATGGAGGCTTTTACCAACGATTCAGGGCAGACGCATTTCCGCATCATGGGGTGTGGCAATTTTCGGGTGAAGGTCTCAGGAATAGGCATTGAGGAAGCCGTTTCCGACGAAGTGCAGATCAACCCGAATGACCGTTTCAAACCGGTGTATGTGCAGGTGCATCCCACTTCCGATTCAGACTCCAACTCGAACTCCAAGCCGGGCAATCGGGCCATGACCTCAGCGTCGGAACTGAAGATCCCGTCCGCCGCCCGAAAGTCGTTTGAGAAAGGATTGGAAGCCTTTCAACAAAAGGACTACAAGAAGGCGGTTGATCTGTTCCGGAAGGCAACTGTCACCTATCCGGAATACGACGGAGCCTATGACAATTTGGGCGTCGCCCTCATGAACCTCGGGCAAACCGGCGAAGCGCGCGCTGCCTTTGAGCATGCAGTGCGTCTTAACGATAAGAATCCCGATGCCGACCGCAATTATTCGCGGCTCTTGATCAGCGATGAGCAGTATGTTGCCGCGAAAGAGTGGTTGCAGAAGGCACTCATGGTCGAACCGCAAGCCCCCTCGTCGCTGATCCTGCTCGCGATCGCGCAGTTAAGGACCGGCGATTACGACGGAGCGCTGCGCAGTGCGTTCCAGATCCACCATGTTTCGCATGAAGGCTATGCCGTGGCCCATTATCTTGCCGGGCGCGCCTTCGAGAATAAGCATGAGTTGCAGAATGCCACTACGGAATACCAAATGTATCTCCGGGAAAGTCCTAACGGTCCGGAGGCCGGCCAAGTGCGGGCCGGGCTGGCGCGCGTCAGCGCTAATGCCCAAGCCGTGCCTCAGTAAGCATGGCGCATGGCCGGAACTGTGTGATACCGAGATCAAACCGCATCGCCGCCGAAGCGCTCTGATTCAATAGGAATCGTTCTCTATCCAGTCCAGGAATTTCGATATAGTATGCAGATTTGACGGAGCCTGCACATAAATACTTGTGCATTTTCGCCCACTAGCTTGGAGGCTGTGCCGTGGGAGCAACCACCGCGTCTGTTGCGGCCCCAAACAACGCGCCGCCAAGACGGCTGCCACTGGCAGCAAGCTACAGTACGCTTATCTGTTGCGCGTGCCCATCCTGGTGGGCATCACGTTGTTTGGGCTGCCGATTGTTTCTTTGTTCGCCCTTCGCCAGCTGCTCGGCAATCTGTTTCTTCTCGGCCCCTGGAACATTCTTTGGACCATGGTTGCGACTACGACCCTGGCCTTTAGCATCCTGGTGGTATTCCGGGTGGTGTTGCTGAATGGCAAGGAGCGATTCGGGATTCCGCAAGCTCTGACCCAGGACATCGTCTCCCACCGCGCCCTACTCTTCACTGAGTCCCTTACCTTGCCGATGCTGGTCGCCGCCGTGTTCAGCAACGGGCAGGCACAGACCACACTCGACCTGCGGCTTGGCGCAGCCCTTGCCGGCATCGTCGCCGTACATGTTGTAGGGTACGGCGCCTTGTGGCTCACCGTGTTGTTATCGCCTCGTTATCACATACCGGCGGAGAATCGCTATCCCGTGCACTTTGCCTTCCTGCGGAGATGGCTCGCCTGGGCTTATCGGCACGACGTTGTTTCCCCGCAGAGACGCCAGCAGCTGGGCGATTGGGCCAAAGGCTTACCCGGCGGATTGCGGGCTGGCTATTTCGATCCTCGCACCGGGTTGCTGTATCCCGGACAGTGGCTCAGCTTCATCATGTTGCTGTGTACGATCACTTTGTATCTGATACTCGGATGGTTCAAGCATGCGCGCCTCGGCCAACAATTCGGCGTCCCGGCCATCGCCTACGTGATCCTGCTGTTAATTCTTTTGAGCTGGAGCCTGGCTATCGCGGCCTTCTTCCTGGATCGCTATCGAGTGCCGCTGTTGTTGTTGCTGATCGTGTTTGTTGCCCTCAGTAACCTGTACTCTAAATCGGACCACTTTTATGAGCTACGACCCGCTTCGACGATCGCTGCGATAAGTCCGGCCCAGGTCCTAGCCGCCCCAAACCGGCTGGCGCCGAACGCCGATCATCCGCGCGGACGTGTAACCGTTATCGCGACGGCAGGCGGAGGCATCCAGGCCGCAGCCTGGACCGCACAGGTGCTCACCGGTCTTCAAACTGAACTGCGCAGGGGTTCGCCGGACAAGCCGGTCAACTTCGCCGATTCCATCGCTTTGATCAGTTCTGTTTCCGGCGGAGCCGTGGGCACCATGTATTTTGTCAACCGCTACCACGCCGATGCGCAGCCCTACGGGTTTACCGCGACGGACAGCGAACTTCCCAGTATCGTGGAGGCGGCTGAGAAGCCCAGCCTCGACGACATCGCCTGGGCCATGGTGTATCCCGACCTGTCGCGCATCTTCTTGCCCTACCTCAAAACCGAGAAAGACAAGCTCATCGATCGCGGATGGGCGCTGGAGGAAGGATGGCGGAGCCGGGGACCGATCACGGCCAACTTGAGCGAATGGCGCCAGGGAGTTCAGGAAGGATGGCGACCGGCAGTCATCTTCAATGCTACCTTGGTGGAAAGCGGAGAACCGTTACTGCTGGCCACCACCAACCTCCTTCAAAACCAGATTGAGGGCCCGCAGCGAAAAACCTTTGCCCAGTTGTTTCCCAACAACGACATTCCGGTGGTCACCGCCGTGCGCCTGGCGGCTACGTTTCCTTTCGTAACGCCCGCAGCCAGGGCCGTTGCGGACGGCCCTCAGTATCACGTCGTGGATGGCGGATACTACGACAACTACGGTGTTAATAGCCTTTTGGAATGGCTGAACGAGGCCTTCTCCTCCACCCCTCCCGAAAAAAGACCGGACATCCTGATTATTCAGATTCGATCGTTCCCAGCCGGCGCCATCAACCCAAGTGCCGGCAACAAAGGCTGGTTTTACCAAGCCGAGGCGCCGGTGTCGGCTTTGTTGAACGTCCGGAACACCGGGCAGTTGGTTCGCGACCGCGAAGCGGTTTCGAGTTTTGCGGCGCAATGGTCTGACCGGAGCGCATCGATCCGTCTGGCCACCTTTGAATTCCAAGGCAACGATCCTCCATTGTCCTGGCAAATGAACCCCGCCCAGATCAAGGCCATTCAAGACCAATGGCACGACCGTATCTCCGGACCAAACAATCAGGATTGGTTGGAAGTTAATTGTTTCTTCCGCCCGCACAGCCCGGAATGCGTTGAACATCCACCACCGGGAAAGAAAGGTCCCTGGTAGAAGCCACGAGCGCGCGGAGACCGAGCGATTTCTCCCAATGCAAAGCGCCACGCCCCTTTGGTTAAGAGAACGTGGCGCTTGTTGGTTTTGCGGCAGACTTTCTCTACCTTACCCCAATGTTGTATCTGGGCGACGCAATGCCATTGGCAACTACCTCCAGGTAGGTCTGTCCTGTTTCCATGTTGGACGGTATATCAACATGGGTGTACGCAGGACCGGGATAGGCAACCGCCATGGTGCTGTGGTCGTGCGTGCGGCAGTAGAAAACGTGCCCCGTGCTCGCATTGGTGAGGCGCACAATCGGGTAGTTCGTCGCGGCCTGCGCATCATCTCCATAGGCAACCGCTTGCGAATAGCCGTTGAACTTCCTGCCGCTGAGCATGATGGTGCTCCCGCGGCTAATGATCGGCGAGCTTATGCTGAGAACCGCCGAGGGGGCCCAATTGGGATTGGCGGTTCCAGCGGGAGTGTAGATTTCGACATCACGGCTGCCATCAGTGTAGAGGACTTGACCGGTTGGAAGCACCAGCATCCGCCCGTACCACGACGAATTGCCTGGGGAGTTGGGTGTAGCCGGAACCGAATTCAGGTTTGAGCCGTCCCACTCGAAGAAAACCGTGCCATTTAGAAATATCCCCGGGCTCGCACTCACCAGCACGTTGCCGTCGGGCAGCAATGCCGCTGGACCGTCAGCGATATCCAATCCGTCAGGAAAATCGGGACCAGGCGTCCAGGTACCCGTGCTGGAGTTGTAAATGGAGGTGTGCCCGGCGCCGGCGCCGTTCGCACCGGTGGCAAAGACGGTGCCGTCGGGCCGCAACATCGCGGGACCAACTTCATAGGAGCCGTGGGAATCCCAGAGTTGCACGATTGTGCTGCCCGCGCTTGTCC
>Ga0075520_1001344_pt1 | contig 11773 bp, 11 predicted proteins | sample NGEPerB_FD_75100 | JGI IMG/M metagenome (GOLD analysis project Ga0075520, IMG submission 75100) | Arctic peat soil microbial communities from the Barrow Environmental Observatory site, Barrow, Alaska, USA - NGEE PermafrostAB12-B | ecosystem: Environmental > Terrestrial > Soil > Wetlands > Peat ... | reverse complement strand
TGATGCAGGGTAAGAGCATCTTCGACGGCTCCCGTTTCCTGGCGTACCGCCAAATGTTCCTTAACCACATCGTGCATCATCGCGCTCAACTGGGCGTATATCTGCGCATGAACGAGGGAAAAGTTCCCGCCATTTATGGACCGTCGGCGGACGAGACTCGTGGTTTTTAGGTGTACTGTGTCCCGTCCGGGTTTTTCCGTAGAGTAGCAGTCGCTTGAACAACAGAGAGAGATGCTTAATTCGTCTTTAATTTTCGCCGATGCGCGCGCTCGGTGCTGAGGAGGCAATTCATATGGCTTATCCCGCGGACTACAAGTACACCAAAGAACATGAGTGGCTGAAGGTGGATGGCAACACCGGCACGATCGGCATCACTGATCATGCGCAGGAATCGCTCGGCGACATCGTGTTCGTGGAGTTGCCGAAAGTGGGGAGCGAGCTCACCGCCGGCAAGACGCTTGGCACAGTCGAATCGGTGAAGGCGGTTTCGGATATCTTTGCGCCGGTTTCCGGGACCGTGACCGAAGTGAATGAAGCTCTCAACACTTCGCCCGAGCAGGTGAACAAAGACGCTCATGGGGCGTGGATGGTCAAACTGAAGCTGAAGGACCCGAGCGAAGTGAACCGGTTGCTGTCAGCCGCCGATTACGAGAAGTACGTCGCCGCCGAAGGCGGGCACTGAGGGATGAGTTAACGGTTCGCGCGCAGGCGGGCGGCGATAGGTACGGAAGAGTAAACTTCGTTTGTGCCGTCCCTGCGGGACTCTCATCCTAACTAACGTCGACCCAGCGCTGAAGCGCCGGGCTAGGCTCTTTTGTCCCGCAAGCGGGATTTATGTAATGCACTCTTTTGGCGTCCGGCTCAGCGTGCGGGCAGTGCGACAGAACCGGTGTTCCAAATTAAATAACACGATGTCGTCACCAACTTATTAGCAAGAGCAACGCTGTGCTTACGGCAAAATCACTTCATACAGTCGCCCAGGAAAGCTACAGGTACCCATGCGCTATCTTCCTAAGTCTGAATCCGATCGCGAGGTCATGCTGCGCCAGATCGGCGCCAAGTCCATCGACGATCTGTTTGCCGCCATTCCACCTGAGTATCGCCTCAAAGGCGATCTAAAGATTCCACGCGCCTATGCGGAAAGCGAAATCGTGGAGTTCTTCCGCGAGTGCGCCACCGGCAGCGCGCAAGGCTATGCCACGTTCCTTGGCGCGGGCGCTTACTCGCACTACCGCCCTGTCGTCATCGACTCGCTGGTTTCACGCGGCGAGTTTTTCACCGCCTACACTCCCTACCAGCCTGAGATCGCACAGGGCACGCTGCAATCCATCTTTGAATTTCAGTCGATGATTTGCGAGCTGACCGGCATGGATGTGGCCAACGCTTCCATGTACGACGGCTCGACCGGCGCCGCAGAGGCGCTGATGATGGCCGCTCGCCTGACTGGCCGGCACAAATCGGTGGTCGCCAGCAGCGTGCATCCGGAGTATCGCGAGGTCATCACAACTTATGCGCGCCATCAGGGTATGCCGATCTCGACTGTCGCGTATTTGAAGAATGGACGCGTTGACCTGAACGCCCTCGAGAAAGGCATCGATAACGAAACCGCCGGCGTGCTGGTCCAATCGCCGAACTTCTTCGGCACCATCGAAGACGTTGCGGCGATCGCCGACCTCGTGCACAAGAAGGGGGCGCTGCTGATTGTCTCCATCGCGGAAGCGGTTTCGCTGGGCATCGTCAAGCCTCCGGTCGAGGCCGATATCGTGAGCAAGGAAGCGCAGTCGTTCGGCGTGCCGCTCGGATTCGGCGGACCCTACTGCGGGGTGATGGCCACGAAAGACAAGTTTGTGCGCCAGATGCCGGGGCGGCTGGTCGGCCAGACCTCGGACCGCAACGGCAAGCGCGGATTCGTGCTGACGCTGTCCACGCGCGAGCAGCACATCCGCCGCGAGAAGGCGACCTCGAACATCTGCACCAACCAGGCGCTGGTCGCGCTGATGTGCAGCATCTTCATGACCGTCTACGGCCGCGAGGGACTGAAGGACCTGGCCAAGCAAAACTTGGCGAAGGCGCATTATGCCGCGGGCGCGTTCAAGAAGGCCGGGGCAACCGTTCTGTTTGAGGGCGCGCCGCGATTCAACGAGTTTGTAATCCAGACCAAAACCGATCCCTATGCGATCAATGACAAACTGCTGGGGCAGCGCATCATCGGCGGCTTTCCGCTGAAGAAATTTTATCCCGACTTGGGGAATGCCTCGCTCTGGTGTTGCACCGAGACCACGACCAAGGCATCGATCGACGCGGCTGCGAAGGAGGTGGCGCTGTGAATAAGAAGATCCGCAAAGCTACCACCCACATCAGCCAGAACGAAGTGCTGCTGTTCGAAAGGTCGTCGGCAGGTAAGAAGGCGTACCAACTGCCGCCGCTCGATGTGCCCGAGGTTGATGCCGCAAAGCTGCTGGGTGAGCAGGTGCGCGAGAATCTCGGCCACATGCCCGAGGTCAGCGAGATCGAGATCATCCGCCACTTCACCCGGCTGTCCACCTGGAACTATGCCGTGGACCATGGCATGTATCCGCTGGGCTCGTGCACCATGAAGTACAACCCGCGGGTGAACGAGGTGGTGGCGCGGCTGACCGGGTTGGCCGAGGCGCATCCTTATCAACCGGAGCGCATTTCGCAGGGCGCGCTGCGCATTCTGAAGATGCTGAGCGAGCAGCTTATCGAAATCACCGGCATGGATGCGATCACGTTGCAACCTGCGGCCGGCGCGCACGGCGAGCTGACCGGCATTCTACTGGTGCGGGCGTATCTGGAGTCGCAAGGCAATCCGCGCAAGAAGGTGCTGATCCCAGATTCGGCGCACGGCACCAATCCGGCGACGGCGGCGATGGCAGGCTATGCGGTCGAGAACCTCAAGTCGAATGCCGCCGGCATGGTGGACATCGCCTCGCTGGTGGCGCAGGTCAACGAAGACGTGGCCGCGCTGATGCTGACCAATCCCAACACGCTGGGGGTGTTTGAGCAGGAGATCCACAAGATTGCCGAGGTGCTGCACGCCAAGGGTGCGCTGCTCTACATGGACGGCGCCAACATGAATGCGCTCGTCGGCAAGACGCGTCCGGGCGACTTCGGCGTGGACGTGATGCACCTGAACCTGCACAAGACTTTCTCCACGCCGCACGGCGGAGGCGGTCCCGGCTCGGGCCCGGTGGCGTGCAAGAAAATTCTCGAACCGTTCTTGCCGACGCCGGTGGTTGTCGCCAAGCCGAATGGGACGTTGGGTTTCGACTACAACCGGCCGCAGTCCATCGGACGCGTGCGCATGTTCTACGGCAACTTCGGCATGCACATCCGCGCGCTGGCCTACATCATGGCCAACGGGCCTGACGGCTTGCGGCAGACCACCGAAGACGCCGTGCTCAACGCCAACTACATTCGCAAAGGGTTGGAGGGCAGCTACGATCTTCCGTACAAAACACCGACCATGCACGAGGTGGTGTTCAGCGACCACATCCAGTCTCAAAAGGGGATTAAGACCGGGGACATCGCCAAGCGGCTGATTGACTACGGCTTCCATCCCTACACCGTCAGCTTCCCGTTGGTCGTGCACGGAGCAATAATGATTGAGCCGACGGAGAGCGAGTCGAAAGAATCGTGCGACATGTTCATTGAGGCGATGAAGAACATCGCCGAGGAAGTCGAGCAGCGCCCGGAGGTCGTCCTCGAAGCGCCGCACAACACGCGCATCTCGCGCCTGGACGAAACCATGGCGGCGCGCAAGCCCATCCTGCGGTGGAAGCCGCAGAGCGAGGCGGCAGGGAAATAGCTGTTCACCAAAGAGGCACAGAGGTGTGGAAACAAGAATCTTCTCCGTGTTCTCCGTGGTAAAAGCAACAATCTCCAACAAGCCACCGGAAAACTGGGTGTCATGCTGAGCGGAGCCTGCCCGGGTTTGGGCAGGCGAAGTCGAAGCATCCCTATTCCGGCAGAGACGTGAGATAGGGGCCCTTCGACTCGCGGCAAAAGCGGCCGCTCGCTCAGGGTGGACAGGTCTTGTCTTAAGGGTGTCGGTTTGCCGCGCGACGTCTCTGTGCTCCAAAACAAAAAGGCGGGCCCTTGGCCCGCCTTAATCTTGGCTGAAAATCGAGCTACTTCGCCGCGCCGACGGCCTTCACCCGTTTGCTGAGGCGGGATTTGTAGCGGCTGGCGGTGTTCTTGTGCAGGATGCCCTTCTGGACGCCCTTGTCCACCACGGAAACCGTCTCGCGATAGGCGGCCTGGGCGGCTTCCTTCTCACCCTTGGTTATGGCCTCGCGCAGGGAACGCAACGCGCTGCGCAGACGCGACTTGTTAGCGCGATTGCGCGTAGTTTTAGTCTCGGTTTGACGCGTACGCTTGAGCGCCGAAAAATGGTCTGCCATATTTTGCTGTGGTCCTTGTTGGAAATCTCGACGTGAGCCGGATAGTTAATTCTACCGGAAGCCGTCCCATTCGAGCAAACGGCAGCAGCTTGCTCTTCGGACTTGCATTCTCGCGCTGGAGTGTCGTTAGATCGGTTCCAGGATTGGGGCGCTTCCCGTAACGCCGCACAAAAAAGGAGGGCGTTGCCGCCCTCCTCCGTTGATGGTTTATCGGATTTCACTCGCAGTATTAGGGTCCTGTACTGCAGCACGTCATACTTCCAAGGATGCCGTGCGCCTCTCCGAAGGCTCCGGCTGTGAAGAACAAAGTTGTTGTGGGACCGGCCGAGCCCCCGTTGCCGAAAGCTAGTGCCCACAAACCGTCAATACGCAGCTGCAGGTTAGCGGGGTCGAGTAGGATTCCCGAGAAAACCCCAGCGGGAGTGTATGCCAAGATCGCACCGCTACCGAATTGCCCAACCAGGATGTCTCCACCGAACCCGCCAAAGCCGCTTGCCGGAGCGACCGCGATTCCCCAGGGAGAGTTTAGGTAAATGTTGTGCGCAAACCGCGTGAGCAGATTGCCTGACGTATCGAAGATGTCAACGTAACCGTTTCCCCGACCTCGTACGTCGTCATGCTTGTCAGCATCCTGCTTGGCGAAGGTCACTGCCAGTTTGCCGCCACCGATATTCTGGACGTTGAACGGAGCGAAGCCCGCCGGGACGCTACTGTCCTGGAAAGCGTTTGACCCAAACGAGTGTGGAGCGAAGTTCCGATCGAACACATCCACGCTGTTGTTGTGAAAGTTAGCAGCATAAAGGTAATTGGCGCCTGCGGCCGACGCCAATGCAAGGCCTTTATAGACTGCGTTGGGGGTATTGAGTACCAGGTTAGCGCTTGTGCCAGTATACCACCCTGAAAGGTTTCCGTCCTCCGACACGAAAAGGAAGACCGCGGGGGTGCCAACAATCTTGAAGTCAGTGGTGGGGTTGTAAACCGTTCCCGACGGGGTTCCAGTGTTGCCTCCCACCCCGGGAATAGTGACCACCAGACCCTGCGGAGCTCCCGTGGCAATGTACAGAGTGGATAGCCCCGTCCCATTGTCGGAGACCCACCACGGACCCGACGGGCTGACGGACAAGCCCCACGCATTGACCAGGTGTGCGTCATTAAAGCTGCCGACGTTGGGGATGTCGGAGGTTAGGATCTGTGGGGTGGCTCTCTGGGCAGCTGCAGGCAGACTGAGAAGTGTGGCCGCCACCAGCATGGTCAGGGCGCTCAAAAGCAGCCGAGAAGCGGTTCGGGATTGATTGATCTTGTGGGTGCTTTGCATGGTTCCTCCATCAATTTCAGAATTTAGAATTCACTTAGGCAACGCGGAGTCCGGTGAAACTTTGTTGCCATGAGTCTTCTGCAATCTATCGAGGACCGAAGCGGGAGTTGTCGTGGCCAGGTCAACACCTTGTCAAAATTTGGTGACATAGTTTCAGGAGGTCACTTCAATCGGGCCCGCAGGATGTCACGGAATTGTCAACAAGCCGTTGACTGCCTCTGCGATGTGTTGTTAGCTGTAACTCAGACGCTGTGTGGAAGCGAGCGATGGACAAAATTCTGGTCATTGAAGACGATTTGGCAGTGCAGCGGGCGCTGCGGCGGACCTTTGAATCCGCCGGCTTCGAGGTGTCGGTCGTTGCCGATGGAGCGGTTGCCATGGAGGCCTTCCGCGCCATCATGCCGCGGATCGTCATCCTGGATTTGCGGCTGCCGGGAAAGTCGGGTCAGGACATTTGTCGCGAGATCAAGCATGAATTCTCCAGCGTTCCCATCCTGGTGCTGAGTGCCGCCAGCGATGTGCTGGACAAGGTTCTGCTGCTGGAAATCGGCGCCGATGACTATGTCACCAAGCCCTTCAGCCCCCGCGAACTGCTGGCGCGGGTGCGCGCCGCCATGCGCCGGTTGAACCAGGCTTCGGACAAGTCCGACATTTTTAGCTTCGATGATGTGGAAGTGAACTTCTCCAAGATGGAGTTGCGCCGTGATGGCCAATCGGTTCCGCTCACTCCGCAAGAGTTCAAGATGCTGCGTTTCTTTCTCAACCACCAGGAGCGGGTAGTCTCGCGCACCGAACTGCTGAATGAAGTGTGGGGCTACACCAATTATCCGACCACGCGCACGGTCGATACTCACATTCTGCGCTTGCGGCAAAAATTGGAAAAAGACCCCACCGATCCAGTACATTTCCGTACTGTCCACGGCACGGGCTACAAGTTCGTCCGGTAATCGGAGCGGGGAGGAGATGGGCGATGGGTCGGGTGCGGTTGCGGACCAAGTTCCTGATCGCCATGCTGTTGACTTCGGCGGGATTGACTGCCGTCTCCCTGCTGATTGTGCAACGCACGGTGGAAAACCAAGTCCGTCGCGACCTCAGCAACGACCTGGCCAACTCCGTCGAAACCTTCCGCAATGCCCAGAAGGAGCGCGAGGCGGTCCTGGCGCGTTCCGCCAAGCTGATGGCCGATCTTCCCAGCCTGAAGGCGCTGATGACATCCCATCACCCGCCCACCATCCAGGATGCGTCGGATGAGATGTTCCGCCTTTCCGGCGGCGACCTGTTCGCTCTACTGGATACCACCAGCCAGTTCGTGGGATTTCACACTAACGCGCCCGGCATCACCCGCGAGCAAGCCCAACAACTTCTGGAACATCGCAACTCCCTCGACCAGCCACTGCAGTGGTGGTTTGCCGGCGGGCATCTCTATGAAGTCGTCCTGGTCCCAATCTACTTCGGGCCCAGCACCGACAATTCTCTGCTCGGGGTGGTTGCGGTCGGCGATGAGATAAACGCCGCCGTTGCCCGCCAAGTGAGCCAGATTGCGGCCAGCCAGGTGACCATCGTTTGCGGGTCTGAGGTCGTTGTTAGCACGCTCCATGCCGGTCAGAGAAGCGAGGTCGGCGCCTACCTGAAGGGCCAAGCCATTCCGCAAGGTCCCATCGATTGGAAGCTGGGCGGAGAAAGCTTCGTGGTTTCGTCGCTCGCCTTGGATCCCGGCGAGGCGCCGACGGTCACCCTGCTGGTGATGAAGTCGTACGACGAAGCCACGGCGTTCCTCAACCATCTGCGGCGGCTGTTGCTGGCAGTAGGACTGGGTGCAGTGTTCGTGGGGAGCCTGCTGGTGTACGTCACGGCCAGGACTTTTACCCGTCCACTGGAGGAGTTGGTGGACGGAGTGCGGGCCTTGGGCAAAGGCGACTTTCGTTACCCGGTCGAGGCGCGCGGCGCCAGTGAGATCGCGGAACTTACCAATGCTTTCTCGCTGATGCGCGAGAGCCTGCATCAAGCGCAGCAGCGGCTGCTCAATGCCGAGCGCTTGGCGACCATTGGAAGAATGGCCAGTTCGATTTCGCATGACTTGCGCCATCCCCTGACCGCAGTCCTGGCCAATGCCGAGTTCCTGGCCGATGCCGATCTGACCCGGCAACAGCGCGAAGAGCTTTATCAGGAGATCCGGGTTGCGGTGAACCGGCTGACCGATCTGGTCGATTCGCTGCTGGAGCTGTCGCGTCCCGCCGATTCGTTGAACCTCAGCGAAGCTCCCATCGAGCGGACCATCAGCCGCGCCATTGAGCTGGTGCAAGCGCATCCCCAATTCCACAAGATCCTGGTCAGCATTGAATCGCCGGGGCTGCACAGCGCGCAATTCGATTCTCGTAAGATGGAGCGTGTCTTCTACAACCTGCTGCTGAATGGCTGCCAGGCTGCCCAGGTTTGCGGCGGTCATGTCGCGGTACACGTGGCTGAGGTCAATGGCAACCTGGAAATCCGCACCACCGACGATGGGCCCGGAGTAGAATCCTCTCTTCGTGACAAGCTTTTTCAACCATTCGTCAGCCAGGGCAAGGAGAACGGCACCGGACTGGGTCTTACCATCGCGCAGAAGATCGTGCAGGACCATGACGGTACCCTGGAACTGGAAAGCTCGATACCGGGGCGCACCGTAATGCAGATCGTGCTGCCCCGGGTATGCAAGAAGATCGTCACGTGGAATGGCCGGACCGCGGACGCCTCTCAACCGTTCACTGTCTAAACACGCGGGCCGAGGCCCGCAAGTGTCGGGGCATTCAAAACTCGTTGCGCGAGGTGTGACATGAAATTCACCAGGTGTTTGCAGGTTTCGCGTCCGGTGCTGCTGGTGGCTCTCGCCTTGGTGGTAGCTGTGCCGGGTTCCACCCAGACAGCTCCATCCAACGCCACGGCTGGGGACAACGCCAGCGTGAAAGCGTCCTTGGGAGAACTTCAATCCCAGGTCCGCGAACTGAAGGAAATGGTGCTGCAACTGCAACAGCAGACCATGGCTGGCCGCGCTGAGATCTCCCACCTGCGAGATGAACTCGAAGCACAACGCAGTGCAAGCGGCACGGTAACCGGCGCCGAGACGGCGTTCGACGAACCCTCGCCGGCAATTCCGTCGTCGAGCACTCCCCAACTGGAGCATCGCGTGGATCAGCTTGCCGAAGACCAGCAATTGCTCTCCGACAAGGTGAACGAGCAGTATCAGACCAAGCTGGAGAGCGCTTCGAAATACCGGGTGCGCTTTTCGGGCATCGTGCTCTTCAACTTGTTCGGCAACAGCGGCTACCCCGACAATCAGGACGTCCCCACGTGGGTGCTCAAACCCGATCCCATGGACTCGCCGGGCTCGGTGGGTGGAACGCTTCGGCAATCGATTCTCGGCTTCGAGGTCTTTGGGCCGGACCTCTTCGGGGCGCACTCCAGCGGGAACGTCAATCTCGATTTCGGCGGCGGATTTCCCGCCACGTACAACGGTGTGAACTCCGGTGTGGTGCGATTGCGCACTGCCGCCGTTCGCCTGGATTGGAAGGACACCTCCGTGATTGCCGGGCAGGAAGGCTTGTTCCTTTCGCCGCAAGCTCCAACGTCGTTCGCGTCCCTGATCGTTCCGGCGCTCACCTATTCGGGCAATCTCTGGTCGTGGACTCCGCAATTGCGGGTCGAGCACCGCTTCGAATTTTCCAATCATTCCACTGTCAGCCTGCAAGCGGCGGTGCTTGATCCCGTGACCGGCGAGACACCCAACAATTTCAGCTACGTTTGGTACCGCGCTCCCGATGCCGGAGAAGAATCGCGCCAGCCGGCTTTCGCGGCACGGGTTGCTTACTCGCATCCGTTTTTGGGCCGGACCTTCACCCTGGGGACCGGAGGCTATTACAGCCACGAGTACTGGGGCTTCAATCGAAACGTGAATGGATACGCGGCGACCGCAGACTTGAACCTGCCGCTTAACCGTTGGTTCACGCTGAGCGGCTTCTTCTACCGCGGACAAGCCATCGGCGGACTCGGCGCGGCCCTTAGTCGCAGTGTCGTCTATAACGGGCCGCTCACCGATCCGGCCACCAGCGTGCTGCCGCTGAATTCCGTCGGGGGCTGGGCCCAGTTGAAGTATCAGCCCCTGCCGAAGCTTGAGTTCAACGCCGCGTTTGGACAGGACAATCCGTTTGCGGCAGACATTCGCTTCTTCGGCGAGCAGGCCCAGAGCTATGCCAATCCTTTCTTGACCCGTAACCGCGCCGGGTTTGGCAACGTCATCTACCGGCCACGTTCCGACTTGCTGTTGTCGCTGGAATACCGCCGGCTGCAAACCTTCTCGGTCTACGATCACAGCTATGAGGCTGGGCAGTTGAACATGGCGATGGGGATATTGTTCTGAGCCGAACTATGCCGACCGCCAGACAATTCGCGCTGTCATTGAGTGTCGCGTTAGCGCTGTGCGCGACGCCAGCCTTGTGGTCGCAAGACATCAGCGTGTCCGGTCGCGTAGTGGCCGAGGCAGGCGGCAACTTGTCTCCTGCCAGCGCCACCGTCGTCTGGCTGGCCCCGATGGGCGCTGCGCCGGGCGACCCGGCCGTCGTCGCTCCGATGCACGCCGTGCTGCAACAGAAGAACAAGACATTCGAGCCGCACCTGCTGGTCGTCACCAAGGGCTCGACCGTTGATTTTCCCAACCGCGATCCCTGGTTTCACAATGTGTTTTCGTTATTCAACGGCAAGCGTTTCGATCTCGGACTCTACGAGGCGGGAACCAGCCGCACCGTCCACTTCGACCGCGAAGGAGTGTCGTACATCTTCTGCAACATCCATCCGGAGATGAGCGCGGTGGTGGTCGTTCTGTCCAGCTCCTACTTCGCCGTCCCCAACAAACAGGGCGAGTTCTCGATCGCCTCCGTACCGGCCGGCCGCTACAGGTTGCACGTTTGGAATGAGAATGCACTGCCCGCCACGCTGCGGGCGCTTTCGCGCGAGGTGATGGTCAGCCAGAATTCCCACGCGCTGGGCCTTATTCACGTGCGCGTCACGATGGCCGCGTCTGCGCCGCACAAGAACAAGTACGGACAGGATTACCAGCCGCCCTCGCCCAACAATCCGATCTACGTCCAGCCGTAAACCTTTATAGCCTGTCATCTTGAGTCGAAGGACCCCTATAGCTGCGAGAAACCAAAGTTTGCCGGGTGCCCCACTCATTCGCGGTTTTCGAATGAGTGGGAGAGCCGGTACGGCTGCCGCTAGTCGTTCAGAACTTCAGCACCAGGTCCAAATCCGCAGCCTCTGCGAAGGCGCGAAAGTCCCGGTCCCGCGTGAGAAGGGGAGCGCCCCTATCAATGCAGCTTTGGGCAATCAAGGCGTCTCCGAGTCGCGCTTTTCGGTGCTTGGCAATTGCTTTTGCGCGCAGTACTCCCGCCCGTTGCCAATACCCTAATTCTACCTCCAGCATCGGCACTTCCGCCAGCGTTGCCGACACGCTGGCAGGAAGTTTAGGGTCGCTTAGGAGTTCCGTAAGCACGACCGGCACCATGAGGACCTGGTGGTCGCCCAGTGCCTGGTCCAACAAACGCGTGTCCGCGCCGCCGCTGCCCTCCAGAAACGCGATCCACGTGCTGGTATCGGCGGCGATCATCGGTCCGCTTTCAGCTCCGCCAACGTGCGGCTAAAGCGGACCTTGCCTCGCATCTGGCGCAGCCGGGCATATGCCTGGGATGCTGCCAGCAACTGCAGTCCGGTGCGAACCGTCTGGGTGATGCCGGTTCCGCTGGCCTTTTGTGCTTTCTCCAGAAGTTCAGCAGGTATCTCGACAGTGATTTTTCGCGCGGTCGGCATAGCAGTCTCAACATACCATACTCAATACCAGCATTCAATATGGTAACAACACTCCTGTTCCCACTCGAGCAAAACCGCCTTCCAACCCACCGAGCTCAACAGCGGCGCTCATTGGGGCCCCGCTTGGGTGGGAGTCTCCACCAGGCGAACCATGATCCTCGGCTACCTAGTGAGATGCAGTCGTCGAAGATCGGCT
>Ga0075520_1001342_pt1 | contig 11793 bp, 5 predicted proteins | sample NGEPerB_FD_75100 | JGI IMG/M metagenome (GOLD analysis project Ga0075520, IMG submission 75100) | Arctic peat soil microbial communities from the Barrow Environmental Observatory site, Barrow, Alaska, USA - NGEE PermafrostAB12-B | ecosystem: Environmental > Terrestrial > Soil > Wetlands > Peat ... | reverse complement strand
GAGCCAGCTCCACCGCCTTCTCGTGCTCGTTGCGGATGCGGTGTCTGACCGTCAAAGCCGCCCGATCGGCGGCGAGCTCGATCTCCATCAGCTTGCGCAGGCCGGACTGAGGCTCGAGCCGTTCGAGGCTAAGTCCGTGCTTGCCTTCGCTTACGAGCAGATCGCCCTCGTCCGGCGCCGAGGTGAGCGGAGGATTCTCGGGCGCCCACCAGAGCCGGTGCCCCCCGCGCAGACGGTAGCGCCCCCAGGGAGTGTCCCAGCCAATGTCGGCGACGTCTCCGAGCGCGTTCTCGCTCGAGCCGGACGGCGTCAGGCGAACGATGCGCGGCCCGGCGCTCGCGAGCACTTCGACGCTCAGGTGCTCGCTCTCGAGCACGAGCGTCTCCTCGCCGTGGAAATCGCCTCGCTTCATCCGCTGCTCCTTCGAGTTGGGCGCCGCGACTCCTAGGAGAGCGTGACCTCGACCGAGACCTCGCTCTTTCCGATCGGAAGCGGCGCAACATCGCCCTCAACCGGCAAGCCGTCAACGACGAGCGAGACGTTGTTACCCTCACCCGCTCGCTTGACGGTTATGTCGAAGCTGACGCCGCGGAAGACTCGCTTGGCGCTGAAGCCGGGCCAGTCGCGCGGGATGACCGGGGCGATGCGAAGCCCTTCGTAGCTCGGGCGGATGCCCAGGATCCACTGGGTGCCGGCGACGTAGGTCCAGGAAGCCGTGCCGGTGAGCCAGGCGTTGCGCCCCATGCCGAATTGCGGATGGGCGGGACCGCAGATGTTCTGGCAGTAGACATAGGGCTCGACCTTGAACCGGTCGGCGTCCTCGCGCGCCAGCGGCAGAACCTGGCGGTAGTACTGATAGGCGCGGTCGCCCCAGCCGAGCATGGCGGCGGCGATGATCGCCCAGGTATTGGCGTGGCAGAAGATGCCGCCGTTCTCCTTGGCGCCCGGCGGGAAGGTGCTCGTTCCGCGAACCCGATCGGTGCCGTGCTCGTACGGCGGCCAGAGCAGAGCGATGCCGAACTCGCTGTTCAGCTTCGCGTGCATCGACTCCATCGCCGTCTCGGCCCGCTCGCTCGTGGCGACTCCACCGAGCACGCTCCAGCTCTGCGGGTTGAGGCTGATCGCCTGATTCTCCTCGCCGGCGATACCGATCGGCTTGCCCTCGTCGTCGAAGGAGCGCAGATACCAGTCGCCGTCCCAGGCGCAGCTGTTGACGATCTCCGCCATCTCGTCGTGCAGGGCGCGGAAGCGCTCGGCCTCGGGGCGGCCCAGATGATCGCTCAGCTCGGCCAGATCGACGAGTGCGCGGCAGAACTGCATCGCCACGAAGACGCTCTCGGCCTTGCCCGAGCCGCGGTCGACGTTGTGCGTGTCGTCCCAGTCGGAGAAGCCGATGCGAGGCAGACCGTGCGGGCCGCGGTTTTCGAGCGTGAACTGAAGCGCCCGCATCATGTGGCCCCAGATCGTGTCCGAGCCGCCTTCGACATAGGGCACCTTCTGGTCTAGATAGGCGAAGTCGCCGGTCTCGCGCAGGTAGGCGCAAACCGAGATGACGAGCCACAGATGATCGTCCGAGTACCACTGCGGCCAGTCCGGCAGCTCGGTCGAGTGGCCCGGCCCGCCCTTACCGGTGAGCGGATAGAACTGGTGCCAGGTGTGACCATCCTCGAACTGGAGCTCCCAGATCTTGGTGAGCATGCGGCGCGCGTGATCAGGGGCGTTGTGCATCGTCCCGAGAGTGTCCTGACCGGAATCGCGCGTGCCCATCCCGCGTCCGAGACCGGTCTCGTAGGCGGAGATGAAGCGCGACCAGTAGAGCGTCGTGCGGCACTGAACCTGGTTCCAGAAATTGAGCATCGCATTCGTCTCGGCGTCGGGTGTCTCGACGGTGAAGCGCGACAGGTACTCGTCCCAGTCGGCCTTGAGCGCGGCGAACGAGCTCTCCACTTGCTTGGCGTCGCGGTAGGTCGCCAGCACTCGATCGATCTCCTCGGGGTGGTCGGTGATCCCGAGCACGAAGACGATCTGGCGCTCCTCGCCCGGCTCCAGCAGCAGGTCGTGGCAGAGCGAGCCGATGCTGTTTCCGCGCGGCGAATCCTGGTTCGACGGCTCGCCGAGCTTGACTGCGATCGGGCTGCCGAGATCGCGGCAGCGGCCCACGAAGGTCTCGCGGTCGCAGTCGTAGCCGTAGGGCTGCACGCTGGAAGAGAAGTAAGTCGTCGCCGGGGCGAAGACGGTGCCGGCGCGGATCGTCCCGTCCTCGTAGGAGCTGCGCACGATGTGCTGCGACCAGTCGAGGTTGTGCAGGTCGTTGAAAGCGTCCGGGAAGCTGAGCTCCACGTAGCTGAAGCTGCGTAGATGCCGGCGCCTGTCACTCGTATTGCGGAGCGCCAGGACCCAGAGCTCACAGGGGCAGTTCTCCTCTTCGGGCACGGGCGGTACGAAGTAGAGAATCTCGCTCGAGATGCCGTCGTACTTGCTCGAAATCTTCGTATAGGCCGTGCCGTGCCGGCACTCGTAGGAATCGAGATCTCTACGGACTGGCTGCCAGGTCGGGCTCCAGAACTCGCCGCTGTCTTGATCGCGCAGGTAGAGGTAGCGCCCGGGCTGGTCGTCGGGAATGGCGTTGTAGCGGTAGCGGCTGACGCGCCGGTTACGGGGATCGCGATCGAACGAGTATCCGCCCGCCGTGTTGGAGATGATGCCGCCGTAGCGGCCGGCGCCCAGGTAGTTGATCCAGGGCGTGGGCGTATCGGGGCGGGTGATGACGTATTCGCGCGCCGCTTCGTCGAAAAAGCCGTATGGATTCACTGCGAGCCGACCTGCCTTAGGTTGAAAGTCGAGAGCGCCCGACCAAAAAGCGCTCTAAGCCGCCTGAAAACGTTTGCGAGACCTTATTGGAAAAGTATGACCGGGTCAACCGCCAACCCTCACTACCCCGCGCCTGATCGGAAATGGTCGCCGGCCGCTACCCCATGGTCACTTCAACTACGACCTCGCTGCCCGCCGGTTGCGGCGTGACCAGGTTACCCTCGGCTTTCTTGCCGTTGACGACGACCTGCGTGACGCCTTTGCAGACGCCCTTGGGCTTGCTCACGCTGATCCGGTAGGTCGCCCCGCGGAAAATGCGCGTAGCCTCGAACCGCTCCCACTCCTTGGGCAGACAGGGATCGATACGCAGACCGTTGTACTCGGCGCGGATGCCCAGGATCCACTGGCTGGCGGCGACGAAGTTCCAGGCCGCCGTGCCCGAGAGCCACGAGTTCTTGGCCTCGCCGAAGCTCGGCGCATCCTTGCCGGCGATCATCTGCGGATAGACGTAGGGCTCGCAGCGATGCAGCTCGGAGATGTCCTCGCGAGCGGAGGGGTTGATGCGCTGGTAGTAATCGAAGGCGGCGTCGCCGCGCCCGATGATGCTTTCGGCGATCATGATCCAGGGGTTCGTGTGGCAGAAGATGCCGGCGTTTTCCTTGTAGCCGGGCGGATAGGAGCTGATCTCGCCGAGATTGACGTAGTAGTGCGTGAAGGCGGGCTGCTGCAGGACGATCCCGTGCTCGCAGGCCAGCCTGGAGGCGACCGAGTCGAGCGCCGTCTCGGCCTTGCCGTCGTCGACGCCGATGCCGGCGACGATGCAGATGCCCTGCGGCTCGATGAAGATTTGACCCTCCTCGTTCTCGGCCGAGCCGACGACGTCGCCGAAGTAGTCGTAGGCGCGCCGGAACCACTCGCCGTCCCAGCCGTGCTTGCGAACGACCGCGTCCATCTGGGCTCCGTCGGCGCGATAGCTCTCCGCCTCGTCTGTGTGACCGCGGAGCTCGGCGATCTGCGCCAGCTCCTCGGCCGCCAGCACGAACAGCCCGCCGATGAAGACCGACTCGGCGACGCCGCCCTCCTTGTTCTCGGTCGTCTGGAACGACTCGCCGGGCGTGGTCGAGAAGCAGTTCAGGTTGAGGCAGTCGTTCCAGTCGGCGCGGCCGATCAGCGGTAGCTCGTGCGGGCCCAGCCGCTGCAGCGTGTAGCGCAGCGAGCGCTGGAGGTGCTCGTAAAGCGGCGACTCGGAACCGGGCTCGTTGTCGTAAGTGACCTGCTCGTCGAGAATCGAGAGGTCGCCGGTCTCCTTCAGGTAGGCCGCCACTCCAAGGATCAGCCAGGCCGGGTCGTCGTTGAAGCCCGAGCCGACATCGTCGTTTCCGCGCTTGGTCAGCGGCTGATACTGGTGGTAGGCGCCGCCCGAGGGAAGCTGCGTCGCGGCGATGTCGAGAATCCGCTCGCGCGCGCGCTCGGGAACCATGTGCACGAACCCGAGCAGGTCCTGGTTGGAGTCGCGGAAGCCCATCCCGCGTCCGATCCCCGACTCGTAGAACGAGGCCGAGCGCGACATGTTGAAGGTGACCATGCACTGGTAGGCGTTCCAGATGTTGACCATCCGATTCGTGTGCTCGTCGGGCGTCGAGACCTGCAGGATCCCGAGCAGCTCCGACCAGTAGTCGCGCAGTCGCTGGAAGGCGCCTTCGGCCTCGTCTGAGCGCAGGTAGCGCTCAATCACGGGCTTGACCAGCTTCTTGTTGATCGTCTGCGAGTCGGGCGGATCGAACTTGGCGTCGACCGGGTTCTCCCAGTAGCCGAGCACGAACACGATCTCCTTCGTCTCGCCGGGAGCGAGCGTCAGCTCGACGTGATGCGAGCCGCACGGCGCCCAGCCGTTGGCCACCGAGTCGAAGGACTGGCCGCGCTCGACGGCAGCAGGCGTGTCCCAGCCGTTGTAGGCCCCGAGGAAGGTGTCGCGCTGCGTGTCGAAGCCAGCGAGCGGCTCGGAGCAGGCGAAGTAGGCGAAGTGATCGCGGCGCTCGCGGTACTCGGTCTTGTGGTAGATGACGCTGCCTTCGACCTCCACCTGGCCGGTGGAGAAGTTGCGCTGGAAATTGGTCTGATCGTCCTGAGCGTCCCAGAGGCAGAACTCGACCGCCGAGAAGAGCGAGAGCTTCGCCTCCACGTCGCGCTTGTTCGTGACGCGCGTGCGCCAGATCTCGAGGTTCTCATCGACCGGAACGAAGTACAGCGTCTCGGCCTCGATGCCCTCGTGGCGCGAAGAGATGGCCGAATAGCCCATGCCGTGGCGGCACTCGTAGTCTTCGAGCTCAGACCGGGTCGGCTGCCAGGACGGCGACCAGAAGTCACCCGAGACTGTGTCTCGCAGATAGAGATATCGCCCACCCAGATCGAACGGGACGTTGTTGTAGCGATAGCGTGTGAGCCGGCGCAGACGGGCGTCGCGGTAGAACGAGTAGCCGCCGGCGGTGTTCGAGATGATCCCGAAGTAGGCCTCGCTCCCTAGGTAATTGATCCAGGGAAGGGGCGTGTCCGGGCGCGTGATCACATACTCGCGCCGCTCATCGTCGAAGTGTCCGTAGCGCATCCTTTTCTATCCCTTCGATCGGCTCCGCATGGAGTCTCGGGAAGATACACGCACGAGTCGCGCGAGGCGGCACAAAAAGACTTCCTCGGCAGCAGTTTTGCCGATCGCTCAGCTCGCCGGAGCCGTGACGGAGACCAGACGCGCGAAGACGATCCAGCGATGAGACGCGCTGTAAAGCGGGTGACAGGCCGAGAGAACAAGCGTGTCGAAGCCGCGCTTGCGCAGGATGCTCCAGTCGTTCGAGCGAACGACCTCGTGCGCGAAGACGCGATAGTTGAAGGTGCCGTAGGGCATCAGGAGGCGGATGCGATTGCCTCGTGCAAGCTCGTCGATGTGGCGGAACGGAGCGCCGAAGGTGGTGCGGTGCCCGGCTATCGCCGTGACCTTCCCCATGCCCGGCCAGGAGCTTTGCGGGTAGCGCCCGGGCCCACGGCTCAGATCGGAAGCCCAGTCGGTGCCGTTGACAACCACCTTGCTGATGCCGATACGCGGGATCTCGATGCGGCCGACGGCCTGGCCCGCGTGAATCTCGTGGGAAAAACGGAGGGCGGCGGCGCGAATCGCGGCGGTTGACGGATCCGCGTTCTTTTTCGCGAAAGGAGTCGACGGCTTGAATTGTTTGAACTCCTTGTTCAGTTGCCCCGACAGCTGATGCTGTTTCCAGTCCTGATAGAGGGCCGTGACGGGATCTCCGAAAAAGAGGATGACTATCGCCCAGACAACGAGGAGGGCGCCCAGAGCTGCGATCACGAGCCCCATCCGGCTGATGACGTGCCGCCTGCGCGAGCCGGGCCTGCGAGTCACCGGCTCGTCCGCGCTGTTCTCGAAGGCAGTTCGCTCTGAGTCTTCGCTGGACATCTAGCGATCGTACCCTGCCGGCGTAACTTCACTCCGCAATCGATTCGGTTTTAGCCGCCCGCGCGACCACCCACGGGCAGGAATCCGGCATGGCTATCCGAATCATCTGCTCTGCTACCCAAAAGGTGCTTGGATTCTTTAGGATGCGGCGCAACGAACTAGCCACTCGAAGCGCGGCAAACGGGGGGAGAGGCTAAGTGACTGAGGCAAGAGCGTTGAGGGAACGAGGTGCCCGGCATTCACGCGGTCGGCGCAGGCTGGCGGTCACGCTGCTGGCAACGCTGCTCATCGCCGTCCTAGCGCTGCTGCAGAGCAACGTCGCCGGCTCGCAGACAAAGTCCGCGAAGTCCGCGAAGAAGTCGTCCATCACGGTCATGACCGGCTACGAGAGGCAGCTGGCAGCGGCGATGAACGCCGTCCGCAGGCAGCATGGGCTACGCGCCCTCAAGCTCGTGCCCGGACTGATGCGCTCAGCCGACAAGCACTCGCTGCAGATGGCCTGTAACGGATATTTCGCGCATTCGTCGCCGAACGGCGCCAGCTTCATGGCTCGCGTCAAGAGCTACTACGGCGGCGGCAACCCGAGTTACTTCTCCGCCGGAGAGAACATCCTCTGGGCGCAACCACGGGTGATGCCGCGAGGAGTTGTCCTGCGCTGGCTGGCCAGCCCGGAGCACAGGCGCGTGCTGCTCTCGTCGCATTGGCGGGTTCTCGGGGTTGGCGTGGTCAGCTCGGCTCACGGCGCCGGCGTATTCGCGGGCCAGACGGTGATGCTCGTGACCGCCGACTTCGCGGTCAAGCGTTAGCTCGACCCGGCGCCGCGGTTGATCGCACTGATGAGCGCCCGCATCGAGGCGACGACGATGCTCTCGTCGATGCCAACGCCCCAGAACACGTTTCCGTCGATGTCCGCCTCGATGTAGGCGGCAGCTGTCGCATCGGCTCCCGAGCGCATCGCATGCTCTGCATAGTCGAGGATGCGAACGCTGATCCCGAGTTCCTCGCCCAGGGCCGCGACCAGGGCGTCGACGGGCCCGTGCCCCGCGCCGACGACGGTTCGCTCGACTCCGTCCACGCGCAGAACCGCCTCGATGCGATCGTGACCGGGCTCGCCCTCCAGGTGCCTGAGCGAGATCAGCTCGAGCGGGCGCACCGGCTTCAGGTACTCGCCCTCGAAAGCTCGCCAGATCTCCTCCGGGGTCACCTCGCCGCCTTCGCTGTCGGCGATCTTCTGTATCGCCTTGGAGAATTCGATCTGCAGGCGCCGCGGCAGCTCCAGGTGGTGCTCGGTCTTGAGCACGTAGGCCACGCCGCCCTTGCCCGATTGGCTGTTGACGCGAATGATGGCCTCGTAGGAGCGGCCGACGTCCTTGGGATCGATCGGCAGATAGGGGACTTCCCAGATGCCGTCTTCGGGCTTCTTCGCCCGCGCCTGCATGCCCTTGTTGATCGCGTCCTGGTGGGAGCCCGAGAAGGACGTGTAGACGAGATCGCCCGTGTAGGGGTGGCGCGGATTGATCGGGAGCTGATTGCAGTACTCGACGACGCGGCGCAGCTCGTCGATGTCGGAAAAGTCGAGTTCCGGGTCGACACCCTGGCTGAACAGGTTCATCGCCAGGGTGACCAGATCGACGTTGCCCGTGCGCTCGCCGTTGCCGAAGAGCGTGCCTTCGATGCGCTCGGCTCCGGCCATCAGCGCCAGCTCGGCGGCGGCGACGGCTGTGCCGCGATCGTTGTGCGGATGGATCGAGATGATCGCGCGCTCGCGCTCGCTCAGGTCGCGGCAGAACCGCTCGATCTGGTCGGCGTGGACGTTGGGCGTGGACATCTCGACCGTCGCCGGGAGGTTGAGGATCGCCTTGCGCGCCGGCGTCGGCTGCCAAACGTCGAGCACCGCCTCGCAGACTTCGACCGCGTAGTCCAGCTCGGTGCCGGTGAAGCTCTCCGGCGAGTACTCGAAGCGAACATCCGTCTCGGGAACCTTCTCGACGCCGCGCAGGCACCACGTGGCGCCGTCGACCGCGATCTTCTTCACGCCCGCCTGATCGGCGCGGAAGACGATGCGGCGCTGCAGCTCCGAGGTCGAGTTGTAGAGATGGACGATCGCCGCCCGCGCTCCGCGGATGCTCTCGAAGGTGCGCTCGATCAATTCTTCCCGGGCCTGAGTCAGCACCATGATCGTGACGTCGTCGGGAATCGAATCCTTCTCGATCAGCTGGCGGAGGAAGTCGTAATCGGTCTGCGAGGCCGCCGGAAAGCCGACCTCGATCTCTTTGAAGCCGATCTCGACGAGGAGGTCGAAGAGCCGCTGCTTGCGTGCCGGGTCCATCGGGTCGATCAGCGCCTGGTTGCCGTCGCGAAGGTCGACCGAGCACCAGATCGGGGCTTTCGTGATCGTCTTCGCCGGCCAGGTTCTGTCTGGCAGCTCGACCGGCGGATAAGGCCGGTACTTCTCGGTTCGCATTCGACTCATCTCATTTCCTCGTTGGTCACTGTTTTCGGCCATAAAAAAGCCCCCAAGCCCGAAGGCGGTGGAGGCGGAAGGCGACCGGACCGGGGTTTATTTACCCGGCGGTCGCCAAGCTAAGCAGGAGGGTCTGGCTCTTCGTTCGCGTCAACACTGCGCTAAGAGCGTAGCTAGCGTGCGCCGTCCACGCAAACAGAAGAGCGGCTTCGAGCTCGTTTTCGAGCCTCGGGCTACGGTTCTCTCCCCCGGGCCAGGGTCGTCTTTGATACTTCTTTGCCATGAGGGCGCCCCCTGAACGGGCGGCGTCGTTCGTACAACCGTCGAGCTGTGACAATGGCAGGAGACATGAGCGCAGAGGCGCTTCGCTCGCGCGCCGCCGTAGTGCGGTTGGCGTGCGCATTCTTTTCGGGAGCCTTTCGGGCCGAGCGCCCGCGCTGCCGAACCACCGATTTGGTGGGCAGGCTTCTTCTACAAAGCCATCGCCACGGACTCGACGTCGGCGCGTAAACACGAAAGAAAGGGACAGATAGATGCGCTACGTCTGGGATTTCGACGAGCCGTCGGAAGGCGGTAAGGCACTACTCGGCGGCAAGGGCGCCGGTCTTGCGGAGATGACGCAGATCGGGATGCCCGTTTGCGGCGGATTCACCGTCTCGACCGATGCCTGCCGCGCGTACATGCAGGGGAGCAAGGTTCCGGCAGGGCTGGACAAGGAAGTGGCCGAGCACATCGCCAAGCTCGAGCAGCAGTCGGGCAAGAAGTTCGGCGACCTGAAAGATCCGCTGCTCGTGTCGGTGCGCTCCGGCGCCGCCGTCTCGATGCCGGGAATGATGGACACCGTCCTGAACCTCGGGCTGAACGACGCCGCGGCGGCCGGGCTGGCCGAGACGACGGGTAATCCCCGTTTCGCCTACGACTGCTATCGCCGCCTCGTGCAGATGTACGGCGAGGTCGTCGACGGCATCGAGCCGAACGCCTTCGAGGACGCGTTGACCGCGCTCAAGGAGAAGCGCGGCGTCAAGAACGACGCCGAGCTGAACGCCGACGACCTCAAGGAGCTGGCCGACACCTTCATCGCCATCTACGAGAAGGAGAAGGGCCACAAGTTCCCGCAGGATCCCACCGAGCAGCTGATGCGCGCGATCGAAGCCGTCTTCGATTCCTGGGAGACGCCGCGCGCCCGCGTCTACCGCGATCACGCCGGTATTCCGCACGACCTGGGCACCGCGGTCAACGTCTGCCAGATGGTGTTCGGCAACCGCGGCGACAACTGCGGCACCGGTGTCTGCTTCACGCGCAACCCTTCGACCGGCGAAGAGGGCCTGTACGGCGAGTTTCTGCTTAACGCCCAGGGCGAGGACGTCGTCGCGGGTATCCGCACGCCTCAGCCGCTGGAGGAGATGGAGAAGCCCTTCCCCAAGGCCTTCAACGAGCTGGTCGAGTCGATGAAGACGCTCGAGCAGCACTACCACGACATGCAGGACATGGAGTTCACGGTCGAGGAGGGCAAGCTCTACCTGCTCCAGACCCGTTCGGCCAAGCGCACGGCTCGCGCCGCCTTGCGCGCCGCGGTAAGCATGGTCGACGAGGGCCTGATCGACAAGGAAGAGGCCGTCAAGCGGATCAACCCCGATCAGCTCGACCAGCTCCTGCACCCGATGATCGACCCCAAGGCCAAGATCGAAGTGGCCGCCAAGGGCCTGAACGCCTCTCCGGGCGCCGCCAGCGGCAAGGCCATCTTCGACGCCGACACCGCCGCTGTGCTCGGTAAGAGCGAGGACGTCATCCTGATCCGTCCCGAGACGACTCCGGATGACATCCACGGCATGCTCGTGTCGAAGGGCGTTTTGACGACCCGCGGCGGCATGACGTCACACGCCTCGGTTGTCGCCCGCGGTCTGGGCATTCCCTGCGTCGCCGGCTGCGAGGCGCTGGTGCTCGACCTCGACGCCAAGACGGCGAGCCTGAACGGCAAGACCGTCAGCGAGGGCGACATCATCACCATCGACGGCGGCAACGGCAGCATCATCATCGGCTCGGTGCCGCTGGTTCCGCCCTCGATCAACGACGACTTCCGCGTGATCCTGGAGTGGGCCGACACCTTCCGCCGCCTCGGCGTCCGCGCCAACGGCGACACGCCCGACGATGCCACCAAGGCGCGCGAGTTCGGCGCCGAGGGCATCGGCCTGTGCCGCACCGAGCACATGTTCATGGCGCAGGATCGGCTGCCGGTCGTGCAGGAGATGATCCTGGCCACCACGACCGAGGATCGCGTGAAGCAGCTCGACAAGCTGCTGCCCTTCCAGCAGTCCGACTTCGAGGGCATCTTCGAGGCGATGGAGGGCCTGCCGGTCACGATCCGGCTGCTCGACCCGCCGCTGCACGAGTTCCTGCCCAAGCTGGAGGAGACCGACGATCCGGTCGTGCGCGAGCGTATCGTCGCTCTGCACGAGTTCAACCCGATGCTCGGCACCCGCGGCTCGCGCCTCGGCATCCTCTATCCCGAGATCTACGAGATGCAGGTACGGGCGATCGTGCGGGCCTCCAAGGCGGTCGAGAAGCGCTCCGGCAAGCGACCGCAGGCCGAGATCATGCATCCGCTGATCGGCTTCGCCGAGGAGCTCAAGCGCATGCGTGAGCTGACCGAGAAGGTCATCGCCGAGGAAGAGGCCGGCGAGTTCCTGATCGGCACGATGATCGAGCTACCGCGGGCCTGCGTGCGCGCGGACGAGATCGCCGAGTACGCCGACTTCTTCTCCTTCGGCACCAACGACCTGACCCAGACGACGATGGGCATCTCCCGCGACGACGCCGAGGGCAAGTTCCTCGCCAAGTACGTCGAGGACGGCGTGATCGCGCAGAACCCCTTCGCCACGCTCGACCAGGGTGGCGTCGGCGACCTGATGAAGATGGGCCTGAAGCGCGGCCGCAGCGTCAAGGAGAACCTCAAAGCCGGCATCTGCGGCGAGCACGGCGGCGATCCCGTCTCCGTGACCTTCTGCCACAACATCGGCCTGAACTACGTCTCCTGCTCGCCCTTCCGCGTGCCGCT
>Ga0075520_1001341_pt1 | contig 11799 bp, 7 predicted proteins | sample NGEPerB_FD_75100 | JGI IMG/M metagenome (GOLD analysis project Ga0075520, IMG submission 75100) | Arctic peat soil microbial communities from the Barrow Environmental Observatory site, Barrow, Alaska, USA - NGEE PermafrostAB12-B | ecosystem: Environmental > Terrestrial > Soil > Wetlands > Peat ... | reverse complement strand
TTCCTGCCATTCCGCAACTCGACCCGCTTCTGTCTCTACCCACTTCAGTTCGCAATCTTCCCCCTGTTGCTTCAATTTCTCAACTTCTTGATGAATTTCTTGGAGGCTCACGCGAAAGAATTCTTTCTGAAGATTTTTTTTATTCCACCTATTTGCAAGAAATTGTCTGTGGAATTTATATTCAAACGCTGCGGCGTTTTTTGTCTTAATTACCGCGTGAATATCAAACTCAAACGGCACGCTTGCATTGTAAAGGTCGTCAACTCGCTCTTCCACGTCATTCCGAGTAAAACCAATTTTATACACGCCTGGGCCGAACGATCCCTCATTGGAAATTATGTAAATGCTTCCCTCTCTTGTCCGCTGTGCGATTGTCTGTTCCCGTTTTGTAGCATCAATAAGCTTTTGACGTTCTTCCGCCAATTGTCTTTCATGCTGCGCGTTCATTTCGACGGTCTCGTTAGCATGTCGCTTTTCAGCTTCCTCTACCGCTGATGCTCCTTTTAGGCGTGCTTCTGCTAATTGTTGTTCATGCTGCGCCTTCTGTTCCACTATTGCTTGGGCAAATCTTTTTTCAGCATCCTCTACGGCCACTCTTTGCAGCTCCTTGTCTCTTGCCGCCTGCTCTTGCGCCTTCTTTGCCAGTGCCTCGTCACGCATTTCGTCTCTTATGGCACGCTGCTCGTCCCGTAGTCTCAGCGCCAAATCTTGCACCTTCGCTGCCCACTTCAGTTCGGCCAGCCTTGCATCGAGATAGGCGGGAAGAATCCGCGCATTTCTAAACGCGCTGCCGTCCTTATTCACAATGCTGAAAGCATCCCGAATTTTCTGTTCGAGCGTTCCGTAATTTTCATTTTTAACAACGCGTGTCAGAATCGCATCCACACCACCGTTAAAGGCGTGAATCACAAACTGGATTGCAGTTTTTCGCCGCTCGGCCTCAACATAATCGCAAGCAGCAGCTTCCCCTTGTTCAACCATGCGTCTGGATTGTTCACGCGCGGATTTGAGTGCTTTCCCCGCCTCGTCATAACCAAATTTTTCAGCGAAATCGTCGAGTATGCTATGCGTTGGAACAAGGTAGCGGTCTCCGTAACCTTCGATGACGTTACGCATTGCTTCGGCAGCTTGCTCCAGCAGTTGCTTGTCACGCAACGCAACGTAGGCATCACCACCAATTTGCTCCGCACGTTTTTCCGCTTCTGCCACGATACGTCCAGCATCGTGTAATGCTTGGTTAAGCCGAGCATCGGCTTGGTCACGGATGGCCTTAGCTTTTTCATTTGCGGTTGCTCGCTCGTCGGCTGCGGCATTTTTGGCTTGCTCAATTAAATTCTGCGCTTCCGCCCGCAAGCTGGTTGCCGCTTGCAAGGCGTCGGCAAGCTGGCGTTGCGCCTCGGCTTCTGCGTCTCGAAGTTTTTCATATTTCCGAAGCGGTTCAAAATCTTTGATGGTCTTGGAAACTAGCGCGTCAGCGGCTTCCTGATTTTTGCGCGACTCTGTTTCGTAATGTTGCCGGACACGCTCCGACTCCTGCTGCATCTCGGCAAATTGTTGGTCAATGAGCTTTTGAGCTTCGACAACCGCAGCCTGCGACTCTTGCTGCATCGCTGCAATTTTTTGGTAGGCAGAATTTTGAGCTTCAGTCACGGACGACTGCGCTTCGTTTTTGGTGCGCAGCACATCGGCTTCCAGCCGTTTATTTCTTATGAGAAGAAAGATTGCGAACCCCAGTGCGAGCGCAAAAAGAATGGCGAAAAAAATAATCATGGCGATGGATTGGATTGCAGGATCGTGTCGTTGGCAGGCTGATTGAATTCAGCAATTCTGGATTTCAACTCCTCGCGCATCTTTTGAATGTTGGCGAGCAAATCATGGAAGCCCATGTCAGCGATAGAATTTTGCGTCACGTCGGCGGGTGTCAGCGGCATGATGGGTTGGAACACGCCAGATTTTCGAGACGCTTTGAAATCGCCGCGATGCCGAAAGTTTTCCAGTGCTTCAGATGAATCGAGATGTTCAAAATTAAGCCGGGCAATAACCGTGCGCGGCATCGCCGCCGAAAGAACTGGTTGCTCCGCTGTATGCCCCGTGCGCGAGTCCAGCAAATCTGCCAATGCCGTGACCAACACAGTTTCCACCGGCAACATGGCAAACACCTCACGCGCCACGCGCAGCATACAACCGCAAACATAGTCCTGATAAATTTCGTGGAAACGTCCCATGGGCATCGGTTTGACGGACAACTTCCCGCTCGCCGTAAGGGTTTTTACTTCGGTTGGAATTGTCTGCGTGTTGTTCACCTTCATCTGGCACTCAATCAGCGTTGCGCTGTGAACGGTGAAATGTAATAACGAACCGAGATCGGAAATTTCACGAAGCGGACTCAATTCCACCAAAGCCTCGATGTAAGCGTGATGCTCGTGGGCTAGAATCCGATGCGCCAAATCCTTCAATTTTTCCTGCTCAGCCTTTTCGTTGGTATAGGTCTGCATCGCTTCCTGAAACGCCTGCTCATCCTGCAACCGAGCTTGTTCAATCGCGGCTTCCTTTTGCTGCGAAGTTGAAACCAACATTAGCTGTCTCGTTTTGAGTTCGTGATTTGAATGTTTTTGCGGACACGGCGGCGGCAACGAAGCCGCGAGTCCTACCCAATCCCAAATTTCACCCTGCTCCTTGTGAACGGACAAAAGAACTTCCAATTGATTTTCGTGGGTTTCAACTTCGAGCCGGGCTTGCTCAATAGCCGACAGCTTGGCTTGCTCCTTGTTTTGACGTTCCAACTCGCGCTGACGTTTTTGTGCGTCGCGCTGCTGCCGCCGTTGGGCAGCTTCCATCGCTCGAATTGTTGCTTTGTAGCCCATGAGAATGCAAATGAGATTATGCGGAGCGTTGTCTTGCGACAAGCACGGGAATTTTTCGACTTCTTCCTCCCGACGCCCTTTTGGGTAAATGGTGTCCTATATGGCGTCTGTAGCGTGAGATTGTCCGGCGCGGGTTTTCGCTGTTTGGCACGATGAAAAAAAGGCGGGCTGAGAAGACGGCCTGACTGAAAATTAAAACGCATCGGAAAGCAAACCGCCGAAAATTTCCGGGTTGGACAATCTTTGTCCCAGCGGGTCGGGCAGACTCGCCTTTGTGAACAACTCGGAATGGACGGCGGCGGACGATGCGGTAAGGGACACGCGTTGACTCCAAGTGAATCCGTTTTGCCGTTTTTGGTGCGCCGTGGTTTTCACCCGAAGCTCGGCGCGCGTCCCATGAGGGACGCGATTGAAAAACTCGTCGGTGATGCCGTCTCCACGGATTTGCTCACTGGCGGGAAGGCTTGCGGCCAGCTTGTCGTCGAGGAGAACGGCTGTTTTTTGAGTGTTCGAAAATAGTAAATTTGTATTTAGACTTCAATGCTTCGCACAAATTATAATTTCCGCTTTTTTTAATCGTGAAAGAATGGATTGGTGTGATTGATTGGCTTTGCAAAGAGGCTTGCGTCGCGCCCGTCTTAAGGGTCACGAGAACTGAACCACAGCGTGTCAATGGTTTCGCCAGAAGTAGCTGACGAGAGCGATGGCCCAGCAAATGAGGATCGGGAGAGTGACAAGGGTGGTGAACAGACTGTAAATCGTAATAAGCTTGTCCTCATGCCGTTTCTTTGCAAGCTGAAGGAGTAGTTGTCCCATTACCCCGCCCGGAACTGGTAACATGGTGATGCGGCCAACCATTGCCGCTCGTGACGAGCGCGCGGTTTTGCGGAGTGGAACGGGCGTCGTCGAGAGGGATACGGGGCGACGGACAGCCAGTGCATCGCAGCAAACCGCGCGTTGGTCACGGCGGATAAAGTATTTCGGGAACTTTTATCCCGCCATGTGAAAAAATATTGCACACCCAATAACTGGCCACCCACAAGCAGTTTGCGCTTCGGTTTGAAGTTCGTGGCAAAATTTTTCCTTGAGCGTTTGGCGTGTCATGCAATTTACTCAATACGTTGAGTGAATTTACTCAATACCAAAGCATGGTTAAAGCTTTCTAAAACGGCTTCGGTCTGCGGTCGGCGAGCGGAAGAAGTGCAGCGCAGACGGAGAGACGGCTGGAACGAAGATGGAGCGCAGCGCCGCCGCCGAGCCGCAGACGGAAGCCCGCCGCTGTTGCGGCCAACACCATTACCGCTCGTGACGAGCGCGCGGTTTACGGAGTGGAACGGGCGTCGTCGAGAGGGTTAGGGGCGACGAGCAAGGCCGTGGAGCGCAGCAAACCGCGCGTTGGTCACGGCGGAGAAAAAAGTTTCTGCGTATAATTCCGCAAGCTTCAGCCCTGCTCGAAGCCCTGATTCTGGAATTTCAGGGTCTTGCAGTTCTCCGAAACAGTGCGAACCACATTTTCTGGAATTCCTTCGGCCACGCGCGCCTGAATTTCCATTGTCACTTCGACATCCGCTCCGATGAGGCTTGTCAGGTGTTGGAGAACCTCTGCCGAGACTTGAGCGGCGTCGCGGTTCAAACGTGCAGGATCAAGTTTCACGCTTCCAAAAAAGCGAATTGGCTGCGCAGGAATTCCCGGTTTGGCGACGTTTTCGCTTCCTGAAACATTTTGGCTCGCCGGGGCTGCGGATGAACCGGCAGTTTCAGAGGAAGGCGCGACGGATGGTTTGTCCGCCTCCATTTGGCGCAAGGCGATCTCTGGCTTGACCAGCAACGCCGACGAGTCCACGTCCAACGTAACATGGCAGTTGCCACGCAAGCCTACATAACGCTGGCGCTTCTCGTCCCACGAGTCAGCAATTGCGAAAGTTTCCATCGTCCACGTTGTGCGCGCGAGGCCATCTTGAATTCCTGCAACGAGAACGGCAGAGGAACGCAACCGCTGTAAATAGGGATACTTCGCGTAATCCTCCACCAACTGTTTTACGGAAACGTGATTGTCGCGCCAAAGCGGAATTTTATCGAGGTCTTGCCGGAGCAACGTCGGAGCAAATTGCGCTGCCATCTGCGTGTCAGACCGAAGTTTCTTGGACGCACGCACCGCAAGCGGGTCAGGACCGGAAAGTTTCACCGCCTGCCACTCGACAGCCGATTGAGGAGTCGGCTGGGTCGGGAATAACAGCCAACAAAAAGTTTCTCCCAATCGCCCTTTGATGGCCGTGTTCCAAGTCGCCTTCTGATTCGTCACCTGCCGCGCTTGAAAACCGTCCAGCCCTAATTGGTCTTTGTCGTTTTCAATGGAGTCCCATGCAAGGTGGAATCTCATCGCTTCGTCTAATTCGGCAAGGCGTGTGCGGTCTGCTACGAGAAAAACGAGGGCGTTCTTAAACAAGCGTGGACTATTGCCGCGTGCGTCCAAAATGGCTTGGGCCTGCGCTTGTGCTGGATTTCCCGATTCCTTGGCATACGCATAATCTACGCCGAGAATGACAAGCTGTGTTTCCATTTCATCTGGAATTTCGCCGTTGTTTTTCGGAAACGCTCGGATGGCGAGAAAATCTCCCCGCGACTTCAAATCTTCCTGCACCCGCTTTTTGATTTCTTCCGCAACCGTATCGGGGTCGCGCTTCAATTGCTCCGCGCGGTCTTCAGCGAGCTTGGTGACGGTTGGCTGCGTCGAATACCAATACCGTGAGTTGTCCTGATAGAGATAGGTTGCGCTCTGCGCCAGATGCCGGAGTGCGTCGCCAAAGATTGCCGGGCTTTCGCCGGGCTGCACACAACCAAGTTTGATTCTCCGATCCTCAACGCCCCGGTTTGCCGCACCTGGGGTTGGGGCTGACGCGAGGAACAAAGTGCGCGCCACACGGCGGCACGCGGAGTGTCTGCCAAGATTCGGCTTCTCGCGGTCGAGCTTCAACGGCAATGAACTTTCGCCGTCCACATCCTTTTCGATAACCGATTCCCAACCGTCGGGCAGGAAATGAATAATTTCCGAAATCACCCGCTGGTCAAGTAACGGCACATGCGCGGGTTGAATCAGCGGACTTTTGTCCCCTTGTTCCCAAAGCGCGTGAATGACGGATGCCATCAATCGCAAAACGCCGCGCGTGCGTTGAAATTTTACCAGCCCTGACCAGTCTTGATACAACCGCTCGAAGATTTCCGGGTGAATTGGATACGCTGCTTTGATTTTTCGCTCATAGTCCGCTTCGCGACATTCGGGCGGGAACTCTTGATGTTGGGTGCGATACAATTCGCAAAATGCCTTCGCTACGTTGTCCCGTGCCGTGAACATCGCCGGATCGGTGATCGGTTGAAACAAACGCCTACGGACAATCTCAAAACTTTCTTCCGCATTGGCGGGGCGCCACGATGCTTCGACGCGACCGATGGCGTTCTTCAACGCAATGAGCGCCTGCCTGCCGCGCGCTCCTCCTACTTCTTCATCATGCACGCCTGCGGATGGCGAGGCCGTTCCCGCATCGCTTGAAGCCGGCACGCTGACAATGAGCATCGCCTTCGGTGCGGACTTGGTTTCTTCGCTCAATGTTTGGGCGAACGTGAAGTGCGTTTCAAAATCACCTCCGGGCAAATCCTTTTGTTCGTGCAACTGCCGTGCGTATGCAACCCATTCATCAATGAGAATCAGACACGGCGAGTATTTGCGAAGAAGTTTGCCGATGGCATCGCCAGGATTCGTCGCGGTTTCGTCCGCCTGCTTGACCATCGCGTAACCTTCCTTGCCGCCGAGTTGCCACGCAAGTTCGCCCCAAAGTGTCCGCACAACTGTGCCGTCGTCCTTCTTGTCCGGCTGTCCCGGAGAAATTTTATTGCCCACGATGACCACGCGCCGGACGTTTTTAGCCAACTCGCATTTCGCGTCATCAAAGACCACTTCCAAACCCGGAAAGTCTTTGTGCTGACGCCCGGAAAACAGATGGTAGAGTGCGAGCATCGAGTGTGTTTTGCCGCCGCCGAAATTCGTTTGCAGTTCAACCACTGGATCGGCGCTCTGGCCGGCCAAGCGACGCACAGCGCGCACAAGCAAATCTTTCAACCCTGCCGCCAGAAATGTGCGCCGGAAAAATTCAACTGGATCACCGTATTCAGAAGATGCGCGCCCCTTGTAAACCTGCCACAAGTCAGCGGCAAACTCGGCCTGCTGATAACGTCCCGATGCCACGTCTGGATGCGGCGTCACAACTTCCCGCCACGGACGTAATCCCGCCACAGTCTGACCTTCAAGCACGGTTGCGGCGACTTTGCGTCGCTCATGCCGTGCCTGTTCGTCGAACTTGACCCGGAGCAGTTCTGCCTTATGTCGTGCGATTTCCTCCGTCTCTTTTGGAGCGGATACGGCGTTGAGCAAACGCTCCATCGAATCGAGCGCACGATAGGCGTCGTCCGTGGTGAATGTCCGCTGATGCGCCCACTTGTTCCGCACGTCGCGCAATTCGCTCACGAGACTGCGCTCGGTATGGCCGAGCACTTTTTTGAAAACGTCATTCCACTGATTCCACAAAGTCGCGAGCAGACTGGCGATGTCCCACTCCGGCTTGTCCGGCGTGCCAAGAAAATCAACCTGCGTGGCGCTCAAGGTTTTTTGCGTCTCCGCGAACCACTCGTCCTGATAATTACTTTTCAGCTCGCGCTCGACGAACGGCTGTAATCCCGCTGTCAACTGTTCGAGACATTTCCCGACGCGTTCGTGATTGGTGATTGCCATAAATTATTTGTGGTTGAAATCAGACTCCCATTGCTTCAGGAGCGTGATGATTTTGTCGAATTCCGGCTGCTCACCAAAGAACATTTGCTGCATCTTCGCATAATCATCGTGCAATGCCTTCAATCTTTGTTCCGGTGGCGCGATTCGCAACGTGCCCTTCGTGGCCTCGCCATACTTCGCCCACGAAGATTTGAAGAATAGATTTTTGTGATCGGCCACTCGCGCCAGCAATTCGGGTTTTGCGGTCGCTGATTTGGATACGCCTTTGTGAATCAATTCGTAGAAGTCGCCATAATGCCGCGAGAAACGCTCCGGCATCGGTTTGTCCACCGGGCGATGAAACTCCGCGTGCAGGATTGTCGCCTTCTCCCAAAACGTCCGTTCCACCGCCAAAACTTTTACCGCGTAACTTACCTCTTGAAATCCCTTCGGGAATTGCTCCGCCACATACGACGTCACAGTTTTTGTCTCACACGGCCAATGATCCGCCCGCGCGCCCATTTCAATTTTTACCGCCCGCCGGATGTAGCCAGTCGCATCCGGTGGGAAACTCGTCGGATAGTCGAATAACAAAGTCTGTTTGTCCGGGTCTTCAGCGTCCGAACGCAACGACCATTTATCGTCACGGCGAACCTTTGATTTGATGGCAGCTTCCAACGTGGGCAGCAGTTCGCCTGCGATTTTCTGCTGGCACGCGGCTTTGAGCGCCTCGATGCGCCGCTGCTTCTCCTTGTTGCTCGCGCCAGCTTCCGGCTCGTTCGCTCCGCCGAAACCGAGAAAAGTCCGGTCAATCGAAACATCAATGTCCTCGGAGAACCGTTCGATGATCTTGAACACCTTTGACAGCGATGTGCCGCCTTTGAAAATCAGGTGTTCACCAATTGTCGGCAACCGGAACAATTCCTTCAACGTCCAGCATACCCAGAAGTCCTTTTCCAGAATTACGGCGTCCATGCCGGTTTTCAGCGCCGCGCTCTCAAAAAGTTCGACGCGCTGTTTTGCTGTGAGTTGTAGAACAGTATCCATGATCTATTTTTGGGCGATTTGCTGCGCGAGCGGACGCATCCACGCAGTCAACTTGGGCGCAAGCGCCGCCAAATCACGTTTCGTGTCCGCGTCCAAAGTTTTATTGAGTTGAGCGACATGCCGCGCCATCTCCGGGCTGGTGTGTAGATAGCGCAATGCCTGAATCACCAATCCGGCGCGTTGGCCAGCACCCAGCAGATTGCGCGGCGCGGCGCGGCGGAATACCAGCGTCAGCTTCCCCAGCGACAGCCGGCGCGGAACGCCGTCCGTCAGAATGATAATTTTAGACGGGACTTGATCCGACAAACCCAGCGCGTTCGCGGCGTATGCACCCGTGAACTGCCACTGTGCGTGGCTTCCATCCATCAGTGCGCGCACCGTCCCCATGATGTTCGGTGCAGTCTGCCCTGTGATTGGATGCGAGCGCGGCAAGTCGTAGAGTCCGCGTCGAATTCGGCGAATTGTCCCGGCTTTGACCAGGCGATGCAGGGCAACTCCCACCGCCGACCGACCGCCCAAATCCAAGAATTGGGTCGGTGAAAAAACGCAACCATCGCCGCTGCTGCGAATACGGCGGATAATCCTGTTATCAATGGTTTGCATGGCTTTTTATCGTTAGTTGCTGTAACAAAAACTAGCTAGTTTTTGTTACAAAGACAAGTCCAATTTCTACACACTTCTTGGTGTGCTACGCTTGCGTTTTTTCTTCCCAACGGAAGCGGACACCCCGGCTTTATTCATGAACGCGGGGCGATTGATTATGATGACATCAAAAAGACCGCCAAGGCCCAAAAGACCACGCCGCAGTTCCGTATGTTCTTCGGTGCGTGCCCCATCGTCCCAGATCACTGCGATTACTTGGCGATAAGGTGATTCCTTGCGGAGGTAGAGAGTCAAATCAGCACCGATTTCCTCAATCAAATGTTTGGCGCTATCGCGTTGATACCAAAATTTCAATTCAATCAGCAGTTGCAAGCTCAACAGGGACAAGTCCGCGCGCGGTTGGTAAGTTCCTGTCGGCGCAAGATACCGTTCTTCTTCGAGCGCAGGGAAAATGGGCTTCACGACTGCATAGAGAAGGCTTTGAATATGATACTCGTTTTCGATACGCCATTGCTGGGCCAACGCACCGATTCTGGCTGTCCGTGGTTTTTCTTCCCAAGTCCAGCGTTGGAAAATTGAAGTCACGTTATTCAACACCCTGGCGACATCTGCAATAGTCATGGCGTCCAGGTTGAAATCAATCGCCCTTGCCGTTGCCCAATCAATCGCTGCAAGTTTCATCACGGCTTCAAAACCATCGGAAACCGCGTCTGCATTCAGAAGCGCAACTTTCAAAACATCAGCCGCCTCAGTGTCGCCAACTTTTCCACAGCCACATGAATTTAGTGCCGCCCGCATCCATGCGGGGGCCAGTTTTACCCAAACGTCCGTTGGGGATTCTATTTTGTTAAGCCATGCTCCGAGCATATTGAAGACACCTCGCTGCCAACCGGATTCACCCGCAACCCCAATGGCATCTTTACACGCGGTATGCGCCCATTTGTCGAACTGTGCTTTCGGTTCTCCGTTCAAAACCGTGTTGGCACCTACGCACACGCCCAGGAGAATTAGTGGATCGAGCAACACATTGGACGGTTCTCCGCTAGAGCCAAAGTTGGGCCGTCCTGTGAGCCAATCGAGATGTTGTCTGAACGTCGCCTCATACTTTGACCGCAGTGACGGCACAGCACATGCAAATCCCAATACTGCAACTCCGCGCGAACTTCGTTCTCCACCTTTGGCATTCGACGCTTTTTGCGCTGCCGCTGAAACTGCCGTGGCGTCGAATCGAGCCGGGCACAACCAAGATGCGAACGCTGCCGCCAGCGGGTTGTCGGTTGCTGCCTTGCGAGCGACTCGATCCAATACGAGCTTCGCGTCAGCGATAAGCATCACAGTTTCAGTTTTCATAAAAACCACCGTAGTCGGTTCAGCCGACCGTGAATCGAATCAACGCTGAAGTGCGGTAAAGCGCCAAGCCTTCCAAGCAATCGTGCGATGAGTTGTGAGTAATGAACCGTCACGGGCATTCGTGCCATGTCAAAACTCCGCCACGAGTGGCCTGCAAATGTGAAAACCTGCTTTGATAGATAATCGAGATCGGTGAATGTCGAAGAACGGTGCAAATGAAGAAGCACGGGATACGGCAAACCATCCGTCGGCTTTTTTACCTGCCCCGCGCCGGTAAGCGACAGGATAGCGCTGTGTTTGTTTAGAATCAGATATGTTCCACGCGTCGGAGCATACTCACCCTTCATCACGTTTGCCCCGAATGCTTTTGCCCCCGGACTGTCGCTGTCAAACAGCGCTGTCTCATGTTCTTGGGCAACGTGAAGAAACGCGAAATCAACATGGAAGTCGGTCAGTTTTGCCGTCACCGCCTTGACCGCTTCGGCCTCCTTGTCTTTCAGCGGTTTGAATGAGTGAAATATGAGGCGAACCCCGTCTCCCTTCTGCCAGTTCATGTCAGCACGAGCGCGATCAATAGCACCAGCCAGCATCTCGACCACAGCCGTTCCGTATTCTTCAAATGGCACGGCGTTAGACATATTGCCGAGAAGATAGCGGCCTTCGTTCGTGAAAAGTGTCGTTACCCCGACAAAACGCTTGCGCGCTCCAAGTCGCGAATCGCTGATAGATGCGCTGCCCAAACCCACCACAAGTTCGTGCGCCATCGTATTATCCACCTTGAGTTGCCACGGAGTTCCGCCGAGCTTTGCATAACAGGCCAGTGCGATGTTGCTGAGAATGAAATCGAGTCCCGCACCCGGACGTCGCATCGTTTCGGCCTGAAATTCCTGCACTGGAATTTGCTGTGCGAGGAACGCACTTTTCGCGACCAGATATGGATTCGTTTCGCCGTGCAAATCATGGCTTGATGCGTCCACTTGGACCAATGCCATGTGCCAACGCTCGGCGTCTGTCGTGACTGCTTCCAAGGCTTGCTGGGCAGCCTTGCGATATGCCGGCGCAGATTGGTTTTCCGCGACAAAGAACCTCACATCCTTGTCTTGCAACCGGTAAGTTTTTACCAAGCCGTTTGGAAAATAACATTTCCTGCCCGGCTCGTTGTGTCCCTCGAAT